>ERZ772972.381-NODE-381-length-16650-cov-3.875143_pt1 | contig 16650 bp, 14 predicted proteins | sample MGYA00580673_ERZ772972 | MGnify/ENA primary metagenome ERZ772972 (study PRJEB29015, sample SAMEA2738051) | human oral metagenome | biome: human oral; feature: human-associated habitat; material: saliva | place: China | collected 2229 ... | reverse complement strand
GCTGGTAGCGATCTCATCCTCGTTGATGCGGATACAGTTCACATCGACGAAGTCCATCGAGCGTTAACACAGGCGGTAGCAAATGGAACGATCACCAATGAACGCCTTAACGAAGCAGTTAAGCATATTCTATCCATGAAAATGCAAGCAAAAATTCAACAATAAAATTTAGCAATACAAATCAACTATATACATCAGCTATATGAATCAGCTATATGAATCAGTTATACAAGTTGAGTAATCATTAAATATGAGTAAAATGCAAATGATGTGTCTTACCTTCTAGGAGGCACGTCATTTTTTTATATTTGTGGATTGTAAAATCCAGATTATATATTGCACCCTGTATGCTCCTTCAATACCTATATACCTATATAAATGCAGTAAATATCTATGCTTTCACAATAGTATGCGTAAAAAACAAACCATAAAATAAGTACATTTTATGCGTAAAAAATTTAACATAATCAAAAGTTATGTTAATGATATGAAAATAAGTTTAAAAATGATTTAAATTTATGATATAATAATCTCCATAGACAATTGGAGGTGAGAGTATATGAATTTTGTGGGACGTGCTGAGATTATAGAGAGTATCCAGTCCCGTATCGCTGAGGACAATATGAGCTTATGTGTTGTGTACGGTCCTCATCGCAGTGGTAAATCCTATGTGGCTTCCCAGCTTGTACGCCGTCATAAGGCGTTATATTTGGCGGGGCGCATGGCCAATGAATCAGTCCATGTGGCTGATATGAATAGAGCTTTAGAGGCACGTTTTGTTCCGACTGATGATCAGGACAAGTTCGAGCCTGTAGATAGCTTGCACCAAGCCTTTGTAGGGCTTTTTGAAAGCAGTGTAAAAACTCCGCAAACCGTGGTGATTGATGACTACCCTTCCTTGGTGGAGGCTGTACCGCAATTCCCCATTCACTTGCGTGATTTATTAGATACATATAAAGATACGAGCCGTTTGAACATCATTTTGATGGCCAATGGCTTAGAACAGCTGGATGGCCGCATCATTGGTGAGCGCAGCCTCATCGGTCCGTTCGTGTCCGAATACTTCGAGGTGAAACCATTCTCCTTGGTGGATATGAAATCCTTGGGCCTTCACTATGCAAAGGACGATTTGCGCACGGTATATGCCGTAACAGGCGGTTTGCCTGCGTACGTGCAGTACTTTGATAATGGTGAAAGCATCGATACGAACATCATTAATTTGTTCTTCTCCGTATCGGGCGCTCTATTTGAAGAAACACAGCATATCTTACATCGAGATATGAAAAATATAACAGGTGCTAACGCTATCTTGTCTGGCCTTGCTACCCTTGAAAGACCATACTATGTGGAACTTTTACAAGCAAGCCAAATTAAAAGTGGCACCTTTACATCCCGCTTGAACGATCTCATGTCCATGGGGCTCGTAGGTCGCATTCAAGCCAATAGCCGTGGACCTGCCAAATACGCAGATTACCACTTTACCAATAGCATGTTCCATTTCTGGTACCGCTATGTGTATAAATACTGGGGTGACATCGTGCGCGGTAACGGCGCTGATGTGTACCACACACATGTAAAACCACAACTGAAAGACTTTGTGCAAGCCGCATGCATTGCGATTTAATCAGACAATTTCAGCTTGAATACTATTACCCAATGATAGTATATTTCCTCTTAAAAATGACACCACATCCTAGGATGTGGTGTTATTTTTGTATGTAGTCATTTTCTATTTTCAGCGATTACTGTATTGATTGTATAGTTATGACATACTATGGATAGAAATTATATTACAGATATCATTAAATGTACAGGAATTCCAAGGAATTGCTGATTTGTCAAAATCCCCGTTCCGCGTTATTGTGTAGTTAAGCGCTATGCCATGGCAGGAAAGGGGATTTATGTTATACCAAAACGAAGAACCTTTAGTACAAAGAACATGTATAAAAACTGCAAACTTACAATCTGATACAAATACATCAGACAAATTAGAAACACAGGCATTACCACCTGATGGGGGGCAACCAAAATCATTACCTCTTGAGGAATTGAAATTACAAACCCTTATTTGTGGCCATCAGGTCTTAACGTCCTTGTCGGACAAGAGTCTCGTGTCCATCTGTCAACAGCCGAATATGCGGATCCAGACGGTGGGATACCAGCCGTGGTCCGTCGATGAGCTGCGCCATGATGCGGCACAAATTGAGCTCTGTCGCAGGTATCGGCCGCTCATCTTGCATTACACGAATCGCACGGGGAACCGCGAGTTCCGGGAGGATGTAGAGAGTTATCTGTGGGCTATCTTGATAGAGTCCATTTATAGCTTTGACCTGGATGGTCCCGTACCATTTCCTGGCTTTGTGAAAGCTGGTATTAGGTATGGCTATATGCGGTACTGGAAGCGAGAGCGATTGCGTTATCATCGTGAGATTCATATACCAGACCGCACTACCGACGATGGAGACGTAGCGGTGGGCATGGATATCTTCGCATCTGGCGAGAATATAGTAGACATGATTATGACTGCCGATGAAGAACAAAGGCTGCGAGCCCGTCTCGTATGGGCTTTAGGCAGACTGTCTCCCGATCAGCGTGATCTATTGCGTCGTGTTTACGGGGATTGCCAAAGCTTGGTATCGGTCAGTGAAGAACTGAACTGTAGCCGCCAAGCTATCCAGCGACGCCATGAACGAGCCATTCGCAAGCTGCGGAGATACTTGACCACAGATTTTAATAAGATAAAAGTGCATTAAATTTAAGGGGAGCTAGTTTAATGTACGTGTGTTAATATAATTTAATTTCTTATTTATATTCCAAAATCTGTATATTTCTGTTAATCTCGATTAATAGATATACATAAAATATGCATTTCTCAATTTAAATGAGAAAATATTGACACATCAAGCGATACATAACTTTTACAAGATCATAAAGTCTTTAATTATACATAAATTTCTATAGTTTTGTGTATATATTTACAAAATATTCAACGTAGTATACAATTAAATCAACAGCAGATTAAAGCATGCGAATCTGCTTTCACAGAACACGTGTTCATTGTATTGTTGAAAGGAATGTTCCTAATTAGAGGGGAGAGAATTCCTATGATAACACATGATGAATTAACAGATATGATGGCCGCTCGGCTATCTAAGGGAGAGGATTTGGATTTGATCTATACGAATCCAAAGAACCACATTGTTTGTTTTATACCTACTTACCAGCCTGGTGGTGGGGACAGCACGCAGTGCTATTTCGTAGATGGTCGTGAAGAACTGGTCTGTCTGCCGATGCGCACCATTACACGGGAGCTGGCAGTACAGGAAGGGCTAAGGCCCAATTACATTATGACCAGCGACGGTCGGCGCAGTAGCTATACATCGCCTAAGACCTATGGTCCGCATCTAACCTTTGCCCATATCAAATGTCGGCGCCCTGTCGGCAAAGACGTGGTGTACGGCCTATTTAATGTGGCTATACCTTATGAATATATCGTTACGGAAGGTCCGGAACCCGATACGAGCTATATTCACGTGGGGAACTTCGCACCGATTCTGGTGTACCAATCCCCGCGTCACGTCAAACACAAACTGAACGAAGCCATGCTAGAACACTGCAACTACGTGCGCAAAATGCTAGCCCGCATCAAACTCAGCCAAAACCCACAAGTCGTGGCCGAACTATTTATCGCCTGGAGAGACCTAACGAGATAACACGTTAGGAGGTGAAAGTAGAGTTAAGAGGGGAGAGAAAAGGAGGGCTTATAGGGAGAAAAATATAATACGAAAAATAAGGTGATCATTAATACCTCTAAAAGCTTTTCACTCTTATACAGAGCTATCTTGTTATGAGATAGCTCTGTTTTCATATGTTTTTCATCATTTGCATAATTTATGATATAATATACGTAAAATATATTGGTACTAGTTTTACTCTTATCTATAGTTGTATATTGTTTGTTAGTATTTTGGGAGAAATATAATGGATAATAATGGGGAAAAAAGATTTCTTATAGGCGATATTGCGATTTTCTTGATGGCTGTTCTTAGTGTATACTGGCCAATTATGCTTGTGGGAGTTGCAATATTAATACTTGCTAGATATCATCGATGGTCGTTAATTGAAAACGAAATTTATAAAGAATATATTTTGAACAAAAATCTTATTCAGAATATAGAGGCTAATCAATCAAAATTAGCTACATTGGAAGAGACTATTGAAAAAGAAAAGTCTAAAATAGAACACGATATTGAAGAGCGTATTAGTAAAAAAAGTACCGAGCTTAATCAGTTGTACTCAGAAATATCAAAAGTTAAAAATGAACTAAAAAATAAGAAGGAAGAAATTGAGAATTTAGAGCCTTTAGTAACAGTAGTTAATATAGACACAAAAGGACTTGATCTTGCAACATCTCAGGAATTAAAAAATATATTATCTAAATATAAGATAGAAGAAGCTGAATTAGTAAAAGATAACACAGCTGTAGATGTGCTTATTTATGATGATAAAAAGTTTATCACTACTCAAATACGTCAAATTCTACGTTCATTCAATGCCGAATGTGATTTAGCTATATCTAATGTTACACTTAAAAATATTGATACCATGAGGAATAAAATTCTAAAATCGTATGAAGCTTTGAATAAAATATACAAATCTGATAGTGTACAAATTACAAAAACTTTTCTTGAAAATAAGTTACAACAATTGATTACAGCACATTCATATCAAGAAAAGTTAGAAGATGAGCGAGAACAAAAGAAACTTATCCAAGAACAGTTAAAAGAGGAAGAAAAAGTCCGTCGTGAAATTGAGCGTGAAAAGGCAAAAATTGAGAAAGATGAAACTCAGTTTAAAAATGAAATTTCTAAACTTATGAAATACTTGCAGAAGACGAACAATGAAGTTGAAAAGACTTTATACATAGACAAAATCAAAGAATGTGAAGAAAAACTTTCTGAGCTTGAAACTGTTAAATCTGATGTTTTAAATCGAGAAAAGAATACGCGTGCTGGTTTTGTTTATATTATTTCGAATATTGGTTCCTTTGGAGAAAATATTTTTAAAATTGGTATGACTAGACGACTCGAACCTATGGATAGAATTAAAGAATTAAGTAGTGCTTCTGTACCATTTGAATTTGATGTTCATGCATTAATCTTCTCCGATGATGCACCTAGCTTAGAGTCTATTTTACATAATACATTTAGAGAATATGAGGTTAATAAAGTAAATCATAGAAAAGAATCTCTATTCCACTTGAAAAGATTGAAAAAGTTGTAACCGAACATCATAATGCAACCGTACAATGGAATTATGCTGCGGCTGCAGAAGAATATAGAGAGTCATTGGTTCAATAAATTTATCTTCAAAACTAATTATTTTTAAAAAGCTCTACAATATAAGTATATACTTATATTGTAGAGCTTTAAGTTTTGGATATAACTAGCAAAGTAGCAATATATTTTGCTCTGGATTATTATGAATGTTGGAGGAAAGTATGAATAATCAACAAATATTATTAGTAATTATAATTTAGCCAACATCCTTCATCAGACTTATCAAAGAAATGAACTTCAGTCCTACTATTTATGTTAGTAATTCTATTTTTTATATTAGTACATTCAGTTTCCACTTGTAGAGGAGTTTTCTCGTCTGTACGAATAGAAATAAGAAATTTGAGACTCCTTTGCGAATCTTTTAATATTTGTTTTAAAATATGTTCATCATTTTCGCTTAGGGACCAGCCATAACAAATAATAGTTTTGGGTAATTTGGGAAGAATATTTCTATATATATAGCTTAAATAGTAGTTATTACTTATGCTTTTTAATTTTTCCTCAGATGATCCTTCACAAACAAATAGTGGATAAAAGTCTATATCATGAGACCATCTAGATAGTATTGTAGATAATAGGCTTATACCTTGTTGCTGGCGAATTTTTTCTTCTTCGCCATTACTATTTACTCCTAAAAGTATATTTCCGTGTGGATAATATACTCTTGTAGTATCTTGATACCCAGAAATTGATTCATGAAAAGTTAATTTGTTGTTCCTATTACGATCGGGTAGGAAAAAATCAATAAATTCATCAGTATTATGTAGAAGTATATAATAAACTAGTAAATCATAATTAAGATTAATAATGTACTTAAATTTGGTTAGAAACTTAAAGAGTTTTATTAAATTATCATTTGAAAGAGTGAAAAAGTTAAGATAAGAAAGCTCTGGGTGTATAGAGCGAATAGTTTCAATTAATGACTCTCTTATTTTAATACTGGTATTAGCGATTACTTGGTTATGTTCAGCTATTTGTTGTGACGATGTTGAAATTGCTTTATTAATCATTTGGGCAATATCCAATTGGTATATTACAGATTCAAAATTTTTTGTGTTTAAGTTATTAAATATTGTAGTGGGAAATGTTCTATCCTCCGATGCTTTTGTAAAAAGGTTTGTATAAGAAAAATTATTTGATATAGATATACTAGCACCATTCCCTACGATTAGTGCCGCCTCGTCAAAGTCCATACCAGCTGTAAGTTCAGAGTATTTTTCTAACATTTTATAAGTCCTTTTATTAATAATATGTTTTATGACTAGTATTTTAATTACTAAGATTTTACTTTAAAAAGAGCCTTTCCTTACTAACTTGCTGTTATAAGAGAAAGGCTCTTTTTATAATATGAGAATGTAAAACTTTTATATTAGCTAATTACGGCTGCCATTTAGAGTACCCAAATCCCATCATGATAATGCTTACGACAAGCATGCCATTACCAAGGGTAATGGTGCTTTCAGCTGTGGATAGGCAGGTCATAAAGGAACCAATACCCATAATAATTGTGCCTAGTATAGCAGATAGTTTATGAATTGCCATGATAATCACCCTTTGCTTTCACTAACGACATTAGGTTTCACAATATACGTAATGAGTGCGTACAGTAGGGCACCGCTTACGATTCCGTTCAAGGATGGAAGGCCGAATGGAATGAATTTCACGCACACTAATGCGATGGCCCAAGTGATCCATGGAACTAGATTCCATTTTTTGAAAGTCGCTTTGTGGTAATCGATGTATTTTCCACGATGAACTAGGTAAAAGTCCGCTAAGATAATACCGCATAGTGGTGGAACGATAATGCCTAATGTACTTAAGAATACAAAGAGGGAATCGATTTTATATGGTTGTGTCATTGTTGCTAATGCAGAGATAGCGATGAGCACGGCTAGCATCATATTTCTGTTTAGTTTGAAAGAGTTTGCTAGGTTCAATGATGTGGAATAGAGGTTCGCACCATTTGTGGTAAAGATGTTTGTAGTCAACAATAGTAAGCTTGGGAATACGAGGCCAAAGCTTAAGAGTACGTTGATTAGGTCACCATCATTCATAGCTACGCCTGCGATAGCACCGCAGCTAATCATCAACGTATTGCCGCCTAATAGACCGATGGTGCTGGCTGTAATAACATCTTTCTTGCTTTTACCATAGCGCATAATATCGGCGATACATGTAGCAGTAGATAGAATCCACGTGCCGATAACGATAGTAATACCTGAAAGTAAATCAATAGGTTGCAATGGCACATAGTTAAATAATTCTTGCCAGCCGCCGATTGTTTGAACGGAACGAGCCGCTGTTCCTAGTGAAAGGAATACGATAGACGGAATCGCAATATAACCGAATACAGCGAGAGATTTAATACCGAGAACTGCAAAGATACCCATGATAACCGCACTGAGCATCATCGCAATGACTTCGCCTGTGTAGGAAAGGTTGAATACTTGAGCAATAAAATGTCCATATAAAGCCGCTTGAATCGTGTACCAACCTAGGTTAACGATAGGAACGAAGAGGGATGCAATTCTAGATCCTTCCTGACCAAAGCTGTATCGAGTCAAAAGGGCGAAGGTGAGGCCTGTTTTATAGGCAATAACACTCACTAGCCCTGCAATGATACATAAGAAAATATTGCCTAGAATCATGGCTAATAGTAACTCATTGAAAGTCAGCCCCGCAGCTAAGCCGCCGCCAGCCATCATGCTAGTAACAAGAAAAACGAATCCAGTCCAAACAATGGTGAGAGAAAAACAGGACTTCCTTGCCGATAATGGCACAGACTCTCTCGAGTACTCATTATCTGTGTTTGTATCAACTGGTTCTACAAACTCTAACTTCTCCTTACTCATAATCTATACTCCTTTACGTAATAAAAAAGCTACCATGATTTGTTTTAAGATTTATATAAGCATGGTAGTAAAGACCTATTAGGTAGCGTAAATATAGTAGATTTCTATAATAAAGGATAGATATTTATTGTTTTTATAATCGAATAGTATTTGCCTTCATTAAAACATACTTAGAATTAATATTCAACATGTATACTATGCGATTTGAGCAATATTGAGAATGAGACATATTCTATCTATTACAAGTGTTTTATTTTCTTTGTGATTATTGATTGTATTAGTAAAAGAAACAGGCAGTACTATCATATTTATGCTAGTACTGCCTGTTGTTTGTATTATAGGGTTTTATTTATACTGTTATTTTAATTTTACACAAATATTTTCATGATAAGCATGGAAATTAATGCGTTTAGAATACTGATAGCCATAAGCATTGGCCAGTATTTTTTAGGTACTTCAACTACACCTAAGAGACGGCCCATATATTGAATTTGGGATGCCATTAATAATAATGCAGGAGCCATGATGGTTACTTGTGTCATATCAATTGTATTATTGCTTAATAAGTTCACAGCAACACCAACGCCTGCAGAGTAGGATAACCAAGCAGTTAATAGGATTGTTACGCTTTCACCTGGCAGACCAAATATTGCCATCACAGGGGCAAATACATTGCCTAAAAACGCCATAATCCCAAGGATACGTAGAAGTTCTGCTAGTGTATAGGCCATCAATACATTTGGCAATAAGTTTTGCGTGGCAAGAGTAAAGCCTTTACGTGCGCCACGAATAAATATATCAAATGGGTTATTGGTTTCTTTATTGTTGCTCATCTTGGAAATCCCCCTTAAAGATTGTATTAAGCGCAATTCGGCATACTACGCCACCGAAGAACTTCATAACAAATACTACGATTAGTGGAAGGATGATAGGTACTGTTAAGTAACCAAATAATGCAGAGCCAATGGCTACGTAGTTGTTGATCATACCAGCACCACTATATTGCCATGCTGTCATGATTGTTAATTCTTTTCGATCAACAAGCTTGTTGTCATAAAGGTCTTTGGTAATCGCAGCACCTGCATCTGTACTTTGTAAGTCAGTAATCATCGCAAGGCCAGTTAATCCAGGGATACCTAAGATAGGTTTCAATAATGGTGTCATTAATTTATGGGCTGCGCGGATTGCACCATAGTGCTCTAAGATTTCAAGCACACCTAAGGCCAACATAACTGTTGGAGCTAAGCTCAAGGCAAAGAGGAAGCCTGCACGAGCGCTGACACCACCTTCACCGATAAAGGTGTTTTTTGCAGGATGGGCCATGGTACCAAATTTACCAGAAATAGTCGCAAAGTCTAATGCAGAGAGCCATTTAAAGCCTTCCACATTGTTAAGTAATCCTGAGAAGAATAGGATTGCTACAGCTAATGCGATATAGCAACCGATGGTTACCTTCTTGGTGAATTGAGTATAGTTTTTCTCATTGTTAGGGTCACTCATGATTTTCAACCTCCTACATAAAACACTTAGAGTTATATGATTATAAGTATATAGTAGAAATAATATGTCATGCAAGAGTATTATTCACAAAAGTTATATATATCATTAAAAGTTTTTATTATAACCGAGTTGAAAGCAGATGTTTGTGTAGTATAATTAATGTATTAGGCAGTATTCTATAGAACGAGGTGTTGGCGATGAGTGAAGTATTAGATTTCTATAATTATTTACATACAATTCCTGAAGAAGGCTTTCAAGAGTTTAAAACTTCTGCATTTTTAGCAGAAAAGTTGGAAAGTTATGGATATGATGTAACACGCAATGTAGGTGAAGAGACAGGTATTATTGGCATTTATGATAGTGGAAAGCCTGGTCCTGTAGTGGCACTTCGTGCCGACATGGATGCACTCGGTCATATCATTGATGGTCAGCATGTATCTCGTCATACTTGTGGGCATGATGGACATATGTCTATGTTGTTAGCTGCAGCGCAAATTATTAAAGAACAGCAATTGGTAAAACGTGGTAAGTTAAAGATCTTATTCCAACCAGCTGAGGAGCTTGGCTCTGGTGCGACTAGTATGATTAAAGGTGGTGCCATTGATGATGTAGAATATATCTTTGGTGCACATGTACGTCCATTTGAAGAGGCCGAAAATGGACAGGCTAGTCCAGCTATTCACTATGCATCGTCTTGCCGTATGGTCATTGCTTTCCATGGTAAGCCAGCTCATGGCGCACGGCCACATTTAGGAATTAATGCTTTGGATGCTGCAGTTCAAGCGGTTAATGCAGTCAACGCAATTCATTTGAAGCCAACTGATAATTATAGTGTTAAGGCGACACGATTCCTTTGTGATTCTGGTGTAACCAATGCGATTCCAGCAGAAGCCGTTGTTACATGGGATTTACGTGCTCAATATAATAAAACGATGGATGAGCTTTGCGCCAAATTTTTACCTGCCATTGAGGGAGCCGCTGCTTCTATTGGTGCTACTGTTGAAGTTCGCGACTCGTTCCGTATTCCTGCGGCAGAGTTACATAATGAAGCTACGGCTTTATTGGCCGAGTCTATTTCTGCTGTTCTTGGTGAAAGTAACTGTGTTGAACCTATTTATACGCCAGGTGGTGAAGATTTCTTCTTTTACACCGTTGAAAAGCCAAGCTTAAAAGCAGGCTTCTTTGGACTTGGTTGCAACTTGCGACCAGGTTTACACCATCCTGATATGAGCTTTGATACAAGTGCTTTAGAAAATGGTGTGTCTATCTGGCTGGACTTAGTAAAACGTTTGCTTGGTGAATAACTTTAAGCGTACTAGATGTACAATCTTGAAACTATAGATAAATAGCTTTAAGTTTATTAGACTGTTATAGTTAGTATTTTTAGAAAATTGTATATTTACTATTCATATAGCGCGTGAGCGAGTGATTGATCAATTCTGATTAGTTACTCGCTTTATCTATGCATCTTAGTTATTTTTAAATTTTTCATGAATGTGTTATTGTTATACTTATAATGAGTTAATTACATAATATGCCGTTTAGAGGTATTACATATAATCAAACAAATTATGTATATTGTTATTAGTTTTAATAGAATAGTGAAATGTATTAGTCCACAGTGTGCTAGTATGTTTCTTTGGAAATGAATATGGTTCAATCAATAGAGCGTGGTATTGAGATACTCAGGTTGTTAGAGGTGGGCCCGCTTGGTGTGACTGAGTTGGCGAACGGGACGGCGTTACCAAAGACGACGGTCCATCGGTTGCTCAAGACCTTTGAGGCGCATCATTGGGTTGAGTTCAATCGGGACAAGAAGTATCAGTTGTCTTGGGGCGTTTTGCCTATGGCAAAGTCCTTCCTTACGTCTTTGGATGTGCGTGCCATTGCGCAGCCATACATGGTGGCCATTCGCGATCAGTTGCAGCAGTCCGTGAATTTGTTCTTGGCGCAGGGCGATTATCGCATCTGTATCGAGCGCGTTGCGGCGGACAAGCCCTTGCGTAACGACATCAAGATCGGCACGGTGTACCCTATCTTTAAAGGGGCGGCGGGCAAGATTTTTGGAGCCTATCTAGGGGATTTCAAGGATACGGATATGAGTGCTAGTGAAAGCGCCCAAATTCGTCATGATGGCTATGTGGTAACACGAGGCAATCGCGTGCCTGATGCGGCATCGATGGCAGTGCCTATCTTCTCCTTTGGCAATAAGCTAGAGGCGGTGTTGACCATCTCTGGTCCAATAGGAGACTATACGGAAGAGCATGTCAACGAGTATCTATCTGTCATGATGGCAGTAGGTCAAACCATTTCTAAACAAATGGGGGCGACCTTATAATTTTATTTTTTACCCATTAAATGGAATGATGTTCCATTATACGGAACACTTATATGTATTGAAGATAAAGTTAGGCATACAAATAACATAGATTAGCTGTGTTATCTAATTAAATAGAAGTCCTTTAGACTTATATCTGTAGTTATAGTTAGGTTTTATAGTGTGTATGTTGGAGGTAGAAATGAGTCAGCTTTTACAAGAGATTGAAGCATTAAGACAGCCCATGAAGGAGTTGAACGATTTCATTTTCGATCATCCTGAGCTGGGGAACGAAGAGTTTCAAGCTCATGAGTTGTTGACGAATTTATTAGAGAAGGAAGGTTTCACCGTAGACCGTGAGGTAAGTGGTCTTAAGACTGCCTTTAGAGCGGTGTATCACGTAAACGGTGGGGGTCCTAAGATCGGTTTGCTTTGCGAGTATGATGCTCTTGAAGGCTTAGGCCATGCGTGTGGTCACAATTTACAAGGTCCATCTATCTGTACGGCGGCCATAGCTTTGAAACGTACGTTAAAGGCGCCTTGTACCTTGGTTGTGTACGGTACGCCTGCAGAGGAAACGGCGAGCGGCAAGCTCGTTATGGCTCGGGAAGGCGTGTTTGACGATTTAGACCTTGCTTTCATGATGCACGGCAGCGATACGACGACGGTAGATGGCAAGTCTTTGGCGCTCAATCTTGTGAATATCAAGTTCCACGGCAAGTCTGCTCACGCGGCGATTGCTCCAGAGAAGGGCATCAGCGCTCTTGATGCGGTATTGTTGTTCTTTAACGGCATGGAGTACTTGCGCGAGCACGTGCCGACTGAGGTTCGCATGCACGGGATCATCACTGATGGCGGCAAGGCGGCGAACATCGTTCCAGATTATGCGTGCACGCAATGGTATATTCGTTCTTCCAGTCGCATTCGTCTCGACGAGGTTGTAGCTCGTGTGAAAGACGTGGCTCAAGGGGCGGCGTTACAGGTGGGCGCTACCATGGAATGGGAAGAGGTTAAGGCGTACGACAACAAAGTCAATGTACAAACCTTGAACGATATACTTTTAAAAAATGCAGAAAAAGTAGGGGCCCCAGAGATTTCTGAGCCTCGCAAGGTGACGGGATCTACGGATTTCTCTAGCGTGACGTTCCGCGTGCCAGGTGCTTGTTTGCGCGTGAAATTCGTAGGCAAGGGCGTAACGAGTCATTCTCAGGAATGGTTAGACAATGGTAAAAGCCAGCTCGCTGAGGACGCTATCATGTATGGCGCGAAGGGCATCGCTTTATCTGTTGAGGAAATCCTTAAAACCCCAGGCTTGTTAGAAAAAATCAAAGAGAATTTCCAACAAGCGAAGGAAAACTTCTAAGTATTGTGTTGTAAATGGAGGGACACTGTATGAATTTGTTAGTTTGTTTATTGGTCATCGCCATAACGGGGACGCTTGTTATTAAGAAGTTTAAAGCCCAAACCGTATTGTTGTTAGGCGGTCTTATTATGATGTTTGCAGCGTACTTGTTAGGCTACACAACATCTTTCGTAGAAGCGAAGAAGTCCACAGGGGTTCTTTTCTTTGATGCTTTTGAATTCATTAACATTACCACTGCTAAAGATGCGGCAAACCTTGGTCTCATGATCATGACTTGTACTGGTTTTGCCAAGTACATGGACCACATCGGTGCTAGCTCTCGCCTCGTTGTAACAGCTATTAAACCACTTGATAAAATGAAATCTGCGTACCTAGTAATGGCGCTTACATTTATTCTCAATATGTTCATGTCCCTCGTAATCCCAAGTGCATCTGGCCTTGCGATGCTCATGATGGTGACAATCTTCCCAATCCTTGTGCGCTTAGGCGTTAGCCCTGTCGGTGCTGCGGCGGCTGTTGCTACAGGCCACTTGCTCGACATCGGTCCTGCCTCTGCAACGACATTACTCGTATCCAAAACAGTGAACATGCCTATCCACGAGTACTTCGTTGGTTACCAGTTGAAAGTATATATTATCTGCGGCTTGATGGCAGCTATTGCTCACTTCATCTGGCAAAAATACATGGATAAAAAATCTGGTCACATCCCTGCAGAATATGTAGAAGAGCATAAAACGGATGAGCTTGAAGTTGGTCCATTGGCGTATATCTTCTTGCCATTATTGCCATTGATCTTCATCCTTGGCTTCAGCGAATACGGTATTAAAGGCGTTAAAATGAACGTAAACCTTGCGATGTTCCTCAGCTTGTTCATCGCTATGGGCTGTGAGCTCATTCGTCATCGCGACTTCCGCAAAATGGCGGCTAGCATCCAAACCTTCTTCAAAGGCATGGGCGACCAATTTGCAAACACTGTAACATTGATCGTTGCTGGTGAAACATTCGCCTTCGGTTTGACTTCCTTAGGCATCGTTAAAGAATTCGTTGCCGGTATCCAAGGCCTTGCGATCTCCGCTGACGCAGTAGGCGTTATCGTGTCTGGTATCATCATGGGTCTCAGCGTAGTAATGGGCTCTGGCGTTGCGTCTATGTTCGCCTTTGCTCCACTAGTTCCAAGCTTTGCAGCTGACCTTGGCGGTAATGCTACAACAATCCTTCTGGGCATGCAAAACGCAGCCAGCGTAGGCCGTCTACTCAGCCCAATCAGTGCTGTTATGATCGCCGTAGCTGGTATCGCAAACATCTCCAGCTTTGACCTAGTAAAACGCACGAGCGTACCTGTAATTGTTACTTTCATTACAAGTACAATTGCGATCTGGATTATTCACTAATTTGGAGTTAGTAATTACTAATTTGAAGCTAGTAATTTACAATCAAATAAGAAAATAAACAAAGGCTCTACCTTAATTGGTAGAGCCTTTAGCGATTTGTTATTAAAAAAATGAATAAAAAGTGAAAGTTTATCAGAATTAATCATTGAAATAAAAATAAGCTAAGCTTATAATTGTAGTATACTGTGACATTTTAGGTTACTACTGGTTTTGTATGTTTATTGTTAGTTAGCCCATACTATAAGGGGTTGTATGGCTAAGGTTTTACTGTGAATTCAGAGGGAGTTATAATGAATAAAAAGTTTTTATTGTTAGCAGGTATTTTGTCTGTATTGTGTGCAAATGGTTTAACAGTCTATGCGGATTCTTCTGTTTCCACGAATAGTGAGAATTTGTTAGTTAATAGGAGTACGAATGCGGATGGTTCTACGAATTATGAGATTTCGACGACGAATTATCCTACATACCAAGGGACGTTTATAGGTTCTACTGGTGATATTAACCATGGTATTCGCATTGAGTCTGACGGTATATCTATTAGTAGCACTGTAGAAGCGGATGCTGGTCATCCTGATGATCGTCATGCGTATTTGGGGGCAGGTCACTTTGATATGTATAACGGCACTCATGAGCTCGTTTGGATGGAGGATTATGGCTTGGCCATTCTCGACCGAAAAGAAAATAAATACATGGCACAGATGGAGCCTAAAACTTTCACCATGACCAATATACAAAGTGGTGATAAATCCGAGCTCAGCACAGATGGTACGAAGATTCTGCACTTTGATAATGACGAGAGCATTGAATACAATACGAATTATGGTTATAAAGGGGTGACAATCACGACTACCGATGGGGACCATGATAATGAGAAAACGGTGTCTCTCACTAACAAAGGCCTAGATAATGGGAATAATAAAATCGTAAATGTGTCCAAGGGCGAGGTTTCCAAGACGTCTACTGACGCTATTAACGGCAGTCAGTTGCACGAAGTGAAAACGCAGGTGGACAATAATACGAATCGCATTTCCACGCTCGAAAATAACACGGCTAACATTGGTGACAAGGTGCTCAACAATGCTAAGTCCTATACGGATCAACAGGTGTCTAAGGTAGGCGCTGCCTCTGCGGCATTGGCAGGTTTGCACTATTTAGACTACAATCCAAACGATAAATGGTCCTTTGCTACTAGCTTGGGCCACTATAAACACTCCACTGCTGGTGCTATCGGTGCGGCTTATCAGCCGAACGAAAACTCCATGGTTCACGCTGGCGTTACCGTTGGTAGTGAAAGCATGTTTAATATCGGTGCTTCTTTCAAAGTGGGCGAACAAGACCCAACACTCAAAACAAGCCGCTTTGAAATGGCGAAACAAATCAAAGAACTACAAGCGGACAATGCATCACTGCGCGCAGATAACGAAGAACTACGCGCTGAAGTGAATGAAATTAAAGCAGCGTTGAAAACATTGCAGTAATGATAATATGTATAATAGCTACATAAGCTATAAGTTTATTAAAGCTATGTAGGTTATAACTACAAATACAATAAAAGCCAGAGTATAACGCTTTGGCAATCCATAGGCACGTTCTCGAGGATATAGTATACTTATACTAATGAGAGAACGTGCTTATTGTTGTTTGAGAGGTGTTGTATGAAATTAAAAAGTACATTGTTAAGCTTAGTTCTGGCGCTAGCTTTTACCATGCCTATTGATGCGGCGCAGTATACTGTTCCTGAAGGGCAACCGCCTGTACCCGGGGCTGACGCAAGTATTCCAGATAATGCGTATCAGAACTATCGTTATGATACGGCACTTAATGCTAATACGAGTACAATCATTTTGGCACGAAAAAAAATATATGAAATGTTAGATAAGCAGGTTCA
>ERZ772972.375-NODE-375-length-16735-cov-4.826499_pt1 | contig 16735 bp, 11 predicted proteins | sample MGYA00580673_ERZ772972 | MGnify/ENA primary metagenome ERZ772972 (study PRJEB29015, sample SAMEA2738051) | human oral metagenome | biome: human oral; feature: human-associated habitat; material: saliva | place: China | collected 2229 ... | reverse complement strand
TATGTGTCATTATAAAGTTAAAAGTGCCTTAGATATCCAAAGCACTTTAACTTACTTTCCGTGAGTATATACCAATTTTTAAGCTATGTCAAACAATAGTCAAGCACGAAAATTATGATTTTTTTACTCAATAAAAAAGTATTAATTAAAATTTTTAATTATATTTATGCATTGCGCCATTTAATTTTGTATTTCCTTGGTTTGACCTAAACCGATATAACCCTGCTCGCTCTTATAAGCTCCTTTATTACCTCGTTTTCGCTTTCCCAAAGCCTTCTGGTTTCGTCGTAGAACTCTAGCTTGCCCTCGCTCAAAACCATGGTTTTTTCGGCCATCATGCCTATTGCGTTCAAATCGTGCGATATGAAGATAAGCGTCATGCCGTTCTTATCGACCATTTTCTTTAAAGTTTTCATAACCTCAAGCTGCACTGGTATATCTAGCGCTGATATTATCTCATCAGCAATCAGTACCTTAGGTTCTGTCAGCATTGCTCTGCAAATAGCCATTCTCTGTAGCTGTCCTCCCGATAGCTGCTCTGGATAGCGCTTCAGCAAATCAGGATCAAGCTCACATTGAAGAAGAAGCTCTTCAATTTTTCCTTTAACTGTTTCTTTGGTAGGCTTCGACGAACATGACTTATCAGTCGACTCCTTTGCACTTTTCCTAAATTCCTTCTCATGCCTTAAAGCGACTTCACTTAGAGATTTAGCCAGAGTCTGCCTTGGGTTAAAGGCTGCCTTTGAGTTTTGAAAAACCATCTGTATGGGAAACCTTGCCGTATCTCTTCTACCTTTTCTTATTAAGGGCAGAGCTTCTTCCCTAAACAGTATCTCACCGCTATCTGCCTCCATGATTCCTACTAAAATCTTGGACAGGGTTGATTTTCCGCTTCCTGATGCACCTGCTATACCTAGGGTTTCACCCTCATTTAGGCTAAAGCTAATATTGTCTAAAACCTTGTGCTGGTCAAAGCTCTTATCTATGTTTCTTGCTTCGATTATCATCTTATCTTGCTTACTCATTACCTTTATATTCTCCTCGTGATACGAGTTCCTTTGACGCCTCAAGCAGCCTTAAACCTTCATCGCTTTTAGGCGATGTAAAGAATTTTTCAACGCTTTCAAGCTCTACAAGCTCACCCTTACTCACTATAGCTATATTGTCGCACAGCTTCTTAATCATGCCAGGACTGTGGCTTACATAGATCATCGTTAGGTCATGATTTTTAGCTAATGTCTGCAAGATTTCCAAGGTGTTTAGCTGATTTATTACATCAAGTGCAGACGAAGGCTCATCAGCTATCAAAAGCTTAGGATTCTTCACCATTGCCATTACAAAAACTGCTCTCTGCCTCATACCTCCGGAAAACTCCGCAGGCAAAAGGTTAAGCTTTGCTCTGTCACTCCCTAGACCAAGCTTTTCAAGCCATTCTATGGCAAGCTCCTCGCATTCACTGCCTTTGATGCCCCTAGTAAACTCAATTTCCCTGCAAATTTGATCCAAGACACCAACATAGGGATTCAGTGCGTTTATTGAATCCTGCGGTATGTAGCTTATGTACTTCTTGAGAACCTCCCTGCGATCGGCTTCATTAAGCTTGTTTAGGTCGTATTCCCCTAAGACCTTGCACTCACCGACTATTTCCCAGTTTTCCTTAGGAAGGCTTCCTAGGATTCCCTTTATCAAAAGACTTTTGCCGCCTCCCGAGCTTCCCGTAATACCAAGCCTATTGCCGCGGTATAGCTCAAAGCTCACATTTGAAAGCTTATAGTCTTTGCTCAGCTCTTCATCCTTTGCTGACCTTCCAAAGCCCTTAGCTTTAGGCTTGTTTCTATGTATTATTCCAAAATTTTTCAGAGAAAGTATCTTTTCATCCATCAAAACTTAATCATCCTTTTCTAGTCACCTAGCTTTGTCCCAAAATCGCTATTATCCTTGTTATTAGCTGTATTTCTTGTCCTTCCAATCATCGAACATATAATACATAAACAGAGATAATGACAAAATTCCTAAAGTCGGCCAAAGTATCAAAATAGGCTTTTCAACTATATAAAATCTGTACTGATAAAGCATGCTGCCCCAGTCTGGAGTCGTTATATCAGAGCCAAGACCGATAAAGGTCAGTGACGCATATGCGAGTATTATATTTCCGCCCTGGCTTGCTAGAACTGCCATTATAGGCGGGAGGTTATTCCTCAAAATATGACTAAACAGTATTTTATGCGTTGGCGTTCCTAAAAGCTTTTCAGCAATTATAAACTCCTCGTCAAGCATCTTTCTCGTCAGGTTCTCGCTTTGATAGGCGAAAGTTCCAATTCCGTAAATTCCTAGCGCCATACCTACGGCAAATGGCGAATTTCCAACCGTCATTATCACAATGAGTGCAACGATCAAAGAAGGAACTACCATGGATATATCGGCAAAAAGTCTAACCAAAATCCTTATATTCCCACCAAAGTAACCGCTAATGGTGCCTATTGTGCATCCGACTACAACAGAGGTAAGACAGGCTGAAATGAGCACCGTTATCGTTCTATTAAAGCCAACGACCATGAGAGCAAAAATGTCTCTACCAAGATCGTCAGTTCCGAGAAGATGAGCACTGCTCATAGGCAGGAATTTGTGGTCAATGTTTACCATCTTAGGGTTTTGCGTTGGAAGTAGCGAGCAGATGATTACTAATGCCATCAAGATGCTTCCACCAATTATGAACTTTTTCATGATGACACCTCCCTCTTAAGAATCCTACCCATGATAAACTCAAAGACTATGTTAACTAGGAACATCCAAATGACCAAAATCATTATATAGCTTTGAACCATGGGGTAGTCTCTTCTCGATATGCTATCTATCAAAAATGTGCTGAGTCCCGGAAGCGCCATTGCAAATTCAACTACTGTTGCTCCACCTAGTACCGATGAGAATTTTGATATAGCTATAGAAAAAAGTCCATATAGCGCCGGCCTGCTTCCATATTTAAGCAAGGCCTTCTTGCTATCGTAACCCCTTATTGTGTAGTACTGCATGAACATACTTTCAGCCGTCTCCTTAAAATGCACCCTAACTGCTCTTGACATAGGTCCAATCATTGGAAAAGCAACAAAAATAATAGCGACAATAATACCCGCAGGCGTTACATTTGTGAAGAACTTCATTATTTGAAGCTTTACGCCAAGGAAATATATTGTAATCAAAATCAGCAAGAATACAGGCACCGTCTGACTCATCAAAGTAAGAGCCCTAGAAATATAATTGTATTTTCCCTTATCATCTAGTGATGCCTTATATCCTATCCAAAAGCTCAAAAGCATAGCGAGAAGTATTCCGCCCATTCCAAGGCCAAAGGAAAGAGGAAGTCTTGAAATTATCTCAGACTTAAGCGAGCTTTGAGTCAAATATGACTTTCCCCATTCTCCTGACAAAAAGTCCTTCATCCAGCTAAAATACTGCTGAACTAGGGGCTCATCAAAATGATATTGCTTCTCTATAACTTTGATGTTCTCCGCTGTCCTCGGAAGTCCAAGCCGATTCAAGGTTATGTCCACTGGAGAACCTGGTGTTATTCTCACAATAGCAAAAGCCACTATGCTAGTCACGAAGAACACAAGAATCCACTTTAAAATTAACTTTACATATTTGTTCATATGTTTCATGTCATCCTTTAAATAAGGGGATGTAACACAAAATGCACATCCCCTTGTTTTACTATTTAACTTTTAGAGTTGAGTTTACAATGTAGTAATCTCCGTTCCAAAGCTTATAATCCTTTAGCTTGTCAGATACAGCTGCATGCCACTTAGGATCCATTGTCATCAAAACTGGCCTATCCTTTAGAATCTGCTCCTGTGCCTGTATTGCAAGCTTATCAATGTTCTCAGGATTTGATTCGCTTCCCATCTGATCTAGGATTCCATCCGTTACGCTTGAGCTGTATGACATGAAGTTGTTAGGTCCACCTGTTCTGAAGAACTGGTTCAAGAAGTATACTGGGCTTCCTGCTGGGGATGGATGCTGTGCATATACCAGGATGTCAAAGTCTCTAGCCTTTGTAACCTTTGATATATCGTCTACAACCTCTACTGTTACCTTGATTCCAAGCTTTTCTAGCTCTGAAGCAATTGTCTGGCTAACCTTTGGAAGATCGGGCTTTGAGCTATATGTCTTAATTGAAAGTGCAAGCTCCTTGCCGTCCTTTGTTCTGTACTTTGCGCCATCCTCGAGCTTCCATCCAGAGTTATCTAGAAGAGCCTTTGCTTCGTTTATATTATATGTAGCTGCTATCTTTGCATCAAAGCTGTTATATCCAGCAAAAAGTCCTGTTGGAATTGTTCCACCATCTAGAGTCTTTTTGATAGCTTCCCTATCAATGCCCTTGTCGATAGCTTCTCTTACAGCTGGATCTTTAAGAATATCATTTTCTAGATTTAGGAATGTGTAGTACTGATATGCAGCATCAAAGTCTATTACATTCTTCTTTTTGTCCTTTAACTCCTTAGCAATATCACCTGTGAGTCCGAATGCTAGATCAACCTCTCCTGACTCGTATGCTAGCTTAAGAGCATTGATGTCCTTGAAAGCCTTGATCTTTACAGTTGCAGGTCTCTCACTTGCATCTGGATAGTTTTCGTTAGGCTCTAGAGTAACTTCGCTCTGTGCCTTTAGCTCTTTGATCTTGAACGGACCTGTAAATACATACTTATCGCCATCCTTCTTATATACAACATTAGTCCACTCACCTAGAATTGACTTTAGGTCAGTTGTTGCTCTTTCTGTCTTCGCAGTCAAAGTGTAATCTCCTGTTGCCTCAAACTTAATCTTTCCGGCTGAAGCATTTGAAAGCTTATTCTTTTCCTGAATCTCATTTAGACAAGCAGCTAGTGCCTTAGCATCAACCTTGCTTCCGTCAGCAAATTTTGCGTCCTTTTTCATTGTGATTACCCACTCTGTGTCGCTCTTTGCCTCTAGCTTGTCCACGAATCTTGACTCCATGCTTCCGTCTTCCTTCTGCATGAATACGTACTCAGAAATTCCGTGGCTTGTGATCGACCATGCATTTCCGCCATCAAGTGGATTATCATCTGTGATTACCCATGTCTGACCGACAGTTACAGCATTGTCGCTAGCTCCCTGCCCGCATGCAGTTACAATGAAAACCATTGCAAACATCATGAAAACAGCCAAAAACCTTTTCTTCATAAATTCCTCTCTTTCCTAGCACGCGATAGCGTGTCCATTTGCCGAATAAAAAACCCCGCTCAAAGGCAGGCGAATACTGCCCTTCCTTTATCCTCGTAAAATCCGGCGTTATCGCAACGAAGCAGGTCTTCTGACTTAGGCATCTACACTCTTTACCTTCCCAGATTAATATCCAGTGGCTTACAAAGAACTAAACCATCACAGCGACGGGATCGCGTAAGAATTACACTTACTTCCCTTTTAATCATAGTAATATGAACTCGCGTTGCTTGAATTATTCTTTTTTACAAACTTGGTTTGTTATCTGTATTATATACAAAGGCGTGATTTTAATCAATATATTTAAGTATATATTAGGTAGCTGCGTATTATGTTCGGTGGTAGCTGTAGTTTATACATAAAAAAGAGCCCCAAAGGGGGGGCGTTCAGTTAGGGATTTATGGAAATCATGTTTAACTGACAACCTTTAAGCGGACAAAAGAAATAACGGCCATACAAGAGTAGAAATGCTCCTGTGTGGTCGTTTTCTTTTGTTTTTGTTATCTCAGGTACCGAAATGGTATGTGAGCATATTTTCAGTCTTCATCTGAGACATCTTCTATTTCTTCATGTTCATTAATGTATTTGTCGATTTCTGCCATATCTGCAGTATGACGTGCTCTGTTTGTACATTGACCATTCCCGCGATAAATTTCCAAGACCTTATTTATGTTCTCTATAGAAAGTTCCTCTAAATGATCTTTGAAAAACCTCATAAAACAATCTGCATCATCGAATCCATTAAATGTTGGTATTGCTTTAGCCATGATAACAACAAATTCTGACAAATCAAAGTCATCGCATTCTTTTACAGTTTCATATATCCTATCGGAATATGAAGTTTCGTGAACACTCGTATTTTCCTTAAAATAGCTATATACACTTTTACTCTCACGAGGAAAGAAATTTCGATAGAAGATTAAGCCAAAAGGTTTGCTTAACGCTCGTTTACTAATATAATCAAAGACTTCTTCATTTTCCCTTACTATATCCATTATTATTGGATATGACGTAATGATGGAAATAAGAGAAATCACTCTTGGTGAACTATCTCTTAGTGTATCTACACTAATCTTTGAGAAAATATCTACAATAGTATCTTCTTTAAATAAGCTATTATAACCATTTTTAATTGCATAATCTGTCATAGAAAATGCAAACGCATACAATCCATAAACATTTTTAATACATTCTTCTGCATCAGAAACCAATAACAAACGAATAAATGTTTTATAAGATTTTTTGAATGAATTATATGTCATTCGTTTTAAGTAATTTTCAACGATTGACTTCTTTATTGAATTATCCAGACCATTTTGAGTTATATGCGATATTGATTCGGCATATCTTTCCACATCGGCTTGAGCAATAGAAAACAAATCCATGATAAAAGGTGCTTTCACAGACAGAATATGGTCATACATAGAACATATAAGCATTCTTGCATGATAATCACTTGGAACAAAAAGGGTATTATCATTTACTTTTAAATGCGCACACTTATTTCTGCAATTTTTCAAATATTCTATGTCTTCGATAAATTTATCAAAATATAAAGGGCAATTATCCTTGAAAAATTGAACTACTTCATTTTCAACTTTAGAATACTTTTCATCATCTGCTATCATCGTATTGATTTCTTTTAACTTTTTATCTGCTTTTTTATCACCTTCGTTTGCCATAGTTTGAAGTTTTATAAACAAATCATAAATAACAAATGAGTAAAGCAAAACAATGGTAGCTCGATAGTTTTGACTATAATATGATTGAAGTATCTCTTTAAAATAATTTCGAGAGTCAGGATTATCAAACACTCTAAAATCTTTTTCATCAAACAGCATATTATTCACCATCCTTCTTTGTTCCGTAAAGAGCAGGGTCTTCAGCTACCATTAGTGGTTGACTTGTCTGTGGAATTTGATATATGAATCCTAAAGACGTACTTGTCCCAGAACGAACATCACCTGCATTCTCTTCAAAATTTTCAACCTGTTCCATTACCTTATTGAAAACTTCTGGACTATACTGTGGCGGATATCCATTCTTAACAAGACAAATCTTAATATCAAGTTTCAACTGATTTCTGACATTCTGGTTGTTAAGCCAATCTGCAAAGGAAGATTTAGTATCGATTATTTCTTTAACCTTCTTTGCAAGGCTTTTGCATTTGTCATTCACAACTACACCGTCAATTTCTTTATCAATTCCATACTCAAAGTTGTACTGGTCACGTAAAGCAATCAAAATATCATAGAACGCCTTTTCTTCAAAAGTTAATCCGATTTTACGGAAACTTTCTCTGTTTTCATTCATCTGACGTAGAATAGCAAGTGCCTGTTCAGTAGCAACCTTAATAATATCTTCAGATGCCTGTTCCTGTGTTGCTCCGGCCTCTTCTGCAGTAAGGTGATTACGTCTTTCATGGTATTCTGCTATTGTCTTCTCAAGCATCTCTTGGAATGTTTTAGCGGCAACCTGATTGACTTTACCATACTCTTTAATCTGCTTACGAAGCATTTTAATCAGAAGTTCAAGCTTTGTTGCAGGCATTTTTACATCCGACAACTTTTCGAAGTATTCAGGAGAGAAAATATCTTCTTCCTCGCCACTTTCAAGAACACTTTCAACCTGATTATATTTAAGTACTTCTTCAACCATTTTAGAAACAGCACGATTCATCGTATCTGCATCTACATCACTTGTTCCACTCATCTTGCGAACAAATCCTGCAATAGCCATAAAGCACTGTGCAAGTGCAGACTCTTCCTCGCCAAGTTCACCAGAAGGCTGGCAGATATCAAAAGCTGTTCGCATTCTTTTTAAAGTCTGCAAGAAATATGTCTTGAATGATACCTTTCCCTTTTCGCTACTTAATTCCTGTGTTGATGAAAATACATACTCGGCTGCTTTCGCAAGCAACATATAACGCTCTACAGGGTCACATTCCAAATTGAGGAATGGTGCCAAGTCATAATCAATAAACAGAGTTTTGAGAACTTCAAGTTCTTCCCTAAAAATCATTGTAGCCTGTTCAACATCATCGGCAGTTGGTGCAACAGATGTATTACCACCGTAAACTTTCATGGCTTCACGCATATTGTCACGAATACCAATGTAGTCGATAATCATCCCGTGGTCTTTACCAGGGAATTTTCTGTTTACACGGCTAATAGTCTGAATAAGCAGATGTTTCTTTAAAGGCTTATCATTATACAGGAATGTAAGCGAAGGAACATCAAATCCTGTAATCCACATATCAACAACGATAACAATGCGAAAGTTTGATTTTTCCTGTTTGAACGATGCATCAAGTTCTTCTGAACGCTTGCCATTCTTAACACCACCAAGATAGTTGTACATCTCCGGTTCATCGTTACTTCCAACACTTGAAACCATAGCTATAAATGGCATAGGCTTTAATTTTTTTAATTCCTCATCAGTCACAACAACACCATCAGGCACTTTCTTTTCTTCAAACCATTTTGGATATTCATCCTTGAATTTAAGAAGAAGCGCATAGGCAATTGCTCTGCTTGAACATACAACCATAGCTTTCTGGGTTCTGTCAGGGTCTTGGTCACAAGCAGAAACATAGTGGTCATGGATATCAGCAGCAAGTCTTTCAAGTCTTGATGGTTCACCAAGGATAACCTCCATAGAACTCATTGCACGTTTGCTTGCCTCAATATCATCATATGTGGCACCATCATCGGCACATTTTTTATAGTAGTTTTCAATCTCTGTTACCTTTTCTTTATCAAGTAACACCTTGGCAATACGTGGGTGATACTTGATAGGCACAGTAAGTCCATCGGCAACAGCCTGATCCATTGTGTAGCGATCAATTTCTTCACCGAAGGTCTGATAGGTTTCTGCTATTGGTGTACCTGTAAAGCCTACAAATGTAGCCTGTGGAAATGCCTCTTTTAAGACCTTTGCATAAGGTTTGGACACCATAGCTTTCATATTTTCATCAGCATCTTTGCTGAACTGAATCTTTTTTGAATGTTCGAGCTGTGTTCTGTGAGCCTCGTCAGAAAAACATATAATATTCTTACGATCATTGATAAGACCAATTTTGTCATCTTCTCTATCGCAAAACTTTTGGATTGTACAGATATAAAATCCACCGCTTTGTCTTGCACCGAGTTCTTCTCTTAATTGTTTTCTATTCTTAACAACAGATACTTCGCCAAGGTTCAAGAACTCTTTACTCTTTGTGAAAAGTTTTGCCCCTTGTTTTTGTAATTCTTCTCTGTCAACAATAAGAATAATCGTTGGTGAACCGATAGCGGGGATATCCGTACAACGAAGTGCAAGCTGGCGTGTAAGGAAAGCCATTGTATATGTTTTCCCACACCCAGTTGCACCAAAATATGTACCACCCTTACCAGTTCCATCAACGATGGAATTCACAATACTTTGTTTCAATAGCTTGGATGCAAAGAACTGTGGATATCGGCAAACAATTTCAACTTCTTCGTGGTCGTAAATCGTATCCTGAAAGTAAATATAATCTCGGAACAGTTCTAGGAAACGAGCAGGACTATAAACACCTTTAATCATCGTTTCTGTTTCTGCAAATGGTAAAGTTGATACCCCATCACCGTCATTTACTCTACGCCAAGCATAGAAATGTTCATAAGGAGTGCGAACCGTACCAAGCCTTGTCTTTACTCCATCAGAAATGCAAGCAAGTGGGCAGTAGTGTAAAAGGTGTGGAATATCTCGCCAATAACGAATATTTATCTGTTCCCACGCATCAAATACTGTTGCATGGGTATCTCCCGGATTTTTTAGTTCAATTACGCAAAGAGGCATACCATTTACAAACAGCAGTACATCAGGTCTTCGAATTTCCTTTTGTCCGTTATTTATGTATTCAACAGTAAATTGATTCACCACTCTGAAAATGTTATTATCAGGGTTTTCAAAGTCAATTAAGTTTACCATTCTTGCAAGTCCGTTTTGTGGTGTGAACTGAACACCATCTACCATCCAGCCATATACTTTGTGGAGTGTGGCAAAGTCGCTTTCAGCACCAACAAGACGAACATTATCAAAAATCTGTGTGACTTCATCATCAATCAGGTCTTTATTTGTCTTTGAAATGAATATCTTGAAATCATCTGCAATCAGTACATCATTTTTTGTGACACGATTTATTTTGTTGCCCACAAGATAGTTCCAGCCTTCTTTTTCAAGAAAGCCGATGAAGGCATATTCAAAATCAGACTCACAAAAATGACCATTATAGTCTTTTAGCTTAGCCACAAACTATGCCTCCTTTCTTGCCTCTTCGATAGAGCCTTTTATCAAAATAGGACAGATATCTTTGATTTGTGCTTTGAGTTTTTCATTGATTTCTTTTCGCTCATTATACGCATGGAATATTTCAACTATAGATTTCTGTATTTCGTGACTAGGAACTGGAATTTCAATTTCATAAAATCTATCCATATCTAAATTAGTTCTTATACTTGCATCACTCATAAACCAGCCAAGTCGATCAACTTCTTTTCTTAAGAACCACATCATAATATATTCAGGAATAATCGAATTATCTTTTGGTTCAAGTACAGTATATGCAGGAGAAATAATAATAGGTTCCTGTCCATTGAATAACGCAATACGTATGCATTTATCACGTCCAGTTTGCATACCTGAAAATGCAAATTGTCCGTCATCAACCATCTTATATTTCTTTAAATCCACACCATTCACATTCGCAACAGAAGGCATAAACTGTTTTGTTATGTTAATTCCCATAACTTCTTTAATTCCTTTATCATTACGACAATCAACTTCTCTTAGCAAACTACCAACATTTCTCTTAATTGATGTATGTTTATAGTTTTCTATAATAGCATCACAAGTCAGTTTCAAATCCTCTAAGCCACGCTCATAGCATTCCTGATTTGATACCATGGCATTGTAGATATCCACATACTTCTGCTGAATATCGAGAGGCGGCAATTCTATATCAACATTTATGAATTCCTTCCATGCCATTCCATCTCGAACTGAACTATCCGTGTTAAACCAAAAGTATCTATCTCTTTCATTTGACTTCAAATATAGAAAAAAGTAATCACTTAGCAGTTCATCATTTTCTTTAAATCTAAACACAAAATAAGCTGGACTAACTACTTTGTCTTTTCCCGAATGATTATATGCTATTGGCAAAACAACATCTCTGCCTACGTGCATTAAATTACAAGCAAAATAATGAGGTGGAACTATTTTATATTTGCTTGTATCTGATCCAACTTGATTTGATGGTTCGAAAAATTCTTTATCTTTATTTACACCGGAGACATCATCATTTGTTAGTTTTGGAATATTACAGCGTTTTGAATACAATTCAATATATTTACCAAGTTTTATCTTATTCAATGCCATAACCAATCCCCCTAAATGCGTCCTCCAACATCTGCTGGGATTTCTTTTCTGCTTTCATAATATCTTGCATTTCTGCCTGAATACGTGACATTTCCTTCTCATAGTCAATATCCAAATCATGGTCAATAAACTCAATATACTTGCTTGGTGTTAATGCCCACCCTTTACTTTCGATTTCCTTGATACCAACACTACGATAAAGTTCTGGCATTTCATAATTTGTTCCGTCTGTGCCTTCATTCTGCCAAGTATGATAAATTGAAGATGCTCTTTCAATTTGACCAGTAAGGTTAATTGTTATGTCATCAGTACCCATGGAATCATTTGAAGATAGAAATACTTTCTTTTTATTCTGACGCTTTACAGGGTTTTCAGTCCAAGTACGCAAGTCCATGAATAGAATCTCGTGTTCACGGTTACGAAGATTTCTACCATGATAGTTACCACCTTTTTTATTCTGATTAAGAATCCATAAAGTAACACTGATGTCAGTAGTAATAAACAATTCTCTTGGAAGAACGATAATAGCCTCAACCTTATCATTTTTAATAAGTCTTTTTCTGATTTCCAAAGTATCACTATCGTTGAGTGCTCCATTAGCAAGCAGGAATCCTGCAACACCATTTAACTTTTTAAGATGAGAAAGCATATGTAAAATCCACGCATAGTTAGCATTGCTTTCCGGCGGTGTTACATAGTCTGCCCAACGAGCATCATTCTGCAAGTTTTCATCATACCAGCCTTTAAGATTGAAAGGTGGATTTGCCATAATATAATCAAAATACGAACCTTTATGCAAATCGTTAGAGAATGAAGAATCACTCATATCACCAAGATGATGATTGATACCACGAAGTGCAAGGTTCATTTTTGCAAGACGATAAGTAGCTGCTTCTTTTTCTTGTCCATAAACATTTACACTGGATATGTTTCCTTGCTTCGATTTCACAAGTTCAGCAGACTGGATAAACATACCACCGGAACCACAAGCCGGATCATATAAAGTTCCGTCATAAGGTTCAATCATAGATGCAATAAGCTGAACAACATCATGAGGCGTATAGAATTCACCTTCTTCTTTTGTAGCATTAACTGCAAATTCCTGAAGGAAGTATTCATACACATGACCGATAAGGTCTTTTTCTTCACCAAAAGCCTTGTGGCTGATTTTATTAACTTCATCTACAAGTTTCTTAATGTCATTTGCACCAAGGTTACGAGAAGTGAATGTACCTTCAATAAAGCATCCTTTTAAATCTTTGGAACTAGTTGCAATGCTGTGAAGCGCAGTATCGAGAGCAACATTAAGACTTGGTGCAGGTGTGTTTATGATTGTTGACCAACGAGCCTCAACATTAAGATTGTATGTTCCGTCAGCAAATGTAGCATCATCAAAGAATGCTGCTCTTATATCTTCGTCATCTGGGTCAAGACCTTGTTCTATTAAAGTCTGACGCAAGTTTTCAATTCCGTCTTCGTACTTCTCACCAATGAATCGAAGGAATACGAGTGTAAGCATCATGTCTCTCTTTTCAAAGAATGAGCCTGAATTTCTTGCTGCACGTAAAATATCACGGCAGTTAAATAAAATATTGTCTATGTTCAAAGCTTTATCAGCAGCTTTTTTTTTAGCTTTCTTAGCCATATTATTTATCATCCTTTCCAGTGTTTATCCATTGTTCTTCTAACGCACTGAAGTCGAGGTTATGTGTTTCGCAAAACTCCATAATTTTTTTCATAGCTGACATATTAGGTTTGCTTTTTCCACCTTCCCAACGATTGATTGAGGAAAATGAAACGCCTAATTCTCGCCCGAATGCTTCCTGTGATAAGAAACATTTCTGACGGATTTTCTTGATTTCTTCTGAATAAGTCATATTTCAATCTCCTTTATAAGCTATACATCAATGATATAGCATTATTATAGCACATAATTTTGTAAGGAAAAATTGTTTCTTAAAAGATAAGAATATGTCCTTTCACTATTAGGAAAGATAAAGGAGCGAAAACATGATTTATGAAAACATATCAGAAGAATTAAAACGAAAGAGATTTTCTGCCTATGGAAATACCAGCAGAACGATGGAGAAAAACCAACTAAACCACCATACAGTGCAAGGACTGGTCAAAAAGTAAAGCTTAATAATCAAAAGCTACTTTCTACATTTGATGAATCCATATCAAAGTTAGATGGTTTTGACGGAATAGGAATAAAGCTAGTCGATGGCCTTCTTGAAATAGATCTAGATAACTGCATTTCAAGTGAAGTTATTTATGAAAGGGCTAAGGAAATAATTAAGCAATTTCCAAATGCCTACATTGAGTACAGCCCAAGTGATAATGGCTTTCATATTTTGATGAAATACACAGGTATCTATGACAAGAAAAACTACTACATCAAACATGATGGGATTGAGTTTACAGTGCATTATCTACAACCAAATATTTAACAATAACAGGAAATGTTTATCAGAAAGGTTACTTTGCATTCGAGGGTGCTGGACTTAAATAGCTACTGGAAACTCATATGAAAAAGGATAAGGCTGATATATCAAATTTGTCCTATCTAGCGCAGTTTCCTATCTGAGTGACGAATCTGTCACCCAAAAGGCATCAAATGCAGCCAATGGTGAAGAGTTCAAAAACTATGGGCTAGAGGTATTTCAGATTACACCTCACACAGTGAAGCAGATGCAGCCTTATGTTCAATGCTCGCTTTCTACTGCAGTGGCAATAAAAAGCAGATGGATAGACCATTTAGAAACTCTGCTCTATATAGATCAAAGTGGGATGAATATCGTGGAACTGATACTTATGGAGATATCACAAACAAAAATGCAATCTCAAAATCAAAAACTTTCTATACTCCAATTCAAAACTTAAGTGCTTATGACGACTTTGACGATAAGATTTACATAGAACAATCTTAAAAAGTAGAAGGCTCAAGGACAAAGAAACAAACTATTTGGATACAATGGAACTACATCGGAGTAGTTGATACCAACAAGAATACAGAAAAATCGGCATAACTAGTATTTCTACTAATCATACCGATAATTTTTCAAGGAATTAAATCCCTAATTTACAGCCCCAAAAGGGGCCCAGATATTTATGCTAGTCGCGTGGCACAACTAGTATCCTTATTGCATTTAGCACTGCCAAAATCAAAACCCCTACATCGGCAAAGATTGCAAACCACATATTTGCTATTCCTACAGCTCCAAGTATTAGGCAAGCTACTTTGATGCCTATGGCGAAAACTATATTTTGCCTTACAATGCTCATGCACTTCTTTGATATTTTGATGGCTTTGGAAACCTTTCTTGGGTCGTCATCCATAAGCACAACGTCTGCAGCTTCAACGGCTGCATCTGACCCCATGGCTCCCATGGCAATTCCTATGTCTGCACGTGATAGAACAGGTGCATCGTTTATTCCGTCTCCAACAAAGGCAACCGCATCCTTGCTTGATGACCTAGAAGCCATAAGCTCCTCTATCTTATCTACCTTATCTCCTGGAAGAAGTTCGCTATATACCTCATCGATTCCAATGCTCTTTGCTACTTCATTTGCAGTGGTTCTATTGTCGCCTGTGAGCATTACAGTTTTTCTGATGCCCTCAGCTTTTAGCTTTGATATAGCATCAATCGTTTCTTCTTTTACTAGGTCAGAAACTACGATATATCCTGCATATTTACCATCTATTGCAACATGAATTACTGTTCCTGGCTCAGTAACATCGTCGCATTCAAGCGATATGCTCTTCATCAGCTTTGCATTACCTGCGTAAACATCAAATCCGTTAATTTTTGTTCTAATGCCATGTCCTGCAAGCTCCTCTGAATCCGAAACCTGACAGTCATCCTCTATATTCGCTGCATTTCTGAGGGCTAACGCTACCGGATGCTTAGAATACATTTCAGCGTGAGCTGCATAGTGAAGCAGATCCTCTTCGCTCATGTCCTTTGCTACAACCTTTGATACTGCGAAGACTCCCTTTGTTAGAGTTCCTGTCTTATCGAATACGACAGTCTTAACGTCCGCAAGCATCTCCATATAGTTTGAGCCTTTGATCAAAATTCCCTGCGAGCTAGCAGCTCCGATTCCACCGAAGAAGCTCAAAGGAATGCTGATAACTAGGGCACATGGACAGCTTATTACAAGGAATGTAAGTGCTCTATAAACCCAGACGCTCCATGCTGCTGGATTTCCCATCATCATCAAAACCACAGGTGGTAAAATTGCAAGCACTATGGCACTGAAAACTACTGCTGGAGTGTAGACTCTAGCAAACTTAGTTATGAAGTTCTCAGATCTAGATTTTCTTGAGCTTGCATCCTCAACTAGCTCCATAATTCTTGCTACAGTTGAGTCACTGAACTCCTTAGTCGTCTTTATCTTAAGAACGCCGCTGGTATTGATACAACCGCTGATTACCTGATCACCAGCGCAGACATCCTGAAGCATGCTTTCGCCCGTCAGAGCGCTAGTATTTAGGCTTGATTCGCCTTCTACAACCACACCGTCGATAGGAACCTTCTCACCGGCTAAAACTGTTATCACCGTGCCGATCTCTACGTCCTCAGGGTCGACCTGCTCGAGTGTATTGCCCACCTCTATATTTGCGTACTCAGGCATGATATCTATCAAATCGCTGATGTTTCTACGACTTTTGCCAACGGCATAGCTTTGGAAAAACTCACCAATCTGGTAAAACAGCATTACGGAAATCGCCTCGAGGTAGTCATCCCCATCGATGAATGCGATGATGAATGCTCCTATTGTCGCGATGGTCATCAAAAGATTCTCATCAAATGGCTGCCTGTTAATTACACCTTTGAAGGCCTTGATAACTACGTCATAGCTGACAATAATGTATGGCACCACATAGAGAACTAGCTTTATAATTCCACTTGATGGAATAAAGTAGACCGCTACGGTGAGCACTATCGATACTAAAATTCTTATCAAATTTTTCTTCTGTTTCTGATTCATAATTGGCCCTTTAGAATAATCTAATACTACTTGATTTAAATGTAAACTTCGCAGTCACTCTCTACTTTTTTGCAGCTCTTTCTAACTTCTTGCATTACAG
>ERZ772972.373-NODE-373-length-16766-cov-16.784034_pt1 | contig 16766 bp, 14 predicted proteins | sample MGYA00580673_ERZ772972 | MGnify/ENA primary metagenome ERZ772972 (study PRJEB29015, sample SAMEA2738051) | human oral metagenome | biome: human oral; feature: human-associated habitat; material: saliva | place: China | collected 2229 ... | reverse complement strand
TGGTCGATATGAACGACCGCCAGTTGCGCAACATCATCGACGGCATGGGCAAACCCGTTGACGGCGTGATTCGTCCCGACGGCTTCGACATCACCGTCGCCTCCGAAGTCATGGCGGTATTCTGCCTCGCCAAAGACATCAGCGATTTGAAAGAGCGTTTGGGCAACATCCTCGTCGCCTACGCCAAAGACGGCGGCCCCGTTTACGCCAAAGATTTGAAAGCCCACGGCGCGATGGCGGCATTGCTCAAAGACGCCATTAAGCCCAACTTAGTGCAAACTATTGAAGGCACGCCCGCCTTCGTACACGGCGGCCCCTTCGCCAACATCGCCCACGGCTGCAACTCCGTTACCGCCACCCGACTGGCGAAACACCTTGCTGATTACGCCGTAACCGAAGCAGGCTTTGGCGCGGATTTGGGTGCGGAAAAATTCTGCGACATCAAATGCCGCCTTGCCGGTTTGAAACCCGACGCAGCCGTCGTCGTCGCCACCGTCCGCGCCTTGAAATACAACGGCGGCGTAGAACGCGCCAACCTCGGCGAAGAAAACCTCGAAGCCTTGGCAAAAGGCCTGCCCAACCTGCTGAAACACATTTCCAACCTGAAAAACGTATTCGGCCTGCCCGTCGTCGTCGCCATCAACCGCTTCGTGTCCGACTCCGATGCCGAATTGGCCATGATTGAAAAAGCCTGCGCCGAACACGGCGTCGAAGTTTCCCTGACCGAAGTGTGGGGCAAAGGCGGCGCGGGCGGCGCGGATTTGGCGCGCAAAGTCGTCAACGCCATCGACAACCAACCCAATGAATTCCGCTTCGCCTACGATGTCGAGTTGAGCATCAAAGACAAAATCCGCGCCATCGCCCAAAAAGTGTACGGCGCGGAAGACGTCGATTTCAGCGCAGAAGCATCCGCCGAAATCGCCTCGCTGGAAAAACTGGGCTTGGACAAAATGCCCGTCTGCATGGCGAAAACCCAATATTCCCTCAGCGACAACGCCAAACTCTTAGGCTGCCCCGAAGGTTTCCGCATCACCGTGCGCGGCATCACCGTTTCCGCCGGCGCAGGCTTCATCGTTGCCCTGTGCGGCAACATGATGAAAATGCCCGGCCTGCCCAAAGTCCCCGCCGCCGAGAAAATCGACGTGGACGCAGACGGCGTGATCCACGGCTTGTTCTGATTTGAATCGGCAGTGAAATAAAACGGCAAAGAGGTCGTCTGAAAACGGGTTTCAGACGACCTTTTATTATTTGAAACGGTTTAAACTCAACCGCGACGACCCGTAGCGTGGGCTTCACCCGCGAATCTTCCTCTGATGAAAATAGTCGTCTGAAACGATAGAGCAAACCCGCCACATTCGTTTTCAGACGACTATTTTTATGGTTTTTCATCTTAGCCCTGCTTTTGTAAATGCGTTTGCTTTTATAGTGAATCTGTCTTTTCAGACGACCTCCCGCCTTGCCAACCGCCCGCCCATCCAGCACCACTGCCCCGCCCGTCCGAAACGCGTTATACTTCCCAATTAACTGTCCGACCCACCCGCTTCAGGAGAACACCATGCCCGAACAAAACCGCATCCTCTGCCGCGAACTGAGCCTGCTCGCTTTCAATCGCCGCGTTTTGGCGCAGGCGCAGGATGAAAACGTGCCGCTTTTGGAACGTTTGCGGTTTTTGTGCATCGTCTCTTCCAACCTCGACGAATTTTTCGAGGTACGCATGGCGTGGCTCAAACGTGCGCAAAAAATGAATCCGCACGAGCGTTTGGACAACGGCACCACGCCGTCCGAAACCATCGCCGCCGTCGCCGCCGAAGCTCACTCTCTAATACAGGAGCAATACCGCCTGTTCAACGAAGTCTTGCAGCCCGAACTGGGCAAACAAGGCATCCACTTCTACCGCCGCCGCAACTGGACGCAAGGACAACAGAAATGGATTGAGCAGTATTTTGACGCCGAACTGTTGCCCATCCTCACCCCCATCGGACTCGACCCGTCGCACCCCTTCCCGCGCCCGCTGAACAAATCGCTCAACTTCGCCGTCGAACTTGAAGGCACGGACGCATTCGGCCGCCCCTCCGGCATGGCGATTGTGCAAGCCCCGCGCATCCTGCCGCGCGTCGTCCCCCTGCCCGCCGAATTGTGCGACGGCGGTAGCGGCTTCGTCTTCCTTTCCTCCATCCTGCACGCCCACGTCGGCAAACTCTTCCCCGGCATGACGGTCAAAGGCTGCCACCAGTTCCGCCTCACCCGCGACAGCGACCTGACCGTCGATGAAGAAGACCTCAAAAACCTGCGCGCCGCCATTCAAAACGAATTGCACGACCGCGAATACGGCGACGGCGTGCGCCTCGAAGTCGCCGACACCTGCCCGCCCCACATCCACGACTTCCTGCTCGCCCAGTTCAAACTCACCTCCGCCGAGCTTTACCAAGTCAAAGGCCCGGTCAACCTCGTGCGCCTCAATGCCGTGCCCGATTTGGTTGACCGTCCCGATCTCAAGTTTCCCGCACGCGGGGCAGGTCGTCTGAAAGCATTGCGCAAGAACGGTTCGATTTTCAAACTGGCGAAACAATCGCCCATCCTGCTGCACCATCCGTATCAGTCCTTTGACCCCGTCGTCCACATGATACGCGAAGCCGCCGCCGACCCCGCCGTCCTCGCCGTCAAAATGACCATCTACCGCACCGGCAGCAATTCCGAACTCGTCCGCGCCCTGATGAAAGCCGCCCTTACCGGCAAACAAGTCACCGTCGTCGTCGAACTCATGGCGCGTTTTGACGAAGCCAACAACGTCAACTGGGCACAGCAGCTTGAAAACGCAGGCGCGCACGTCGTTTACGGCGTATTCGGCTACAAAATCCACGCCAAAATGGCACTCGTCATCCGCCGCGAAAACGGCGCGCTCAAACGCTACGCCCACCTCGGCACCGGCAACTACCACCAAGGCACATCGCGCATTTACACCGACTTCGGCATCATCACCGCCGACGACCAAATCACCGCCGACGTGAACACCATCTTTATGGAAATCACAGGCTTGGGCAAACCGGGTCGTCTGAACAAGCTCTACCAAAGCCCGTTTACCCTGCACAAAATGGTCATCGACCGCATCGAGCGCGAAATCCAACACGCCAAAGCAGGCAAGCCTGCCCGCATCCGCGCCAAAATGAATTCGCTGATTGAACCGAGCGTCATCGACGCCCTCTACCGCGCCAGCAGCGCAGGTGTACAAATCGACCTCATCGTGCGAGGCATGTGTATCCTGCGCCCCGGCGTCAAAGGCCTGTCCGAAAACATCCGCGTCCGCTCCATTATCGGCAGACAGCTCGAACACTCCCGCGTGTACTGCTTCCACAACAACGGCGCGGACGATACCTTCATCTCCAGCGCAGACTGGATGGGGCGCAACTTCTTCCGCCGCATCGAAGTCGCCACCCCCATCACCACGCCCGAACTCAAAGCCCGCGTCATCCGCGAAGGCATCGAAATGGCGCTGCAAGACAACACCCGCGCCTGGCTGATGCAGCCCGACGGCAGCTACCTCCGCGCCCGCCCCGAAAACGGCGAACCCGCATTCAGCCTGCAAGAAAGCTTGTGGGAAATGTACGGCAGATAAAGCGAGGGCGGTATTAAAATGAAGGCCGTCTTTGAATATTTCATGAAGGCAGAAGGATTCGAACCGTGCCTGCACGGCAATAACGGAATGGGTGATTTTTAGGTTCATACACTATAAAAGGTCGTCTGAAATACTTAAAGATAGGGTTTCAGACGACCTATCCACACCCAGCCGTAGCGTGGGCTTCGCCCACGAAAAAAACAATACTATTTATCGCCCGACTCGGAAACCAAGCCATCGATTTCATGGGCAAAGCCCACGCTACGATCCGCGGCAGGTATCGCAGTGCTCTACCCGCCACCCCGCCGAATTTATAGTGGATTAACTTTAAATCAGGACAAGGCGACGAAGCCGCAGTCAGTACAGATAGTACGGTAAGGCGAGGCAACGCCGTACTGGTTTAAAATTAATCTACTATACCTGTCAAGGAAGTTTTTTGTGGTACTCAGTGAGAAAGTTCTTTGCTTCTCTTAGACTCACGTTACTCCACCATAAAAGTTAAAAAGGTCGTCTGAAACCCGTAATCACATGGGTTTCAGACGACCTTTTATCTTTCCCGTCCGCTTTTCAGACGACCTCACAGCAAAAACATCGTTGCCAGCCCCAAGAAAATCAGAAAACCGCCGGAATCCGTTACCGCCGTAATCAGCACCGAGCTGCCCAAGGCGGGGTCGCGTCCGAATTTATCCATGATGACTGGGATGAGTACGCCGACCGAGGCGGCGAGCAAGAGGTTCAGTGTCATCGCGGCGACCATCACCAAGCCGATGCCGATGCTGCCGTACAGCAGCCATGACACCACGCCCATGACCGTTCCCCAGATGATGCCGTTGACCAGAGCGACGCCGACTTCTTTTTTCAACAAGCGTCCCGCCTGCATTCCCGTCAACTGCCCCATCGCCATCGCGCGGACAATCATGGTGATGGTTTGGTTGCCGGAGTTGCCGCCGATACCGGCGACGATGGGCATTAGTGCGGCCAGTGCGACGATTTTCTCGATACTGCCTTCAAATGCACCAATTACGCGGCTGGCGATAAAGGCGGTACACAGGTTGATGGCGAGCCACATCCAGCGGTTTTTCACCGAGTCCCAAATCGGGGCGAACAAGTCCTCTTCTTCTTGCAAACCGGCCATATTAAACATGTCGGCTTCGGATTCTTCACGGATCACGTCCACCATTTCGTCAATGGTGATCCTGCCGATCAGCTTTTTGTTTTCATCGACAACCGGCGCAGTTACCAAGTCATAACGTTCAAACGCCTGCGCCGCTTCTTCCACGTCGTCTTCCGGACGGAAGCGCACGACTTCGGTGGCCATCACGTCTGCCACCATGTCTTCGGGATCGGCGACCAAGAGTTTGCGGATAGGCAGCACGCCTTGCAACACGTCGTTTTCATCAACCACGAAAATCTTGTCGGTATGGTCGGGCAGGCTGTCGAAACGGCGCAAGTAGCGCAACACGACCTCACACGTCACATCGGCGCGGATGCTGACCAATTCAAAGTCCATAATCGCGCCGACTTGGTTGTCTGCGTAAGACATCGCCGCTTTGACCTGCTCGCGCTCTTCTTCATCACGCGTTTGCAGCGCTTCGTACACCACTTGGTGCGGCAAGTCGTCTGCCAGTTCTGCCAATTCGTCTGCGTCCAAATCATCGACGGCGGCCAACAGCTCGTCTTTGTCCATGGACTCGATCAGCATTTCGCGCACGGAGTCGGATACTTCCAGCAAAACTTCTCCGTCGTCTTCAGGGGCGACCAAAAGCCAAACGATGTTACGCTCGCGCGGCGGCAGGGATTCCAAGACGGCGGCCACGTCGGCAGGGTGCAACTCGGCCAAGAGGACTGTCAGCTCGGTAAACTTGTCGCGCAGGCTTTCGTCTTCAATCGGCACACCGGCTTCGATTTGTTCAAAGGCCGGCTCGAGGACTTCGCATAAGGCGTGGATGCGGTCGATATCGTCAGAGATGCGATCGTCAGAAATGCGGTCTTCTACCACATCATTGTCGGGGGTATTGTCGAGATTCGGAGGGGTTTGTTCGATGCTCATAAATGCTCCGCCCGCCGGACGCGGGAAGGCATTTCGGCGGGATGATTATTGTTGTTGTGTATCAGATGGGAAGTTCAAAGGCGAACTGGGAAGGTCCATAATTCAAGCCTACTGAGAGGCGAAGAGTTGCAAACAGTGCATATTCTACTCTTTTTTAGGCCGTTTTACCATTTTTAACGGGAAAGGCCGTCTGAAATCGGGTGATATCGATCCCCTTTTTCAGACGGCCTGATGATTTGATTTTATTTGTTTCGCCTGCCAAACGCTTCCCTAACCACGTCCAACCAAGCTCTTAAAGCCGGCGTCGGGCGTTGGTGTTTTTTCCATGCCATGGTGAGCTGCCAGCGGATTTCAGGTTCGACCAAAGGAATGGCGGCAAAGACATCGGGATTGATTTTTCGGGCATAGTATTCGGGCAACAAGGCAATGCCCATATTGTGCGCCACCATGTCGGCGACCAAATTCCATTGTCCGGTACGGCAGACAACGTTGGGCGTAAAACCTTGATTGCGGCAGGCCGTCTGAATGGTTTCATTGAGGGAAAAACCTGCACCGAAAAGGATGAAGGGCTCGTATTGCAGGCTTTTGAGTGTCAGCGCATCGTGTCTCGCCCGATTTTTCGGCATCAAGACAACCAGCGGATAGTCGCACAAAGTGATGCTGTCGAAGTCTTCGTGAACCGGCGCGAGCAGTTGTCCGGCATCGAGTTCGTTGTTGCGCAGGGATTGCTCGATGGCGAGCGAACCTTGTTCCAAAAACGACAATTCGATGTCCGGCCATTTTTGGTGGAAATCAAACAGCGCATGACTGAGCAAATCGCTGCCGAACAGGGCTAAACCCAAACGCAGCGTCCCGCTTTTGACATGACGGTAATCGTCAATGCGGGCAAGTAATAAATCGCGTTCATGCAAAAGGTTTAAAGCGTGGCGATAGACTTCTTCGCCGATTGCGGTCGGCTGCACCTGCCGCTTTTTGCGTCCGTTTTCTTTGCACAAAAGCGGTACGCCCAATTCCTCTTCCAAAGCCTGAATGATTTTGCTGACCGTCGGTTGTGTAACGTTCAACGCGGAAGCAGCGGCCGAAAAACTTTGCAGGCGGATAAGTTCGGCAAAACAATGCAGGTTTTTGAAATCCATTATTCCTCTAAGGCATGATTATTTATTTAATAATTCATATTATGCAGAAACCAGGTTTCTATAATCAAGCCTTTCATTCAACACACACCGGCATCATGGATTCCTTCACCAGATTTTTTCAGACGGCCTTGCAACTTGCCATCATCGGCGCAGTATGGGGCGTTTCCGAACTCATCGTCCGCTTCACGCATCTGCCTGTTTCTTCAGGCGTATTGGGTCTGTTTCTCATGCTCGCCCTGTTAGGCTGCCACATTATCCGCCCCGGCATGGTCGAACACGGCGCAAAATGGGCATTGGGCGAACTCGTCTTTTTCTTCATCCCCATTATGGTTTCCGTCTTGCAATATCAAGACTTGCTGATGTCCGAAGGTTGGCAGCTGATTTTGACCATCGCCGTCGGCACCGCGCTTGTGATGATCAGCACCGCCCTCACCCTCGACTTCTGCTACCGCTGGAAACGCCGCCTCTACAAAAAACTCCACTCCTAAAAATAGAGAATAAAAATGGACTACACCGCCCTCGCCTGCTTCATCTGGACTTGTTTCGCCTACGTCGTTGCCAAAAAAATCCACCGCAAAAAACCCTTAATGATTTTCTCCCCCGTCGTTACCGTCTCCGTCAGCACCATCCTCCTGCTGCTGGCATTCGGCATCAGCTACGACACCTACCATCGATACACCCAAGGCATCGTCTTCCTGCTCACTCCGGTTACCGTTGCCTTTGCCGTCCCCATCTATGAAAACCGCGAAGTCATCCGCCGCCAACTGCCTATTTTGTCCATCGCCATTATGGTGGGCATGTTTGTCGGCGTAGTCAGCGCATTCCTCATGAGCCATATGTTCCACTTCAACAACGAAGTGACCAACAGCCTGATGGCGCGCTCCATCTCCACCCCGTTTGCCGTCGTCCTTGCCAGCGAAATCCACGGCTCCGCCTCGCTTGTTTCCCTGTTCACCATCATCACCGGCTTTGTCGGCATGATATTCGGCGACCTGTTTTTAGCCTTCACCCGTATTCGTTTCCGTACCGCCAACGGCGTGGCATTCGGCAATGCCGCCCACGGTTTCGGCACATCGCGCGCCGGACAACGCCACGAAACCGAAGGCGTCATGGCCAGCCTGACCATGATTCTGGCCGGACTGTTTATGGTATTGTTTGGCCCGACCATGGTGCATTTGGTGATTTGGATGATGAGTTAACCTTTTCTCCATTCTTGCCGATACATAAAAAGGCCGTCTGAAAAATGACTTTCAGACGGCCTTCAATCTTATAGAAAGGTTACAGTGTAGAAACTGAAGTTTCCGCTAAATCATGAATGGTATCCAAAGCAGATGAAGTAATACCATGACTTGAATAGGTCGCCTTGTCTGTGGAAAGACCGGCAGAAGAATCAAGAGGATCAGCCTCACCAAACGCACGACTCAAAAGTTCATCGCCATTGAAAGCTTTGGATTCCAATATCGGCTTCGCGGCTGGCTGTGCAGGCTCGAAACCTTCCCACTCACGCGGATCAAGGTGGATGATATGATCATCATCATAACTGTCATTAGGCCCTTTTCCTTCTCCCGAAAAAGTACCGTCCCACTCGCGCGGATCGAGGCGGATGATATGATCATCATCATAGCTGTCATTAGGCCCTTTTCCTTCTCCTGAAAAAGTACCGTCCCACTCGCGCGGATCGAGACGGAAGACATGCTCATTATGGCCATTATCGGCCCCTATGCCTTTTGAAAAAAAGCCGTTCCACTCACGCGGATCGAGACCGAAAACAAAATCTTTAGAATCAATTTCTGTACCTGGTTGATATACTTTAGCCACGGAACTCTCCTTAAAAATAAACAGTTGCTATACCCAATGCCCCATCAGGTCGATGAGAGCCTTTATTCTAAAACAAAGAAAACGGCAGGCTGAGGCCAAAGGGAACAACGGTTCATTAAAACGACAATCGGACTAAAATCTTTTAAAAACAAATAGATATAATTTAAACATCATAATCAATAATACATAATCAAATATCCGGACTACCCCGCCAATCAGGGAAATCCTTCTGTCCCACCTTCCCCGTCATGTCGCAAAAAGGCCGTCTGAAATTTAAGTTTCAGACGGCCCTTTCATTTACTCAAACCTTATTCTTTAGGCAGGCGCAGGACGGAGACGATGAATCCGCCCCAAATGACGATCAATGCGACAAGCATCATAATAATGGCTGAAGTACTCATTATTCGTCTCCTTCACGTTCGTGTTCATGTTCGTCTTTGACGTTGAAGTTCTGACCATGTTTCCACGGCAAGAACGACAGCAGGACAGACAATACCAAGAGAGCGCCCACCATGCCCCAACCGAAGATATTGAGGAAGCTGTCAGGATAGCCGCTGTAATTCTCTTTTAAGAGGCCAGCAGTATCTTGATAAAGCATATAGCCGAGCATGGCGACGGTAACCACCACGCTGGCAGTCCACACTTTGCCGACACGGATGGAAGACAGCGCGTTCAAGTGGTTGCGCAGTTCCGGCAGCTTGTGCAACAGGACAATCGCCAAAACGTAAACAAAACCGGAAGCCACAATGCCGTAAGTATTGATGAATTTGTCCAATACGTCCAACACAGGCAGGCCGGTGGTCGTACCGAACAGCAAGGTGGAAATAATCGCCATTGGCACGCCTGCAATCAGCGTCGCGCTGACACGGCCGAGATTCATTTTGTCTTGAATCGCGGCCACAATCACTTCAACGATGGAAATCATGGAAGTGACACCGGCAAACACCAGCGAGCCGAAGAACAACACGCCGATCAACGCGCCCATAGGGGCTTGGTTGATGATGGTCGGGAACGCGATAAACGCCAAACCGATACCGCTGGATGCCACTTCGCTGACTTCTTTGCCTGCGGCTTGAGCCATAAAGCCCAATGCGGCAAATACGCCGATACCGGCGAGCAACTCAAAGCTGCTGTTGGCAAAGCCGACAACCAAGCCTGTGCCGCCCAAGTCGGTTTTTTTCTTCAGGTAAGAAGAATAAGTAATCATGATGCCGAAGCAGATAGAGAGCGAGAAGAAGATCTGGCCATATGCGGCTACCCAGACTTTCGGATCGGACAATCGACTCCAGTCAGGCGTAAACAAAGCGTCCAAACCTTTTGCCGCGCCCGGCAGAGTCAGGGCGATGCCCACCATGATAACAAACATCACCACCAACAAAGGCATGAAGAATGTGGACGCACCGGCTACGCCTTTTTGTACGCCCAAAGCCATAATCGCCAGCGTAAACACCCAGACGGCAATCAGCGGGCCGGCAACTTTACCGACAAAATCCAAGCCCAAGTCTTTGGCATCAGCCATTTGCAGGAAGTCTTTGAAGAAGAATGCCTGCGGATCCGTACCCCATGCCGAAGTCAAAGAATAATAGGCATAGCTTGCCGCCCAGCCGACAATCACGGCGTAGTAGATACAGATGATGACGTTGGTCAGGAAGTTCCACCAACCCATCGGCTCAAACAAACGGCCGAGGCGGCGGAAGGCCAAAGGTGGCGAACCGCGGTAACGGTGGCCGATGGCGTAGTCGAGCAGCAACAGCGGAATACCTGCCGTCAGCAGCGCAACCAAGTAAGGGAGGACGAAAGCACCGCCGCCGTTGTCGAAAGCGATGTAAGGGAATCGCCAAATGTTGCCTAAACCCACGGCCGAGCCGATGGCAGCAAACATAAAGGCGCGGCGACTGCTAAACGTCGCGCGTTCGCTGGATTGAGAATTTGACACGATGAACCTCTTAAAAATCGAGTGTCGCCAAGGCCGTTCAGCCTTGCGCGTATATATTTAGGAATCAGGCCGGACAAGCCGGTCGGTTAAAGTAGATATTCGGACAAGGATAATATCCGGTATAGAGAATGCACCGCTTATGGCCATGCAAACATAATCTGACCTTATCGTAAAAAAATTTAACACTGTTGGCAAGTCAGTATTGAATTTAAATCACAGCAAAATCTTCATACACTACGACTAAAAACTTCATACACTTATTTATATAACACCCGAACACAGCCCAATCCCCCCGTTTTCCCTCCCTTGCTCCGACCATTTCCCCTTTGCTAAAAACCGCCCTCCCCTTATCCGGCAAGGAAAAACAGGAATCCAAGGCGTTTAAATTCCATGTCATCAAAAATGTTCAGACGGCCTTTTACTTTTACTAGATTAAATCTGGGCCGTCTGAAAATTACACTGTTGTATGTTGTAATCAAAAGCCACACTCAAATTCTGTTTAATATAAACAAAAACAATCCGCCTTTTTCCGCTTTCTTCATTACCATGATTTAAAACAAGCATAAAACACCAAAAAAATAATTAATAAAAAATAAAATTCCAAGAAATATAAAATAACATTAAATTTAAACCTGTATTTCTACTCTAATCATCTACAATCAAAAATAATCAAACCTAAAAATTTCAATAAAACATTAATTACACAGCACTACATTTTTGCTATAATTGCCACCATTCACTCCACAACCCAAACCCAAAAGAAGAGGAAAAGCCATGGGTATCAAAGTTGCCATCAACGGCTACGGCCGTATCGGCCGCCAAGTAGTGCGCGCTATTTTTGACTACAAACTGCAAGACCAACTCGACATCGTTGCCATCAATGCCAGCGGCAGCATCGAAACCAATGCTCACCTGACCAAATTCGACACTGTTCACGGCCGCTTCAACTCTGAAGTTTCCCACGATGAGAAACACCTCATCATCGACGGTAAAAAAATCCCTTACTTCTCTACCCGCAACCCGGCCGAATTGCCATGGGGCGAATTGGGCGTTGACCTGGTCATGGAATGTACCGGCGCGTTCACCAGCAAAGAGAAAGCCAAAATCCACTTGGAAAGCGGCGCGAAAAAAGTGCTGATTTCCGCTCCCGGCGGCGATGACGTTGACGCAACCATTGTTTACGGCGTAAACGACGACGTGATTACCGACGACATGACCGTTATCTCCAACGCGTCTTGTACCACCAACTGCCTGGCACCTGTGGCCAAAGTATTGAACGAAAACATCGGTATCGTAAACGGCGTGATGACCACCATCCACGCGCTGACCAACGACCAAACCGTAACCGACGTACGCCACAAAGACCTGCGCCGTGCGCGTAGCGGCGTGGAAAACATGATTCCGACCAAAACCGGCGCTGCAAAAGCCGTCGGTTTGGTATTGCCAGACCTGAAAGGCAAACTCGACGGCCTCGCCATCCGCGTACCGACCGTCAACGTTTCCCTGGTTGACCTGAGCTTCCAAGCAGGCCGCGACACTTCTGCCGAAGAAATCAACGCGCTGATGAAAGCCGCTTCCGAAGAAGGCCGTCTGAAAGGCGTATTGGCCTACAATACCCTGCCGCTGGTTTCCATGGACTTCAACCACACTACCCAAGCCAGCACATTTGACTCTACGCTGACCAAAGTAACCGCAGGCAAAATGGTTAAAGTGTTCGCATGGTACGACAACGAGTGGGGCTTCAGCTGCCAAATGCTGAACACCGCGCGCCGTATGTTCGGTTTGGAAGTACGTCCGTTCTAATCGGCTTCCAACACAAAGGCCGTCTGAAACATCTTTTCAGACGGCCTTTTGTATTTCCTTTAAAATATCGCATTCCCATTTATTTTCAGACGGCCTCGTCTGAAACAGGAATTTTCCATATCAGGCGGCAAACTTCGGATAATATACAAAATCAAACATCTGCGCTACAAGGTTCAGCCGAACAAGCCGCCGATATATTTGCTGATGGTGATGGCGCTGAGTACTGCCATCAAACCGACCACAATCACGCCGGAAACGGTGAGCCACAGCGGGTGTTTGTAGTTGCCGACAATTTTGGTTTTGTAGGCGGCAATCAGAATCAGACCGAGGGAAATCGGTAAAATCAGGCCGTTTAATGCGCCTACGAACACCAGCACCTGCGCCGGTTTGCCGATGGTGGAAAATACGGCGGTGGACACGGCGATAAAGGCAATAATCCATTTGTTTTTATTGCGTTCGATAGACGGGCTGAGACCGGAGAAGAACGACACCGAAGTATAAGCCGCACCAATCACCGAAGTAATCGAAGCCGCCCAAATCACCACGCCGAAAATCAGCAGGCCGATGTATCCCGCCGCATATTCAAACGGTGTGGAAGCAGGGTTGTCGGGATTGAGCTGTACGCCTTGGCTGACCACGCCCAAAACCGCCAAAAACAATACAATCCGCATAATCGAGGCAATCAGGATCGCCCGCACCGAGCTTTGGCTCACTTCCGGCAACGCCGATTTGCCCTTGATGCCTGCGTCCAGCAGACGGTGCGCACCGGCGAAGGTGATGTAGCCGCCGACCGTGCCGCCCACCAGTGTAACAATCGCCATTGCATCGAGTTTTTCCGGCATAAAGGTATGCACGGCGGCATCTGCCAGCGGCGGATTCGCCTGCCATGTCACATAAACCGTCAGCGCAATCATTACGAAACCCATCACTTGGGCGAATTTGTCCATCACTTTGCCTGCTTCTTTAAACAGAAACACACCGATGGCAATCACGCCGCTGATCACGGCACCGGTTTCCGGCGACAGTCCGGTCAGCAGGTTCAGACCCAAGCCTGCGCCGCCGACGTTGCCGATATTGAACGCCAAACCGCCCATCACAATCAGCACAGCCAAGAAATAGCCTGCGCCAGGCAAGACCTGATTGGCAATATCCTGCGCCCGTTTTTCGGAAACGGCGACAATCCGCCAAATATTGAGCTGCGCCCCGATGTCGAGCAGAATCGAGAGCAGAATCACAAAGCCGAAACTTGCCGCCAGTGCTTGGGTGAAGGTGGCGGTTTGGGTCAGAAAGCCCGGGCCGATGGCGGAAGTCGCCATCAGGAATGCAGCGCCGATTAAGGCATTTCTGCGGTTTTTTTGATCAGACATAATCGCTTATCCTCTATAAAATTGGTTGTTGTTGTGTTTGGGCGAAACCTGCGGTTTTAGCTACGCAGAAACTCGCTTTGCTCGTTTTGGCGAAACCTGCGGTTTTCAGACGGCCTATGAACTGTTTTTCAAGCAGAAACTTTGATGCCTGCCGCCAGTAGTTCCTGCCGGATTTTTTCGGCAAACACCACGGCGTGCGGCCCGTCTCCGTGCAGACAGATGCTGTCGGCTTGCACGGCAACCAGGCTGCCGTCCACTGCTTTGACCTGCCCGTCCCGCACCATCTGCAATACTTGGGCGATGGCTTCTTCGTCGCTGTCCACCTGCGCATCGGGGCGGCTGCGGGGAACCAGCGTACCGTCGGGCATATAGCGGCGGTCGGCGAATACTTCGGAAATCACACCCAAGCCTGCGGCTTTTCCGGCTTCCAAGAGCAGGCTTCCGGAAAGTGCCATCAATTTCAATTTCGGGTCGAAATCCGCCACAATTCGGGCAACGGTATCCGCCAGCGCACGGTTTTTCGCCGCTTGGTTGTACATTGCGCCGTGCGGTTTGACATAAGCCATTTCCAAACCCTGATCACGGCACAAGGCCTGCAATGCGCCCAACTGGTAATTCAGACACGCCCGCAAATCGGCTTCGGACAGATTCATTTCGGTACGGCCGAAGTTTTCCCGATCGGGATAACCGGGGTGTGCTCCGATGCGCACGCCGTTTTGTTGGGCATACGCCAATGCCGCCCGAATATCGGCAATGCTGCCGGCGTGTTGGGCGCAGGCGATGTTGGCCGAAGTAATCAGCTGCAACAAGGCTTCGTCGCTGCCGCAGCCTTCGGCGAGATCGGCGTTTAAATCAACCTGCTTCATGGGTGATTCTCCGTATTTGGTTTAGATAGGCTTGGTTTTTGCGCCGCAGGGCGGTGGCTTCTTTCAAGCCGATTATTTTGAATTTGACTTTGCTGCCGAAGCGCACCTGTGCCAGCCTGCCCAAATCGGCGGCGGCAACGGTAGCGATTTTCGGATAACCGCCGGTGGTTTGCGCATCGGCCAGCAGGATAATCAGTTTGCCGCCGGGCGGCACCTGCACGGTTCCTGCCTGAACAGCGTGGGACAGCATTTCCAAAGGTTGCGACAGGGTCAGCGGCTGTCCGTCGAAGCGGTAGCCCATGCGGTTGCTATCGCTTTGCAGCGTCCACGTTTCCCGTTCCAGATTCAGACGCCCTTTTTCACTGAAAGCGGCATATTCCGACGAAGGAACAAGGTGGACGGTATCGGTAAACGGTATCGGGGCAATGCCGACTTTGGACAATTCCTGCGCACCTTTGCCGATGGGGAGACAATCGCCTTTTTGCAGCATTCTGCCCTGATGGCCGCCGAAACCGGCTTTCAGGTCAGTGCTTCTCGAACCCATCACTTCCGGCACATCAAATCCGCCCGCCACGCACACATAGCCGTACATGCCCTGCACGGCACGCACCAGCTTCAAGGTCTGCCCTTTGCGGGCGGTATAACGCCAATACGAATAGACCGGTTCGCCGTCCAATTCCGCCTGATACACGGCACCGGTGAGACAAAACGGCGTATCCCGTTCAAACACCAGCATTATCCCGCCCAAAGCGATTTCGATTGCGGCCGTGCCTTCGTCGTTGCCCAATAAAATATTGCCCGCCGCCAAAGCAACCGTGTCCATCGCACCGGCATGACCGATGCCGTAACGCCGGTGTCCGTAGCGTCCGGTATCCTGAATATGCGCCGGTGCCTGCACTGCCGAAACGTGAATCATGGCTCAATCCTTTCTGCAACAAAGCGGACTTGGTCACCCGCCGCCAGCAGGGTCGGCGGATTCAAATCGGCTCGGAACAAGGGTAATTCGGTTCTGCCGATAATCTGCCAGCCGCCGGGCGAAGCGAACGGATACACACCGGTCTGACTGCCGCCGATACCGACCGAACCGGCAGGAACGGACGTTCTCGGCACGGCACGGCGGGGCGTGTGCAATGCTTCGGGCAAGCCGCCCAGATAAGGGAAACCGGGCTGGAAGCCCATCATAAATACGGTATAAGTTTGCACCGTATGGCGGCGGACGATTTCGGAAATAACCGTCTGATGGAAAGCAGCGACTTCCGCCAAATCCGGGCCGTATTCGCCGCCGTAGCAGACGGGAATTTCCACCAGTTTGCCCTGATGGTCTGTAACGGCGGTGTGTTCCCACACATATTGCAATTCATCGGCAAGCGTCGCCAAATCGGTATCGAAACGGGTGAACACGGTCAGATTGTTCATGCCGACCACCACTTCCTCAATCCTGTCGTGCTGCCCGAGCGCAGCGGCAAACGCCCACAACTTTTGCTGTTTGCCCAGTTCGGAAGGTGCATTCAGTCGGCAGACCAAAGCGGATTCGCTGATTGGTGTGATCTCTATTCTCATTTGTTGTTCATTTTGGTTATGTTTTAATGAATCTATATGCAGGGGCGGCGGTTTGTCAATATCTTCTGTGCCGCATCATCAAACCGTCGATTGGAAAAGTGCTGCCCTGCCGCTGCACTTTTTCAGACGACCTTAAACCGTTTCTATTAAAATACCGTATTCCTACTTTTTTCATGCGGTATTTATGTTTTCCGAATCCTCTTCCGCAGCCCTCCTGCAAGGCTTGAACCCCGAACAACTCTCCGCCGTAACCTGGCCGCCGCAATCCGCCCTCGTTTTGGCAGGCGCAGGCAGCGGCAAAACGCGCGTGCTGACCACACGTATCGCCTGGCTGTTGCAAAGCGGACAAGCCAGCGTGCACAGCATTATGGCGGTAACGTTTACCAACAAAGCCGCCAAAGAAATGCAGACCCGTTTGGGCGCGATGATTCCCGTCAACGTCCGCGCCATGTGGCTCGGCACGTTCCACGGCCTCTGCCACCGCTTTTTGCGCCTGCACCACCGCGATGCCGGTCTGCCCTCTTCCTTCCAAATACTCGACAGCGGCGACCAGCTTTCCCTGATCAAACGCCTGCTCAAAAGCCTCAACATCGCCGAAGAAATCATCGCGCCGCGTT
>ERZ772972.372-NODE-372-length-16776-cov-3.305245_pt1 | contig 16776 bp, 9 predicted proteins | sample MGYA00580673_ERZ772972 | MGnify/ENA primary metagenome ERZ772972 (study PRJEB29015, sample SAMEA2738051) | human oral metagenome | biome: human oral; feature: human-associated habitat; material: saliva | place: China | collected 2229 ... | reverse complement strand
AACAGGCCTTCGGAAACACCTCAAAACTTCAGCAGATGATGAACTTGGGATGCTCATTGCTGTCGGGGAGGACACCGTGGGAGATGTACAGATAGTTTCTCCCAACACCCAGCCTGCTCAGCTAGTCATTCCTGATGCAGGCGAACTCATTCAAAGTGAGGACTTTCAGACCATAACATTTTCAGAGCTAATAAACCGGCATAGTATTATTGACCCTGCGGCCATACCGGGAGTTCAAGACAAGGTCTCTGGAAAGATGCTTACTCTTCCACTACGTAGCAGTGAGGATTTCTACCTTCTTAAAATTTCTCCTCCAGAATACCCTCAAGTAGTTGAAAATGAGTCTTTCTTTCTAAAAGCAGCGAGCCGCATTCACGCTTTTCCTCAAGTCGTCTCTCACCGTCTTGTACATGATGCAACGGGCCGCTCAGGAATTCTAATACGCCGTTTTGACCGTTATATTGATGAGCATGGTATAGCGCATCGTCTTGCAGCCGAAGACGCATGTCAACTCAGTAATCGTTACCCCTCCGACAAATACCTTTTAACCGCAGAACAATGTTCTGAAGCCCTACTGACCCAGGTGTTTTCACCCCGCATTGCAGCTCCCGAGGTTTTCCGCCAGTTTGTCTATGCGTGGCTTACCGGAAACGGCGATCTGCATGCCAAAAACCTGTCAATTGTGGAGAATCGTAAAGGGCAGTATGAGCTATCCCCCATCTACGATATCCCTTCAACCGCCCCGTACGGGGACAAAAGCATGGCGCTTCTTCTAAGCGGGAAAAAAGATGGTTTATCGCGGCGTAGGTTTCTGACATTTGCACATAATATAGGTGTGTCATCCAGGGTTGCCGAGCATGTGCTTGAAGAAGTTCTTACAGGCACCGAACACCTAGCCGAACAAGCACGTGAAGAGTTGCCATTCGATTCACACCGCATGAAGGAGCTTCTCAAAGTTTTGAAGAACCGGCGCAGGTCCCTGCTATAGCCGCGCTGACTTTATACACCACGACACCCCATCTTTTGGACGGTTCTCAAGCCTTCAATGTGCAACATGTCTTTATGTCATATTTCGGCAGGGAACCGTAATTCTGACGTGTTTTTAATAACCTATCTGCCGGTGGGCTAGGCAATGGTGTGGAGCAGAAGATGGAGCACTGCAGGTATGAAATACGCCGGTGGTGCGCCCGCGAACTAGCGCACTACCGGCGGTGCCGCACGAGCCCTAACTGCCCCGTGAAGGGCGGGTATTTTATGGGCTCAGCGGAGGCTGTTTTATTAGCTGCCGCTAAGACAGGCGGCCCAGCTGCGCAAAGAGTGATGCATTAATGCGGAAGCCTTCGACGGTTTCGTCAATGAGGGCCTGCCGCTGCTCTTCGGTCAGGGGCGCGTTATCGAGCAGTTCCCGGTAACCATCTTTGAAAATTTTGGGCTTGGGCAGTTCAGTGAACCGGTACATGCTCAGCGCCTCGGCGGGAATGCCGTAGTGGCGCGCCACCAGTGCAGCGATTGCCTGACCACCCGACAGGTCCCCCAAGTAGCGCAGGTAGTGGTGCGCTAGGAAGCGTTCAGGAACGTTGGCGGTGGCGTTAATTCGTTCCACATATTCGATAGTTGCCGGCAGCGGCGCGTCAATATCTTGCTGCCCTAGTGCACGGATGTCGTTGCGGATGCTCGCGGCGCGGTCGAGCCCTTCAATGGTGAAGGGGTCGGTGATGGGGTTGCCTGCCTCACGCAGGTTTGCGGAGATCGTTTCCAGAGCCTCGTAAATGTAGGTGTACTGGTTGATCAGGCGCAGGTAGGCGGCGGTATCGAGTTTACCTCCCATAAGGTCTTCCATGAAGGTGGAGTGCTCGGCATTGTCGTGCACATTTTTGGTGCCCGCTTTGAGGCGGGCAGAGAAACGTTCGTTAGTTGTTTCGGGTGCGCAGGTAGTAGTCATAGCGGGTTCCTTAGTTGAGTTTGAGGGTTTGCGGCGCCAAATTTTTTTACTGACACCGTGTCATCAAGATTAGCTAATGACATATTGTCACTAAAACTTGGTTTTGGCAATACCTCTACCAAAATTTCTGCTAAGGTAACCCTTAGAGAGCTCGCATGCCGCCCTAGACACCTATTACGTTACACAAATCTTCTCTAATAGGTCTAGACTGGAAGCGAACATCACATCACCCTTTCGAAAAGAGAGTAGTCACATGTCTGTCTCACCCAGTGCTAAGCGCTCCTGGGCGTTTTTAGCCAGTGCCGCCGTCGGCCTTGGCAGTATCGTCTCCACACCCGTCGCATTCGCAGATACCACAACCACATCCGTAGCCTCTCAAACGCAGGTGCACAACGCCGCAGATTCTTTCACCCAAGCAGAAACAACATGGGGGCTCAGAGATTCCTTCCGCGACTACTTACTGAGAGGAGTCGCCCAAGGCACCCAAAAGCTGGCCAGAGTCGGCACTAACCCCAAGGGTGAATACACTTTCGGCGAGTTTGACGCCTCCAAGAGCAGAGTCACCGACGACGGCTATGAGATCGTCTACACCGGAAGCAAAATCCACTACACCGGGCACCACGGCGTGCTGGAAACCATCATCACCGACTTCAGCATCATTATCAGCAAAGACGGCAAGGGCGAGGTGCGCGCCAATGTTCAGTCCCGCCCCTACGAAGGCACAACACCGCAGCCGCTGAAGTCATACCAGAATATTAAACTGGGCACTTTCGACGCTTCAGACCTCAAACACGACGGCAATAACATTTCTCTTGCCGCCAGCGACAAAACCAAAGTAATCCTCGCCGAAGAGGCTACCCCTGTTTTTGCTGGCTTCTATGATGCAGGGCAGAAACTAGACGCTATCTCGTTCAGTGGGCGTATCGCTCGGGGGTCCGCAGAGACTCCCGCCCAGCCATCACCCAGCGAGAAGCCCACCACACCGGCACCGGCTCCTAAGACAAACACCGTTCAGCCGGAAGCGCCAAAAACCGACCAGCAACCGGCTGCCGATGCCTCCAAGGCCGAAGAGAAACCCGCAGCCCCAGCGCCCACAGCACCCGCAGCCCCGGCCCTGCCCAATAACAGCACGAACACCGCCAAAGGGCATGTGGTTGAGTCCGGCTCCATGCAGTGGGGTATCCGTGATTCCTTCCTGCGTTACCTGTCAACCCTCGCACGCGGCAGCATCCAGGTCAGCGGTATGGAGAAAACCAATGCTGGCGGACTGAACTGGACCAAGGCATCCGGGGCCTTCGACCCGGCCACCCAAACCGGCCAGATCTCGTTCGCTGGCGAGGTGCATATCACCGGGCACCACGGGCAGCTCGACAGCACATTCAGCAACACCCGTCTTGTCGCTGTCAACGGCAAGGGCTATTTGGTAGTGGATGCCGAGGCACTAAACCTTAAAGGCGAACACAATACGTTCAAAGACCTCATAATGGCCGAGGTGGATCTGAGCGGTGCCTCCTACGAGAACAACGTTTTTAAGCTCTCGAACGCGGCTGTAACCGTGACTGTTGCCGGTTCGAATGCTCTCTTTGCGGGCCAGTACAGCGACGCTGATAAGCGCGCCATGGCACCGTTGAACCTGTCGGTGAAGCTTGGGGAGCAGCTGACGGATCTTAACGTAAATCAGCCTGACATCGCCAAAGCTAATCAGGGCGGCGGCAATACCCCGCAGCTACCCGGCGCTGGTGATAATAGCGACAGCACAGCCAGTGGCGGTTCGGGGGTATCTTCTTCCGACTCCTCAAGTAGTGGCGACGCTTCTTCCAGTAGTACCCTAAGCAGCGGCGGCTCAGGCTCGGGCACAACCGTCTCCACCAACCCGGCCCAGCCGGTATGCGTGCCCGTCACCCGAACCCGTAAGGTTGCGGTCGCCCCAACGACCGCAGCAAAAGACGTGGCGTCCGCCTCAGACGGTAAGGTCGTCACGGCTGAACTGGGCTGGGGTGTGAAAGATTCTTTCCGTTCCTATGTACGCGGCGGTATCGCCAACGGTAACTGGGATTTGAGCGGAACCACTTTTGCTCATAATACGTTCAACTGGTCAAGCGGCTCCGGAACGGTGAAAGACGGTAAGGGCTCAGTATCGTTTACTGGTTCAATCCATTTCACCGGCCACCACGGCGTACTCGACAGCACAATCGCCAACCCGCGCCTTGACATTAACGGCTCCAAGGGCGTCCTGTACGCGACCCTGACCAGCAACAATATGGAAGGCAAATCCAACAGCTACGGGGAAGTTGCCTTACTGGATGTTGACCTGAGCGGTTTGCAGACCTCTAACGGGTCGGTCTCCGTCAAGGGTGCATCAACCAAACTGACGGAGGCGGGGGCTAAATCATTCGCCGGTTTCTACTCCGCCGGGCAGGACATGTCCCCGCTGAGCTTCAACGCTTCGCTCTCAAAGAGCGGTGAGTCGAGCACACCCGCTGCAGCACAGCCGACCGAGAAGACCATCACCGAAACCGTGTATGAGGGTGAAGGGTGCGATAAGAAGCCTCTGGCTCATACGGGTGCTAGCGGCGTGCAGAGCAGTGTTGCCGGTGGCGTCTCAGCGTTGCTCACCGGGGTGGGTGCACTGTTCTATGTGCGTCGTTCACGTGCTCAGACATCCGATAACTAGGGCGTAGCATGCACTGCTCGGGGTGCGGTGAAGGTGAAGAAGCCCGCCGCACCCCTCAACTTATTTCGCATCATTATTCACACTATTCGCAATATTTTTGAGAGTGAACTCGTATGTTTATCCATTCACTAGTGAGCGGCATCAAAGCCCCCAGCTGTTTCTCACAGAAAATTGCTGCCCTCATGATGGCGGCGCTGCTTTTCACCCTATCCGCGTGCGGCATCGGCACCCAGAACCCGAATAATGCCGCCTCATCACAGGCAGTAGTCAGTGAGGAACAAAGCAGCGCTGTCCTCGCTGAACTAGCCCAACAACTTAAAGACGGCAAGGCCGCTCACCCGAAAGAAGTGACCGGCCCCTCAAGCGCAAAGAACACCCCCGAGGTGCAGGCAATGGTGGACACCCCCACCCCGCAGCTGCCGGTAACTTTTAAGGACTACACCGGTAAAGAGGTGACTGTTAAGTCAGCGGAACGCATCCTGGCCCTCGATACGTACGGGACTCTGGCACAGGATGTGATAGCTCTCGGCTTGGGCGGACGACTGGTGGGGCGTACAGTCTCTAACACGGAGCAGTCGCTCTCGAAGCTTCCGGTTATGACTCAGAACGGGCATGACCTCAACGTTGAGGCTATTCTCTCCGCCAAACCAGACGTGGTTTTCCTCGACTCGTCAGCTTCTTCACGTGATGCGGCGCAGAAACTGGAAAGCTCCGGTATTACGGTGGTACTGACCGACACGAACCGTAAAATGAACCTCATTATTCCCCAGCTCAAGCTGGTGGCGCAGGCCCTCGGCGTGCAGGAGGCGGGGAATACGGTGGCTGAACGCATCCAAAAAGACCTTGACTACGCAACCACCACCTTGAAGGAAGTCGCGCCGCAGGGAGATCAGCGCCTGTCAATGGCTTTTCTGTATGTGCGCGGTAACTCGGGAGTGTTCTTCGTGCTTGGAGACGGCTACGGCGCAGATGAGCTGATCACTGCCGTAGGCGGTCGAGGCGTCGCCGCCGAGAACGGGATTAAAGAGATGACAATGGCCAACGCCGAGGCACTGGTAAAACTGAACCCAGACCTTATTCTGGTCATGAGCCGCGGCCTTAAATCCACTGGCGGCGTGGACGGGCTGGTGTCCCGCCCGGGAGTGGAGCAGACCACCGCAGGTAAGAACCGGCGCATTGTAGATATGGATGACGGTCAGATCCTCTCGTTTGGCCCGAACACCCCAGCAGTCCTGCTATCGCTGGCGAAAGCCATCTACGCCCCAGAAGGACAGTAGTGGAACACGTAGCAGAGGACTTAGCGGTTACCTCAGAAACAGCCCGGCGGCAGTCAGCCGACGGAGTGGACCTCGCCAAGGTGCAGAAACCCGTAGGTGTTGGAGCCCCAAAATACACGAACCCCCGACGTACCCGCGCGGTTGTGACGCTTTCGGTACTGGTTGTGACCCTCGTGGCTGTCACCATAGTGTCAGCCGGGCTGGGCCAATATAATATTCCCACCGACCAGGTGCTTTCCTCGTTCGCCCGCAAATGGGGTTTCATCCCGCCACAGCAGGAGTGGGCGATCGCTGACAGCACCCTGTGGAATGTGCGTTTCCCGCGTGTGCTTTTAGCCCTGTTCGTGGGCGCTGCATTGGGCTGCTCGGGGGCTGTTATGCAGGCGGTGTTTGGCAACCCGCTGGCTGAGCCGGGAGTGGTTGGTATTTCTTCAGGTGCAGCTGTGGGTGCCTGCCTGGCTATTGTGCTGGGCCCCCAGTTGAGGGACACATTTGCGGTACCGACCTTCGCCTTCATTGGGGCGCTAACCGCCACGGTATTGGTGTATGTTCTCTCCCGCTCGGGTGGACGCTCGCAGGTGGTGTCAATGATCCTGACCGGTATTGCGGTAACAGCGGTTGCGAATGCGGCTATCGCGTTCTGTGTTTATGTTGCTGACAGCACCAGCCGTGACGAGATCGTGTTCTGGCAGATGGGGTCGCTGAACCGGGCCAGCTGGACATCATTATCGAATATGTGGTTTGTTGTGGTTGCGGCGCTACTGGCCTGTTTCATGATCTCCGGGAAACTTGACCTTTTGGCGTTGGGCGAGCGCGCAGCGCAGCATTCGGGGGTGAATGTTGAGCATCTGAGAATGCTGGCTATCGCGGCAACAGCTCTTTTGACGGGTGCGGCGGTGGCGCATTCGGGCATTATTGCGTTTGTGGGCCTGATTATTCCGCACCTGCTGCGGCTGCTGCTGGGGCCGTCGAATAGGGTGCTGCTGCCGGCTTCTGCACTGGGCGGGGCGCTGCTGGTGTCTCTCTCTGATTTGGTGGCGCGCACGCTTATCCCGTTCTCCGATATGCCGATCGGTATTTTCACGGCACTGGTGGGTGGGCCTACGTTCTTTTTCTTGCTCCGCCGGTCGATGCGTAAGGGCGGTGTGTGATGCTGCGGGTCGAAAACATTTCGTACTCGGTGGGGTCTCGGCGCATCCTTGAGGATATTTCATTTGAGGTGCACGCGAACGAGGTGGTCTCACTGATCGGCCCGAACGGTGCGGGTAAGTCTACCTTGTTGTCGGTAATTGCTGGGGATGCGAAGCAGGATTCTGGGGTGGTGCAGCTTGATGGCGCCTTGACGAGTTCGTATTCTCCGCGGGATATGGCGCGTCGCCGAGCCGTGCTGCTGCAGAAGACTCAGGTGGCGTTTTCGTATACGGTGCGTGAGGTGGTGGCGATGGGCCGCACTCCGTGGCGCGGCACCATCCGCATTGATGAGGACGAAGCTGTTATTGAGCAGATGATGATCCGCACAGAAGTGGCCCAGTTCGCTGAGCGGGATATTACGACTCTTTCTGGCGGTGAGAGCGGGCGGGCGCATCTGGCGCGCGTGTTTGCGCAGCAGACTCCCCTGCTGCTTTTGGATGAGCCGACGGCAGCACTGGATATTAGGCATCAGGAGCAGACTCTCAAAAGTGCTCGTGACCTGGCGTCGGAGGGGTCCGCGGTGTTGACGGTGCTGCATGATTTGGATGTTGCCGCTGCATATTCTGACCGTATTGTGCTTTTGCAGCAGGGCCGGGTGGTGTGTGTTGGTTCCCCTGAGCAGGTGTGTACGGCGCAGCGGTTGAGTGAGGTTTATGGATATCCGATTGAGGTTTTGAAGCATCCTGTGACGGGGCGTTTGTTGATTCTGCCGCTTAGGTAGCAGGAGCCCACCCCCACATTATCTATTCTGCATAAGGAATATACCCCACTTCCCGCGTGTTTTCAGGAAACACACAGGGAGTGGGATTACCTTTTATGCCCATTGAACCGATAGACTGAAAAATAAGCTTTGCCACCTGAGAGCGGGTCGGTAGAGGCCCGTTGGCCTTTGAAGGAGAGTACTGGTTAATGAGTTCCAAGCCGCAGAGTACATCAACAGCGGATTCTGCGACCGCAGGTTTTGTTCCCGAGTACTCGGCGGATGCCCATAATGGCTCTGCGGAGCTTGCATCCTGTGGGCTGAGCACGGCCGAGGTTGAACGTGCCGTCGCAGCAGGGAAGGTAAACACACAGAACAATAAGTCTTCCCGCACCCTGTGGAGTATTATGCGGGCGCACCTGTTTACGGTGTTTAACCTGGTGCTGGGGCTGTGCGGGCTGGTCGTGATTCTGTACCAGCGTTGGGCAGATTTGCTGTTCTTATTCGCGGTGGTAGCGAACGTCATTATTGGCTTTGTGCAGGAGTACAAGGCAAAACTTGAGCTTGACCGGATTTCTCTGCTGGATCGTGCCCCGGTGTCTGTGGTGCGTGACGGTAAGCTGTCCGAGGTCCCTATGGAGACCTTGGTTGAGGGCGACGTGGTGGTGCTCAAACGTGGAGACCAGGTGCCTGCAGATGCGGTGGTGCTGACCTCTGATTCGATGGAGCTGGATGAGTCTCTGCTCACTGGTGAGAATGACCCGATTGCTAAACGTCCTGGCGATATGGTGCTCTCAGCATCCAGCGTGTTGGCCGGTACCGGCCGCGTGCTGCTGCAGGCCGTGGGGGCTCAGTCGCGGGCGAGCAAAATCTCTGATGAGGCGCGCCAGTTCTCCCGCATCCAGTCTGAGCTTCGCGATGCGCTCGACCGCGTGGTGCGGTGGATTACTTTCGGCCTTGCCGTCATTATCCCGATCGTGCTGTGGGGTCAGGTGCGTGCCGCAGGTGGCCTTGAAGTTGTGAACCGTGATGGTCTCTGGGAGAACGTCGCCATTGCAGTGGTCTCTTCGGTGGCGTCAATGATTCCGCAGGGTTTGGCGCTCATGACCACCCTGGCGTTCGCGGCGGCGGCGGTGGCGCTGGGACGTAAACACAATATTTTGGTGCAGGAACAGCCTGCTGTTGAGGTGCTCGCCCGAGTGGATACGGTGTGCTTCGACAAGACGGGCACCCTGACTGAGGGCGGCGTGATTTTCGATTCGGTGCGCCCGTTGAGCACCCCGGCCCAGACCGAGGCACCGGAGGGCGACCAGTGGCGTGCGTCCTTGCCGAAGGGCTGGGATGAGGCGCTGGCATGGTTCGGTGCCGACGAGAACGCGAACCCTACGGCAAAAGCGCTCACCGGCGGTTTTGCGAATGCGCCTGCTGAGAAGACCAGCGGAGTGGTTCCGTTTTCTTCAGCGCTGCGTTTTAGCGCGGTTGAGTTCACCTCATCAGGGGCGTGGCTGCTGGGCGCCCCCGAGGCGCTTTTGGATCAGGGCACTATTGAGCGTGAGCGCGCCGCTGAGCTGGCGTCTTTGGGGCTGCGCACTATGGTTTTGGCGCATGCCTCCGCAGTAGTACGCAACGATGACGGCAACCCGGTGCAGCGCATACCGACCGATCACACGCCTGTGCTGTTCGTAATTTTCCGTGAGAATGTGCGCGCTGATGCCCCCGAGATTGTGGAGTATTTTGGGCGCCAGGGCGTAACCCTCAAGGTGTTCTCCGGTGACAACCCGTACACCGTGCAGGCAGCTGCGAAGACCGCCGGCATGGATGTGGCCGCTGGCGCTATTGACGCCTCGACACTGCCCGAGGACGGCCCGGAGCTTGCTGAGGCGGCGGAGAAATACAATATCTTTGGCCGTGTTTCGCCTGAGCAGAAGAAGAACATGGTGATCTCCCTCAAGGAGAAGGGGCACGTGGTGGCGATGACCGGCGACGGCATTAACGATGCGCTCGCCCTCAAACACGCCAACCTTGGTATTGCGATGGGTAACGCGGCACCCGCGACGAAGGCTGTCTCACGTCTGGTGCTTCTGGATGGCAAGTTCTCTTCGCTTCCCGCTGCCTTGGAGCAGGGCCGCCAGGTGATTGCGAATATTGAGATGGTGGCGAACCTGTTCCTGACCAAGACGGGCTTTGCGATCCTGCTGGGCGTGACCTTTGGTCTGATGGGCCTGATCTTCCCGTTCTTACCGCGCCAGTACTCGACCGCGGATTTCCTGATTGTTGGGGCATCCTCTTTCGCGCTGGCACTGCTGCCGAATTCACGCCGCTATGTTCCGGGGTTTTTGCACCGTGTGCTGAACTATACGGTTCCGAACTCCATTATTGTGGTGGCGATGCTTCTGACCGTGAATTTGGCGGCGCTTCTGGTGTTCCCGGGAACCGATATGCGGCAGGTGCAGACTGCTTCTTTCATCACCCTAGTGATTATGGGATTGTGGAACCTTGCGGCAGTGGCTAGGCCGTTTAACAAGGCACGTATCCTGCTGTTTGGGGCGCTGCTTGCCGTATTCTTTGCAGCGTTATTGGTTCCGGTTTTGGTGCGGTACCACCAGTTTGAGGCTCCGTCGGCGCTATTGTTGTGGCTGTCGGTGGGTGCTGGTGTTTTAGGGGCGGTGCTGATTGAGGTGAATGCGCACCGCTCGCGCCGCTGGCAGAAGCGTCATTACCCAGACCTTGAGGTGGCGCCTCTGCGGTTCTTCCCGCAGAAGTAGCAACTGGGGCTTTGGTGAGCACGCCGTGTGTTTGTGCATCTTAGCGGGTGCACGGATGCACGGCGTGTCTGGGTTTTGCCGCGCCTGTGGGTCTGTGTGTAGTTTTTGGTTCTTCTTGCTTTCTGAGGCAAAACCGATTACAGTACTGAATAAAACTTAAGGTTGTTTTGAACAGCCTTTAGCACAGGGTTGTTACTGGTTTGGCAGGCAAGACCTGAGTTACTCCGCCACGGGGCGTATTTTACGTTGGTGGCACCCGTGTATTCGGGCACCCTCATACGGGTGTTGCGCACGGTGAAGGAGCTGACTCGGGTCTTTTTTTGTTTTCCAGGTTGCATCTTTTAGCAGCAGCCCGCACAGACAATATCGCTAATTATCCAAGGGATGAACCGTGAAGAACCACGAGCTTGGCGAGAAGATTCTTGATGGCCTAGGCGGCCCCGAGAATATCGCCCATTTTACGCACTGCGCAACACGTTTGCGTGTTACCCCATCTTCGAATGAGAAGGTGGACCGCACCAAAATTGAGAACCTGCCCGGGGTGCTGTCGATTATTGAGCAGTCTGGTCAGACTCAGGTGGTACTTGGTGACCGCGTTGAGGCGGTCTATAACGAGATGCTGACCTTACCGGGTATGAAGAACTTGGGTGAGGATGATGACTCCAAGGCTAAATCATCCGGCGGTAAAAAGGCTGGCTGGCTGACGAATGTTTTCGATGTGCTTTCCGACTCCTTCCGTCCCCTGTTGTGGGCGCTGCTGGGCACCTCCATGATTCTGACCTTGATCGTGTTCCTGCAGCAGCTCGGCTTTTTCGGTCAATACACTGACCTGACGACCGGCCAGAGCGTGAACATTGATATTGTGAACGGGCCGCGATTTCCCCTTGAGGACACCGCCGCCGCCGCGAAGGCTAAGAGCCTCGAAACCGAATGGATGAAGCAGTTCGCTTTCTGGTACATCCTCAAGGCCGCCGCACTGTCGGTACTGAACTTCATGCCCATTATGCTTGGCGCAACCGCCGCAAAGCGTTTGGGCGCGAATATGTGGGTTGGCGCTGCTATTCCGGCAGCGCTGATGACCGGTACCTTCCAGAGCCTCACCAAACTTGCTGACGAGCATACTAAGATGCTTGATGTGCCCATTATGGGCCTGCACCTGCCGCTGTACGCTTACGATTACACCGGCCAGGTGTTCCCGCCCCTGCTGGCGGTTGCTCTCTTGGCACCGTTGGAGCGTCTGCTGAAGAAGATCATCCCGAATATGCTGCAGATGGTCTTCGTCCCCATGCTGTCCGTTATTATTCTGGTGCCCGTAACCGCTTTCGTGGTGGGTCCCATCGGTATTGGCGTGGGTATGGGTATCTCTAACTTCCTGAAGAATGTTAACGAGGTAGCTCCGGGAGCTGTGGGTGCGCTGATCGCGGGCCTGTACCTGTTCATGGTTCCGCTGGGTCTGCACTGGCCTCTGAACGCCGTGATGATTAGCAACTTGCAGACCTTGGGCACTGACTTCATCCAGTCCCCCATGGGCGCGTACAACTTCGCCGTCTTCGGCGCGGTGACCGGTGTTGCTATTAGGGCTTCACGGAATAAGGAGCTTCGCCAGACTGCGGTAGGTGCTTCTATGTCCGGTCTGCTCGGTGGTATTTCCGAGCCTTCCCTCTACGGTGTGGTTCTGCGCTACAAGCGGGTTATCCCCCTCATCCTGATACCGGCTGTGGCTGGTGGTGCCACCATCTCACTGCTGGAGGTCAAGTCGCACGCATTCGCTTTCACCTCGCTCCTGTCGATCCCCGCAATGCAGCCTTCCGCCCTGTACGCTCTGGGCTTGGCAATTGCTTTCTTCGGTGCAATGACCGGCGTGCTGCTGTTTGGGTATGAGTCGCGCTCAAAGAAAGACGGGCAGGCCGTTGCCGAGACCGGGCCTGAGGGTGAGCCTAAGGCCGCTGGCGCCGATGAGGCAGACACCGCGAAGAAGACTGGCACCGCAGCAGCTGCCGCAAAGGCAGCCCCGGCAAAGCCTGCGGTTGAGTCCGGCACTGTGTATGAGCTGACTGCTCCGTTGGAGGGTAAGGCTGTGGCGCTGGAAGAGGTGCCTGACCCGGTATTTGCCTCAGGTAAGCTGGGTAAGGGTGTGGCCATTGAGCCGACCGGTACCGCCGTGGTGGCTCCGGCTGATGCAAAGGTGAGCGCCACTCTGCCGTCGGGCCACGCCGTGGGCCTGAAGTTCGAGAACGGTGTTGAGATGCTCGTTCATGTGGGCCTGGATACCGTTCAGCTTGACGGTAAAGGCTTTGAGGTGAAAGTTGCTAAGGGTGATTCCGTGAAGGCTGGCCAAGAGCTGCTGACCTTTGACCCAGCTGTCATTAAAGAGGCGGGCTATCCGCTCATCACCCCGGTACTGATCACGAATACGAATAAGTTCGCCGATGTTGAGGGCTTGCCTGGCGCAGCAACGCCTGAGTCCACAGTTATTCGGGTGACTACGAAGTAGCCCTACGGACCCGATAAAAGCCCCCGCCTTCCCCTACCGTTGGGGAGAGCCGGGGGCTTTTTCTGTTTACTAGACTCTATGGAGCGCTCAAACGGTCAGTAACCGCAGGCTTACCTTTGCGGCTACGGGGTTCTGCCCCGCACAGCGGAGAATACGGAGATTCTTGTACCTCTTGGGATGGTTTGCAAGACGTTATTCCTGAGTGGAGATCGTTCAAGAAATCCCAGAAGGTCGCTAGTGCCCTCCTTAGAATATAATGGCCTACTATAAAGCGGGGTCCCACCATGTACACATGGTGGAACCCCGCTTGGCCGGTTTTAGGTGCTTAGCCTAAAGGCTACTTCTCCCAACCAGCGTTAATCCATACATCCGGGTCATATGCAGGAGTAGCAAACAGGCGAGGCCCGTAGTTTGCCAACCCCTTCTTGCACGCCTGGTAGTTGGGGCCGTTAGAGACAGGGATGTAGATAGCGACCTCAGCGAGGTGACGCTTCTCCAGCTCGGTTGCTATCTCAAGCTGTTTCTTATAATCTTCCGTAGCCATCATCTTATCGGCGAGGGAATCGAGTTCTTTACCGTGCCCGTTATTAATCTCGGACCGGTAGAAATAGTACGCGGAATCTACCGGGTTGGTGGTGATGCCGTACCCGGCAGACTTAATACCGTAAGACCTTTCGTTTGAGACCTTCGTCAGCTCAGAATTGGCACGATTCACTATCTTCAGCTCAATACCGATCTTCTTCATCTGATCCGAGAAGAACTGTGAGGTCGTCTTAGTGTCCTGGCCATCTCCAAAGGTAGCTAGCTCATACGAGGCTTTCTTGCCATCCTTAGCGTAGAAATCGCCGTCCTTCTTATAGCCAGCGTCCTCCAGGATTTTCTTTGCCACGTCCTCACCGATCTCCGTGGGGTAGCTGTCCTTGTAGCCTTCCTGCAGGGGCAGGAAACACATAGACCCGGGGGCTTTCTCGTTCCACCCGATCTTTTCGAATCGGATCTTCTGAAGCTGCTCACGGTTGATACCCGCCACAATTGCTTTGCGGACGGGCAGCGGAATCTTATCCGGGTTAAGTTCATAGTCTGAAACACCCAGCGCAGTACCCTTACGGATATCAATATTTGACATCTTTGATACATCGGCGTAGACATTTTGCGAGCTGGCGGAAATTACGTCAATTTCGCTGTTCTTGAATGCCGCCAAAGAGGCTGCCTCACCCAGAGAACGAATAGAGATTTTCTCCAGCAGAGGCTTCTGCCCCCACCACTTATCGTTCCGGGTCAGGATCAAAGACTTCTGAGAAGTGTCCCAGTTTTCAACCTTAAAAGGCCCTGCCCAGTACTTATCGAGAGGCTTGTTAATAAACCCGTCATTAAAGAGCTTCTTATCCACCAGCGCAGGGTGAATAAAGGTGGTAATAATGAATCCCCCGTCAATAGGATAGTAGGGTTTTTCCATAGTAACCTTAACCGAGAACTTGTCACCGTCCTCTTCAACGCTCTTTACCTGCTTCCACATGGGAGCGTCGGTTACCTGGTATTCGCCAGCAGGCGCTGTAAAGATCTTGTGGGCTGCACGTACCGATTCAATGTCAATGGGGGTGCCATCGTTGAACTTTGCTTTGGGGTTGATCTTGAAGGTAACAGTCTGAACGCCGTTCTTAGTTTCAGCTTTATACTCTGTAACGTAATCAGTGTTTAAGCTGGGCTTACCCGTATAGTCATACTTGTACCCGCCAGCGTATGCTGAGTTCATAGCGGCTTGGATAGTGATGGAGCCTGAAGTATAGCCGTTGGTGTTGAAGGGGTTAAAATTTTTAGGGATTTCGTCGAAAGCAAGACGCAGCTCGCCGCCTTCTTTGAGTTCCGAACGGTCTTTGGGGTTAAACGATACGGCCTTTGAGATATCGTCCCCAGCACCAAGCGCAGAGTTAGTCTCGTTCTTTTTATTACCACCGCATGCGGCAAGCAAACCGACGGTTCCCAGTGCAACCGCGCCGGTGAGCAGGGTGCGCCGATTGAGTGACATGTTCGTCATCGAATCTCCTAGCGTTCGAAGTAGGGTAAGGCATCTGCTAGCTACTTTGAGCCTGTCATCATTGAGGACACAGATAGCCCGATGTGGGGCGGGGTGCCCCAAAGAAGTAGAGTTCTTGGAGTTAATTATAGCGGCAATTTTAGCTGTAAAGTGACCTGTGGCGCACCCAGGCTGCCGATTTATTCACATGCTCATGCATATTTTAAGGGCATAAAACACGCTTTACTGTGTTTTGATTTGTTTAAGAAACTTTGTTCTTAATGTTTACTTTAGGTTCATAGCAAGGCGCATATTAATATACCGCATGGGTCGCACACCGCCGTTCACACGGCACTGAGAGGTCCCTCCCATCAGAAGCTAATGAGAGTAGCTTCGGTGATTTTGGCATGAAACAATGTGGAACCGCATCCGCACCAATGGGCTGCGCCTGAGTGACTGCTAACTGCCTAAAAGTTAAACCTGTAGGAGCGGACTGCTTCTATGGGTGAAGAGCCCGCCCTACAGGAAAAGCAATACACAGCTTGTTACTTGAGCCAACCGACCTTTTCCCATTCAATGGGTTTGAAAAGGGTAGGCCCGTAGTTCGCCAGTTCTTTCTTGCACATCATCAGGTCGGGGCCGTTAAATACCGTGACGAGAGTCGAGACCTCAGCCATGTGCTTCTTCTCAATCTGGTTGCACATCTTGTTCCGCTCCGCGTCGTCTTTAATGACCGCCATCTTTTCGATCATTGCGTCGATCTCGGCATTGCCCACACCGTCGTTCTCTTTAGAGTAGTAGAACTGCTTAGTGGCAGCAGTGCCATCCGCACTGCTGAGACTAAAGCCCGACACTATAATGTCGTACTCTTTAGAGCCGGTAACTTTCGAATACTCCGCAGAACCGCGAGTTTCGACCTCAAAGTTAATGCCAATCTCCTTCATCGTCTGAGCGAAACTACGCGCCATGCTGCTCTTACTGGGGTCATCGCCAAACACGGTGATTTTATACCGCAGCTGCTTACCACCCTTAGCGTAGTACTCGCCGTCCTTCGTGTATCCGGCTTCTTCTAAGAGCTTTTGGGCAGCAGATTTTGCATCCCCATCTGCCTTCGGGAAATTATCCTCGTAATACTCCTCGAACGGTAGGTGCAGCATTGAGCCGGATGGGTCTTCCTCGTACGGCAAATTCTGAAAGGCAATATTACTAAGAGCCTTCCGATCAATACCCAGGAAAATTGCTTTCCGCACTTTTGCATCTTCAATCCGCTTGGGGTTCAAATTCAGACCACCCGCATACAGCAGCTGACCTTTGCGCAGCTCAGCGTTCGCAGTATTTCAGTTCGGCATATGATGTGGAGGTGCGCGACTCAACTGCATCTACCTCCCCGTTCTTAAAGGCAGCAACCTTCGCGCTTTCCTCCAAGCCCCGGAAGATCACCCGGTCAAGCACGGGCTTCTCGCCCCACCATTTCTCATTCGGCACCATAGTGAAGGTGTTCTCGGTAGAGTTCCAGCCTTTATCAGCCAACTTAAACGGGCCGCACCCAAACTCAGGGTGCGGGTTATTCACAAACCCGTCGTTGAAAACTTTCGGGTCTTCCATGCCGGGGTGGAAAATCGCATCGAACATCTCGTTTAACGGGTAGTATGGTTTGGCCATAGTGACCTTTACCTTAAAGTTACCCCCGTTGTTTTCGACGCTCTCAATATACTCATA
>ERZ772972.369-NODE-369-length-16804-cov-26.701833_pt1 | contig 16804 bp, 8 predicted proteins | sample MGYA00580673_ERZ772972 | MGnify/ENA primary metagenome ERZ772972 (study PRJEB29015, sample SAMEA2738051) | human oral metagenome | biome: human oral; feature: human-associated habitat; material: saliva | place: China | collected 2229 ... | reverse complement strand
TCGCGGGCAGGAAAAGCCGCCCGACGTAGAACGAATCGGGGTTGAACAGCAGGTATACCTTCAAATAATGCCAACGCAACACTAACGCTGCTGAGGCGGTAACAGCCAGCATGATTGAGGCACCACCAATAGGCATCGGCAGGGTATACAGAATCTCCAAACCAACCAGCGAGTAGAGGAAGACAATGATTGCCAGCACAAGCGCCACCACCACGGTCACGCAGAGCCCCAAGTAGAGTCTAGGCGTCCTACGCACCGGTTTAGCTTGGGGATGAGCGTCCTGCGGAGTAAAGAACGCGTCAATGCGGTTCAACATTTCGCCCAAGACTCGGGGCATACCCGCGGTGTGGTTATCGAGGTTGAAGTAGCGGGAACTGCGCCAAATGAAGCGGCTCCAGCACGCACCCAGATAGACCATATAGAACGGCAACACTAGTGCCGGTAGCAGGATGCCGTCACGGGCAATATCCTTGTACAGCAGAAAGATGGACCGTGCGACAAAGCAAGCCCACACGTACATGACGGCGTGCATCCACGCCTCAAACTTGGATACGCCAGAAATGCTGTCGAGTTCTTTCCTCGCGCGGGTGAGGTTGGAACGCAGCTTATGTTTGGGGAGCGGGTCGCCGTCTAGGGAACGGCGTTCGGCGTACCTCATCGCTTTGTCTACGGGGGAGCCTTTGTAGAAAACGTGTAGCCTCCTCGCTTCTTCCTTGCTCAAGGTTGAGGAGTAGGCGATATCGACTGCTACGCACACCACCAGGTACAGCAAGAAGGCGATGAGCCATATGTAGCGTACCGGCTCTAGGGGTATCCCCAAAGCGCTTAGCTCCATGAATTGTCCTCTCTACGGGGATCGGTGATGGTGTATCTATGGTGCTCAGAAGCCACATGTGCTTCGAAAAGCCACATCTTTGGTGGCTTCTCGAAACACATGTGGCTTTTCGCCGTTTATGCTAATTAGCCGCTAATTCACGGTGCGGAAGGATGCAATACGCGCCGCCTTCTTTGTCAGCTCATTCGCCGGCTTGTACCCCAGCGTGAGGCAAATAGCGCGCCCCTCCACAAAATACAGGGGCAGCTTCTCGCGGTCCGCCGGGGAATCCACATCCGCCCAGCGTTCCTGCTCCAAATTGAACGCAATATGCGCCACCAAACAATCGATACGGTAATCCCCGAAGCCAAAAGTCTCCAGGGAACCGTTAGAGAAAGTGACGGCAAGACGCCAATCACTGGGCATCTGCTCATCAGGGTCTATATCCTCGGGATTGCCCGTGTACCAGGGGTAAACCTTGAACCGGTCAATATCGGAATACTGGTAGACCCTGGGCGAACGGAAAATACGCCCACGCTTTACCACGGTCGGCGTGAATTGGTAGTACGAACGCACCGTACACCACAGGTACGGAATGGCTAGCGCGTAGACAACAAGAAACGCTATTGACGTCTTACCAATGTAGGTGGGCTCATAACCGAGCAGCTCGGTGTTCGCGAGCGAATGAAGGTAACAGAGCAAGAAGAAACCACCCACAGGAACCGCCACGAAAAGGAAGATTCCCTGACCCTTCCAACCAACCTGAATGGGCTCGCTACTGGGCATAGCGGTTGTGGTGCGGAACGGGGCACTGAGCCGACCCAGCGTCCTGGCGTAGATAGCGGGCATGCCCAGGTGACGTTCATTGGGGCTGAAACCGCGTGCGACGCGCCAGCCGCGGCGACCCCAACGCGCCGCCCAATACACCAGGAGGAACGGCAGAAGCAGCCCCGGAATCAGAATCCCGTCGTACGCCATATCCCAGTACAGAACGAACGTCGAATAGACGATGACACACGCCCAGCCGTACACGAGGATATGCCCGAAATCCATAATGATGTTCGAGCCCTTGATGCTTTCCAGCTGGGCTTCAGCCCTGCGGAATGCCGCTTCTTCCTGCTCGGAGGTGAGGTAAGTGCCAGCATCCGCGAGCTCTGTAATTGCCTCCTTCACATCCTCGACGGGCGAACCCATCACTGAGGTGTAGACCTCGCGCGCTCGCGAGGCGTCAATAATCGTCGGGTAGGCGAACTCCACCAGCAGGCAGCACGCCAGGTAGATGAAGAACGCCACCAGCCATACGTTGCGCACCTGCTCTAGGGGCAGGCCGAGGGCGGCAAGGTCCATGATTGTCCTCTCTACGGTGTCTCTCTACGGGGTATCGGTGATGGTGTGTCTATGATGCTCAGAAGCCACATGTGTTTCGAAAAGCCACGTCTTATGTGGCTTCTCGAAACACATGTGGCTTCTCGCGGTATAAGAGCGGGATAAAAGCTGCTTACTTGTACTGCGCCTTCTGGAAGGACGCGCGGCGTGCCGCCTCCTCCGCATGCTTACCGGCAGGCTTGTAACCCATGGTCGTGCCGATGACGCGGCCGTCCACGAAGTACTTCGCCAACATTTCACGGTCCGCCGGCGAGTCCAGCTGCGCCCAGCGTTCCTGCTCAATCTTGAACGCAATCTGCGCCACCAAACAATCAATCTGGTGATCATTGAGCGCATAGTTGTGCTTGCGGCCGCCGGGAAGCAGAATCTCCAGCCGCCACTGGCTCGCGTCCTTCGGGTTCAGCTTGATAGCGTCCGGGTTCTTCGGGTACACACGGAACGCGCGAATCTCAGAGTAGGGGCGGGACTTCGCCGGAAGGAGCAGACGCCCAGCCTGGAACGAATCCGGGTTGTACACCACGTAATCGCGGTTGTACATCAGCAGCATGAGAATCAGCGGAATGTACGCCGCCGCCAAGAACCAGGAAGCGTGACCGATATAGATCGCTTCCCAATCCTCGTCGATGCTCCAGCCCGCTAGCGACGTCAAGAAGACAGCGGCGAGCAGGAACGCAATAACGTTGAGCCCCCAGTAGACGGTGCGGTCCTCACGAATCGGCTCCACACCCGGCACGGTGCCGCGCACACGGAACGGTGCGCTCAGCTTACCCAGCGTCGCAGAGTAGATGCGCGGCATGCCCAGCACCCGGTCGTCCTTGCTGTAACCGCGTGCTTCACGCCAGTGACGGCGACCCCAACGGGCACCGCAGTACACCATGAGGAACGGCAGAAGCAACGCCGGCAACAGGATGCCGTCGTACACAATATCCCAGTACAGGGTGAAGATAGAGACCGCCACAATCCAGCCCCACAGGTACATGACCGTGTGGAACCAGCCGCTAAACACGCCGGCGCCCTCAATAGAATCCAGCTTCTTCTTCGCCTTCTTCGTGGCGCTACCCTTACGGGAAGAGCTCAGCGGCGCACCCATCGCGGTGCGTTCCGCGGTGGCGCGGCGCGCCTCATCAACGGGCGAGCCGGACACCTCAAGGTACAGGTCGGCTGCCTTCTCCTTCTTGATGGGTACCGGGTAGGCGATATCCACCAGCAGGCACAAGCCCAGGTACACCATGAAGGCGATCAGCCACACGTCGCGTAGCTGCTCCATGGGCAGTCCCAGAGCGCTCAGATCCATGAGCGGCTCACCTCCTTACGTTTCTCAAACCTCTACGCGGATGCGGCAGCGGCGGCGGCAGCCGGAAGAGCCGAGATGATACGGTCCATCGCCTCATCGTCGTGGGCGGCAGAAACGAACCACGCCTCGAATGCGCTCGGCGGCAGGTACACGCCGGATTCGAGCATGGAGTGGAAGAACGCGTTGTAGCGGCTGGTTGCCGAGGCCTTGATGTCGGCGTAGTTGTGCACGCCCGCTTCGGAGGTACCAAACGCCACCGAGAAGAGGTTACCGGCGCTCTGGATGGAGTGGTCCACACCGGCGGCGTTGAACGCCTCAGTCAGAGCCTGCTGCAGCTGGGCGCTACGCGAATCCAGGTGCGCGTAAACGGCGGCATCAGCCAGGGTCAGGGTCGTAATACCCGCCGCGACGGACAGCGGGTTACCGGAGAGGGTACCAGCCTGGTAGACGGGGCCGACCGGCGCCAGATGCTCCATGACCTCACGCTTACCGGCCAGCGCCGCGATGGGCATACCGCCACCAATAACCTTGCCGAACGTGAAAATATCGGGAACCCAGCCGCCATCCTCGGGAGCCGCGTAACCCCAGTAACCAGCCGAAGACACACGGAAACCGGTCAGCACCTCATCAAAAATGACGAGCGCACCGTTCGCGTGAGCAATCTCGTGCAGGCCACGGTTGAAACCGGGCTCGGGGGTCACCACACCCATGTTGCAGGGCGCCGCCTCAGTAATAATTGCGGCAATCTGACCCTCATGGTTCGCGAACGCCTCACGCACAGCGTCCAGGTCGTTATAGGGCAGGACGATGGTCTCCGCGGCGGTCGCGGCAGTCACGCCAGCAGAACCCGGCAACGCCAGGGTAGCCACACCCGAACCAGCCTCCGAAAGCAGCGCATCCACGTGACCGTGGTAGCAGCCCGCGAACTTAATAATCTTGTCGCGACCGGTCACACCACGCGCCAGACGAATCGCAGTCATGGTCGCCTCAGTACCGGTGGACACCATACGCACCTGATCAATCGCACCGGGAATCGCCGCGTTAATACGGTTGACCACCAGCTCAGCCAGCTCAGCCTCCGGCGCGCTCGCCGCACCAAAGGACAGGCCGCGCTCAGCCGCCTGCTGAACCGCCTCAACCACCTGCGGATGCGCGTGACCCAGAATCGACGGGCCCCACGAGCAGACCAGGTCAACGTACTCGTTGCCGTCCGCATCGTACAGGTACGCGCCCTTAGCCTTCGCCGCAAACGCAGGGGTGCCGCCCACAGAATTGAAAGCACGCACCGGGGAATTCACGCCGCCGGGAATCACCGCGCGAGAACGCTCAAACAGCTTCTCGCTGGCTTCGTGGTGCAGCGGGTGGGTAGAGGAAGGAGTCATCGTATCGGTGCCTTTCAACGGAGACGGCGAACTAAAGAATTACAGGGGACGATGCGCACCAGGCAACGGAGCCTGCACGCTATGAGCGTCCCGTACCTAACCATCATAGGCGCTACAGATGAACCGCAGGTGACAAGCACCTGAACGTACCGAAAGGTGACGATAAAACACAACAGACAAGTTAGGTAACAGAGAGGATGCGCAACGAGCTAACGCAGGTGCCGGTCGGTATCCAGACGGTTCAACACCTGAGTGTCCTGATCGAACAGCCAGTTCTTATCAAAGAGCAGACGCACAAACGCCAGGCCCATACCCAACGCCATGAAAATCAGTAGGGACTGCACAAAACCGGTCGCCGCCGAATACATGTCACCGCTGGCAAAATGCGACATGGAACGGTAGAACAGCACACCCGGAACCATCGTCACCACCGCCGGAACCGACAGGGAAATACGCGTGTACTTACGCTGATGCAGCGGCGCCACAATCTCAGCCAAAATACCCACACCAAACACGGCAATCGTCGCCGCCATATGCGCGGGCATACCCGCCTCTACCATGTGAATACGGGCGGGGTTCGCCACCGCAGCAATCACGCCACCCCACACGCACGCCACCGGGGAGGCAGCAAAAAGCATCGCGAAGCCAGCCGCCGCAACACCCGAAGAAAGCACCTGCAGAAGCAAATCCAGGGTCGGATCCAGAGTAAGAGGCGCCGGAGTAGCCAACGGCAAATGGAACAGCGAACCCAACAGCCACACCGCAAACGACGCACTAATCAGCAGCAAACCCACATACGTCAGACGTGAAATACCCGCCAAAAAGTCCATACGAGAAATGTCGAGCATGCCCGTCACCATCGGGAAACCCGGCACCAAGAACAGCACCGACGAAATAAAACCAATCATATGGTTCGGGCTAACCCAACCCGCCGCAACCAGCACATTAACAACCGCAATGTACAGGCCCGCCGCCAGGAAACCGCACGCCATCCACGTCGCCATGTGGCTCACGCCGCGCTTGAGCAGAGTCGAACGCAAATACTGGCCGGCACCCGCCGCCAAGAACACGACCGAGCACTCCACCAGACCGCCACGGTTCAGAAACGCGAACCCGGCACACGCAACAGCCGACGCCAACGCCAGCATCCACGGGGTGTACAGCGGCTTCGCCGAATCTATACGGTCCAGCTCGGCGTTTGCCTCAGCCGGGGTAATCTTCTCGGGAAGCTCAGAAATGAACTTACCCAACTGATCCAGCTTATGAGCGTTAATGCCCATCGTGCGCTGCTCAGCCACCTCAGTACGGAAATTACCGTCCGTGTACGAAGACGTCGAAATCTCCGTGAAGGTCACCTGCGCGTGATGCTCCTTCAACCCCACAGCCTTCGCTAGGCGCGCCATCGACGCCTTAATACGGTAGGCGCTCGCACCCGACTTCATCAGGATGCGACCCAGGCGGAGCACCACCTGAGACTGCGCCACCAAATGCTCATGCGCCAGGCGGGTAGAACCCAAATAAATACTGCGCGTATTAGTGTCAGGGTACGGCTCGGTAGTGCGGGGCTGATCATCCATGAGAGGCCTTCCGGGTCGTGCTATTCACGTGCTATTCGTTGCAGGTGCGGTCACCTTCTAGCATAGGGGAGAAGCCCCGGCGGGGATAGCGTCAGCCCGTCAGCAAAGGCGAGATATGTTGGGCGGCTGGGGGGGGAGGAGCGAGAGCGAGTTTAGCGGCGCAGTTTTAGCGGCGCAGTTTTAGCGGCGTACCGGCCAGCGGCCGTCAATGACCTCAGATTCCTTACCCGGCTGCGTACGCAACCACGCCTGGAAGCTTGCCGCCTGTTCCGCCGCCCACTGAACCTGCTGCTCGTGCAGCTGGCGCGCATCTACATTGAGGACCTCGGGGAACTGCTCGGTCAGCTTCACCAGCAGACGCTCCGCCGCCAGGGCATCATCGGCGGAAGTGTGCGCATTCTCAAGGGAGACACCGTACTCGGCGGCGAGAACCTCCAGGGTGCGCTTGCCGCGCTTACGCGGAATCACGTGCTTGTGCAGAACGTACGGGTCGAGCACCACACCCGGCGGCAGCTCACCGTTGGCAATATTGTGGCGCAGCATCTCGTGGTGCAGCACCGAAAAATCGTAGGCGGCATTGAACGCAATAATCGGCACGCCGTCAAGATTCAGCGCACCAATCGCACCGGCAAGCTCCCACACAACCTCGCGGGCGGGACGACCGTGCTCACGCGCGTACTCGGTCGTAATACCGTGCACGGCGGCGGCACCGGCAGGGATCTCAACGCCGGGGTCAGCCAGCCACTCGCCACGGCGCACCACATTACCCTGAGGATCCAGCAGAATCAGGGAAGCAGTCACGATGCGGGCGGTGGTGACGTCCACACCGGTGGTTTCAAGGTCAAAAGTGGCGCGCAGGCCGTTCATCCAGGTCATGCTATAAGACTAACCCAGCGGCGGTGCAGGCGCGCGCCCGGTCGTCACGCAGCTGTGGATAAGCGAGAAACGGTTCTTTCTCCTGCTATATAACCTGTTCGGAAGCAACGTTAACGTCTGTACGTAAGCTGTGGAAGATGGCCATCAATTAGCTCAGATGACCCCTAGCTGGGCTATGGAATCTTTGCCTAGGCTCTGGCACTGCTATTTATTCATCGTAGATGCTAGATTCGGCCTGACTAGTAACGAAGGGTATGCCAAGGGCTTATAATTATCGAGGATGACCACCTCAACAAGGAAGTTGTTCAATCGTACGGGGATTCCTGAAATATTCTCGTGAACAGCGTTGTTACTTTGAAGATATTGGATAGGAGAGATGCTCGTAAAACATGAGAACGCTTAGAGCTATTGACTTATTTACAGGGGCGGGTGGTCTTACCCTAGGGTTCCATAAAGCGATGGAAGATTTAGGGATAGATTTTGAAGTTGTTGCCTCTGTGGAGCTTGATAAAGACTCGGCAAAGACGTACGCAAAAAATTTCAGCCCTGATAACCAGTACGTTGGAGATATTGGTGTTTGGGTTCAAAGTAATGAAATCCCTGAAGCGGATATAGTCATTGGCGGTCCACCGTGTCAAGGATTTTCCTTGCTAAACAAGAAGACTGCACCTGACCCTAGGAATCAGCTATGGCAGGAATATATTCAAGTAATTCTGAAATCTAAGGCAAAGATTTTTGTGCTTGAGAATGTCCCTCCATTCCTGAAATCTAAGGAATTTGAAGAATTTTGTTCTTTGACTAATGAAGGTGGTCTTCTTGAAGGCTATTCTATCTATTCTCGAGTTCTAGACTCATCGCTTCTAGGCTCTCCTCAGAAGCGTAAGCGAGGAATTATCGTCGGATATCAGAAATATCTTGAGGAGCCCATCGAATTTGAGGAGTGTGAACCTCGAACTCTTCAAGATGCCTTCCAAGGGATACCGCTAGAAGTCTCAGGTATTAACCTGCCGAATAACAAAGAATTCTACAGGACGGATGAGTTGCACCTTGGGAGGAATTATACGGACCTGTCGCTTGAAAGGTTTAAGCACATTCCCCCCGGTGGAAATCGCTTTGATATACCCGATGAATTACTCTCTCCATGCTGGCGTAAGCATAAGAGCGGAGCAGTGGATGTAATGGGACGACTATCTTGGGACAAGCCTTCGGTCACTATCCGTACTGAGTTCTTCAAACCTGAAAAGGGACGCTACCTTCATCCCACTGAAAATCGAGCAATTACACATTTTGAAGCTGCTAGATTGCAAGGTTTTCCTGATGGATTTTTGTGGCATGGGTCTAAAACATCCGTGGCTCGACAAATCGGTAATGCAGTTCCTGTTCAGTTGTCATATAGTATATTTATTTCTCTGTCCAAATCAATTAGAAAGGTTATTGAATAGTTATGGTCTCACACCCTTCTGGGAAACCTATACCTGACGTTATTAAAGCAATCAGCGGTTCATATAGGTCTAAAGATTATTCCCCGATGATTAAGAGTATTAAATTTTCGAACTACAAAAATGTTGCAAATGATAAAAATATTGAATTTAATTTTCCTGTTAGTATAATCGTTGGCCCAAATGGGACCAATAAAACTTCTATTCTCAGGGCTCTTGAAAGTTGCCCGAAAGGCAAGAGTTTATCTGATTATTGGTTCAGTACGGATCTTGATCCAATTCCGCGCCCTGTATCAAGATCGGATAACCCGGAATATACCTATTCATATGATATTCCGGAAAGTGATAAAGTTGTGGGAAAAGTCCGAAAGTATATGACTTTTAAGAATGATCGCGATGATTATTTTGAGCCAGCTAAAAGAGTGGACAATGATGGATATGTACTTCTTTCCGATAGTCAAAAACGTAAAGTAGCAGGGTATCGTAAATCGGAGGGTTGGAAACCTGTAGCTAAAAATGTTGTTTATATCGATATGCGTCAGCGAGTCCCTGCATATGACATCAATATGACATATGGTTTTAGTGAAATACTCCTTGAGGATCGAAATCGCGAAAAGCGAAATAGAATAATACGGAAATATGGTGGGTCTATAAACGATGAAAATAAAAAAATAATTAATGAAGAGTATAAGCTCGTTAAAATGACGATGAAAAAATCCATCAGAAAGGTGAGTAGAAGGATTTCAGAAGTCTTCAAGGGGGAAAATATTGAAAAAAATAGACATTATTATGGAAAGATAAAATTTTCCGAAAATGCGATTAAGCTTACGGGTGACGAGCTTGCTTGGGTGCGCTATATTTTGGGGCGAGAATATAGGGAAATTGCAATTTTGCGCCATTCGTATTTTGAACTTCCTGGTGTAACTGTTCAGGTTAAGGTTGAAGATAAAATTAACAATAATGGCAATAGTTCTGATGGTATGGAGTTAGAAGCTGAACCGGTTTTTCATACTTATTCTGAAGCTTATGCTGGTAGTGGTGAGTATGCTGTAATTATGATGGTCCATTATATTTATACGGCTGGGAGAGAATCATTGATTCTGATGGATGAGCCTGAAAACTCGTTGCATCCAGAATCTCAGCGTAGATTAATGGAATATATACTGCATGAAACACTAACTAAGAAGCATCAGTTTATTATTTCATCTCATTCAATGTATATGTCGGAGAGCCTTCCGAACGAGGCTAGAATTGCTCTTTCGTTAAATGCTAATGGTTTTGTTGAGCCGCATATGGGTGTTACTCATCGAGATGCTTTTATGGGTGTCGGTGCAGCTCCCCAGGTTCCTGTGGGTAAGGTTGTAATCAAAGTTGAAGATGGTTTAGCTGAAGCTATGGTTAGGCATGTTCTCTTAGGGTCTGATGATAGAAGTATTCAAGATAGATATATTATCGAGAGGATTGGGTCTTGCTCTTATGCTATTAGTACATATATCCCTGCTGATATTAGGAGAAAGGCAAATGATACTTTGTGGATTCTTGATGGTGATTGTAACTATCATGAGAAAGATAATATAACTTCAAGGTTGAAAGAGAAGCTTGGCCCATACTATGCATATGATTATTATGCCTGCCGCGTAGCTCTGTATTATGTGACAGACAAAGAATCTTCAGGTGTAAATGGATACGATGATGTGGTTGCTTATCTTGATGCTCTAGAAACTAAATCTCAAGACAAGATTAATAAATGTTTAAATAAAGTAAATGAGAAGGTTAATAAATTTATTCTCTGTAAAGGTGATGCTCAGAAGGAACGGGAGGAACGTATTCAATCAACCCTCTCGTGGCTTGAAAAATATGTTCATTATCTACCAGGCGACAGGAACCCTGAGTCTTGGATTCTGGGGCAAACGGTCGGAATTAATTGTGATGGTAATCAGGCAGCAAAGGAATTGATGTCTAGTCATGGTAGGGAAATTAGGGAAACTTGTAAGCTTCTGACAAGTGAGAGTATTAATAGTAGTCATATTTTGCAATATGAGATTGAATTGTTGGAGGGCATTGGTATATCTAAATTTGAAGCCCTACTTAATGTGCTTAAGCAATATGATGGTTGATAAAAACCCTCTTTTTATTAGATATTTAATATCTAAGCATTCTTCTCAGAGTATGAGGGTTTTTAGATAGCGAATATAAATATGACGGGCGGCGGGGCGTACCCGCCGCCCACCCGATAGACTGAAACCATGACAACCCAACTTCTCACCGGCATCCCCGGAACCGGTAAAACCCACCACCTCACCGAACGCGCCCTACGCTACCTCGCCGACGGCAACGACCCCGCCCGCCTGCTCATCCTCGCACCCACCCGCACCGCCGCAACCCGCATGCGAGACACCATCGCCGCATCCAGTGACCGCAGCCTTTCCGTAGCACCCACCCGCGCCTGGGCAGCATACGCCTTCGACCTGCTCAAACGAGCCCAAACCCGGGGTCTACTCAGCGGCGTAGAAGGCAACCTCAAACTCCTCTCCGGCCCCGAACAAGACGTCATCATCGGCGAACTACTCGCCAACCACGCCGAAGGCATCGCACCCGGACCCGCCTGGCCCGACGTACTCCGCGACGCCCTCGCAACCCGCGGATTCCGCCACGAAATCCGCGACTTCTTCGACCGCATGGCAGAATACGACCTCACCGCCGAAGACGTACACCGCCTCGCCACCGAACACAACCAGCCCGCCTGGCACGCCCTCGCCCAACTGCACACCGAATACCGTGCCGTGCGAGCCCTCCGCGCCAAAAACGCCTACGACCCGGCAGTACTCATCAACGACGCCTGCCGGCTACTGCTGCGCGCCCCCGAATTCCTCGCCGAAGAACGCCGCCGCTACGACCTAATCCTCATCGACGACGTGCAGGAACTCAGCCCCTCCATCTACCGGCTGCTGCGCCTCATCGCCGCAGAAGTCGCCCCCGCAGACGCCGCGCACCTGACCGAAACCCACCCCAATCTCTTCGCTGAAGGCCCTCGGGTTGTCATGACCTACAGCGACGAAGCCGTGGTCCAGGGCTTCCGTGGCGCCCGCCCCGACCTCGTCACCACCCTGCAGGCGAGCTTCCCGAGCATGCGCACCCGCACGCTCACCACCTCATACCGCTTGCCCGCACTCATGATGCCGCTCGTGGCGGACATTCGCCGCCGCCTGCCGCGCTACACCCGGTTCGTGCCGCTCACCGCCGAGCAGGAAGGGAAGAACGGTGTGCAGGAGGGGGTAAAGAACGGTGCGCCCGCAACCTTTGGACGCATCAACACCACCCCCGCCGACGAAGCCCTCACCTGGGGCGCCGCCGACGAACCGCTGCTGCATCTGGGTGCGGACGGCAAAATTCTCGACCCCGCGCACTACCGCACCGCACCCGCCGGCGTGTATAAGTATGCGCTCTCCAGCTCGCAGGACGAGGCGAACCTCATCGCCCAAATGCTGCTCGAAGAACGCATCTACGGCAACCACCCCTACCGCGAGTCCGCCATCATCGTGCGTAGCAGCGCGGACGTGGCGCGCATCCGCCGCGTGCTCTCCTCGAACGGTATTCCGTCGCGTACCTCCGCGGCGCTCGTGCCGGTGCGCGACGAGCCCGCCGTACGCCCCTTCCTGGACGCGCTCAGCCTGCTCGTCTACGCCCGCAAGCGCGGCGAGAAGGCGCTCAACCCCGCCGTGCACATGCCCGCGGCAGAAGGCGCAGAGGCGGGGGAGCGTGGCGGCTACGAAACCCTCAGCGCAACCGAAGCTGAAGAGCTCATGCGCCGAAGCCTCGACGACGTCATCGCCGAAGAAAGCCGCGCCAACCCCCTCGGCGGCGCGCAGAGCGCCATCACCCTGCTCACCTCCAGGCTCGGTGGCGCATCCAGCATGGACGTGCGACGACTCCGCCAGCAGCTACGATCCATCGAACTGCAAAGCGGCGGCCACCGCCCCAGCGACGACCTGCTCCTCGGCGCCCTGCTGCACCCCGAAACCCTCCCCGAAGAAGGCGTAGGACGCGCCGTGCACCGCATCGCAGCCGTGCTCTCCGCCGGACGTAAAGCACTCGCGCGCCCCGAATCCACCAGCACCGAAGTGCTCTGGGCGCTCTGGGAAGCCAGCGGCCTCGAAAAGACCTGGGTCGCCCAGTCGCGCGGCGCAGGCCCCGACGCCGATGCCGCCCACCGCAACCTCGACGCCATGATCGGTCTCTTCGAAGCCGCCGACCGCTTCGACGAGCAGATGCGCGGCGCCGGTGCCGAGCAGTTCCTCGACTTCATCGATGCGCAGGACCTACCCATGGACACCCTCGCCGCCCGCGGCGTACGCCAAGATGCGGTCGAGATTCTCACCCCCGCACTCGCCGCCGGTCAGTCCTGGTGCACCGTATATGTATGCGGTCTGCAGGAAGGTACCTGGCCCAACACCACCGTGCGCGGCTCCCTGCTGAGTACCGGTGACCTCGTGGATCTGTGCGATGCGCGCCTCCGCCAGCGTGCCCAGCAGGCAGAACAACAGGTGGGCGAGAGCGAGCAGCCGGTGCCGCCCGCCCGCATCCGCAGCTACCCCGAACGCGTGCGCGACACCCGCCACGACGAGCTACGCATGTTCGCCGTCGCCGCCACCCGAGCCAGCACCCGCCTCGTGCTCACCGCCGTACGCAATGACGATCAGGCACCCGGCGAGTTCTTCGACTTCGTGCTGCCCACCGACGCGGTCGGCGACTCCACGGAGGTGCCCATCACCCGCGTGCGCCGCCCCGCCACCCTGCGTTCCCTGGTGGCGGAGCTTCGCCGCACCCTCGTTGAGGAGTCGCTGAACGCCATGCGCGCCGCAGACGCTCAGGACGGCGCGCAGGCGCACAACGCACCGGAGGAAGAAGCGCTCACCCCGGAGGCTTCCGCGTACCGACTCGATGCCGCCTCCCGCACTCTGGCGCGCCTGGCGAATGCGCAGGCACCGGGTGCCGCTCCCGACGAGTGGTGGGGTCTGCTGCCGCTTTCTAGCACGGAGCTGCTCTTTGCGCACAGCCCAGCAGACCACGCTGAACTGGACGAAAACCACGGTGAAGACGGCGAAAATCACGCCGAAGAGCCTGCCGAAAACCCCGGCCGCCGCACCATTGCGCTCTCGCCCTCACGCCTGGAAACCATTCACAGCTCCCCGCTGGACTGGCTGGTTTCCGCCGCCCGCGCGGAAGCCCAAACCGACCTGTCCCGCTCCCTCGGCACGCTCATTCACGCCATCGCCGAGGAGTACCCGACCGGCACCCTCGAAGAGCTCCAAACCGCCCTCGACGAGCGCATTAGCTCCCTCGGCGTGCCCGCCCGCAAGGAGGACGAAACCGACGAAGAGTACCGCGAGCGCGTGCCCTGGGAATCCTACGCCCTCTACGAGCGTGCCAAGCGTATGATTCTGCGCCTGAGCTACTACTACCGTCAGCACATGGGCGACGCCGGCTGGCAGAACCTCGGTGTTGAAGGCTCCTTCTCGGTGCGTGTGCCCGTGCCCTTCGACCCCGCCGGTGAAGTCGGCGAGCTGGATGCACTGCTCACCGGCCGCGTGGACCGCCTCGAAGGTACCGCCCCGACGGAGGACGGCACCCGCCGCTACGCCATCGTTGACCTGAAAACCGGCAAGTCTAAGCCGACCGGGTCGGAGATGGAGACGCATCCGCAGCTTGCCGCCTACCAGATTGCGGTGGAGGCAGGCGCGGGTGAGCAACTGGAGGAGCGTTATCGCGCCGAAGCCGCCGCCCTGGAGGCGGGCGAACCGCTACCGGATGCCCGCCCCCAGGAGCTGGAGTACACCGGCTATACGGGTCGTTCCGGAGGCGCGGCGCTCGTGCAGCTGGGCGCCTCGGGCGTGAACGATGAGAGCAAGACTCGCCTGCAGGTTCAGCCAGCCCTGACGGAGCACGATTCGTGGGCGGCTGAGCTGGTGCAGCACGCCGCGGAGCTGATTGCTGGCTCGCAGGTGCAGGCTCGTCACCGTGAGGGCGGCTATGGGTGCCGTCTGCCGGAGATTTGCCCGATTTGTACGCGCGGCCGCCAGGTGACGCAGCCCTAGTATCCGCGTACCCTACGTTTACTTTCGATATCACTCACCCTGAACCTCCCATGAGAATGATCCATGAGGAAGAGGAATCATGACTGACTCTGGCGCATACGGCGCTACTAACCCCGGCGCTCGCTCCGGTACTAACCCCGGTTCTGGTGCCGGCATGCTCACCCCCGCCCAGTGGTGCGAGCACAATAGCTGGCAGCTGCCCAACGGCGTGCTCTTCTCTGCTGAAGCCGTCGGGAACGACCCCGCGCTGAGGCCTGCCGACTACCGCAGTGCCCTTGACATTGCCGAGATGCTTAACGGCGTTGACGGTAAGAAGCCGACCCCCGAGCAGGTCCGCATGATTGAGGCGGGCCCCGCCCCGACCCTCGTCATTGCCGGTGCGGGTTCGGGTAAGACCGCGACCATGGTTGACCGCGTGATTTGGCTGGTCGATAACGGTTTTGTGCGCCCTGAAGAGGTGCTCGGCGTGACCTTCACCCGCAAGGCGGCAACCGAGTTGCGCAGCCGTATGCGTGCCGGTCTGAACACTCTGCGCCGTAGCCGCCGCGTCGCCCCGACCGATGAGGAGCTGCGCGAGGGCATCGCTGACCCGACCGTGCTCACCTACCACTCATACGCGAATAACCTCGTCAAGGAGTACGGTCTGCGCCTGGGTGTGGAGCAGGACGCGCAGATGCTTGGCGATGCGCAGAAGTGGCAGCTTGCCGCGCAGATTGTGCAGTACTGGGAGGGGGAGCTTCCCCTCGATAAGGACGGCGTGCCGGTGTCTGCTGCGACCATGATTAACCAGATGTTGCAGCTTTCTGACGAGTGCGCGGAGCACCTGGTGGAGCCGCAACAGGTCATTGACTTCTGCACCGAGCAGTTGGCGGCGTACGCGGCGGTGCCTGATCCGCGCCGTGAGACGAAGACCGAGAGGGACATCCTGAAGGTGCAGCGTCTGCTGCGGAACCGCCGAGTGTACGCGCGTATGGCGATGAGCTACGCCCGCGTGAAGGCGCGCATGCAGGTGCTGGATTTCGGTGACCTGATGCGTTTTGCCGCCCGCATTGCGGAGGCTGACCCGGCGATTCGTGAGGGTGAGCGTGCCCGCTTCAAGGTGGTTCTGCTGGACGAGTTCCAGGACACTTCGCACGCGCAGATGAGCTTGTTCTCCTCGATTTACGGTGCCGATGAGGAGGCGGGTATCCCGGCGCATCCGGTGATGGCTGTGGGCGACCCGAAGCAGTCGATTTACGGTTTCCGTGGTGCTTCGGACGGTCAGATGTTCAGCTTCTACCGTCATTTCCCGACCGAGCATGTGCAGCCGCTGTTCCTGTCCATCGCGTGGCGTAACGACATTTCGGTGCTGAACGCGGCAAACCACGTGGCGGAGAAGCTGAAGGAGGTTCCCGAGTGGGTGCGTGCCGCCGATGGCGATATTACCGCCGCTCAGGTTCCTGACCTGCGCCCGCGCTGCGCCCTGGTGGGGGAGCCCGGCTCGCCCGCCTTCGAGCAGGCTGCTGCGGGCATGGTGGGGCGTGTTGATTTGACGTACCACGACTCTGACCGCGAGGAGGCTGTGGCTATCGCCGAGCGTATTGCGGCGATGCGTGCGCAGGCGGTGCGCGAGTATGAGCGCGCCTACGCGGCGCATCGTTCCGGTGATGGTTCGGTGCGTCCGCGCCTGAAGATGCCCGAGATTGCGGTGTTGGCGCGTGTGCACGGTCAGCTGGACCCGATTCGTGTGGAGTGCGAGCGCCTGGGCATTCCGGTGCAGCAGGTGGGTTTGGGCGGTTTGCTTTCCCAGCCGGAGGTTGTGGATTTTGTGTCGGCGTTACGTGTGCTGGCTGATCCGAACCGTTCAGATGCTCTGGCGCGCCTGCTGACGGGCGCGCGTTGGCGCCTGGGCGCGGCGGATATGTTGGCGCTGGGTGATTGGGCGCAGTCGCTGGTGCGTGA
>ERZ772972.362-NODE-362-length-16922-cov-7.563467_pt1 | contig 16922 bp, 19 predicted proteins | sample MGYA00580673_ERZ772972 | MGnify/ENA primary metagenome ERZ772972 (study PRJEB29015, sample SAMEA2738051) | human oral metagenome | biome: human oral; feature: human-associated habitat; material: saliva | place: China | collected 2229 ... | reverse complement strand
CGATACGGTAGCCCTTCAAACCAGCTTCTGAAATCAATTGTCCTGCAAAATGCCCGACTGGACGCTTAAAGACTGAACCACAAGATGGGTATTCTAGAGGTTGTTTGAGTTCGCGAAGGTGAGTCAGGCGATCCATTTCTTGCTTGATAACCTGGTGATTTCCAGGTGCAAGGGCAAATTTAGCTGACAAGACAATGGCCCCAGAATCCTGAATGGCAGAATGACGGTAACCAAAAGCCAAATCCTTGGCAGATAAGGTCTCGATTTCCCCTTCCTTGGTCAAAATTTGACAAGACTGCAAGATATGAGCAATCTCTCCTCCATAGGCACCCGCATTCATAAAGACAGCTCCACCGATGCTTCCAGGAATCCCACAAGCAAACTCAAAACCAGTCAAACTATGACGAAGGGCAATACGTGTCGTTTCAATCAAATTAGCACCAGCTTCTGCTTCGATGGTATAGCCATCAACTGAAACGTTATTAAGCTTATCACACAAGATGACAAAACCACGGATTCCACCTTCACGAACGATGATATTGCTGGCATTTCCTAGCACCATCCAAGGAATATTCTCTTGATTGGCAAATTGAACGACACGCGCCATCTCATAGCGATTGCGTGGCAAAACTAGATAATCCGCTCGACCTCCTACCTTTGTATAGGTATAGGTCTTCAAAGGTTCCTTAAAACGAATATCGATTCCTTCTAGGATTTCAAGCATTTTTTCTTTTACTGACATGTCACTCTTCCTTTTTCAAAATTCATTCCATTATACCATTTTTAGAGACATTTGACGACCATAAAAAGAGCTTGTTTTATCTTTACATAAAAAAAGAGGTCCCCCCTCTTTTTATGATTTTTTCCAAAATGTAGATTTGGTTAGCCAGATAAAGGCTAGAAGTTCTACGAGAAGAATAAACTCAACTAGAAGCGGATTTGCAATCCATCCAACCTGAGATAAGGCTGGAGCCAAGTCAAACAAGGCATGCAAACCATAGGCAGCAAGGAGGTAGATCCATTTCTTTTGACGAACACTTTGATAGACCCAGATAGAGAGACCAATTTGCAGAACCAGAGCAAGCACACGCTCAACTCCTAGTAAATAAACCTGCCATACAGAAAGAGACTGGACCGTTTCGAGTGTAGTCTTTGGAAGGAGATTGGCTACATCAGTATTTGAAGACTGGATGAGTGAAAAGAGAATCAACAAACTGATCAAGCTTCCCATTCCGAGATAGAGCATCTCCAAGCCCCCATGTCCCAAACCATAAGCCAAAGCATCTCGATCTTCTAGCTTTCTCTTTTTCTCCAACCATTTAAAAAAGACAAGGCGAGCAGTTTCCTCAAAGAGGGCAGCCATGACAATCCCGTAAAGAACATATAGAAAGGGTTGCTCATTCATGAGCGAAATCGTTCCGTCTTTTTGCGGTTGAAGAACTAGAAAGTGGACCATCTTCTCTAACACTTGAGAAGAAACGAAAAATGCGATTGCCCCCAAGCCCATCACTGCAAGAGAGATTTTAAACCGTTTTTTGGCATACCAAGTTCCACCTACTAGAATGAGAACTAAAGTGATCATGGTGAGGATAATATGTACTGTCATTTTTTTCTCCTATTCTGACTTGTCAATGTCTTTCTTCATCTCGTCAACGTTAAATTTAGCAAATAAATACTGGCGATCTTGGACTGGAAAACGTTGATCCAACTGGTCGACTGCTCCAACCTCGATCATTCCTTCTTTGATAACAAAGTCCATCACATGCCCACCAAAGGTTAAATCATCTGAGATAAAATGCAAATGGTAGCCTGCAACACTCACTCCATGGAAAATCTCTGGTGTCCAAAATCCAACAATAGTTCCCGATACATTTTCACGTCTATATTCAGGTTGGTGAGTCGCCACATCAGCAAACTTGGTGTCTGTTGTTGACTTGGGAATCATTCGTACATGCATTTGTGAAAATTCGCCATGAATCTTGATGGAACGAAAGAGATTTTCCCCATCATAGTAGGACTCAATTCGCTTTTCCAATTCTTTATCTGTCATCTCAAAGCGCTGGCGGAAAATCACTTCTGCCTGATGGGGAACAACTGCCGCATAAGGGATAAGGGCATCAGGTGCAACCTCAACAATTTCAGGTTGTTCCCCTGAACCCTTAGCTTGATAAGCCTTGCCATCAAGGACAATCAACTCCCCATCAATCGAATCAAGGGTTCCCAAACCAAGGTCACCATGTTCCAACAATTCTCCCACTGTCATGGTTCCGCCATAGAGACCAGCCATTAAGGCACCTAGAGTATTGTATTGAAATAATTTTACTGGTTCCTGCACTTTTCTATCCATTCTCTTTCTTATCTTCTTTTCAATGAATCATCATACTTTCTAAGTATACCACATTTGCTCCTAGTTGTGAAAGGGGGAAATGCTTTTCCCATTGCCAAGGAGGCAAAAAAAAGGTACAATGTAACAAAATCAACGGAGGTCTGGAATGAAGAAAGAAAGTAAATACCAAGTAGTCGTTTCCTTTCTAAAAAAGGGGATCGAATCAGGAAAATTTCCAACAGGTAGCCGGCTTCCCTCCATCCGTCAATTGAGCCAAGACTTCCACTGTAGCAAGGACACTATCCAACGAGCCCTGCTGGAATTACGCCATGAACAATACCTCTATGCCAAACCCCAAAGTGGCTACTATGTTCTAGAACAAGGACAGCACCAAGACTTGGAAATCGAAGTCACTGACGAACATGCCAGTGCCTATGACGACTTCCGACTCTGCGTCAACGAAACCCTGATAGGCCGAGAAAACTACCTCTTCAACTACTATGACAACCAAGAAGGCCTTGAGGAACTCAGACAATCTGTCCATCAACTTCTTTTCAACCAAGCCCTCTACTGCAAACCCGACCAACTGGTTCTAACATCTGGCACCCAGCAAGCTCTCTTTATCCTTTCTCAGATTAACTTTCCTAGCGAGGGAGAGGAGATTTTGGTCGAACAACCTACCTATCACCGGATGAACCGCCTCTTGGTCGCTCAGGGATTGGCCTACCAGACCATTGAACGCCGTATTGATGGCATCAACCTTGAAGAACTGGAAAAACAGTTTAAATCTGGGAAAATCAAGTTTTTCTACACCATTCCTCGCTTCCACTATCCCCTAGGTCATTCCTATTCTGATCAGGAAAAAAGGGATATTTTGGATCTAGCAAACCAGTATGGTGTATATATCGTCGAGGATGATTATCTAGGTGACTTAGACTCTAAAAAGGGACAAACCTTCCACTATCTGGATACTGAGGATCGCGTCATTTATATCAAGTCCTTCTCAACTAGTCTCTTTCCAGCCCTTCGTATTACCGCCCTCATTCTCCCAAATGCCCTAAAAGAGGCCTTTGTTTCCTACAAAAATATCCTGGACTATGACAGCAATCTCATCATGCAAAAGGCTCTTTCTCTTTACATCGATAGCCAGTTATTTGAAAAAAACCGACTGGCTCGATTGACCCTTCAAGAGAACTATCAGGCTCAGATAAAGAAAGTGCTTGAAAAAAACACCTGTCCCTTGCCCCACTATCCTCTACACAATGGTCTTTTGCTTGATTTGAGACACTATCCTAAAATTGCCAGTCTAAAACACAGCTCACTCAAACTAGACTTTTTTGAGGAGGCTTATTTGGATGCCTGCCCTTATCAGTTTGCCAAAGTCACTCTTGAAAATCTAGAAGAGCTATTAGAATACATAAAAGCTGAGTTGGATTAAAGTCCAACTCAGCTTTTTCTTATTGTTCAACTTCTGTTAGTTTCGCTGCCTTTTCAAGATAAGTTTGATAGGTTCCGTCATCTTTCAGTTTTTGGATAACCTTATCTACTACAGCTTTCAAGTCTGATTGATCCTTTTTGATAGCAACGGCATTGGCTTCGCCATCTTTCATTGTCAAGTTAACAGATGCAACGACAAGGTCTGAGTTTTTACCTGCGTAGCTAAGAGCAACTGGTTCATCCATATGAACAGCATCCACTTTTCCAGCCTGCAACTCATTGACGGCTTCCCCCATATTGGTCAAGGATGTCAACTGGGCATTTGGTAATTGTTCCTTGACCATGGTTTCTGGCACAGTTCCCTTTTGAGCTGCGATATTGGCACTTGCGAGGCTTGAAAGATCCTTGTACTTGTCTAAATCGGCTTTTCTAACCAAGAAACTCATCTTATTTTCATAGTAAGGGATTGAAAAGTCAAAGACTTCCTTTCTCTCATCTGTAGCACTAATTCCTGCAATAGCCAAGTCAGCCTTTCCAGTTTGAAGGCTGGTCAAGACATTGTCAAAACTCATACTTGAGATTTCAAGTTTAACCCCAAGCTCGTCCGCAATCGCTTGAGCCATATCAATATCTGCACCAACCACTTGGTTTTTACCATCTACCAAGGCTTGGAATTCAAAAGGTGCATAGTCTGGGCTGGTCGCAACGACTAGCTTTCCTTTTTGTTTAATAGCATCCACAGCAGACTGAGAACTATCCGTTCCTGACTGGCAAGCTACTAAAACCATGCTGGCAAGCATGCTACACACAACTAATATCCATTTCTTAAACTTCATAAATAAACGACCTTTCTGTTATTTCTGAATAATTATAACCTATTTGAAAATACTTGTCAACGTTTTTCTTGCATTTTCATAAAATATAGTTAGAAAAATTAGAAATTCAGAGATTAGTTTATCTATCTATTGGGAACTTATTTTCAAAAAAATCATTTATCATATCTTGATGTTGCTGGTTTACAATTGTAATGTTTTGTATGTCCATATGATCAAAAAATCCTAATTCTAACGTTTCATTACTTGTAAAAAAATTTGTAGAAATAGAATTTTTAGATGAAACTAAATACAAAATTGTAAGAACTTGAGCCTCATCGCCATTCGGATAACTATCTGAATATTTAGTATAAACATTTAAGAGTTTTTCCGCTCTCACTTCGATTCCCGTTTCTTCATAAAACTCTCGCACTAAAGCTTCTAAAGCCGATTCGCCTAATTCAATAGTACCACCTGGTAATCCCCACGTTCCTTTATCTGCTCGTTTTTGTAATAAAATTTTCCCTGATTGATTTAATATTCCACAAGTGAAATTTAAAATAATTTTATCTTTCCCAACTTTTTTTCTTATATTCTGTATGTAGTCCATTACTCACCTCTGATAAAAAAATCATCAATACAACGAAAGCTTACTATTAAAAAGTAAGCTTTCACAATAATTTTATCATTTGAATACTTTATAATTCAACTATCTTACCTGTTTCAAAGTAAACAACCCATTCACAGATGTTTTTTGCGTAGTCTCCGATACGTTCCAAGAAAGAAATGACCTGGAAGTAATCACGGCCTGTAACAATAGCTTCAGGATTTTTCTTAATTTCTTCTGTAGCCAAATCACGGATGCTATCAAAGTAATGGTTGATTTTTTCATCCATCGCCGCTACTTCGTAGGCTTGATCCACAGACCCGTTGAGATAAAGATCTAGAGCTGCTTCGACGAAGTTTTTCACGTCGCGTCCCATTTTTTTGATTTCTTCTTCAACAGAAGGGATACGTTGCTCTCCCTTCATACGAATGGTCGCCTCAGCGATAGACACTGCATGATCTCCCATGCGTTCCACGTCTGAAACTGCCTTTAGAACAGTCAAGACGGTACGAAGGTCTTGCGAAACAGGTTGTTGGAGAGCAATCATTTCAAATGATTTCTTTTCCAACTTCACTTCATATTCATTAACTTCTGCATCGTCTTCGATGACTTCTTTTGCCAAATCACGGTCATGCGTGACAAAGGCACGCACTGTACGATTGATCTGCGAGAGCACTTCTTGTCCCATAGCATAGAACTGGTTGTACAATTTCTCCAAATCTTCTTCAAATTGAGATCGTAACATCATTCAACTCCTTATCCAAATTTTCCTGTAATATAATCTTCTGTTTCCTTGTTTTGTGGGTCTAGGAACATCTTCTTCGTATCGTTAAACTCGATCAAATCCCCATCTAGGAAAAATCCTGTTTTATCAGAGATACGTGAGGCCTGTTGCATCGAACGCGTTACCAAGAGCATGGTGTATTTATCTTTCAGACCATACAAGGTTTCCTCAATCTTACCTGCAGAAATAGGATCCAAAGCTGAAGTTGGTTCATCTAAGAGGATAATTTTCGGACTGGTTGCTAAGACACGGGCAACACAAACACGTTGTTGTTGTCCACCTGAGAGACCAATGGCTGAATCATGCAAACGATCCTTTACTTCATCCCAGATAGAAGCACGTTGCAAGGCCTTTTCTACTGCTTCATCTAGAACTTGCTTGTCCTTAACCCCATTGATACGCAGACCATAGACAACATTTTCGTAGATAGACATAGGGAAAGGATTAGGCTGTTGAAAGACCATACCGATTTCCTTACGCAATTCAACCGTATCGGTGCGGGGACTATAGATATTGTGACCATTATAGACTACTGATCCAGTGGTTGTCACCTCAGGATTTAGATCACCCATGCGGTTGATGGCTTTGAGCAGGGTAGACTTTCCTGATCCAGAAGGACCAATCAAGGCTGTTATTTCCTTAGGTTGGAAAGAAAGGGAAACACTATTCAAGGCCTTCTTTTTATTGTAATAAACGGACAGGTCTGACACCTGTAAAATCGCTTCTGACATACCGTTTCCTTTCTAACCAAAGTGTCCCGTTACATAGTCATTGGTTGACTGTAACTTAGCATTTTGGAAAATATTGGATGTCTTATCATACTCAATCAAATCACCCAAGTAGAAAAATCCAGTGTAGTCACTTGCACGCGCAGCCTGCTGCATACTATGGGTAACGATGATGATGGTAAAGTCCTTCTTCAATTCCAACATGGTTTCTTCCAGTTGGGCTGTCGCAATCGGATCCAAGGCTGACGCCGGTTCATCCATCAAGAGGATATCTGGTTTGACAGAGATGGCACGAGCGATACAGAGACGTTGTTGCTGACCACCAGAAAGCATCAAGGCTGATTTGTGGAGGTCATCTTTTACCTGATCCCAAAGGGCAGCCTGTCTTAGAGAGGTTTCTACAATTTCATCAAGTACTTTCTTATCCTTAACACCTGCACGTTCATGAGCAAAAGTGATGTTGCGGTAAATAGACTTGGCAAATGGATTTGGACGTTGGAAGACCATTCCGATATGCTTGCGCATCTCATAGACATTGATTTCTGGACGGTTGACGTCAATCCCTCGGTAGAGGATTTGACCTGTGACCTTGGCAATATCAATGGTATCATTCATCCGATTGAGACTGCGAAGATAGGTAGATTTTCCTGATCCAGAAGGACCAATCAAGGCTGTAATTTTATTTTTTTCAAATTGCATATCGATGCCCTTGATGGATTCATTTTTACCATAGTAAACATGTAAATCCTTGGTAGAGAGGGCCACTTTTTCTTCAGGGAAGGTGATGATATGCTTTTCATCCCAGTTATATTTTGACATGGCTTCTCCTTTAGGCAGCGGTTAATTTCTTGTGTAAATAGCTTCCGAGTTTGCGAGCTCCAAAGTTAAAAATCAAGATAAAGATGAGGAGCACGGCGGCAGAACCAGCAGATACGATGGTAGCATCAGGAATGGTTCCTTCACTGTTGACCTTCCAGATGTGGACAGCCAAGGTTTCTGCTTGACGGAAGATTGAGATGGGACTGGTAACACTGAGGATATTCCAGTTAGACCAGTCAAGAGCTGGAGCGGATTGTCCTGCCGTATAGATAAGAGCGGCGGCCTCACCAAAGATACGGCCAGATGCCAAGACAACACCCGTTACAATACCTGGAAGGGCTTCTGGAATGACGACATGGACTACAGTCTCCCAACGAGAAATTCCAAGAGCCAAACCAGCCTCACGTTGCGTATGGTGAACGTGTTTTAAACTGTCCTCAACATTTCGAGTCATCTGAGGGAGGTTAAAGACCGTCAAGGCCAAGGCACCTGAAATGATTGAAAATCCATACTCAAACTGGACTACAAAGATCAAGTAACCAAAGAGACCCACAACGACTGATGGTAGAGAAGACAAAATCTCAATACAGGTGCGAATAAAATTGGTCACAGGTCCTTTTTTGGCATACTCAGCGAGGAATACGCCAGCCCCCATAGATAAAGGCACAGAGATAATCAAGGTAATGACCAGAAGGAAGAAGGAATTGTAGAGCTGAATTCCGATACCCCCACCTGCTTGATAAGAGGAAGATTTCCCTGTCAAGAAGGACCAAGAGATATGCGGTAACCCTCTCACCAAGATATAGAGAATCAAGGATGCCAAGATGGCCACGATGATACCCGCGATTGTATAGAGGACAGCTGTTGCAAGTTTATCTAATTTCTTAGCGTGCATAGTTTTTCTTTCCTCTTTCTTTCGTAATCAATTTAATCACACTGTTAAAGGCCAAACTCATCAAGAGCAAGACTAAGGCCAGTGACCAGAGAACGTTATTATCAACCGTTCCCATGACGGTATTCCCAATTCCCATAGTCAATACAGATGTCAAGGTCGCAGCTGGTGTTGTTAACGAGGTTGGGATAACTGCTGAGTTTCCGACCACCATCTGAATAGCAAGGGCTTCACCGAAGGCACGCGCCATCCCAAAGACCACTGCAGTGAAAATACCTGAACGTGCTGCTTTCAAGGTCACACGCCAGATGGTTTGCCAACGAGTGGCTCCCATAGCTAAACTAGCTTCACGGTAATGACGAGGAACAGCCCGTAAGCTGTCTGTTGTCATAAAGGTTACAGTTGGTAGGATCATGACAAAAAGAACGAAAATCCCTGACAAGATCCCAAAACCAGTTCCACCAAAGACGCTACGAACAAAAGGCACCACAACTTGCAAACCGATAAATCCATAGACGACTGAAGGAATACCGACGAGAAGTTCAATGGCTGGTTGCAAAATCTTTGCACCTTTTGGTGAGACTTCTGTCATAAAGACTGCCGCGCCAATAGCAAAGGGTGTTGCGATGAGGGCAGATAAAATCGTCACAATAAAGGAACCCAAAATCATTGGAAGGGCACCAAATTGTTTCCCTGAAGGATTCCAAGTTTGTCCAAAGAGGAAATCAAAGATGTTGACCCCATTGACAAAGAAGGTCGATAAGCCTTTTTGGGCTACAAAAATCAAAATCATCGCCACAATGATAACAATCAAAGAAAGGCAAGTGAAGGTCAAACCTTTACCAAACTTCTCAAGGCGAGAGTTCTTTGAAGGAGAGAGTAATTTTTTAGATAATTCTTCTTGATTCATTATTGACCTCCTTCTACTGCTGTAACGGTACCTGAAGCATCCTTTTGGACTTTCATTTCATTGATTGAGATATAGCCCATGCCCTTAACAATTCCGTTTTGGGCTTCATCTGAGAGGACGAAATTCAGGAATTCAGCAGCTAACTCATTAGGCTGACCAAGTGTGTACATATGTTCATAAGACCACAAAGGCCAGTTGTTGGTCGTTACATTTTCAGACGTAGGTTCATACCCATTCAGTTTCATGCTTTTCACGGAGTCATCTACATAGGCAAAAGCCAGGTAAGAAATGGCTCCAGGCGTTTGGGATACAATGGACTTGACCATCCCGTTAGAATCCTGTTCTTGACTCTGCATTGCCGCTTGGCCATTCATAATCACCGTATCAAACGTCGCTCGTGAACCAGAACTTGCTGCACGGTTGATGATTGAAATGGCCAGGTCTTTGCCCCCAACTTCTTTCCAGTTGGTCACTTCACCTGTAAAGATTTTGCGAAGTTGCTCGGTTGTGAGATTTTCAACATCCACTTCCTTGTTTACAATCACTGCAAGACCAGCCACTGCAACCTTGTGGTCTACTAGAGCCGAAGCATCGATTCCTTCTTTTTCCTCTGCAAAGACGTCAGAGTTCCCGATGTCAACTGCTCCAGACTGGACTTGAGATAGTCCTGTACCCGATCCACCACCTTGAACATTAACTGTTTTTCCGATGTTTCTAGAACCGAATTCATCTGCTGCCGCTTCAACAAGAGGCTGAAGAGCAGTTGAACCAACGGCTGTCATGGATTCTCCACGATCAATCCAGCTAGCACATCCTGCTAGAGAACCTGCCATAAAAAGAGCTGCAAGAGACATGACGAGCTTTTTTCTTTTTTTCACTGTTATTCTCCTTGAACATAATGATAAATGTTCTGATTTCTTCCGTTTGTCCTGATCATCCAATTATCATCAATGATTGTCCCGCTTTATTTTATCTAGTCATTCTTAAGAGCGGACAATTCCATCGTATAATATAAGTAATAATGAAAGACTATCAGAAAAAACTCATACTTCCACTATAACATAGAATAGGCTCTTTGACTAGCTTTTTCACCTGAATCTGAGCCCTTTTGGATAATAATTTTTCAAAACATTACCCGTTACCTTGGCAAAGCCTAGTCCGTTTCCTTGAACCAGAACTTGGTACCAGCCATTTGGTCGAGCTTCAGACAATTGAACAGTCTCACCAGCCACATATTTTACAAAGTTCTCATCATTGATTTCAACACTTTGTTTTACTTGGCTTGGTTTCAATGCTAATCCCAGAGCAAAGCTTGGTTCAAAGCGTTTCTTTTTAAAAGTCCCCAGATGGAGCCCATTTCGGGCAATTTTGAGTTTTCCTAGATCAGGTAGCATCTCTGGCAAGAGATAGAGTTGATCTCCAAAAGTTTGCAAGATACCAGTTAGATTGACTCGCAAGTGTTTTTGGGCAAATTCTTGCCACAAAGCCAGTTGCTCACGACTGAGATTGCTCTTGCTAGCTTTGAATTTAGGTGCTGGATTTTGTCCCTTAAACTGCAGGTGGGCAACAAACTGACCTTCTCCCTTGAAATGATGAGGATACATCCGCGCCGTTTCAGGAAGGTCAATTCCTGCTACCATACCGTTCACATGATCAACTGGAAGCAGTTCAAAATCATAAGTATCCAGTAACCAGTGGACGATTTCTTCATTTTCCTCTGGTGCCCAAGTACAGGTCGAATAAACTAAACGGCCACCTTCAGCAAGCATGGTCACTGCATCTTCTAAAATTTCCCTTTGGAGACTAGCACATTGGCTCGGATAAGCGGTACTCCAATAATCCATGGCATCTGGCTGCTTACGAAACATCCCTTCACCCGAGCAAGGTGCATCAAGGACAATCACATCAAAGTAACCTTTAAAAATCTTGGCCAAGCGATCAGCAGACTCATTGGTCACGACAACGTTTGTCGCTCCAAATCGCTCCATATTTTCCACTAAAATCTTAGCACGCTTACTTGAAATTTCGTTGGAGACAAGGACTCCTTGATTAGCCAGATAAGCTGCTAGTTGAGTGGATTTTCCACCTGGTGCTGCCGCCAAGTCCAAGACCTTCATACCAGGACTTGGTTGAGCTACCTGGGCCACCATTTGGGCTGCAGGCTCTTGCGAATAAACGAGACCGGTCACATGCTCTGGTGACTTTCCAGAAACCTTACCATAATACCCCCAAGGTGTATAGGGAATAGCATCTGCAAACGATAACTGACTTTCTTTTAAGGGATTGACCCGAAAAGCCGAAACTGCTTCTTGTTTAAAAGAGGCAAGAAAATCTCTTGCCTCATCTTCTAGTATCGCTTCATATTTTTCAACAAATCCTTCTGGAAATTGCATTTAGTTCTCTTTCCTTTCGTAGATATAAGACTGAATCTCTTCTTGCATCTCGATTGGCACCATCATGACAGGCTGACGCGTTTTAAAATCAGCGGGCTCACCTGATACCGTAAGAAGACGATAACCCAGACTTTCCCCTAAGATACTGGCCGCAGCGTAATCCCATGGCTGCAGGTAGGTAATATAAGTCAAAAGACGACCCGATAAAACCTTGGCAAAACTAATGGCCGCACTGCCGTATACACGGACTCCCAACGCTGCTCGACCCAAATCACCCAAGCCCCACTCATTGCTTTCAAACATACCTGAGTTACCGGCAACTAAAAATTCTTGAAGAGGTTTCTTTTTAAAAGGCGGTAAGGGCTCATTATTGCGGCAAGGAGGAAAGGCACCACCACCATGGTAACAATCACCTTTCATGACATCATAAATAATACCAAATTTGCCCACACCATTCTCAAAATAAGCCAACATCACGGCAAAATCTTCCTGCTGGGCGACAAAGTTATTGGTACCGTCAATGGGATCAATCACCCAAACGGAACCTTGACCGACTGCAGCACGCAAACAACCCTCTTCCGCACAAATCAAATCCTCAGGATAGGAGGACTTGATCCGATCAACCAAGAGTTCCTGAACCTCCTTGTCCAAACGCGTCACCAAGTCAGTAGGTGAAGACTTGCGCTCAACCTGCAAATCTTCTTTCATGTGAGCCAAAATATAGTCAGCAGCTTCCTGCACAATCTGTTTGGCAAATTCAAATTTAGTTTCCAAGAGAAATCTTCCCTTCTCTTTTTTCTTTTGCTAATTGAACTGCATGATAGAAGGAATAACCGCTAGCCGTCTCAAATTCTCGACCTAGGCGCTTTTCTTCACTTTTGCTTGGAACCACAGACTTAAATTTCTTGTAAGATTCTAGCAGTTTTTTTGCTTCAACCTTATCTTCATAAGCAGCTTCAACATCATTAAAAAAAGAAAGCACTGAAGCAAGTTCTTCAGTGCTCCACGACAAATCTAGTGGGTAACTATACTGTTTGTTCATCTATCCAATACCAGCTCTCAATGTTGCTTCTTTCAATTCTTGTTTACGGTAACTACGAGGGAGAAAAGCACGAATCTCATCTTCATTAAAACCGATCTGCATGCGTTTGGTATCTATAATAATTGGGCGACGCAAAAGACTAGGATATTGCTCAATCAACTGAAGCAACTCCGATACCGAGATACTCTCTACATCAATATCCAATTTTTGAAAAATTTTTGAACGAGTTGAAATGATGTCATCAGTACCATTTTCGGTCAAGGAAAGAATGTGTTGCAATTCTTTTCTTGTTAGAGGACTGGTCATAATATTGTGCTCCTCAAAGGGCACCTTATGCGTCTCTAACCAGGCCTTTGCCTTACGACATGATGTACAGCTCGGTGATAAAAATAGTGTAATCATGCTGTTCTCTTCTTATCTATACTTTGCTATTTCTATTATACAAAAAAATAAAGCGCTTGACTAGAGATTTTTGGAAAAAAAGCCTCTTTTTTTCAGAGAAAAATAGACTGTTGACGAACGATTAATACAATCCCCTTAAATTAATTCAGAGCTAATTGTTATTTAGGTTTACTTAGCTCATTTTTAAATGCAAAAATCAAAAAATTCCAACTCTAATCTCTTCGACTTTTCAAGTATAAACACCCAAAAAAACTCTCATAGAGACTGAAAAATAAAAGAAAAGCATGGAGAAAGAAGGTTTCTGGTAGAATCAAAATAACTGGATCCTTGGCTGGGTCAAAAAGCCAAGTATCATCGCCAACAAAGAGAATTTGATGGAAAAGGGTAAAGAATTGATCAAAACCAATCAAAACTCCCCCAAGTCCAATCAGCAAAGGTAAGCTTACTAAAGCTAACAAGGCCTTACTAAATAGAGACAAGAAACCCTTTTTAATAACCCTTTTGACAAAGTAATAGAAAATTGGCAGGGTGACCAAAGCAAGTAGCTGAACAAGATGAAAGAGATTCTTTACAACTGCAAAGTGATGCAGACCAGCTTCTGATGAACGAAAATCAGGCATCTGCAAGACCTGATAAAAAGGATTTGTCAGGTAATTCATCAAGATATGAAAGTTGTACTGAATGGTTTCTGGTTTCAGATAGACTCGATCCGTTAAGTTCAGCCACTGAATTTCCAGCGGATAAAAAATCCAAGCCAGATAAATGGTCAGGAGGATTGAGAGAGAGAGGAGAAAGAGCATACTTCCCCAAAAGGTCAGTTTAGTTTTCATCAAAATTCCACTCCGCTAAACTAGAAAGAACATGAGTTGGTGCAATTGGCAGGTCTGCTACTTCTTCTTCCTTAGTAAAACCAGTCGTTACTAGGAGCGTTGGAATCCCATTATCGATTCCTGCTCGAATATCTGTCAGGTAGTTGTCCCCGACCATAATCAAATCTTCTCTATCAAAACCAAGATGCTGGACAGCCTTATCCATAATAATGGCATTTGGTTTTCCGATATAAACGGCTTTAACTCGTGTAGCCGCTTCAAGAAGGGTCACCAAAGAGCCTGCTCCAGGTAAAAGGCCACGTTCTGTAGGAATATTGAGGTCAGGATTGGTTCCGATAAAGTGGGCACCTTTTTGAATAGCAAGGGTCGCCGTCGCAAATTTTTCGTAATCCACCTGCCAGTCTAAGCCGACTACTACATAGGCTGGATTTTCAGTATCTTCACTGTATCCAGCTTCCTTAATGGCTTCTTTAAGACCAGTCTCTCCTATAACATAGGCTGTCTTTTCTAGTCCCAAGTCATTCATGTAGTCAATGGTTGCCAAGGTTGCCGTATATACAGTTGATAAGGGAGTATCAATATCAAAATTCTGAGCTAGCATTTCCTGAACACTCTCAGGAGTACGTGTAGTATTATTGGTCACAAACAGATAGGGAATATTTCGCTTCTGTAACTCATGAACGAAAGCCTCTCCTGCTGGAATCCGATCTTTCCCCTTGTAAATAGTCCCATCTAAATCAATTAAATAGCCTTTATAAGTCATCTTTTACATCCTTTTTATTTCTTGCCAAGTAATGATAGCCTGTGCATTTGTTGCCCCATCACTTATAATCTCATGTTTGCTTTCATATTCGTTCAATTCAACAGCTGAAGTAATCATTCCTCCTGGTTTAACTTCCTTAACATATCTTAGATTAATCTTCCTGGGAATATGCTTAGTCAAGAAGTCAGCCCCCATTACTTCAAAAATCCAATCTAGGTATTTACTGTTATTGACATGGCCATTCATATCCAAATCATAAAATCGAACACGATAGTCCTTGCTGGTTGGATTTTCCAAACTATCGTACTTGGGACCTCGAATTAATTTTTTAGAAAACTCAGACTGGTAGGGAGCAACAATCTCTGGCTCAACACTATGAACTTTTCGACTATCACGATTCATGAGAACAAAAGTTGCCATCATATGGATAAGTTCTTGTCCTCCATCATCATAAATGGTAAATCGACGATAACAAAAGAGTCGATTGTAGCTCATGGCTTCTGTTTCGATGGTAATTTCTTCGGCAAAACGAGGTAAACGAACCACATCGATATCATAGTCTGTGATAATCCAAACCAAGTTGTACTGGTCCAACACAGTCTTATCACTAACTCCCAGTTCGATAGACTGCATCCCTGAAACTTGCAATGACAGCAAAATCACATCTGGAAGTTTGATATGACCGTTTATGTCAGCCATATCAAAAGGAATTTTCATTTTCATTTGATAAGTTAAGCCCATAATCCTACTCCAAAATAAATCGTTCTGCTACGGTATCTCCTAAAAAGAGACCCTTCTTTGTCATTCTAACACGGTCGCCATCTACTTGCATGAGTCCTTGTTGGATTAAATCTCTGACGATTTCACCATAAAGTCCATCAAAAGAGCGTTGGAATTTTTCTTCAAATCGGGGTATGGAAACGCCCGATTTTTTACGAAGTCCTAAAAACATTTCTTCTTCCATCTTTTCCTTTTGGGTCAAGTGTTCTTCATTAATGCGAGCATTGCCTTCCTCAACTGCACTGAGATAATGACGAATGGGACCATGGTTTTTATAGCGAACACCATCCACATAACCAGAAGCACCTGCACCGATACCATAATACTCTGCATTGTCCCAGTACATGAGATTGTGACGACTTTCAAAACCTGGTTTAGAGAAATTGGAAATTTCATAATGCTCAAAACCAGCTCGCTCAAGCTCAGTTATGATGTATTCAAACATCTCCGCTTCCAGTTCCTCTTTAGGAAGGGGCAATTTCCCTCTTCGCATTCGATTCATAAAGACCGTATGATTTTCTAAAATCAAACTATAAAGGCTCATATGGGGAATATCTAACCCTATGGCCTTAGCAACATTTTCCTTAACCTGGTCCATAGTCTGACCGGGAAGGGCATAAATCAAGTCGATGGAAACATTATGAAAACCAGCAAGTTTGAGACGGTCAATATTTTCATAAATATCCTGTTCCAAATGACTACGCCCAATTTTTTTAAGCATCTTGTTATCAAAGGTCTGCACGCCAAGCGAAACACGATTGACAGCTGAGTTTTTCAAAACAGCTATCTTATCCGCATCCAAGTCTCCTGGATTGGCTTCAATCGTTAATTCTTCTAAAAGGGATAAATCCAAGTTTTTAGTTAAACCATCTAATAACACTTCCAGCTGTTTCGCTGAAAGGGCAGTTGGTGTTCCACCACCAATATAGAGGGTTCTCAACTTTTGAATATCATAAGAACGAAACTCTTCTAACAGATGTTCCAAATAACTATCTACTGGCTGATTCTTGATAAAGACTTTTGAAAAATCACAATAATAACAAATCTGGGTACAAAATGGGATGTGCACATAGGCTGATGTTGGTTTTTCCTGCATAGTAATTATTATACCACAAAAGCGAACAATACTTAGAATTCCGTTTAACAAAATCCTAGCATTGTTCGCTTTCTCTATCTAAACATCCTTTGTATTTTATGGCTAAAATGATTCTTAGAACCAATCTAGCTTGTCTTTACAACACAAAAGAATGACTGTTGCTGTGACTAAATTTTATTTTAGTCTTCTTTTTTCTTTCCAAGAGCAAGTCCGAAACCGCTTAGAATACCAAGAAGTCCTAGAGAGGCAAGAGTCGCATTTGATTCTGTTCCTGTATTTGGCAATACATTTTGAGAATCAT
>ERZ772972.361-NODE-361-length-16940-cov-3.294818_pt1 | contig 16940 bp, 20 predicted proteins | sample MGYA00580673_ERZ772972 | MGnify/ENA primary metagenome ERZ772972 (study PRJEB29015, sample SAMEA2738051) | human oral metagenome | biome: human oral; feature: human-associated habitat; material: saliva | place: China | collected 2229 ... | reverse complement strand
TAAAAGAAATTGCTGATTTCTGTGGAATAAAGAAGAACCTCACTTTTCACTTAGCTCGCCATACATTTGCTACTATGTCGATATCAAAAGGTGTCCCAATGGAGTCTGTGTCCAAGATGTTAGGGCATTCCAATATTAGGGTAACACAGATCTATGCTCGTATTACTAATAAAAAAGTAGAGCATGATATGGAGGAACTAGCGAAGAAACTCGATAAATTCAATGATGCCATGGGACTCTAAAACACGAATGTATCACTTTTAATCTCTATATTTATTATGAACACAAAAGCAATTCCCGAGCTTTCTTACTTCCGTTTGAAACTCACAGCCTATCTCCGCGATCATCAACCCGAGCTTGTGGACGATGCCACCCTCGTTTCCTCTCGTTCCGATGCAGCCCTCACCGCCTATTGCGATGCAGTGGCACAGGGCTTCTCACATCCCGAAGCCGAAAGCATTGCCAGCAATGTACTCTTTGAAGGTTTGCATTTCTCAAAGTACGACACCCTAGTGTCTGTTTTGGAAAACGAATTTGAGGCAGAGCTTCCTAGTCCACTACCAGAAAAACTTGCTCCCATTCTCCTCCGCAATAAGGCGGTGCAACGCGTCTTTGCCAACTACAACCTCACGGACGACTTTGCAGCAAGTCCACAGTACGAAGACCTCTACACTGAACTCACAGGAACGATAGTCTTGATCATCGAGCAAAACAATTTGCCCACCGTTGAAGGAGTAAACGCTGTGGAATAGTCATCATTTGTCACATCGAGAGTGCGGTGGTATCAAGAGCCAAGATAGGTATTCCGCTCCACTCGTCAAGTATTTTTCAAACCCTTGTCTTAGGTGTCGCGAACTATCTTGTTATTGCTCTTGAACCACCAAACACTCTCCGATATGAATCATCAAATTATGCCCACAGACCTTCACTCTCCATCCTTCAACCGAGTAGAAAAAACAGCTTCTCAGCAAGACAACGCTCCCTCCAGCGTGCCTGCGCCCAAGCAAGTCCATCGTTTCTCTTGGACACGCTTCATTGGCTTAGTCACACTTCTAGCGTTGCTTATCGGCTTTGTATCTCTTCTTTCTAAGCTCATTACGCCACAAGTCGTCACTGCGATTTCCATTCTCGGAAGTTTCCTCTTATTGCGCTTTGTCGTCAAAGTAATTTTGGAAATCACTTTCACGCTCCTGCGTTACTTGTTTTGGTTCGCTGTTCTCTGTGCTATCCTGCTCTGCGTGCTTTGATAAGCACAGCCTTCTTTCAAATCAGAAAGTGGTTATCTCTTCTCGAGATAGCCACTTTTTCTTTTATGCTTTTCTTTTTTCTGGATAGTCGAAAGATTAAGGCTTTGCACTTTCGCTTCTTCATCATAGCTCCACTTGATGCCCCTCCAAGACGGATGCTGTTTCCTCTTTTCTTTCGCAAAGGTAGTAGGTCGCTTTAGCACTGCGTCAAGGTCAAGTCTAGCGATTAGTCGAGAAATCTCCAGCTCCGCTTTCGCTAGGCTCGTATTTCTCGTCTAAACCTTGTCGCAGAGCAGCTCCCCTCCCTTCTTTTTGCTACGAAAAAGGAATCAGCATACTCCGATCTTTGGACGCATAAAAAAAATGTCGCTATGGATAAGCAGAAAGTAAATACAACATCTTCGATGAGTAGAAAAGGAAATAGCTCCTCCTCTCATTACCGCATAAATGCTGTAAGCCTACCCACCGATAACACCCTTTAATCTCTATCAATATGAACGGAACAGACCAATTCACACGCACCATTGCCGAGTATCTCAATCAGCGAGCAATGACAGACCCCTTGTTTGCGCCCAACTTGATGAAACCTAACAAGAATATAGAGGAGTGCATCACCTATATTCTGAGTGAAGTGCAGAAAAGCGGTTGCAATGGATTTGAGGATGATGAAATCTATTCAATGGCGGTACACTACTATGATGAAGACGATTTAGAAGTGGGCAACGCAATCCCCTGTAACGTAGTCGTCAATCACACCATAGTCTTGACAGACGAGGAAAAAGCCGAAGCTCGACAACAAGCCTTTGCACAATATCAAGCCGAAGAACTCCGCAAATTGCAAGACCGCAAGCGAAGTAAGCCCAAGAACGAAGCCAGTACAGAAGAAGTACCTCAACTCACCCTATTTGACTAAGACAATGAAAGCAAGAAATAAGTTTGAAGCAGCCGTAATGGAGCAAAGCAAGCATCTTTGTCCCATAACAAAGCAACAAATCAAGTGGGCATTTCGAGAATGTATCTCCCATTTCGCCTACCGACTACCCAAAGGTTGCACAACGTGTATGGATTGTGGGCATCGTTGGGTAATGAACAAACCTAAAGAAACTTGCACTTGTCCTCATTGTAGAGCCAAGTTGCAAGTGCAGACCACAAGAGCGAGGAAACACAAGGAACAGCACTATTTCACCATCCTCACCACATCGGGAGATTATCAAGTCCTTAGAATGTACCTACTTATTGTGGGGATGGCAAAAGGCTATCCAGCCGAGTCTTCTGTCATAGAAATAGGTCAGTATTGGTGGAACAGCCAAGGCAAACAAACCATTGTGGCGATACAGCGCACGATGGGCAGTTACCTAGACACCTTTGCCTTTCATTCTCCCAAAGCCATCCGCAGAGATAACGAAGTCTATCAGTACATCGCACAAAGTCCACTCTATCCCAAGGTCAAATCCCTAGACATTCTCCAAAGAAATGGCTTTGCAGGAGATTGTCACGACATCGCCCCTACAAAGTTAATCCCAGCTCTCCTCACAGATAGCCGTGCAGAAACCCTTTTCAAGGGAGGAAGAACTGCAGACCTTCGCCACTTCTTGATCAATCCCCACGGCATTGACCAGTATTGGGCAGCCTACAAAATCACCCTTCGCAATCACTATCTCATCACAGACATCGCCCTTTGGTGCGATTATGTGGATATGCTCAAGAGATTAGGCAAGGACATCCACAGCCCGAAGTATGTTTGTCCCGAAAACTTACAAGAAGCCCACGACACGGCACAGCGAGAACTGCAAACAAAACAAGATAAAGAAGCCGAAGCTCAAAGACGACAGAAAGCGATAGAAAACGAGGAGCGTTTTCAAGAACTCAAATCCCCATTCTTTGGCATCACCTTTACAGACGGAGTTATCCAAGTGAAAGTCTTAGAGAGCGTGCAGGAGTATTTAGAGGAGGGTAAAGCCTTGCACCATTGCGTTTTCACTAATGAATACTACCTCAAAAAGCAAAGCCTAATCCTATCGGCAAGAATAGATGGCAAGCGAATAGAAACGATAGAGGTATCTCTAGAAACAATGAAAGTCATCCAGTGCCGTGGCTTGCAGAACAAAAATACCGAGTACCACGATCGCATCATTGACTTAGTAAACCGCAACATCCGCCAAATACAGAGCCGAGTAGCCTAAGTCCAACAAATAGAAGTCCCGAAGCGATAGAAAACACTTCGGGACTTCTTTTCTTTGTCTTTGAAACGAGTAGGCGGTTAAAACCTACTTATTTCGGATGCATCGTAATCAGCCCAATACGATAGTTGTCATCTATCTTGTGAATACGGAAAATGAATACTTGTTTATTGTCGGCAAGTAAATGGATAAGTACTGTGTTGACCTTGTCAGTGATGTAGTTCTCTTCCAAATTGTAGTCAGCTATCGCTCCTGTAACCACATCTGCGATACGGTTGAAATCTTCGAAGAAAGGTTCCACCTTGTCGTCAGGAGTGAAGGCGCAGAACTGGAACTGTTTACCACCAAGCATGTTGTGTTGATAGAATTTGAATATCGGTACAATTATATTGTCCTTGCCCGAGATAACCTTGTCACGGTCGCTGAACCATCCGAATATTTCTATTGACAAATTTTCCAAGACCTTCGCCGATACATATGCGCCCAAGAATGCCGTAATTATGATATCATTGAGCAACTTGATGTCAGGATTCTTACCGTTAAGCGTTGAGAGTAGTTGCTTTATCTTATTCACTACTTTGTTATAATGCTTTAGGGTATCTTCATTGTCAGCCGTTCTCTTCCATCCCTCATAGCAGTCACTAATTGTTTGTAAAGTTCCTTTGACTCCCTCCAGACATTGTTTGTGCGATGGAGCAATAAAATGCTTTCTATCTTCGAATACAAACGAGAAAATCAACACGTTGGCACTCTTTAAGTAAGACAGAAAGGTTTCATTCACCGTGTTCGTCTTTTTGAGGTCTGACGGTTGCATGTCGTGAATCTTCTGCTGCATTTCAAAATACTTTGCTTCACTCTCGAATGGCATAAGCACAAAAGTCATCACATCATTAGATTTATTCTTGTCATCGAGACAATAGTCACTGAACATCAACCATTTACTTATTTTTGAGTTCTTGTTCTGATATTCGGTTATCACATTGCGAATTTCTTCTTGTGCGAAGAATTCATCCAATAAAGTATATATAGGATGCTTTGATATTGTACAATCTTTCATATTGACAAAATGAGTTTTTGCAAAAATACTATCATCAATCGAGAAATACCTAATCCTTAACTCTTTTTGGGTTTCAACTTCTTTTTAAGATATTAAAAGACCATCCACCTTTGTGCTAGGGTCGGGTAATAATTTCAGAACCAATAAAATAACTCAATCTAATAAATTCAGGGGAAAGGGAATAATCCAATAGAATAACTTTACGAAACATCCAATATAACAAGAGGAGTCTTTGATAATCAGAGTAAATAAAACAGGGCAAATTCCACTTGCCTCCGTTTGACCAATCCCCTCAAAACTTTTCCCTTATATCGGCAGAACGAAACATACTCTCCATAGATATCCCTATCTCCCGACTCTATTTTGCGCAGAAGTTGGCTCTTTGGCTGCTTGCCATAGCCAAGAATGCGCCCAGCCCCGACATTATAAGCCAGAAGAGAAAGGAGCAAAGCATCTTTGCCATAGCATTTGAAGCGGTCGAATTGCGCCATAAGGTCAGCGCGGAGCAAAGAGTCCGCTTGCCACTCGGGCATATTCGAAGAAAAATGCTCCCCCTTTTGGAGTTGATGCCCATAACCCACATACGGATAACAGCCCTTTCCGTGAAATCCCTCAAAGAATTTCACACACACCACAGCACGCTCAAAAGGAGGAAGCCGAGCAAAAGCAATCCTCTGCTGAGCCCGCAGCCAATGCCACGGGAAGCAGAGGAAAAACAAACAGAACAATAACTTACGCATCTCGTTCAGTTTTTGAAGTAGGAGGAGTAGGTTTAGGATGATTCACGAGCTGCTCAGCACTTTTGCCATTAAAACTAAAGTGCAGCTCCTTCTTTTGCCCGAAATTATCTTCCACATACACATCAATCGTCTGGCGATCGGTAGAGTGCGAAGTGTAATACAAACGGAATTCCTTTTGCATCAACAAATAGCGGTCGTTGGGAGAAAGCAACGTGCCATCCTCCAAACGCAATTCCCCCTTCCCATCGGGTTGGAAATAGCGAATCGTATAGCGCGTGTCCTTAAAATCGCCTTCCGCTTTGAGCGAACAACGAATTTCAGCCACTGTTCCCTTTATGATGTCCTTTTGAATGGGTAACGTTTGCAGAGAAAAGTCATAAGCCTGCTGCACATCCAACTCAGGAGTACAACTAGATAGACAAAACCCAGCGAAGGAGAGCCCCCCCATTACCCATATTGCGCCTAAAATATTACGTTTCATAGAGATAAGAATTAAAATTGATAGCGAAGTCCCAAACTCAGCGTCGGTCTAAGTCTGTGAACATCCGAGTTAAAAAGATAGCGCAGTTGAGCTTTTCCACCGACAATAATCCTGTCTGTGAGAAAGAGTTCTACACTCGTGTGCAATCCTGCGCCATACACCCAGCGTGAGCCGTCCAATAATTTCGCCCCATCGGGCAAAATCACCTTATCTCGATTGAGTTGCTCATAGCCCACCAGCGCAGAAGTACCAAGATAGAAAAACACATTCTTCCCTTTGTCCGAAAGCAAGGGATGTGCATACCCCATCTGCACGAGATAGTCACGCAGGGGCACTTGGTAACTGCGATAACTCAAGGCTTGCTGTTCATAACCAGCCGACACGAACGTATATTTACCCCGTTTGAGATAGTGAGAAAGCGACAAAGCCACCCCAAAATTATCTTGCTTAAAGAGCGATTTTCCTTTCACTATGGGCACACTCGCCGACACTTCCAATCCCTTTTGACCAGGCACCAAACGCTGTGCCTGCACCGCAGTGGGCAATCCCACCACTAGTGCAGCACAGAGCGAAGAAAACAAGAGCTTCAGTTTCATAGTTCTTACCATTTCAGTTTTAGTTTATCAATCTTTTGCGCCAACAAGAGGTCCTCTTGGTCAAGCGAAAAAGAAAGCGTGCGTCCCCCTCCACGTTCGTAGAGCGTCACTTGCAGTTCCTTGTCTTGAGAGAGCGAAAATTGCTCCAAAACAAAGACCCCACGTTCGTTGTCGTTCGCCTTTACCTCCAATAATTGATGATAAGCACGAAGCGGTTGCAGCACTTGTTCCTGCATCGCAGTGCGCTTCGCCACCTTTTTGTCCACCACTTTGAAAGTCACAAAGTCCACCGCAAAAGGCATATTCGTGTCATTGTCGATGCGCGTGTAAAAATAGAGCAATCCATTGTGCGCATAAAGACCGCGGAGCAAGAATTTCATCCCGAATTGTTGCGCACCGATGTGCTTAATCCTGCGCTTATCGCTTTGGTAAATACTCTGCATAATGAGTTTCACCAAGATAGGCGACTCACTGCCCAGTTCCTTGAAATAGATGTCTGAGCGGTTGGAAGGTAGACGTCCAGCCGTAGGCGCAAGGAAATCCTGCATTTCAATGTTGAGCTTCTCAGGTTCGGTGGCATATTTCACATTAAAGGCATAGAACGAACCATCTTCGCAAATCACCGATAGATTAGTCTCCGTTTCAAAATCTTGCACGGCAGCTTTGATGCGCAAGACATTTTCCGCATCCTCCGCTTTGCCAGCAATGATGTTTTGCGAACCCAAGTCCACATAGCGAATAGGCGCAGGAAAGATGATATGCGTAGTCTTGTCGAAAGTCACCTCCAAGCCATAAGGCAAGACAACTCGAGCGTTGGGAACACTTCGGCTCAATCCCTGGTAGAGCGTCCCCGACGACAAGAGCGAAGAAGATAGATTCGTGGGTTTATCCTTGCTCTGGGCAAAGACAGCTGTGCTACTCGCCACGAGGAGTAGCGCAGAGAAAAAGAAATGTTTCATTGTTTATAGCGATTGATTGAATAATTATTTGGTAGGCATCAAGAAGAGTTTGTAACCACCCTTAATGGTCACTTTAATGGTACGTAGTTTCTTTTGCAAGAGCTGACTCGCCCCTTGCATCACCCCACGTGCCGTTTCCGAGATGATTTGGTCTTTGGCAGAAGACGCGAAGGTAAAACTCGTTCCCATTGTTCCCCCGATGTTAGCCCCCATTTCTTTAAGAGCAGAGAGGTTCTCCAATTCAGGAATGTAGACACCTTCCTGTCCGTCCATATCATAAGCCGATAGTTTGATAGGAAGAATGCGCCCAGCGTGTTCAATGCTTTTGACCAATAGTTGCATCCGATGTCCTTCTATTTTGGCACTTGCAATGATGCGACTCTGGCGAGGAAGGTGCAAATCCCCAATGCGTGCATTTTCTAGCAAGCGCAGCACCACATCATCCCCCTCTTTGAGAACAAGGGTATGGTCAATCTGCACCCGAATCGTATTGCGTTCCACCCCCTTTTTCTCATTGTTGATAGAGTGAAAGGCAAGATTGCGCCCCTTCGTGCCATACATTTTGACAAAGTCCGCATCACTCATCGCACCCGAGAGAGAAGACACCACTTGTTTTCGTTCGGGAAGCACCTCCACCGCCTTTGCCCCTTCCGATTGCTTGTCAGAAGAAGGTGCAACAATAGTGCGTTCCTGCGCTTGAGCAAAAGCATTGTTCAGCGCGGTAGGATTATTAGGCGTAGACTTAGGAAGATACTTCGCAGCCATCTGATAACTCTTTTCCATCAGCGCCAATTGACGTTCCTCCTCATTCTGTTCCTTATCATCTTTCTTTGCCAATTCATTTTTCAATCCAGCCACTTGTGAGCGAAGTTCTTCGCGCTCCTTCTCACTAGGGTCAGTGGCATAGAAATCATTGAGCAAGCGGTTGTTCTCCGCATAGCGTTGCATCGACCGCTCAATCTTACTTCGAGAGCGAGAAGCTTCCACTCTTTCCGCTTCTTCAGCCGCATTTTGCGCTGCAAACTCATCGGAAACTTCCGCCATCTCCGCCTTTGCCTGCTGTTCTTCAGCCGATTTGTTGCCCTGTTCATAAGCCTTCAGTTTGTTGCTGGGCAATTCTTCCACACTCGCTTGGGGAATACTGTCATTGAGTCCTTGCTGCGCTGCCGTTTTCTCCTTGCCCGAAGGGGCAAAGATAAACCACATAGAGAGCGCAAAGAGCAATCCTAGTCCGCCAAAGACGAGCCATTTTTTCAGTTGGTCTTGTTGTTTCTTATCCATAATTGAGGTATTGGTTTTAATTGCTGATTTTCCGTGTCTTGTTGTTGGAGGGCAGGTCTGTCCAGATGCTCATTCTTCGGAATAGGTAAGGCAGTAGCGTGAGGAGTCACAAAGAATTGCGCAATCATAAAGAGAGCGCAAAGGAGATACACCAAACTAATGCCATAGACCAGTGTTTTTCTCTGCTTCGTACTTAGTCGTTCGCATTGTTGTTTTAGCCACACCTTTCCGCGAATGATCCACCTGCGGAGCATTCGTTGGGGAGAATACGTTCGTGTCATCGTTTGTAAGTTTGAAGGTCTTGATTCTCACGCACAACGAAGTGTTCCATCAGAAAGCCCTGCGGATTGTTGTCCGAACGCACCGCATTTTGCAGGGTGCAGGTCGTGATCAGACTACGTTCCGTCACGTTACTAGGACGCACGATGAAGACCCGTGCATAGGTGGTCACGGCATAAGGATACACCTTAAAGTCACATTGTATAGAGTCAATTTCCACACGCTGATTCACATTGCCCGAGATGGCACTATTGAAATAACCCTTTTCTGCCAAATCCTTGTAATAGTCGAAAGCCGATTTATCACAAAGCGCAAAGGCACGTGCCATATTTTGCTCAATAGCATCCTTGTCGGGAGCAATGCTAAAGAAAAGCTCGTGGAAACGTCTGACATGTTCGCGTGCTTCCACAGGACGATTGCGAGAAGCATCTTGACTCAGCGCCAGCATCAAAGATTTCCCTTGGTCAAGGACGTAGATTTTTTCTCGTTGCTCCCGAGCAAAATTGTAGGAAGTATAGAGCGCATAAGCCGTAATGGCCACACAGAGCAAGGCAAAGACGATGATGTATAGCCTAATCTGACTAAATGCCGTCTGAATGTTTTTTAGAGATTTGAATTCCATAGGAGTGTATGTTGTTGTTATTTGCCTTTAATAAGCATCCCTTTGATACGTCCACCGATATTTCCCACGGTAGCTCCCATACCGGCGGCAGAAGCCTTACCACCTAGGTAGGCACCTTGTGCGCCACTCTTTGCCACGCTATTGACATTGCGACCATAAGCCCCAATACCGCCACCGGCTTCGATGATCCAGCCAGCCACAGTGGGCACACAGAAATATCCCACAATGCCAATGAGGAAGAAGACAATGTAATACCACGTTCCCGAGTCGGGAACATAGTTTGCACTCGAAAGCGCTGCAATATCTTTTTGCACCATCAAAACTTGAATCTTGGCAAGCAAAGCCGAAAGAATGGAACTCACGGGCAACCACAGATAGACCGATATGTAGCGCGAGAACCACGCACTGAGCGAACCCGAAAGTCCATCCCACACCGAGATACCAAAGACGACTGGTCCTAGAATGGAAAGGACAATAAGGATAAAGGTGCGGAGGGTATCAATAATCAAACCAGCCGCGTTGTAGAGCAATTCCATGAAATCTCGGAAGAGTTTCATAAACCATTGCTTCGTCTGATAGGCAGCCCTTTCAGCATACATCCCAGCAATGGTCACCGCATCTTCCGGACCGATGATACCCATCTCCTCAATCTTCTCGTCAAACTTCTCATTAGATACCAAATAAGCCGTTTCGGGATTTTTCAGATAAGCCGCCTCTTGGAGTTTATCCCTCCTTTTCACCAACTGCGCCAGCGTGTTTTCTTGTTGATGCACCATCGCTTCAGTGCCTTGCACCACAGGGGAAAGCACCGCATTCATCGTCCCCAACACCACCGTTGGGAAGAACATAATGCAAAATCCCAAGACAAAGGGACGGAGCAAGGGAAACACATCGATGGGTTCAGCCCGCGCAATGGATGCCCAAACACGCAGAGCAATGTAAAAGAGCGCACCTAGACCGGCAATTCCCTTGGCAATGCCCGACATCTGCGCACAGAGCGGCATCATCTCATCGTAGGTAGAGCGCAGTAGGTCGTGTAAACTAGTGAAATCCATAGCACCCACTCCTACCAATATCGGTTTGCCGTGTTGCCATATAGGGCTTGCACCGCCGAGAGGTCACCCTTTTCTCTGGCACGCACGTAGCTCACCGAAATGTTCTTTCTAGTGTAATAAGACACCAACGAGCGATACTCACGCAGCGTGGTATAAATGCGGTCAATCGTCTGCATCCGTTCGTGGTCGTTCATGGAGAAAACACTACTCTTGGCTACCGATTTGAGTTCTTTCAAACTCTCTCCACTTTGTTCCAAGAGTTTGGTATATCCCGAAGCGATGGCAGCGAGTTCCGAAGGACGAAAATGAGGGTCGTGCAGCATCTGCTTGTAGGAGGTGACGTAGATGTCAGAAATGTCGCCCACCATCAAGATACACTCCTTGACTTTGTAGGCATCGCCAATGAGATTGTTCACCTTGCGGAGCGCGTCATAGTATTTCTTGGTGTCGTTGTAGAGCTTTTCCACCTCCTTAAATCCATTCAAGGTATTCTTGACCGTCTTACCAGCCGTGGCAATTTCTTTGACCGTGTTGGCAATGTTGCCCGCAAAATTGGTAGGGTCAGTCACCACCCATTGGGCATGAGCCTTGCCACAAAAAAGCATGGAAAGCAATAAGACTGAAAATATGTACTTTTTCATTTGTTGGTTGATTTGAAATGATGAGTATTCGAGTTAGCTATGTGAGATTGCTGTAAATAAAACAAGGGACTTTTGCGAAAAAACGTCCGACGTTTTTGGGAAAATCTCCCACGTTTTTGGAAAAATCTCGGAGATTTTTTTACTTCTCTCGGAGATTTCTGTGCGCTTCTTTGGAGGTTCATTTATTCCTCGTGTCGTTTCTCCCGAGCCAGTTGTCGAATGGCAGTTTCAATGTCGCCACCGAGTTGCTCGGCAAGGCGCAGCACCTCCACCTTCTCCGTCTCTTCTGTGGTGTAAGTCAAGTATTCCTCCAAACTCACCTCAGTGGCATAGACCGCACTCTGCATACCGCCCAGTCCAATCCAGACCTCCTTGTAAAGGCGATGAGGGTCGTTGTTCTGATTGATGGAAAGAATTTGGCTCTTCTCCTTTTCCGACAAGCCCAGCATCGCTTGGATGCCATCAAACTTGGTCATATACTTGCGCTGATCAAGGAGGATTTTGCAGTCGCTATTGTTGATGATACTTTCCTTCACAATGGGAGATTGAATGATGTCGTCCACTTCTTGCGTCACCACAATGGCTTCGCCAAAATACTTGCGCACCGTCTTGTAGAGATACTTGATGTAGTCCGCCATATTAGCCGAAGCAATGGCTTTCCACGCTTCTTCGATGAGAATCATTTTGCGAATACCTTTCAATCTTCGCATCTTGTTGATAAAGGCTTCCATAATGATGATTGTCACCACGGGGAAGAGGTCTTTGTTGTCCTTCACTTGGTCAATCTCAAAGACAATAAAGCGTTTAGAAAGTAAGTCGATGTTCTCCGTAGAATTGAGTAGAAAGTCATAACGTCCACCACGGTAGTATTGTTTGAGCGTAGTGAGCAGGTTGTTGATGTTGAAATCTTGGAGCGTCACCTTGATTTCTCTTTCCTCCATCTCCTTGCGATAGACATCTCTGAGATATTCATAGAAGGTGTTGAAGCAAGGCGTGATGCTATGGTCGGCACGGATGCGCTCAATATAGGCATTCACAGCCGAACCCAACTCACCCGCTTCCGTCTTGGTCAGCGGTTCATCGGCACTCTTCCACAGCGTAAGCAGCAGCGTGCAGATACTTTCTCGCTTTTCCACGTCAAAGACATAGTCATCGGTGTAGAAGGGATTGAAGGAAATGGGACTTTCATCGGTGTAAGTGAAGTAGACGCCATCCGCTCCCTTGGTCTTGCGGTGAATGAGTTCGCAGAGTCCTTGGTAACTATTACCCGTATCCACGAGCAAAACATGCGCCCCTTGTTCGTAGTACTGACGCACCATGTGGTTGGTGAAGAAAGATTTTCCACTGCCCGATGGCCCTAAGATAAACTTATTGCGGTTGGTGGTAATACCTTTCTTCATCGGGAGGTCAGAGATGTCCAAGTGAATCGGCTTACCCGACAGACGATCTGCCATGCGGATGCCGAAGGGAGAGAGAGAATCTTTGTAGTTCGTTTCTGCCGTAAAGAAACAAAGAGCAGGTTCAATGAAGGTGTAGAAACTCTCTTCGGCAGGAAAGTCGCCAGCGTTGCCAGGGATACCCGCCCAATAAAGCGTAGCCGTGTCAATCGTGTTATGCCGAGGTTTGCATTCCATCAGCGCCAGCGCAGAACCTACGTCATTTTTCACCTGACGTAGTTCCTCTTTGTCATTGCTCCATGCCAAAACATTGAAGTGCGCCCGAATAGAAGTCAGCCCCTGAGAGTGCGCCAAGTTGAGATACTCCTGTATCCACTCCTCATTGATTTGATTGCTTCGGCTATAACGTGCCAAAGAGTGCATATTCCTCGCCTGCTTTTCAAAGCGTTCAAGGTTGGCATCGCTATCTTCAATGAAGAGATATTGATTGTAGATGTGGTTGCACGAAAGAAGCAAGCCCACGGGAGCCGCAAAACTCAGTCGGCAATCACTGCGGTCGGTAGAAAGTCGTTCATAGCGCGCATCGGTATGCACACTTGTGGGGAGGTCGTCCGTATCGCTCAGCGTGTGCAAGCAAAGCATTTGGTCGCCCACACGTACAAGGTCTGCCCCCAAACGAATGTCCTCCAAAGAAGCGTGCTGACGCTCCGAAAGCGAAAAGTATCTATCGAGGAGTCCAGCCTTTTCTTTCGTACCGATGAGTTCATCCTCAGTCATTCTCGTCAAACGAAGATGGTCACTATCATTGATAATCCGCTCAAATTGGTCTACGGCTTCCAAGAATTTCGCCACCGCTTCCTTATCTTCAATGTCTTTGGGAATAAGATGCCCACGGCACAAGGCAGAGAAATTACTCTGCTGTGCCATGCGCTTCTTGGTCGTTTTGGTGAGAAAGAGATAAACCGCGTGATGGAGGTAAGGTCGCTCATTGAAATGTCGCTCCGAAGCACGAGCTAGGAAACTGAGTTCTCCCTTATTGAGTTCAGGAGCATAGTTTTCTTGAATAAACCAATCCTGCTTATGCACGATGCTGTAATTAGGGAGCACCTTAATCGCCTTATGCCAAGCCGAGTGCATCGCTTCATATTCGCTCTCTGTCACGGTGAAGAGTTCGGGAAGCTCCAACTTAAAGGCAATAGTCAGGTCAGCATCCTTGCTCACAAGGCAACCATGTTCCACAGCCAAAAGAGGAAACTTGGCTTCGAGCGTACTTATTTTGCTGGTGTTGCGCATATGTTTGTGTTTTTGTTAGAGGTTACGAGGAATGTTCGCAGAGTGCGGTAATAGCTAGGCACTGAGACAGAGGGCGAAGGAGCGTACTTGAAGTACGTGACTAGCCCGAATGTCGAAGTAACGACGCTAGTGCCGTGCTATGTGAGCATCCCTAATGAGGTGATAGACCGTACGGCGGTTTATAAGGTAGCGCGGATGAATACGTATTGCCCCTTGCTTCATCAGTCCATATTGACCATACTTGCGGTTCATGGCAAACGTTTGCCACACAGCAAGCGTGGCACCCACTAAGCCGATACCTAAGCATAGCCACTGACTCATACCGCAGAGATAGCATACGACCACAAGCACAAAAACAGCCAAGAGTCCTCCAGCAAAGAGGAAGAGGTATTGCGCTTTCAAGCCCTTAAACTCCACCGTACGACCTATTCCCTTATTGATGTCCCACGATGCCATTAGAGGAAGAAGCTACGAAGGATGGTTGCTGCCACAATGAGGAAGATACAAGCTCCAAACCAAGAGGCAGCCGTCTTGCTCGTATCGGGATCACCGCTGGAAAACTTGTTGTAGACCTTGATGCCACCAATCAGACCAACGACAGCACCGATGGCGTAGATGAGTTTTGTACCAGGATCAAAGTAGGAAGTCACCATTTTAGTGGCTGCATTGATACCGGCCATACCGTTACCTTGGGCATAAGCTCCTGCCGATACGAGAAAGAGGGCGAGAAGCACGAGAGAAAGTTTCTTTGTTGTCTTCATATTGATAGGAATTAAATGTGATTATTGCTAGGGTGAGAGAATGGAAGTGAGAACAGAGGGAGGTATTGTAGGCTCTAGTAAAGGAAGGATTGGTGTGTAACCTCACACCTCCGCAGTGTTCTCCTGTTCCGAATGGATGGTTTTACAGATAATAATCGAGAGGATGAGCAGTAGTTTCAGTCTTATCTCCCGAGAAAAACTGTGGTGTAGTTTCCCCTTCTTGTTCTTCTGTTTCAGCCTTGTCAATGGCTTGCAAGAGTTTCTGATGCACCCTTTCTTCTTGGGAGAGTTGAGCTTTATATTGCGCCAATAAGTCCGTACCTTTCAGGCTTTGGAGCGTATGGACAACCTCCGTTTCGTCCTCCTCATCAAGACTATCATCTTGTTTGTGCCAATGATTCAATCGCACTAAGTCACGAGTGAGAATGCTAGTGGGTGAAATATCGGTAGTAGCGTTGTCTTGCCAAAGGATTTCTTCGCGAAGCACTTCTTCCTCATCCACTTCTTCTAGGGTATAGTCCACTGAGATTTCACTCTCTTCGGTCTGTTCGTGGGAGTCTTCTGTATTTTCTTGTTGTAAAGAATCAGCTACAGTCTCCGTTACTGTACTTTGGCTAGCCACATTATCCGGCGCTTTACTAGATTTTTCTGTGGCTTCTGCATCGGATGTCGCAGCAATAATTTGTGTCGTCAATCCTTTGCTTTTTCCCACAAGGATATGCTCTTCAGAAGTTTTGGCTGTATCTTGCTGCGTATCAGCTTGAGGTACAACTTTCTGTTGAGTTGAACATCCACTTCTCCAACGATGAAAGGTATAAACCAGCCCCATCGCCACCCAAAGAATGGAGAAGAGGAGCAAAATGTTGAGTAGAAAAGCAGTAATCATAGTTGTATGGTTTGTTCCTTCTTGCGTTTGACAATTTCCTTATTGAGCAATTGTTGGTGCGTGCGAAGATGTTCCACGATAATGCGTTCAATGTAACTCGAGAGTGTTGTGTCAGACCGCAAATCACTCAGTACGTGTCGCAGTGTTTGCAACACCTCTGTGCGAATGGTGAATCCCGATTTCGCACCTTTGGTACTATTGGCGGTTAAATAGAGGTCTGCATATTGAGAAAATGAAATCGTTGATGTGGACTCACTCGTGATCTCCTCCTTATTCTCTTTTGGAGGAATCGCAAGGGAAGTTACGGGCTTATCATAGAAAGGCGCATCTTCTAGCGTTCGTTCCTTCGTACCCATATCTCCCAATTCTTGGAGTTTCTCTTGGAAAATTTTATCGCGTTGTTCCTTCAGACTACTCATCAGACTTTAGATTTATAAGGTGTAACTTCTCCATCACCTCATCCACCCACGCATCAATGCCAAGGGCAGCGCGATACATCGGAGCAGGCGCAAGATAAGAACTGCGGAAACAAGTCTTGACTCCTCCTGCAGCTTGTAATTCTCGTGCAATCTTCACCGAATGATAGATGCACGTATCAAACATACTCAAACCCTCTTGCTTGGCATAGTCCGTGAAAACCTGTTGAATCGTGGGATTTGCACTGCGATTTACCTTATTCCAGAGAAAGAAGAAGTCTTCAATGCGTGCGTCTTCAAAGCCTAAGCCCAAATCACGGATGGTGCGAGCATAGGCAAAAGAAGACGCTAAGGACTGAGGGTCGGCTTCGATGGGAGAGATGATGAAATCCATCTCCACAGAAAAGCGCAACAAACTCTCCGTGCTTGCGTGTCCTGGGAAATCAAAGATTACAAGTCGTTCTCCTCTTCCTTGTGTGTCGAGATATTGTTGCACCAGCGTGAGAGCATCTTCGGGTTTGGCGCGCAATATAGTATAGGAAGGTTTTCCTAAGCGCGTGAAATAGGCTTTCATTTCAGCTTGTATCTTAGCATCCGACTCGATAAGGTCGCGTTCGCGCTCTCGTAACTTATAGAACGACTCTTGTGTTGCGTCACAATCCATAACAACAAGAGGAATCCCACGCTCATAATACAGTACCGCAGCCAAGACTTCGGCTAAACTGCTTTTTCCCACTCCACCTTTTTGAGAAGCGAAGCCTAAAAATAGAGGTCGTGATACTTTCTGTTGCATAATGAATCATGTTTATAGGTCGTAATGCTTAGACTTTTCTCTGTATAGACTCATAGACTTAAGTCAATTGGTCAATTGGTCAATTAGTCAGTTAGTCAATTAGTCAATGAGTCAATGAGTCAGTTAGTCAATGAGTCAATGAGTCAATGAGTCAATGAGTCAATGAGTCAGTTAGTCAATGAGTCAGTTAGTCAATGAGTCAGTTAGTCAATGAGTCAATGAGTCAATTGGTCAATGAGTCAGTCTATTTGTATGT
>ERZ772972.351-NODE-351-length-17198-cov-5.447063_pt1 | contig 17198 bp, 11 predicted proteins | sample MGYA00580673_ERZ772972 | MGnify/ENA primary metagenome ERZ772972 (study PRJEB29015, sample SAMEA2738051) | human oral metagenome | biome: human oral; feature: human-associated habitat; material: saliva | place: China | collected 2229 ... | reverse complement strand
TCCCTGTGCCCGTGCTAAGCTACGTGGACTCTGCGAATAGTTGCGTCTGCCGACCTGCGTAGGCATGAGCTCAACGACCTTCCTGCCATTGAGGCGGGCATATGCTAGCAGACCGGAGTGGTTGATCGGATCTATGTCCTTGTTGCCTGCTCGATCGATGACGAATCTGTTTGGTTTAGTTGGTATCTTCGAAGTGGGATCTGTTGAGTCGTAGGAATATGAACAGATAATCTGATCGTAGGTCTCTGCTACTACGGGATCGATCTCAATTTCTCTATTGCTAAGCTGGTCATAGAAGAAGATTCGCTCGGATAGTTTAGAATCGAATATAGATTTTCCTGCCTTGAGGATGTGGTCAGGTGTGGTGGAATAGAACCAGCCCGTATGTGCGGTTTCCTCACTATCTGACTTAGCGACCCAGTCCGGAATGTCGAGCTGCGAGTATACCTTATCCTCTTTTGTTTTGATTTGTGTGACGATATACGAGTCCTCAATCTTTTTTGCCATGAAGTCAATGAGTTCGCCGTGTTGGAGCTTGTTCCAGACACGAGCGTTCTTGAGAAGGGGGAGTTGCTTCTTGTTTCCCTCGTCCCCGTCGGTTTCATGTGTCAGTAGTTTTGCGTAGAGAGCATGTTCTGGACCGTATAGTAGCGTCCCTCGGTGAGTGCCCTGGTCGTACTTATCATTTAGTCTTACCGGCACAAGTCCGAGAGCGGCAGCTGGATCTGCCCTGTATGTCAGTGTAGCGTTGTGTTCGCCGAAGGCGCGGAAACGTGAGGCTGTCAAACGTTCGTATGCGTTTGAGATCATGCCTTTAATCATTGCTGGGGAAATGAATGGATTTTTAGTTGTTGGATCGATGGGGATTGAGATTTCAGTAGGTGTTCCTTTTGATTTCTTTTGATTACCAAAAATAAGGGCTGTCATCACTTCAATTGATAGGCGGAGAGATCCATTATATGTATCAATTCCTAGGTGGTCAAGGGGGGTGGGTATTTTGTCAGCCAGAAAGGTTGTTATCTCTTCAGTAAGATTAGGGTAGACGGAGCCGCTCTGTTCTTGAACCTTTGTGCTGCTGGGTGCGGGCCTTTGAAAGGAGGAGCGTAATACTGGGATGCAGTTCACTGATGAATGGAAAGAAGTGGATTCCGGCTTTTGTTTGTTGCTTGACATGATTAGTTCCATTCTCCCGTGAATAGCTGGTCGACCACGACCGTGTTTCCGTACTTATCTTCTTGTTGGATGAACTCAACTGCCGTCATCTGCTTGGTGGCGGCGTTATCTTTGCTCTTGGCTGCCTGTGCTGATGTGGCTTCCGAGGAAGGAACCGCATCATTGCCCGCTGCGGACTCGTGCTGCAGATAGCTCACCTTGTGGAACCATCCACTGACGGGTTTTGACTCCGAGCCTTCGGACGCTGCGTCGGGCGTATCCCTGGTGAGTGTCAGCTCAACGGCACCCACGCCGTTTACCCAACGGAACTCGTGAGCGAGCGTGGAGTCTGCGCTGTCACTGCTAATGACCCGCCAGAAACGTATCTCATAAGTGTGTGAGTCATCGAAGCTTGGGGACTTTACATCCGGCACTCGGTGCGTACCGTTGGTTGTCCACACAATGCCGACGAACTCGTGGGCAGCAAATTTCGCATCGATATGCGCAGCGAGCGCACTAGCGTTATCGATTATGTGATTGGTGGTCGTTAGGTGGCAGGGGAGTAGGTTTGCTGCGCGACCGTGGTTATCGATATTTGTCTCAATCATAGCTCGTCGCTCTCATTAGGAGTGGAGGCCTCGTGTGTTGGTTCTTCAAGCTTTTGCAAACGTTCAGCCCAATCCTCATATGAGGGTTCTTTCTCTGTCTTGTTTCTCAGATAGGCCAGAAGTGCTGTTGCGCCTCCGCGCGCATCGTCCTCACTGTTATCGTTGCGTTTCCACAAAATCGCTTCTGCTGGAGTATTTACGACCTGACCATCAGCGCCAGATAAGCGGAGGCTCGTTACCTCAACTTGGCCGTGGCCTCGGGTTGTCCTGCCTCCGAGCGGAAGCGTGCCCGCGCTGAGTTCCGCTAGGGCGATACACAGGAGACACCAGGACGCTCGGGCGAAGGGTAAACACTCATCGAGTGATAAGCCCCCGATACCCGAGTCGGTCTTCACATTCTGAAGAAGACGTGCGGTGTCAACCTCGATCACGATGTCATTCCACGTCGCGTGCGGATAGGTCACCTCGTTGAACAGGAGCCCCTCGACGACTCCGCCTGTCCACCGGTCGATTGCATTATGCGTGACCGTGACGGCAGGTCCGGTGTTCTTTGTCGTACAGTCTCGGACTCGAACTGCCCCACGATATTCGGTGGTACCGAACATGTAACGCACGAGCCGTGGTTCTTTGGCCAGTTGCTCGTGAATATCGATGGGTACCTGGTTGTCATCGCTATCCGCCTGCGTGAAGCTCTCGACCTGTGATGGGGGATTATCGGCATACAGTACCGTTCGAGCGATCCGCGAACACCTGGAGCGCAGCGCACCACGAATTGAGGTGCCGGGAAGTAGCAGGGGAGCTGTGCTGTTCTCCCCGTTTTTGTCAGCAGTCTTAGCCCTCAGGGGATGTTGGTTATTTCCGTCATCTGACTGAGGGTCGTGTACGAACACACCGGTTGGCGAGTTCCAGCTGATCCGCACCTGCGTCGGTCGAATACCTTGAGCTGCAGAGCTCTCTTGATCGCCATCGGATTCTGAGGCCACCCACTTCCGAATCAGATTGATTGCAGTGTGCTCTGCCGATGTCACCTCCGGGCACTTCTCGCCGAAGGCAGAGATTACGCTCGCCAGAATATTTCGTGCAAAGTCCGTACGAGCCTCGTGCACCTCGTGAGAATCTTCGGGGTGATCGGGCACCTCGAAGGGAATCTCAACTGGTGACGTAGCGTCTGGCAATCCGATGAAAGATACTCGGGAGACATCGATGAAGCCGAGGCCCCCGCCTGTTCCTCCACCAAGAGGGAGGACGCCCTCGCAGAGGTCGGTGACGGCAATAGTCAGGAGAAGGATAGCTGCTTGCAGGTGGATCTTGAAGCCTGGAAGCTCATAATCCTTGTCTGATGATGAGGGGTCTGGAAGCACGAAACCGCCAGGGTCCTGGCGAATATTTCGGCAGAGTTGGGCGTGGTCAACGTCGATCTGAATCGAATCCCATGTGGCGTGCGGATACAGTAGCTCCGAATACAACGCTCCATGGGCAGCGCTTCCGGTGACTCGATCAATTGCGTTGCGCGTGAGTTTCAGAGGCTTATCCTTCTCCGCTTCTGTCGGTATCTGCCCCTCGCAGTCGTGGACGCGGACCGCTCCTCGATACTCGGTTGTCCCGAACAAGTAGCGCACGAGGATGGGATCCGCGGCTAGCTGCTTGTGCACATCCTCTGCCATCGTGAGTTCGTCGCAGCGATCGCTGTCACTGACAATGCTGCGAGCAATGCGAGCACAGTGGGACCGCAACGTCCCGCGGATCGACGTGCCCGGAAGTAGCAGCGAGGCCTTGTCCTCATGTGCGACTTTCGGATAAGTAGCATCCCCGTGATCGGCGCGATGCTTGTCATCGAGGTGCCAGTTGCGCAGTGGTGCTGCGGGTACTGTGTCTTCTTCCGAGGATTTGATGCCGTCGGGTTTGTTCATTCCGACGAATAATCCCGCCGGAGCCTGCCACTCAATCTTGATGTTGGTTGATGCAGATTGACGGTCCAGGTTCTGGTGAGGCTCGATGTATACAGGCGAGTGCTGGTCGAGTATTTGAGCAAGAGAGCTAGCTGGATCCCCCTTTTCGCTCTGTGAACTGGGGACGACACCCAGCTTGCAGTCATACCTAGCATTCTCGTTGAGCGGTTCGATGCGGCCCCAACCGGCCCCTGTCCTGCCTCCGAGGCTGATGCACTTGCCGTGGAGGAGAGTCACGACCGCTTGCAGGGCTTTCTCAACGAGAGCAGGGGGCGCAGGCGGTGTCCCCTTTGTTTCCTTGCTCGGTGTTGTGGACTGTCCATCCTTGTCTTTTGTGGAGCCTGGGGCCTTGTCCTGGGCTTCAGCACTGACACGGATATCGAAAGTCGTGTCCACGGGCAGGTACTCGTACGCGAAAAGTGCACCGTCTGCGGCCCCGCCGGTGGCGCGGTCAATGGCTGTGCTCATACGGTGGGGGAGATCGCCTTGATTACGGTCCCACACCACGGCGTGGTGGAAGGTGAGGGCGCTTGCCCGCAGTGGAAGGGATTTGTCGGTTCCGATGCCACGTTGCTCTTTGCGAGTACCGACCTCCCGACGCATCTCACCGCCCCACAGGCTCTTGAGGTCTTCCTTGCTGAAGTCAAGCTCATCCATGTGTTCTTCGAACGCGGCACGAATGGCTCCCTTGATGGAGCGACCCGGTAGGATCGCCTCGCCCAGCCCATTGCGCACGAAAGCGTTCGGCTGCACAGTCCGGCCATCCTCGTCGGTCATGGGGCGCACAGGTACCTCATCGACGCCACCGGAGTGCAGTGCGGAGACGACACGCACGGGAATCGTCATGTCGTAGCGGTAGATGGTCATGAGACAGCCTCCGTTGATGCTGTAAAGCTCTTACTCTCGGTCTTGAATAAGGGCAGCGTCCTTTCCTCCAGCAGGGGGGAGTCCACAAGGAAGCGCCCGTATCCCTGGGGCGTGAGCTCACCGACGCCGATATGCCCGAGTGTCTCGAGTGCCCCTAGATCGTCCGGGGAGATACGCACTTGGACTACTGAACCCGCTTGGATTGCCAGCCGCGTGGCGCGAGGTGCGTTATCCCTCGGCGACCACGAGTCCACGCGCCGGTGTCGGATCGCAGTCAGAATCCGTTTACGATTCTTGTCGCACGAGTCCTGATCGGGACTCTCCTGAACGACCGTGACCGGAACGTTGGCCCGCCTGAAGGCAAGCTCCAGATCCTCAACACTCCCGCCCGGTCCCAGAGCGCTCGACCGTGCGAGCAGGTCGGACGTGAACCACAGAGACACAACCTTGGTGGGTTCGCAGGACGAGGCCTGGGTTCCCTCATCGGCGACAGGACCTTCTACCGGGGGTGGGGTGCTTCCCACGCGGGTGAAGGTACTCCCAACGGTGCAGCGGGCGCGGCCGAAGGTCCCCGTGAGCTTGCGGGATCCGAGGAAGGCTGGCTGCTCAGCAATACCGAGGTCGAGCGTCAGAGGTGAAGCTACGGATGTGGCGTCGGTGCCGCGAAGCACACTCAGTAGTCGTTCCGACACAACAACCGAAGCTCGCAGTTTCAACCCGGCGGGCAGAGCACGCACCAGGAACAGCTGTCCATCTTTCGCTGCGCCCGTCTCCGAATTGATCGCCGTCGACTGTCGACCAATCAACGAGGGCTTCCCGATCCACCCCGTGACGGGAGCGCCGTTCGATTTAACGAATAGATAGCTGCCACGCGTGGGGTTCGTGTGGTCTCCACATACCTGATCGCTGATTGGGATGTGCCTGTTGAAGAGCGTGCGGGGTTGTTTGTCCTCGTGAACCTTCTCATTCTCCAGAACGAAAGGCACGGGCAACCCGGCCAACTGCTTGTAAACCGGTAGCGCGTCGCTGATGCGCAGGTCACCGCTGACGATAGCGGAGTCCATGCCCCGGTACTTCTTGCGCAGGAGGTTGTGCAGCCACGGGACCAACACGGTTCCGCGCAGGAAGTCCAACGACCGTACCTCGTTCGAGAAGGGGACCTCGTAGGAAACAACCGGAGTATCAAGAACGATGTCGAGGGACGTTTCGTACCAGGTCGCGTCGCCGGACTCCGACTGTTGAAGGCTGGGCATTGCGATGTCTTGTGGGCTGCTCTCCGGAAGATTCGGCGCGTCTGGGATCTGCTTCAAGCTCTTCTGAGCGCGGCACCGCAATTGATCTGCGACGGTCGCTACATCTTTTGACGAATATGTGATGCTATCGGGGTCGTTACTGTGGTTCTCGAGGATCCGTGCAAGCGCTTCGCTGGCGTTCTCCTCCTGCTGGTCGATCTTCACGTAGTCCTTATCGCTGACCACGACCGTGCACTCGCCGTCACCTCCGCTGCGGCCCGAGCCGATGCCTCGGACCATGAGGCCTGCGACCCTCAGGAGGAAGTGCGCGGCCTCAATCGTCCGTTGAACGGAGATCTTATTCTCGGCATCGATCGTCGCTTGATCAGAGATCTCAGCCCCGGCCTCGTCGATGAGGGTGAACGTGCCCGTGAGGACGCCGGCCGCCGCTCGCTCCGTGAAGCGCAGGAACTGGTCGCGCGCCGTCCCTGTGTCGGGGTCGATGGAGAGGGACACCGTGTCGTGGACCGGGATCGACGAGGCCGGGGTTGCGTCTGAGAAGAGAACGTGACGCGGGTGGGGGGTTGAGCCTTGCTTGCCGTCGGGGTCCTGGCCGAAGAGCCACAGGGCGAAGTTGGTCCACGTCCCGTCCTTCTGTCCGTCGAGGGCCTCTGCCGCGACCATGGCCTGCTCGCGCAGGACACCCGTGATGACCGTGCCGCGCACGACCGGGTCGTCGCCGCAACGCTCGATTGTTGAGTGTGTGCGTCCCGCGTGTCCCACGCCTGTGGATACGCCCCAATCGGACGTAAACACGATGGTCACGTGGCCGCTTGCGGTAGGAGAAGTGGTAGGTGAATTGGTGGTCACTTGGCACCTCCTTCGGTGGAATTATCTGCTGCTTCCTCGGGGTCGGCGCCGTCTGTGTCGCTGCTAATCCGTGAAGCGAGGTAGCCGTCGGGCAAATTCCCGGACAGGTCGATGAGGTCCAGGAGCCACTTGATCTGCTCGAGGGATTCGCCAGCCTCATCGGAGCTCGATGAGTGAGGCGAGAGAAGCTTCAACTGTCTGGCAAGGAGTCCAGCACTGGGGGCATTCTGTAGCGCGTCGCCCCACTCTGTTGCGGCCTGATCTTCCTTGCCTTCCGCGAGGAGCTTGACGATGCGGTTCGCGCGGGCACGCGGGAACGGGTCACCGGTGGTCTGCGTGGGGGCGTCCGGTTTCTTGCCGTCGAAAGCCGCGACCGCCTGAAGGATGCGCGCCCAGGAGGACAACGGCTGCGACGTTGTGGTGGGTGTTTCCTCGGACGAGGTCGTGGTTGCGTCCCCGATGCGCTGCGGCGCGTAGCAACCGACCAGGAAGGGGCGCTGCGCACGGCCCTTGTACTCGTCCAGCGTGTCGTCCGGGTCGAGGACCGTCGCGTCGCGCAGGACGTGGAAGTTGATCGTCGAACAGGGGACCGTATCCTTCTTCTTGCCGAGCTTCTTCCCTCGCGACACCAGCTCTTCCGCCAGGTCGTAGGCGATATGGAACGGGAAGTTGCGGCCCACGATGGACACGCCTGCCGAGGCCGTGAGCGGGCCGGGTGTCTCCGCGCCTGCGATGACGGCAAGTTGTTTCAGAAGCTCGTCCTTGCCGGTCAGCTGCTCATAGTGACGAACGTATGATTCAGCGAACGGAATCGCGAACTTTCCTTCGACATAGACGGTGAGGTCGTCGCCTCCGACAAGCACCGGGACAACCGGAGGAGCCTGGCGTCCACGTGCGTAATCCTCCACGTCCCTCCAAGCAGCAGCTACAGCAGCTTTGACAACACCGTCGAGACGGTAGTTCACCTCCATAATGAACCACTGAAACGGGTCCTTGTCTCGTTCACAAGGGTTATCTTTGCACTTATATGCAGCGGATCTAAGGGAATCAAGTTGGGACTGAACCGTGTCGTATGACTTACCGAGGTTGCGCATGATTGCGCCAACGCCATTACCGTCAACATGGACCACACCAACTGAGGACAGTAGAGGGGGAGTGGTCTCATGGATTGGTTGTCGGTCCTCGGGTGCTTCACCCTCTTGGACAATTTCCTGCTCAGCGACTTCTGTCTCCTGAAAGGCCGCTTCCAAGCGGGTCGGATCGCGATAAAGATCAGCCATGGAAGTTTTCAAGTGACCAGAGACGTCGTCGAGCTGCTTGAAACGCGCAGGCAACGCCCACGCGCGCTTGGAGCGTGCTGGAAGAGATAGCTTGTACTCGGGTTTCGCGTCTTCCTCCGTAGCTGTGTACAGGAACGAATTGAAATCAATGAGAACTGTAGACTGCGAGCCCTCGGCGTTTTCTTGCTTCTTCTGTTCCTTGAGCTTTGCGCGCCCCTCGTATGACTCCTTGACTCCGACTGCACGCGCAGTCTCGTAGATTCTTTTCGTGTCTGGATTTGTCAAGGGCGTGACAGCTGGAAGCGCCGATTCGTCGGCCCGCTCCAGGAACGGGAACTGCGGGAAGCGAGCCGCCGCCGGACGGCGGTTCAGCGAGTACTCCAAAAAGACACGATCAAGCTCTTGCAGGTCGTCCGCACAGACCGTGTTGGATGTCGCCTCGATGAAGACACCCGTGACGTCGAGGCCTGGGGCATCAGTCAGCGCACGGAGTGTGACCTCTCGGATCAGTCGCTTCGCTAATTCCTTTGGGTCGCCATCAGTCTCGGTGAATCGGACGATCACTTTGCCGGACGAGTCGGAGACCCAGAAAGAGGTTGGAAGAGGCTTTGGCTTGAGGAGCTTTTCAGCCTCCTTCTTCACCCAGTGGGACAGCAGCGTGATCTCGAAGGATGCGCCGATCTGCTCGCGCAGGCGAGGAGACGAGAAGATGAACGACTGATTGCTGTTCGTCTGCAGCATGACAAGAATGCTAGTCGAAGGTGTTACTGTCATTAGTGCTCAGCTCTTTGTGATAGGTAGAGTTGTGAGAAGAGAGAAGATGTCTGTCATCATGCGACCAGGCTGATTCACTACCACAGTGAAGGGTCGTCTAAAAGCTATGGCATTCTCGTCTTTCAATGAGTTAACAGGGCAGAGGACAATTACTCCAACGACGGGCTTATCTTCCTTGATAAGTTGCTTGGTTGTCGACGGACTGCCAACTATCTGAAGTGTATTTTGTAGTATCTTGGACTGATCTTCATCAAGGAGGTCAAAATCCCGACCTGTTAGTGCCAATATTACTAGATCGTACTTTCTGTAATCATTGTCAGTGTAGCTATTTGAGTTGGTTATGTTGTCCATCTCGAAAAGATTTGAATATTTCAGTTGCTTTTCGATGTTATCGCGTTCGTCTTTGGGGCCGATGATCACGATTTTTCGGTCTTTCAGACCTCGATTAACGCGCTCGCGTAGCCTGAGTAGTGTTTTGACGGATGCCTCACCTGCCCAAATCACGGAGAGTCCTCCAGATATTGCTGCTATTGAAGGGAAGAGTAAGTATTCGCACCATGTTGTCCACGGGGCGATATGTATTGTGAAGTAGAATACTGAAATAAATAGAGTCGCTGTGATGATGATGCATACAGATGTAATTGCTATGCGGTGAGGAGAGTTTTTGACTTTATCTAGCAAAAATAACACCTTCTTATGCGGCCACAGCGTCTATGACGCCCATGCCGAAGCTCGTGTGTGAGCCGACGTTCGTGTATGCGGACAGTGCCATGAGGCGCGAGAAGACCTGGGTCGCTTCGGCGCCCTCGACGCCGCTGATGCGCAGGTGGCCCTCGTGGGCCGGGATCCGACGCGAGCTCAAGCGGCCCTGCCCCGCGTTGCGCGGCATCGCCAGCGACACCATGGAGGAGCGCGTGAAATCCTGCGTCGCTAACACGCTCGCCATGGCATGGCGATCAATCCGCGGGGGAGCGAGCCTCCTGTTCCATGTCCACCAGCGCTGCTGCAAGCTCGTCGCAATCGTCGCTGGGGAGAGGCTTGGCACGTGATTCCCCTTCGATGAGAATGTTGTCGGTGTCACCAGGCGCACCTCCCACGCGGTGTCCTTATCGCGCTGCGCTAACTCCTCCCATGACTCCTGCGCGATAACCTGCCCCTCACGGGCGATCAGTATCGCGTCATCTTCGGTGCCAGCGCCGAGGCGCATCACCCCACCCCACGACAGCCACGCATCCAGCGTGTCCACTAGTCGGTCGTCCAGGAAGCGCACCTCCACGCCGAACGTTGACTCTGAGTGGCATAGCTCTCCGAGCGAATACGGCTTCACGCCGCCCGCGTCGTGCGGGGGTCGGTGCGCGAGCGTCGGGAACTGGACAGCGCGCGCCGGGCTGATGCCTGGCGGGAGGTCAAGAATCGCTGACAGGGCGGCGTGAAGCCGTCTGGGCGTCGCTGGCACCCCCTCGGGGGCGTCAAAGCTGACGTAGACGGATGCTGGCATCGGTGCCTCCCATCACTCGCGTGTGACTGTCGTCTCTGACGCTACCACATTTGATCGCCGGAAACATGGCCACCTGTCAAGTTGTCTGTTGAATTGCCAAAGTTTGAGATAATGTCTGTCGGGCAGCGCTGGTGCGACGCAAAGTCTGTGTGAAAGTTCGAATTCTGAAAAAGTGTCAAGTTAGCTGTTGGACTTGGTGTGGCAATTTGGCTGGGTCTGTCTCTGATCTGCGGGGACTGGTGTGTGCAGTACAAGAAAGCCTTGGAAAACGGGTCAAGACTTCTTAAAATGTGAAACCCTGTGGAACGTTTGTCAACAACCTTGGGATCATTGTGACATGGCGCGCGCTCTAGGCTGACCTGGTGGTCGCGTCTCCATTAGTACAGAAACGAGGAACTCTGATGCATCAACGCACATGGAAGGCCCTCATCGCGGGAGGAGCTGCCCTCGCGGTCGGCTTGACACTCACCGCGTTCGGGGCCCCCTCCCACGCCGAAGGCGTCGCGGGAATCACCTCTGAGGCGCGCGCCCAGGACGAGGTCATGAACTACGCGGTCAACCTGCCCGCCACGGCCTCACGCTACGACTTCAACGCGGCCGTCTCCAAGGCCTCGGAAGGCGGCGTCGTCCTGGCCCAGTACCCCGAGTTCAACTCCTTCTTCGCCCAGTCCGTGAAGGCCGCCTACGCGCCCGACCTGGGCAAGAGCCTCGTCGCCGCGGGCATCTCCTACGACTCGATCGGCCCCACCCGCTACAAGACCGTCACCGGTGACGAGGTCCGCACCGAGCAGCCCACGAAGACCGAGGCCGAAGCGGCTGCCGTCAACGAGGCCGCCGCCGTGCGCGACACCGGCCTGTCCGCCGACTCCCAGCTCAACGACTTCACCCCCGACCCTGGTGACGCCAATGCCTGGGGCCTGTCCGCCACCGGCGCCGTCGAAGCCCAGCAGGTCGACGTGCCTCGCGCGACAGTCACTGTCGCCGTCATGGACACCGGCATCGACTACGAACACCCGGACCTTAAGGACCGCATCGACGCCTCCCGTTCGGTCGGCTGCCAGGTCAACGGCATCCCCAACCAGGACCCTTCGGCCTGGAAGGATGACCACTACCACGGCACCCACGTCGCCGGCACCATCGCGGCCTCGCACAACGGATACGGCGTGGACGGCGTGGCACCCGACGCGACGCTCATCGCCATCAAGACCTCCAACAAGGCCGGCTCGTTCTACCCCGAGTACGTGACCTGCGCCTTCGACTGGGCGGCCGAGCACGACGTCGACATCTCGAACTCCAGCTACTACATGGACCCCTACGCCTTCTGGATGCCCAACGAGGCCTCCCAGGCCGCGGGCCTCGAGGTGGCCACGCGCGCGGTGCGCTACGCGAAGCTTCACGGCGTCGTTAACTTCGCCGCCGAAGGCAACTCGAACGATGACCACGACAACCCGACGATCGACAAGGACTCCCCGAACGACGTTGAGGGTGCGGCCGTCGAGCGTAACGTCGCGGGCGGCATCGACGTCCCGGCCATGCTCAACGATTCGGTCCTGTCCGTCTCCGCCCTCAAGCTGCCCGCGGGCACCGACCCGGCCACGGCGAAGCTTGAGCGCGCCGGATTCTCCAACTACGGCACGACCTCGGTCGACGTGGCCGCCCCCGGCCAGCGCATCTGGTCCACCATGCCCACCTGGGAGAAGGATCCGCCGTTCGGCTACCTGTCCGGCACCTCCATGGCCTCCCCGCACGCGGCGGGCGTGGCCGCTCTGGTCAAGCAGATCCACCCCGACTACACGGCTGACCAGGTCATCGCCCTCATGAAGAAGCAGGCCGGCTACACCTACGACCGCCTCGCTGCCCCCGAGGATGGCAAGGAATACCGTGGCGCCGGCCTCGTCAACGCGCTTGCGGCTGTCCTGAAGGACCAGCCCCAGCCGATCCTCGGCAGCGTCGAGTACTCCTTCGACGGCGGCAGCGACTGGCGACCCCTGGCCGACGCTCACGTCGCCGGCACGATCTACGTGCGCGCGACCGTCTCCGGCCCCGTCACCAAGGCCACCATGCAGGTCGTGGACAAGGAACCCGTCACGGTTGAGGGCACCGGCGACTTCACCGGCAACCAGGTCGTCCTGCTCGCCGGCCCCTACGACACGGCCACCCTGGCCGGGGAGAACCCCTTCTCCACCGTCACCATCAGCGCCGAGGGCCGCAACAAGGACCCGCGCGCGGATGACGACGTCACCGATTCGATCCACTTCCACTTCGACGCGTCGGCGCACGAGGGTGGCGCGTGGACCAACGATCCCGCCGGCTGGAAGTTCTGCTACGCCGACGACACCTGCGCCACGAACGGCCCGCTCGCCATCGGCGACGGCACCTACTACTTCGACGAGAAGGGCATCATGGGCACCGGTTGGCTGTCCTACGACGGCGCGTGGCACTGGGCGGGCACGTCCGGCCGCATCGCGATGGGCTGGGCCAAGGTCGCCGACTCGTGGTACTACATGGGTGACTCGGGCGCGATGATGACCGGCTGGACCGAGGTGAACGGCTCCTGGTTCTACCTGGCTGACTCCGGCAAGATGGCCACGGGCTGGACGAAGATCGCCGGCTCTTGGTACTACCTGCAGGAGTCGGGCGCCATGGCGACCGGCTGGGTCAACTACGGCGGCACCTGGTACTACCTGAACGAGTCCGGCCAGATGGTGACCGGCCGCGTCCAGATCGACGGCACCTGGTACACCTTCAACTCCTTTGGAGCGCTGGTGCGCTAAGCGCCCATTGACGAGGCCGGGGGCCGCTCCCGTGGTCCTCTGACCTTGCGCTGGGTGAGGAACGAAAGCGGGTGGGTCCGAACGAAGAGTTCGGACCCACCCGCGTATTCGTTTGGGGGACGAGGCCGTGGCCGGGCCTCGCGCCTAGGCCTCAGCCGAGCGAATCGAAGAGAACCTGCAGGCCCTCACCCATGGTCGGGTGCGCGATCGGCAGGAAGCGCAGCTGCTCGTAGGTCAGGCCACCGGCCATCGCGACGTGCACGACGCTGATGACCTCGGAGACGTTTGGGCCCAGGAGGGTTGCGCCCAGGATCTGGTGCGTGTTCGCGTCGACGACGGCCTTCCAGAAGCCCTCGTCCGCGTAGCGCAGCGTCTTGGCGCGCGGGATTGCGGCCGTGGGGACCTTGGCGATACGCACGTCGAGGCCTGCCTCGCGCGCCTCGGTCTCGGACAGGCCGATGCGGGCCAGCTCGGGGGTGGCGAACACGGCGTAGGGGATCGTGCGGCCCTTCGTGGTGGTCGTCGGATCATCCAGGGACGCGCCGGTCAGCTGGGCGCGGATGATGCGGAAGTCAGACCAGGACGCGTGCGTGAACATGGGCGTGCCCGCGCAGTCGCCGGCCGCCCACACGCCCTCGGCAGAGGTGCGCAGGTGCTCATCCACCGCGACGAAACCGCGATCGGTCAGCTCAACCCCGGCCTCGTCCAGGCCGATCCCATCCGTGTTGGGAACGCGACCCACGGCCACCAGGACCGCCTCGGCCGACACCGTCGAGCCATCGGAGAGGGTCAGGGTCGTCGTGGAACCCTCGCGCGACGCGGATTTGGCGCGCACGCCCGGCAGGATCCGCACGCCCGCGGCCTCCAGGCCAGCCTCAACGACGCGGGCGGCGTCCTCGTCCTCGCGCGGCAGCACGTGATCGCCCGACGAGATGAGCGTGACCTCCACGCCGAAGGTCGCCATCATGGAGGCGAACTCCACGCCGATGTAGCTGGCGCCGATGATCGCCAGGGAGGCGGGAAGCTCCTCGAGGCGCAGAATCTCCTCGTTCGTCCATGCGCCCGACTCCCACAGGCCGGGGATCGCGGGGCGCGCCGGACGCGAACCCAGGTTGATGAGGACGCGCTCGCCGCGAATCTGGCGCTCGCCGCCGTCCTCAAGAGCGACGGTCACCGTGCGCTCACCCGTGAAACGAGCCTCGCCGCGAATGAAATCCAGACCGGGGGCCGCGAACATCTTCTCGTGCGCGCCCACCATGGCGCCGACGATGCCCTCCTTGTGGGCGCGGAGCTTGCCCAGTTCGACGCGCGCACCCTCGGTGCCGACGATGCCGAAGGCCTCGTCCGTGCGCGCATCGCTGAGGCGACGCGCTGAGTTCACCAGCGACTTCGTGGGGATGCACGCCACGTTGATGCACGTGCCGCCAATGAACTGGCGCTCGACCATGGCCACCTTCCAGCCGGCCTTCGCGCGCTCCATCGCCAGGGACTTTCCGGCCTTGCCGCCGCCAACAACCAGCAGGTCGACGGTCTCGATTTCCTTCGTGGACATGGTTCTCCTTGTCTTGGTGAGGTGATACTGATGAAACGCGCGCGAGCTGGAACTATTCCACAGGGTGAACACCCCGGGCGTGTCACTTCTCACGCGAATACGGCTCGATATCAGCCGTTTGGCTGTTGTATAGGAGCGGTGTGTCATAGTGTGGTCCTGCCGTTCGTTGAAAGTGCCTCCGGCATGCTTGAATAGAGCTATGAGGGCTCTAGAAATTGGTGATTTCAAAGAGGATGTAGGTGCCGCGCTCGCGCGGGCCTCATCCGGGGAAGTCGTCACGCTCACACAAGAAGGCCAGCCTGTCGCCGAGCTTGGTCCTGTGCGCATGTCGACGTACCAGCAGTTGCGCGACTTGGGGCTCGAGCGTCCCGCCATGGCGGACCTCGACGCTTACCGCATGCCGTCCAAAAACCTCCCTGACGGGCGGGGCATAGTCGGCAAGCTGCAGGACTGACGACGTTTGTCGCCACGCTCCATGTGCTACCATGTAGCACATGGAGACTGTTGGTATTCGCGAACTGCGTCAAAACGCTTCCCAGGTGGTCGCCAGGGTTGCCGCCGGCGAGGTCATCACCATCACTGATCGCGGCCGCCCGGTCGCGCAGATGAGCCCCCTTGCGAGCTCATCGATCGAGCGGCTCCGCGAGCGCGGGTTGATAACCCCCGCCACTCGGACCTTTGAGGAGTACTGCGCGTCGACCAAGCCGACAACAGGGCCACCGCTCAGCCCGGTTCTCCAGCAACTGCGCGATGAAGAACGCTACTAATGGCGCTCTACTTCGACACGTCGGCGCTCGTCAAGCTCATCATCCCCGAGGAGGGGACAGAGGCGCTCGAGACGTTCATCAACCGCGCCGACTGCGGCTTGTGGACCAGTGAACTGTCGCGCACGGAACTGATGCGCGCGTGCGTACGCCGGGGAGCGGATGCTTCCCAGGTGCGCCAGCTTCTGTGGAGTTTTTCCACGCTGACCTTCGACACTGAGATGTTCGACCTGGCGGGGCGGCTCCTGCCCGTGGAGCTGCGTAGCCTCGACGCGTTGCACCTGGCCGCCGCACTGTCGATTGGCCGCGATCTCCAAGCCATCGTCACCTACGACAAACGCATGGCTGACGCGGCGCGCAAGAGCGGAATCCCCGTCGAGTCGCCGTGCTGACTCGCTTGTGTCTCCGAGTGAGGCTCCGCGTGCTCGCGCGCACTTTCCGCTAGCTCCGCCGCTTGGCGCGGTTCGTGGGCTCGGCGTGCAGCGGGTCCTCGGGCCACGGGTGCTTGGGGTAGCGCCCGCGAAGTTGCGCGCGCACGTCCCGGTAGGGGCCCGCCCAAAACGACGTCAGGTCCGAGGTAACCGCCGCGGGGCGCCCCGCCGGGTCCGTCAGGTGCAACACCAGGGGCACGCGTCCATCGAGCAAGCGCGGCGTGTCCGTCCACCCAAACGCCTGCTGCACGCGCAGGGTGAGCACCGGGTGCGCCCCGCTCCAGTCGATCGGCCGCGTCCCTCCGGAAGGAATCGGTAGCTTCTCGGGGGCCAGCTCATCCAGGCGCGCCGCCTGCGGCCACGGCAGCATCGCGCGCAGTACCTCCAGCATCGACACCTGCGACAGGGGAGAACCCGACGCGAGGCGACGCCCCCACGGGGCCAGCCACTGCTCCGCGCTGCCCGCCAAGGCCTCGTCGCTCACGTCCGGCCAGGGATCGCCCAGTGCCTCGTGGAGAGCGCGCAGGCGCTCCCTCAGGGACGAGGCCTCCTTCCCCCAGCCGAGTTCGCCGAGTCCGCGGGAGGCCAGGTGCTGCGCTACCAGGGCGGTCGCCTCCTCGGGGTCAAGGGCCTTCGCCGGGGTCGAGGACAGGGGGATCGCCCCGAGCGAGCGCGTGCGGGTCGCCCGCAGGACGCCGCGCTCGAGGCGCGCGTCGGTCCCCTCGGCGAGCAGCGCCGAACCTGCCGCCAGCGCGTCCTCCTCCGACAGGGGCACCGCCGCGAGGATGCGCGCGTGGCGCGAGGCAGGCGCCCGGTCGATCGACGCCACCGCCAACCACTCCTGGCCCTCCAGAGGAGAACCCTCGGGCAGCTCGGCCCCCACGCCGCCCGCCAGGATGTACGCGGACGAGGCCGGGCGACGCCTCGCGATCCACTGCGGGTAGGCGAGTGCGCACGTCAGGGCCAGCTCGTCCTCGCGGGTGCGCGCGCTCTGCCGCCTCACCCCGGAGTCGCCCGCGCCGCGCGCCGCGTCGGGGGCGTGAACGGCAGGCAGAAAGACCCCCACCAGCTCCCCATCTGCCAGCCTGGACGCGAGGCGCGTCAGGCGCGCCTGAGTCTCCTTGACGCGTGCCACCTGGGCGCGGGTAACGGACGAGTTGCCGGATCCACCGCGGCCCAGCCGCCTCTCCAACCCACCCAAGTCCGCTCCCGGCGCGCGAACGTCCTCAGACAACACCGCGACGAAACGCGCCGCCTTCACCGCCCCAATGACGCCGCTCGCCGCGAGCAACGCCCTGCCCAGGGGCGGATCCAAGGGAAGGGACGCTAGCGTGCGGCCAAGAGCGGTCGCGGCCCCGGCCTCGTCGATGGCACCCAAGGAGGACAAACGCTCCCCGGCGGCCTCCCACATGCCTGCGGGTGGAGCGTCGAGCAAGGCAAGATCCTC
>ERZ772972.346-NODE-346-length-17294-cov-3.859563_pt1 | contig 17294 bp, 19 predicted proteins | sample MGYA00580673_ERZ772972 | MGnify/ENA primary metagenome ERZ772972 (study PRJEB29015, sample SAMEA2738051) | human oral metagenome | biome: human oral; feature: human-associated habitat; material: saliva | place: China | collected 2229 ... | reverse complement strand
AGGTGACTCTATTTCTGGATCCGGTGTATGTATCGGCATTCAATCTAAAGGTACAACCTTGATTCACCAACGGGACTTACAACCACTTTCAAATTTGGAATTATTCCCTCAAGCACCGTTATTAACAGCTGAAACCTACCGCGCTATCGGTAAAAATGCTGCTAAATATGCTAAGGGCGAATCCCCAACACCAGTACCAACCTTGAACGATCAAATGGCTCGTCCAAAATACCAAGCATTATCTGCATTGCTTCATATCAAGGAAACTAAGCATGTAGTAAAAGGTAAGCCAGCTGATGAAGTTCGTGTCACTGTATAAGGAGGTTTACTATGGCTAACGAATTAGAAGCCTTAATTCGGCAGATCGTATCTGAAATAGAAGGGGCGAAAGGTAGTACAACACAGTATTCAGCGCCTCATACACCATCTACAACTAATACAGTAGATAGAGTAGTTACAATCGAAGATTATCCGATTGCAAAGAAACACCCTGAATGGATTGATCTTGGTCAAGGTCGAGACTTGAGCTATATTACGATGGATAACGTAATGGCCGGACATATCACAATGGACGATTTGAAAATTTCTCCATCCATTTTAAAAGCTCAAGGTCAAATTGCTAAGGCTGGGGGCCGAGATCAAATTGAACTCAACTTCTCTCGCGCTGCAGAAATGACGAAGGTAAGTGATAAACGTTTACTTGAAATGTACAATGCACTTCGTCCGTATCGTTCTTCGAAACAAGAACTGTTAGATATTGCTAGCGAACTTGATGGTTTAGGGGCTCCAATTTGTGCAAACTTTGTACGTGAAGCTGCAGAAAACTATGAGCGTCGTAAAAAGTTAAAAGGTGATAATTAACCTATAGGAGATGTCATTATGAAACGAATTGTTGGCATCGATATTGGAAACTCCACAACAGAAGCGGCCTTGGCCGAAGTGCATAGCAATGGGGAGGTAAAGTTCTTATCTTCTGCTATCGCTAGTACTACAGGCATTAAAGGGACTCGCGAAAATATCGTAGGACTCATGGATGCCCTCAAGTCGCTAATCAGGTCTGCTAATCTTACACTACGAGACATTGACTTAGTTCGTATTAATGAAGCTACACCAGTAATCGGCGATGTGGCTATGGAAACGATTACAGAAACGATTATTACGGAATCTACCATGATAGGGCACAACCCTAAAACACCAGGTGGCTTAGGTCTTGGTGTAGGGTATACCGTTCCTATTGAGCAATTAATCGATAAGCCACAAGGTCAACCATACATTGTGGTAGCTCCAAAGATTATCGATTTTGAATTGGTAGCACAGCTAATTAATGCATACTGTAAGCGAGGCTATGATATTCGGGCTGCCATCCTTCAAGCCGATGATGGTGTACTCGTTAATAATCGATTAGATAATAAAATTCCTATCGTAGACGAGGTTGCGTATATCGACAAAATCCCAATGGGTATGCTCTCCGCAGTAGAGGTAGTAGAACCAGGACAAGTGGTATCACAATTATCTAATCCTTATGGAATTGCCACTGTATTTGAGCTTTCACCAGAGGAAACAAAGAATATTGTGCCTATCGCTCGAGCCCTCATTGGTAACCGATCTGCAGTCGTTATTAAAACACCTGCAGGGGACGTTAAAGAGCGGGTAATACCAGCGGGTTCCATCATTGTGATGGGGAATGGCAGAACCGTATCCGTCGATGTATCTGCTGGGGCAGAGAGAATTATGGAAACTCTTGGATCTGTTCATCCTATCGATGATGTTAGTGGTGAAGCTGGAACGAACGTAGGGGGCATGCTTGAAAAGGTTCGCCTCACTATGGCGCAATTGACAAACAAATCACCACAAGATGTATTTATTCAAGATTTATTAGCCGTAGATGTATCGGTTCCTATTAATGTAAAAGGCGGACTCGCAGGCGAGTTCTCTATGGAACAAGCGGTAGGCATTGCATCTATGGTTAAATCGGACCATCTACAAATGGAGATCATTGCCAAACAGGTGGAAAAAGAATTAGGTATACCTGTTGAAATTGGTGGTGAAGAGGCTGAATCGGCAATCTTAGGCGCATTGACAACGCCAGGGACGGCGAAACCAATGGCTATACTCGATCTAGGCGCAGGCTCTACCGATGCATCTATCATCAACCAAGAAGGAAAGATTAAGGCGATTCATCTTGCTGGAGCGGGAAACATGGTAACAATGCTTATCAACTCCGAACTTGGTTTAGAGGATATGCATATTGCTGAGGCCATTAAGAGAGATCCATTAGCTCAGGTACTTAGCGTATATCACATTCGTCATGAAGATGGAACAGTACAGTTCTTTAATGAACCGCTGTCGGCTACATTGTTTGGTCGCGTTGTTATCGTCACTCCTGATGGGCTTGTTCCAGTAGAACGAGATATTCCTTTAGAAACGATTAAGCGTGTGCGCCAAACTGCAAAGAAACGAGTATTTGTTACTAATTCACTCCGTGCCTTGGCATCTGTCAGTCCTACTCATAATGTGCGAGATATACCATTCGTAGTTATTGTAGGTGGCTCTGCATTAGATTTTGAAATTCCTCAGCTCGTAACAGATGAGTTATCTCAATACGCCTTAGTAGCAGGGCGAGGCAATATTCGAGGCGTTGAAGGGGCGCGTAATGCTGTTGCAACAGGACTTGTCCTTTCCTATTCACGGAAGGGAGGCCTATGATGGATCAAAGTATCATCAGTAAGCCAACCATCTTGCTCTATACTACACCGTATATCGGTGAGGATGTATTAAAGCCTGTTTTATATGGCATTGAGGAGGAAGGTCTGCCCGTGGTAATTGAGGCCCATAGTGGTACTCACATGGATTTGGCTGATTTAGCATCTCGAAACTCAGCTTTGTCTGTAGGTATTGGCGTTGATGAGCAGGCTATTGTGTTGACGTATAAAAATATACCAGCTCATCAATTTATCTATCGACTTACGGGCTATGCTCAATATCCAGATAGCTTGCGCACATTAGGTGTAAATGCAGCTCGCCTTGTAAAAGGTAATCCATTCGCTTCTGATGAACGATTGGAAGTGGCCTTTTAAACATAATGAAATTGAGAGGTGGTGCATATGGCTATTTATACGAAAACCGGTGATGCAGGTACAACGGCTCTCTTTGATGGCACTAGAGTACCTAAGAATTCACTTCGTGTGGACACATATGGAACCTTTGATGAATTAAATGCACAGGTTAGTGTTTGCGAGAAATTAGTTGTCTCACAGGACAATAAACATGTGCTTCACACATTACAACATCAGCTATTCCGCTTATGTGCGGAGGTAGCAACACCTCATGTTGAACATCTTAGTGAAAGTAGTAATTTGATTTCACAACAAGATATAAGTGAATTGGAATACATGATCGATGACTATACGAAGCGTTTGCCACAGCAACATAGCTTTATATTAAGCGGTAATTATTTATCTGCTGCAGAGCTTCATGTGGCGCGCACTATATGTCGTCGAGGGGAACGATTACTCATTAGTTTAGGTGAGGTAGAACCAATTCGCGATGAGGTTCGAAAATTTATTAATCGATTATCTGATGCTCTTTATATCATGGCTCGCATGGAAGACTATGTGCAATTTGTAGAAACAATTGTAGAGCGCGTAGCAGAACGTGTTAAAAACAATCATGCTGAAGTACTGGCAGAAACGAATCGGAGCTTATGGCATATGGGGCATACTAATGAAAATGGAGTTAGTTATATGGCAACTAAAACAAAGCTAGAACAGATTATGACTAAACTTTCACAAACAGCCTTGGACTATGCTCAGTCCATAGGCGTACCTATCGTTGTATCCATTGTGGATGCAAAAGGTGTATTAATGTATTTCCATCGTATGTCAGATGCATTGCTCATCAGCAACGATATCGCACAGGCAAAGGCGTATACAGCAGTGGCTCTCAAAGCGGCAACTCATGAAGTACATCAAAGTGCACAGCCTGATGGCGATCTATTCAACATTGAATCCATGGTAAATCGTAAAATCTGTACCTTTGGTGGAGGTTATCCGATTATCATCGACGGTGAAATTGTCGGTGGTTTCGGCATTAGCGGTGGCACTGTGGCAGAAGATATGGACATTGCATCTCATGCATTACAATCTTTGTTAACTCGATGAGGTGAAAACAATGGATGTAACACAAATGTATATCAGTGAGTTTGTTGGTACTGCCGTTTTACTCGCATTTGGTAACAGTACAAATGCATCGATTTTATTAAAGAAAACCATCGTTGGTATCTTTGGTACTAACTGGTTACACATTATATTTGGATGGGCTTTTGCAGTAACCTTCGCTGTGTATATAGGAATTACACTAGGTGGACCTGGTCATTTGAACCCTGCTGTTACCTTTGCTCTCGCTGTAGCAGGTATATTCCCATGGGAACAAGTAATTCCGATGTCTATCGCTCAAATTGCGGGCGCTTTTGTAGGTGCTACCATTGCAGCGGTATTCTATTATCCACACTTCAAGGAAACAGGCCCAGATGAAGGTAACTGCGTAGGTATCTTCGCAACGGGGCCAGCTATTGATCATAAACCTTGCAATTTGATTTCTGAAATCATTGCTACCTTTATGCTCATTCTAGCAATCCTTTGCTTAGGCAAGATGGTAGATGGGTTAGCTCCAGTAGTTATCGGTATCCTCATTGCATCCATCGGTATGTCCTTTGGTGCAACTACAGGTTATGCGTTAAATCCGGCTCGTGACTTCGGTCCACGCTTGGCATATACTATTTTACCTATTCCCAACAAGGGAACGGCGAATTGGCAATATGCTTGGGTTCCATTCATTGGCCCATTGATTGGGGCTGGCTTAGCAGTAGTATTTTTTAAATTAGTGGCACCTTAAGATAAATCTATATGGGGCGACTAATATGTATGGTCGTTGTCACTATATGAATTATACATTTTGTATTAGGAGGAGATTATATGGCCTTTCAAGAGGTAATTGATGCTAAACAACGCATCATCCAAGAATTTGTACCCGGAAAGCAGGTTACTATAGCCCATGTTATTGCTAATCCTAAGCCCGATTTGTTTAGAAAAATGGGGCTTGAAGAAAAAGGGCGTAATGCCATAGGGATTCTTACCATAACACCTGGCGAAGGGACCATTATTGCAGCCGATATAGCAAGTAAGTCTGGTGATATTGAAATTGGTTTCATCGACAGATTTTCGGGAGCACTTCTCATAACAGGAGATGTATCTGCTGTTGAATCCGCATTGCAGAGCGTTATTGAAGGCTTGCAACGCATATTAGGATTCTTCCCAACGGATTTAACAAGATCCTAATGAAAGGGTAATTATGAGTACCGAAAAGAAAGAAAAACGCATCCTTCTCGTAGGGCGCAGCGGATGTGGTAAGACCACATTGGCAGATACGATTACTCATGGCTCTGCAACGTATCACAAAACACAAGCCATAACTCGAGTGGGTAATTTTATTGATACCCCTGGGGAATACATGGAAAATCCTAATTACTATCGAGGAATTATCTTGCATGCCTATGATGCGGATATAGTGATTTTTATGATTCCTGCAGGTGATGAAACAACAATTTTCCCACCTAGTTTTGGGAACTCTTTAAATCGAGAAGTTATCGGTGTTGTATCAAAAGTTGATACGGGAAAAGATGTGGGGGCGCCGCGCCGCAATCTCAAGCTAGCAGGAGCTACTAAGATTTTTGAAATATCCGTTCACGATCAAGAATCGCTAGATCGTTTATGTGACTACATATACAGTTAGTTGAAAGAAGGTTTTTCCATGGACAGAGGTTTTGAAGAACAACTCAACCAATTTATATTAAATAAGGCGATCATTCCAAAAAGCTTAGGTCTATGGGAACGATATTTCAAAAAAATGTGTCTTGCTTGGCAAGAAATTCGGCCTGAGATCCATGTACAACATATTATCTTTTCTGCAGATAACGGAATCTCCGTAGACGGACTAATCGGTTATAACTATGAAATTACTCGTAAACAATCTCAGAATATGATTGATGGTAAAAGCGCAGTTGCCAATTACTGTATCTTTAACCATATTCCTTACGAAGTAGTAGACGTTGGTATTGCGTGCCCTAAAGGCATCGGGATAGACCGAAAAGTTAGTCAAGGTACGAAAAATATTTTACATGGTGCTGCTATGAGCAGCGAAGAATTTGATTTAGCATACCAAGCTGGTTACAACCGCGTTGTGTATTATGCGGAATCGGGAATTAATCTATTTTCCTTCGGTGAAATGGGCGTTGGTAATACTACCACATCAGCAGCCGTGTTAAGCGGACTCACAAAGTTAGACCCACGAATAACTGTAGGACCTGGCTCTGGTCCCGATGACGAAGCGTATATGAATCAAAAACGTGAGTTTGTACGGACTGCATTAGCCCATCATAAGGGGTATCTTAATACACCAAAGGATGTAATTAGTCGCGTTGGTGGATTTGATATAGCCGCAATTACAGGTGCGATGGTAGCTTGTACAGATTTACATATCCCATTCGTTATCGATGGGTATATTACAGCGGTGGCAATGGCTTGTGCCACTCAAATGAATGGTGAGGCGCCATTGTATGGAATTCCATCTCACTACTCTCGTGAAGTAGGAATGGCCGCAGCATTAGCGTATGCAAATATACGTCTTGATGAAGTTCCCATCCATGGTCAAATGGCATTGGGTGAAGGTACAGGAGCTGTACTGATGGTACAACTACTTAAAACTGCACATTTTGCCTTTATGAACATAGGCACTATGGTGGAACTATTAGAAAAATAAATTGGTATTCTTTGTATTATGTTTTGTAAAAGGAGAGAAAACAGATGACACAAGAAGCATTAGGTATGGTGGAAACTAAGGGCTTAGTAGGCGCTATTGAAGCAGCTGATGCAATGCTTAAAGCAGCTAATGTGGAACTAGTGGGCAATGAAAAAATTGGCTCTGGTCTCGTTACTGTAATGGTTCGCGGTGATGTAGGTGCTGTAAAAGCTGCCGTAGATGCAGGTGCAGCTGCTGCGGAACGCGTAGGTGTTGTTATCTCTACTCATGTAATTCCAAGACCACATAGAGATGTGGAAGGTATTTTACCAACAAAGGGTGAATAACTATGGCCGATACTAAAAGTATGGTAGATGAGATTTTAAAACGCGTATTAATGCGTATTGACAGCGCTAATTTAGGAAATACAACTGTTGGTGCAACAAGTAAAGTATCTTCTACTAGCAGCTCGTCAGCTGTAAGTACCTCTAGTATAGCTCAACTACAAACATCTATGATTACTGAACACGTAGGTAGTACGACAACAGGTGATACAGTAGGTCTAGTTATTGCTAATGTAGACAGTCAAGTATTAGAAGCTATGAAGCTCACTAAGTCATATCGATCTATCGGTATCTTAGGATCACGTACTGGTGCAGGGCCGCAAATTATGGCCGCTGATGAAGCTGTAAAAGCAACAAATACAGAGATTGTAAGCATTGAACTTGCTAGAGACATGAAAGGTGGCGCTGGCTCTGGTTCCCTCATTATATTCGGAGGCGATGACGTATCCGATGTAAGACGTTCTGTAGAGGTAGCATTACGTGAATTAGAACGGACCTTTGGCGAAGTATATATGAATGAAGCAGGTCATGTGGAAATTCAATATACAGCTCGTGCAGGCGATGCCTTAGTAACGGCCTTCGGAACTCCAGAAGGTAAAGCCTTTGGCTTAATTGTCGGTGCACCAGCCGCTATCGGTGTAGTTATGGCTGATGCAGCTGTTAAATCAGCTAATGTAGATGTAGTAGGCTATCAATCACCATCGAGCTCATCTATGTCTAACGAAGTAATTTTACAAATCTGTGGTGATTCAGGAGCTGTTAAGCAAGCTGTTAAGGTAGCTAGAGAAGTAGGGATTACATTACTTGGCACTATGGGTAGTGAACCTAAGAATACAGGGGAGTCTTACATAATCTAAGGTGTTGATCATTGGGTCGTATACTTTTAATACCTGTAATCGTTATGATGTAATAGATGATACTTTCACAATGTGAATAGGAGGATTCATAATGGCAGAACTAAATGAACAAATGTTACGGGCTATCATTATGGACATAATGGATGAAGTAGGGATGCTCAAAGAGGAACCTGCTCAAGTTCAACCAAAAGAAGAACTAAAAGCAGAGCCTCAAGAGCCAGAGTTAAAAGATTTGATTCGTCAAATGTTAATAGATATGCAACGTAGCTAGCATTATAGGAATGCATGAATCCAAAGAGCGGATCATCCAAGTATTAGACGGGAGGTGGCATGGTGAAAGAGTCACTAGGATTGCTTGAGGTGGCTGGGTTGTTGGGGGCTATTACTGCATCAGATGCAATGGTTAAAGCTGCCAATGTAAGGCTAGTAGGCATTGAAAAGGCTAAAGGATCTGGATGGATGACTGTTAAAGTTGCCGGCGATGTAGCCGCTGTAGACGCAGCCGTTCAAACAGGTGTTGCTATAACAACGGGAATGAATCTATATGTAGCTCATAAGGTCATTCCTCGTCCAGCAGAAGGCCTTGTAGAAGCTTTTAATGATGACTTTAAGGCGCAGCCAGCTAAGCTATCTGTTGAAATAGAGACAGCAAAAGAAGTCGTTAAAGTAGAACCTAAAAAAGCAGTTGAAGACGATGCTAAAGATGGTTCTAAAGAAAACGGTAAAGCCGAAACTGAAGGCGCTGTAGAGAAGAAGTCTTCTCTAGATGAAAAAGCTGTAAAGGTGTTGAATGAAATCGTTTCCACCATTGTGGATTCAAAGGATTCTAAGAAGGTAGCAACGAAAAAAGCTCCACCTAAAAAAAGCACTAAAAAGAAATAATTTAAAGAAAGAGTTTTAAAGTAAGAAGTGGTAAAGGAGATTATCATGAATAACGCATTAGGCATGGTAGAAACAAAAGGTTTAGTAGGCGCAATTGAAGCGGCTGATGCAATGGTAAAAGCAGCTAACGTTACATTAGAAGGTACTGAAAAAATTGGTTCCGGTCTTGTAACTGTAATGGTTCGCGGTGATGTAGGCGCTGTAAAAGCAGCTGTTGATGCAGGCTGTGCAGCAGCTCAAAAAGTTGGTGAAGTAGTATCTACTCATGTTATTCCACGTCCTCATAGCGACGTAGAACTAATCCTACCTAAGAAAGGATAATGGCTTATGGATCGGGAACAGATTCGTGCTATCGTACGAGAAGTAATCGAAGCCATGTTTGAATCGTCCATTCCCGTAGGTGTTAGCAATAAACATGTCCATCTATGTCAGGAGGACTGGGATATATTATTCCCTAATCAGTCTATCACTAAAAAAAGTGACTTAAAGCAAACGGGAGAGTTTGCTTCCGAACAAACTGTTACTTTAGTGGGTCCCAAAGGGGTAATCCAAAATGTGCGCGTTTTGGGGCCTCTTAGAAAACAGTCACAAGTGGAGGTATCTTTGACTGATGCTCGTTCATTAGGTATAAAACCTCCCATTGTGCTATCTGGTCATTTGGAATCGGCCGTAGATATTACTCTATGCACCGAACATGGTGAAGTTTCAAAACCTATTTGCATCGTTGCGAAGCGCCATATTCATATGTCGCCAGAAGATGCAAAACGGCTTCATGTAAATGATGGCGATAGTGTAAGCGTAGAACTGCAAACACCAGAGCGCACTACTGTATTTAGTGACGTCATCGTTCGAGCTGTACCAGGGTTTGTTCTAGAACTTCATATTGACACAGATGAGGCAAATGCTGCCAATGTACAAGGTATAGTGATGGCGCGAATTGTACAGTAAAGTAGGTGATATGATGAAAGGTTTGAAAAAGGCAAATAATACCTTGCAAGAGTTCTCTGATCTTGTAGAGTCCAAACAAGCAAGCTCACACAAGCAAAAGAACTTGCGTGTAGGTGTTGACCTTGGTACATCATCTATTGTCCTATCCGTAGTAAACGACAAAGGTAAACCCATATATGGTGCCTTTGAATACAATGAGTCAATTCGAGATGGTCTAGTTGTTGACTATGTGGGAGCTGTTACAATAACGCGTGCCTTAAAAACTAAGGCAGAAGCAGTTTTGGGCACCGAACTTGTATATGCTGCGGCAGCTGTACCACCTGGGACGATAGGAAAGAATAAAGATGTAGTTGGTCATGTACTAGAAAGTGCAGGTTTTGAAGTAACTTGTATCTTAGATGAACCTACTGCTGCTGCTAACGTACTAGGCATCACCGATGGCGCTGTTATCGACGTCGGTGGTGGTACTACAGGCATAAGTATTTTAAAGGATGGCCGAGTTGTATATACCGTGGATGAGCCTACAGGCGGTACCCATATGAATCTCGTTATTAGCGGGGCCTATGGGATTTCCATCGCTGAAGCGGAGGCTTATAAGCGCAATGAAGCAAATAAACGCGATGTATATGCCACTATACGGCCTGTTGTTGAAAAAATGGCAGCCATTTCTAAGCGTGCGTTGCAAGAGGGAGGCTATGAAAAGGGGACTCCTATTGTTGTTGTAGGCGGTGCTTCTAATTTTGAGGAATTCACAAAAACCTTCAGTCAATATATAGGACTACCTGTTCATAAGCCACTGTATCCTGAATTTGTAACGCCCTTAGGGATTGCCATGGGAAGTGAGCTTTAATATGGATGCATTAGTTAAACTGGTGCTAGAACGCCTAGAAAAGCGTATGACATCCACTGCAACCTTTATGGTCACAGACAATACTAGCTATGATGAACACATATTGTTGCAGAACCAACTCATTTCTTTTGCTGGTATAGATTATAGTCATATACGAGAGTTAATGACCGATACATTGGTGCCTTGGGTAGCTTATCTGCACCGTGCATTGGCTTATGACTGTGAGGTGACAATACGCCTAGCAGTTCCTGTAACCTCGTTGATGAATCCAACAGTCATTCTAGACTGGCCCATCAAATTTCTAGATAAATTTGGACATCTTGTATATGCTTCCTCACAAAGATGGATAACGGCTTCTTTTGTTAGATCTTGTGAAAGTCAGTCTGTTATCGTCATATATAGGGGACAACGGTTTACCATGGCCGCTCGTGAAGAAATCGAGCGCTTAGGTATCACAATAATTGAAGGGAACGAGAAATATGCAAGTCGGTAAAGTAGTGGGTAGTATCGTATCTACTCAAAAGCATGAATCTCTAAAGGGAATGAAGCTTATGATGGTGGATATTCTCGATGGAGAACAAGGGTTGACGGGGCGCATAGAAATCGCCGTCGATACAGTATGTGCCGGTGTTGGTGAATATGTGCTTTTAACTCGAGGCTCATCGGCACGGCATATTTTCGAAAATGATAAAGGCACCGCAGTAGATTGCGCTATTGTGGGAATTGTTGATAGTTTTGAAAAATAATTGTATAGGAATTAGCTGGTGCCAGAGTTAAACCTAGTTATTGTGTCACATCATGAATGTATCACTGATTGTGTACACCTTAAGTCGACATGGACATTGCATCAGCAATGCAACCTATATGGAGGTTCATGATGGAAAACAATACACAGTTGAAAGAAATGATCCGCTCCATGGTTATAGATGTATTACAGGGGCAAAAGCAAGCCATAGCCTCATCACAACCCGTTAAGCAGGTATCTCGAGATCAAGGAGAACCGGGTGTGTTTGATACGGTAGATGAGGCTATTCGAGCAGCAAAAGAAGCGCAATTGCGTTTTGAAGATTGCACCTTGGCAACTCGTGAGAAGGTAATCGCAGATATTCGTGCTGCTATGCGCCCACGAGTACAAGAATTGGCTCAAAAAACTGTTGAAGAAACAGGAATGGGCCGAGTTGCGGATAAAGTACTGAAACTAAATCTTACACTAGATAAAACACCAGGCGTAGAAGACCTTATTACAGAGTGTGAAACTGGTGATAATGGTATGACATTATATGAATTGTCTGCCTATGGTGTAATCGGAGCTATAACGCCAAGTACAAATCCAGCAGAAACATTAATATGTAATTCCATCGGTATGCTGGCGGCCGGAAATGCTATATTCTTTAGTGTTCATCCTGGCGCCAAGAATTTAAGTCGAGAGCTTGTTAGTGAGCTCAATCAAGTTATTGCCAAGTCGATTGGCATTGAAAACCTTATCGTTACACTTCGGGAGCCGTCTATTGAGTCTGCTCAAGAGATGATGTTGCATCCAGATGTGAGCTTATTAGTTGTTACTGGTGGCCCTGGGGTAGTAAAACAAGCACTTCAAAGTGGTAAAAAGGTTATCGGTGCTGGTGCTGGTAATCCGCCAGCTTTTGTAGATGAAACGGCAGATGTTAAAAAGGCAGCCCAAGATATAGTTCTCGGTGCTAGCCTTGATAACAACATCCTTTGTATCGCCGAAAAGAGCGTCGTGGCCATGCGTCAAATTGAGCCACAACTCGTTCAAGAAATGGTGAAAGCAGGATGTGTTCTCGTTGACAATCAACAAGATATTCAACGGTTGGTGGACTTAACAGTCTTGCCAAATGGGACGCCAAATAAACAGTTTGTAGGTAAAAATGCGAGTGTTATCCTTGATGCAGCTCATATTTCGTACAACGGTGATCCACGCTTAATTATCTTGCGAACTGCCAAAGACCATCCATTTGCGGTAATCGAAATGTTAATGCCTATTCTACCTGTTATTACAGTAGATTCCTTTGAGGAGGGCCTAAATGTATGCTTGATGTTAGAAGCTGGCTTACATCATACGGCAACGATGCATTCCTTAAATATGGAACGCCTCAATCAGATGGCACGTAAAATGAAAACATCTATTTTTGTTAAGAATGGTCCATCTTATGCTGGCCTTGGTTTTAGTGGAGAAGGAACAACTACTTTTACTATTGCTACACCAACAGGGGAATCTACTACATCTGCTCGATGCTTTGCTCGTCGTCGTAGATGTTGCTTAACAACAGGCTTTAATATTCGATAGGTGGTGAGCATATGAACCAGTGGACATTCCCAACCCAAATTTATGCAGGGGAAGATTCATTACAACGTCTTACAGAATTTAATAACCAATCTATCCTCATCATATGTGATCCATTTTTGAAGGATTCACCGAACCTTACGCATGTGATAAGCCTAATGGACAGTAAAAATAAGGTAACTATCTATACAGACGTAGTACCTGACCCACCGATCACTCACGTAGTAAAAGGCATTGAATTTATGGAAGGTATTAAACCAACTGTTATCATCGCCATAGGTGGAGGCTCCTGCATCGATATGAGTAAAGGAATAGCTTATTTTGCTCGTAAGCTAAAGCATATGGATATCAAATCCTTTATCGCCATTCCTACTACAAGTGGAACAGGCTCTGAAGTAACATCCTTTGCTGTTCTTACAGATAGCGAAACACAGATTAAATATCCTCTTGTAGATGATGCGGTACTACCGGATGAAGCTTTATTAACGCCATTATTTGTAAAAACATCGCCACCAAATGTTACTGCTTTTAGCGGTATGGATGTGCTCGTTCATGCGCTTGAAGCCTATGTGGCAACAGCGGCAAATAACTTTACTGACGCATTGGCACAACAAGCGATTGAGCTTGTTTTTGAGTACTTACCAAAATGCCATAAACCAACAGCTACAGAGCATGATCGGATGTCTATGCATGAAGCATCTTGCTTAGCTGGACTTTCCTTTAATAGGGCTGGCGTAGGTCTTGTTCATGCCATGGCACATCAATTGGGTGGACAATTTCATGTGCCTCATGGTTTAGCAAACAGCATGCTCTTGCCTCATGTAATCGGATTTAACTGCTCTCGTAATCCGGCGGTAGCGAAGAAGTATGCTCATTTATCTGCTAAACTTGGCTTTGCAGCCCATAATGCATCTGATTCGGATAAATTAGTGGCTCTTATAGAGGCTATAGTTACATTGCAGCATACATTAAATTGTCCAATGAACCTTACAGCCTTTGGTGTGGATAAAGCTATATCAGAATCAAAGCTCAATCTTATGGCAGATAGAGCGCTAGAAGACATGTGCTATAGATTTAATCCATATCCTGCTAACCATGAAGATTTGATCAGCTTGTATAAAAAAGTGCTGTAAATCCATATAAAACCGATATTAACATAATGTTTTGAAAAGAGACTTTAATGATTCCATCAAAGTCTCTTTTCTTATTTTTATATGACTGTTATCAGTTTATTTAAGTACAGCAAGATACATCTTTTTCATATTTAAGTGTTATAATATTCTTTATATCCTATAGGAAATATGACGTTGCAATTCTAAATTAGGTATATTCTTTATAACTCTTTGGAATATAGGAAAACTTAGATTTTAACTGCTTTTGTTGTATAATATAGGTAGGATATTTAAAAATTTAGATATTTTCGTGAAAGTATAATATCCTCATCTAATTTTGAGTTTTACAAGTTAGATGTTTAGTACATCGTATATGGTATTTTATGATGTGCTACTTTCACAAAAACGAGTATGATCGCCTAGGTGGTCATACGGTTGTAAAAAAGAGAGGTATTTATGCAGCACATGCTACGCATGGGTATTGACGTGGGGTCTACAACGGTTAAAGTTGTACTATTGGACGAACACGATAATTATTTGTATAAGAAGTACGTACGCCATTATGCGAACATTTTGGACACAGTATATACCTTGCTTCAAGAGGCTCAAGTGGGCCATGAAGATGACCTAGTTCACGTATGTATTACTGGTTCTGGTGGTATGGCGATGGCCGAAAAGGTACGCATTCCATTCGTACAAGAGGTTATTGCTGAAACGCGAGCTGTAAAAGCGCTCTATCCAGAAACAGATGTTATCATCGAACTTGGTGGTGAGGATGCGAAGGTTACTTACTTAGGTCAAACTGCAGAACACCGCATGAATGGTTCCTGTGCTGGTGGTACAGGTGCTTTCATAGACCAAATGGCGACCTTGTTGCAAACTGATGCATCTGGTCTCAACCAATTGGCTATGAATTCTGATACAATTTATCCAATTGCGGCACGTTGCGGCGTGTTTGCAAAAACTGACGTTCAAGCCTTGTTAAATCAAGGTGCATCCCATGAAAACATTGCTAAATCTGTATTCCAAGCTATTGTAAACCAAACGATTGCAGGCCTCGCATGCGGCCATAAAATCGAAGGTAATGTGGCATTCCTTGGCGGTCCGTTGACATTCCTGTCCGAATTACGCCAATGTTTCTGTGACACATTAGAGCTGGAAGAATCTCAACGCATCATCCCTGAGAATGGTGAATTATTCATCGCTTTAGGGGCGGCATTGATGAAAGATGAATGCCGTGAGATTACGGTTGGTCAATTGACAAAGGAAATCGGTGCTCTTATCGGTATTCCTATGGAAGCTACAGACCGTGTAGATCCGCTATTTAAAAATGAACAAGAATTAGAAGAATTCCGCGCTCGTCATGCTAAGGCGGTAACGCCAAAGGCAAATATCGAGGATGCTCAAGGTCCTTGTTACCTTGGTATTGATGCTGGTTCCACTACACTAAAAGTAGTGCTCATTAACAGCAATAAGGAAATTATCTTCTCTCACTATGGTCCTAACCATGGTAAACCATTAGAAAAATCTCGTGAAATTATCGAGCAAATTTACACATTATTGCCTAAAGGTGCGTATATTGCGCACTCTGGCGTAACTGGCTACGGCGAAGCCTTTCTTAAACGCGCCCTCGGCATCGATATCGGTGAAGTAGAAACGATGGCTCACTATCGTGCGGCCCGCTTCTTCTGCCCTGATGTATCCTTTATCTTGGATATCGGTGGTCAAGATATGAAATGCTGTAAGGTTCGCGATGGTTACATCGAAGATATCGTGTTGAACGAAGCTTGCTCCTCTGGTTGCGGTTCCTTCATCGATACCTTCGCATCTGGCCTACGCATTCCTATCGACCAATTCGCGAAGGAAGGTTTGTTGGCAACCTTGCCAATCGACTTAGGCTCTCGTTGTACCGTATTCATGAATTCTAAAGTTAAGCAAGCTCAAAAAGAAGGGGCTACGGTACAAGATATCGCAGCAGGCCTTGCTTATTCTGTAATTAAAAATGCCCTTTACAAGGTTCTTAAGGTAAAAGATCCTAAAGAATTGGGCGAGCATATCGTTGTACAAGGAGGTACATTCTACAACGAATCCGTTTTGCGTGCCTTCGAAAAATTGATGGGCGTTGAAGTAATTCGTCCTGACGTATCTGGCTTGATGGGTGCATACGGTATGGCTCTTCTTGCTGCTGAAACAGCTGAAGAGTTGCAAAAGGGTAATAGTACATTGTTAGATAGCGAAGGCCTTAATTCCTTACAAGTTGCTACGACAATGCGCAATTGCGGACTTTGCTCCAACAACTGTATGCTGACAATCAACGCATTCTCCGATGGTCGTACGTACGTAACGGGTAACCGTTGTGACCGCGGTGCAGGCGGTATGATTCAAGAGGAACGCAAACCAGTTCCTAACTTGGTAGATGTAAAATTACGTCGTTATTTCGACTACTACTTAAAGAAAAATATTCCTGAATTCGAAGGTAAAATGCGTGTTGGTATTCCTCGCGTCCTCAATATGTATGAGGATTTCCCATTCTGGTTTACATTCTTCAACACATTGGGCTATGAAGTAATCCTTTCTGATTACACTACAAAGGATCAATATAATAAGGCTATCGATACGATTCCATCCGATACAGCTTGCTATCCAGCAAAAGCGGTTCATGGTCATATTCGAGATTTGGCGAATGCACAGGTAGACTTTGTTTGGTATCCTTGTGTGCAACATGGTCCTAAGGAATTTAGCCGTGACAACAATTACCATTGTCCAATGGTTATTTCCTATCCAGAATTAATTAAAAATAACATGCAAGATGTGTTAGGGGATACTCCATTCCATGCGCCATTCTTGCCGTTAGCTGATAAAAAATCGCTTGTTCCTGCCCTTGTGAAAGCATTGGACTTCTTGGATCTCAAGAAGAAAGATATTGCTAAGGCTGTAGACCTTGCATGGGAAGAGCAAGAAAACTGTAAAGCTTCTTACCGTGAAACGACGAAGAAAACGGTTTCTCGCCTTGTGGCGGAACAAATTCCGACCATCGTTTTAGCGGGCCGTCCATATCATTTAGACTCCGGTATCAATCATGGTATTCCTGAGCTCATTACATCCCTTGGCATGGCTGTTCTTACTGAAGATGGCGTGGCACCACTTGGTAATGATATCAAGCACTTGCGCGTTGTAGACCAATGGTCCTACCATAGCCGT
>ERZ772972.345-NODE-345-length-17314-cov-9.513008_pt1 | contig 17314 bp, 14 predicted proteins | sample MGYA00580673_ERZ772972 | MGnify/ENA primary metagenome ERZ772972 (study PRJEB29015, sample SAMEA2738051) | human oral metagenome | biome: human oral; feature: human-associated habitat; material: saliva | place: China | collected 2229 ... | reverse complement strand
GGAACAGCGCAGAGGTTCCGTCGATAGATGTAACGCCGGAAGCCGTTCCCGTCAGTGCCGCCATGCCCCACGCCCCCGCGGCCACGACAACCGTGCGCAGCGCCGTCGCAACCGTCGAACTCGTCGATGCGACGCCCGCCTTCGCCAGGACGGCGGTCAGCCCTGCGAACAGGGCTGACAGGCAGGCGGCGAGGATCCACATGAGACCAGCCTATGCCCGGGGTGGGGTGCGCGTGGCAGCGTGTCCTAGCCCCGGCCTCGTCAATCCTGGGCTGATGGGAGCAAGAAGCCGATAGAGTGGGGGATACCCGCGCGCTGTCAGCGCGTCGTCAGACGAGGAGGAGCTCGATGTCCGACACGACGAACGCCCGCGCCCACAGCGGCCAACCGACCAGAGTCGCCGCGGGGCAGCAACCCGAGGTGGAACAGCGAGCGCTCGACTTCCTGGCGAAGGTCGTGCGTGTGCCCGGTGTGCGCGTCAACCGTGATGAGTTCCTGCGCCAGGAGCTGCGCAAGCTCCACCTGAGCGACGACACAATCGCGCGAGCCCTCAGCTCAAACCCCATGATGGCGGGTGTGAGTCTGGCCCAGATCGACACACTCGCTGAGGACGCAATCTCCTACGAGACGAACAAGTCGGCGGCCATCTCCTTCGTCGCGGGTATCCCCGGTGGATTTGCGATGCTCGGAACGATCCCCGCGGACCTGATGCAGTACTACGTGCACGCGTTCAGGATCATGCAGAAGCTCGCGTACCTCTACGGCTGGCGTGAGCTCCTCAGTGACATGGATGAGGTAGATGACGAGACGATCGGTGTCCTCGCGATGTTCTTCGGCGTCATGCTCGGCGTCGGTGGCGCGGCCCAGTCGCTGACGACGTTCGCGCGCTCGGTCGCGATGCCCGCCTTCCAAAAGCAGGTGACCAAGCAGGCCCTCACGAAGACCTCGTGGTACCCGGTCATGAAGCATTGCCTGCGTTTCATCGGCATCAACCTCACGAAGAAGAGCTTCGCACAGGGCGTCTCCAAGGTGATCCCCGTGATCGGTGGCGTCGTGTCGGGCGGCATGACCTTCGTGTCGCTCCAATCCCAGTCCACGCGCCTCAAGGGCCACCTGCGCGAGCTGCCGCCTCCCGGAGTCGACGCCGAGGTCTGGAAGCAGTCGGTCAGTGAAGCGACCCCCGACGACCAGGAGCCGGGCGTGCTGGACAATGCCCAGCAGGCGCTCGAGAGCACGACCAAGGCCGTCACGAGTGGCGCAAAGACTGCGGCTACCGGCATCGCCGATGGCGCGATGACCGCGGCCTCCGGCATCGCGGAAGGCGTCAAGGGCCTCTTCGGTCGGCGCAAGTAACGATCATCGGTCACGAGGCCGGGGCGGGGGATGCGTGACAGCGCGGCCTAGCCCCGGCCTCGTCAATCCTGGGCTCGGGGGAGCAGGAACCCGGTAGAGTGGGGGCCACCCGCGCGCTGTGAGCGCGTCGTCAGACGAGGAGGATTCCGATGCCCGACACGACGAACGGCCGTACCAGACATCGCGAAGTGATCGGCGATGCCTCCGGGCAGCAATCTGCGCCGGAGCAGCGCGCTCTCGAGTTCCTGGCGAAGGTCGTGCGCGTGCCCGGCGTGCGCGTCAACCGCGATGAGTTCCTGCGCCAGGAGCTGAGCAAACTCCGCATGGATGATGATGCAATTGCGCGCGCGATCGACTCGAATCCGCTGCTCGCCGGAGTCTCCCTGACCGAGATCGACAGGCTCGCGGAGGAGGTAATCTCCTACGAGACGAATAAGTCGGCGGCCATCTCCTTCGTCGCGGGTATCCCCGGTGGGTTTGCGATGCTCGGGACGATTCCCGCGGACCTGATGCAGTACTACGCGCACGCGCTGAGGATCATGCAAAAGCTCGGCTACCTGTACGGCTGGGGAGATCTCCTCCCGGACGGCCGAGACGCTGACGATGACACGCTCGGCGTGCTCGCCGTGTTTTTCGGCGTCATGCTGGGGGTCGGGGGCGCCGCCCAGTCCCTCACGGCGTTCGCGCGCGTGGCCGCCAAGACCGCCTACCAGAATCACGCGACCAAGCGTGCCCTCATGAGCATCACCTGGTACCCGGTCGTCAAGCACAGCCTGCGCCTCATCGGCATCAACATCACGAAGAGCACCGCCGCCAAGGGATTCTCGAAGATCGTCCCCGTCATCGGAGGATTCGTGTCGAGCGGCCTCACATTTATGGCGCTCCAGTCGCAGTCCGCTCTCCTCAAGGGGCACCTGCGCGAGATCCCGCCTCCTGGCCTCAGCGTCGAGGAGTGGGACCAACATCGTCTGGGTGCGTCCACAAAGGGGCAGACACCCGAGACGGCGACGAGTATCAAGAAGGGCCTGCGCGGCAAAGCGAAGGTCGTGATGGTCGGCGCCAAGAGCGCAGCCTCGGGCATCGCCGACGGCGCCTCCAGCCTCTCCGGGGGCCTGAAGGGGCGCCTCGGGCGCCGCAAGTAACGACACCACCGACGAGGCCGGGGCCGGGACCGCGCGCATCAGCGGTACCCAGCCCCGGCCTCGTTACTGTGTATACCCTGCCACTGTTTGCCCTTCTCGCGCGCCCGGGGGAGGGGAAACCTGCCACGATATGCGGGTGAATGAGACGACTGAAACGGCCCTGGCCTCGTCCCTGACGGAGGCGGGCCCCCTGATCCTGCAGGCCTTCGCCTGGGACATGGTCCCGGATGCCAGCCACTGGCGCTACCTCGCCGCCCGCGCCCAAGAGATCGCGGACCTGGGCGTCACCATCATCTGGCTGCCGCCCGCCTACAAGGGGCACGCGGGTATCAACGACGTCGGCTACGGCGTCTACGACCTCTACGACCTGGGCGAGTTCGACCAGAGGGGCTCCGTGCCCACGAAGTATGGGACGAAGGACGAGTACCTGGCAGCCATCGAGGCTCTGCACGCGGCGGGCATCGCCGTGTGCGCCGACATCGTCCTCAACCACCGCATGGGCGCCGACGCGTCTGAGACCGTTCGCGCCACCCCGATCAACCCCCAGAACCGCCATGAGGTGCTCGGGGAACCCGAGACGATCGAGGCGTGGACGCGCTTCACGTTCCCGGGGCGCGCGGGCGCGTACTCGGACTTCACGTGGGACTGGACGTGCTTCCACGGCATCGACTGGGACGAAGCTACGAAGCGCAACGGCCTGTGGCTCTTCGAAGGTAAACAGTGGAACGAGTCCGTCGACACCGAGTTCGGTAACTTCGACTACCTGATGGGCTGCGACGTGCACGTCACCGAGCCCCGGGTCAGCGAGGAGCTGGACCGCTGGGGCAAGTGGTACGTCGAGACGACCGGCGTGGATGGGCTGCGCCTGGACGCCGTCAAGCACGTGGGCTCGGACTTCTACGCCCGCTGGCTGAACGACCTGCGCGCCTCGACGGGCCGCCACCTGCCCGCCGTCGGCGAGTACTGGAGCGGCGACGTGCGCGAGCTCGAGGGGTACCTTGAGCGGGTCCCCGACGTCATGCTCTTTGACGTTCCCCTGCACTACCACCTGCACGATGCGTCGGTGTCGGACGGCAACGTGGACCTCGCGCGCCTGTGGGAGAACACGCTGACGGCATCCCGCCCCGACAAGTCCGTCACCTTCGTCGAAAACCACGACACCCAGCCAGGGCAGTCCCTGGCCTCCACGGTCGCCCCCTGGTTCAAGGCAGCCGCCTACGCCCTCATCCTCTTCAACGAGGCCGGGGTTCCCTGCGTGTTCTGGGGTGACCTCCTCGGTTCCCCTGATTCCGACGACCTGCCCGCCGTGCGTGAACTGCCGATCCTCATGTCGATTCGCGCCCGCGCGGCCGTCGGCCCGCAGCACAACGCTTTCGACAACCCGGACGTCGTGGGCTTTGCCCGCGAAGGCAAGTCCGAGATCCCCGGCTCCGGCTGCGCCGTCATCCTCTCCGACCGGATGGCCGCAGAGAAGACCCTCTACGTGGGCCATCGTCACGCCGGCCAGGAGTGGGAGTGCATCCTCGGAGGCCACCCGTCGGTGCGCGTCGCGGACGACGGGACACTCACCGGCGTGGTCAGCGACGGCGGCCTCAGCGTCTACGTGCCGCGTGCCTGAGCGCATAACAAGCCCCGGCCTCGTCCGTGCTGACGAGGCCGGGGAACGTTGAAGTACGTGCCCTACTCCTGGGTGCCGCCCAGGGCGGGGATGCGTTCGATCTGATCCTTGAAGAAGGCCTCAGCCGAGGCGACGAAACGCTCGATGCTGGTCGAGACCTGCGCGTCCGTCAGGCCGTAACGGGCAGTCACGAACTGCTCGGCGCACAGGCGCTGACGGCCGTCGTCCAACGACGCCACGTAGACCTTCGGCCACGTGGTGGCTCCGTTCCAGTCATTGCACGCCTGGATGAGGCGCTGGCGCAGCTCCATCGACACGTCCTCCGGGATCGCGGCCCACATGCTCAGGTCCGTACCCTCATTCGCGATCGAGAAGATGAAGTAGCCGCGACCGATGCCCATGTGCAGGCTCTGGTCTTCCACCCTGTAGTTAAAGTCGTTGCGATCGAAGTAATCGATGAGTCTTTGCACCTCGAGGGGGCGCACGACCGTGCGGCGCTGAATGGCAGCCTTGCACTCGGCGATGATTTCCGGCGCGTCCTCGTTAGACGGATCCATGGCGAGGCACTGCTCCAGGTACGTCAGGGCGCTCTCCTCCTGGTCCTGCCAGTACAGGGCCGTGCCGATGCGGTAGTACCAGCGTGGATCCGCCATGCCTTCAGCCTCGACACTGCGCAGTAGTTCGATGGCGTGCTTAATGTGATCGCGGAAAGAATCCATATAGGGCTGCGCGTAGTTGATGTAGGCGCGCGCCAGCAGGCTCGTCAGCTCGTAGTCCATCGCCGAGGGAGGCTGCCCCTCGATGAGCGCGATGATCTTTTGGTGTTCCTTCTCCTCGTGCAAGAGATTAATCTGGTCGATAAGCGACGAGCGAGAATCCACGGAATCTCCTTCAAACGATGCCGAATGTGACTGCCAGGTCACAAGCATAACAGGGTAGGTGCAGGCGCCGAGGCTCCTAAAGGAACGCTCACTGTGTAGGCTGACAGGATGGACCAGATCGGTATGAACGAGCACCGCATGAACGATGACCTGCGTGCGCGCATGAGTGAGGCCGACGCAGCCCAGTGGGACGAGATCCAACGATGGAAAGCTGCTCAGCTGAGCTACAAGCGTCCCCACGCCATCACCGAGAAGGTAAAGTCCGCGGCCCTGGCACCCGTGAGCAAAGCTGTCTCCATCGCGCGCAAAGTCCCCGGCGGTGAAGCGCTGACCCGGACCGTGTCCTCCGCCGCCCTCGGGCTCGTTGAATTGGCGGCTTCCGCCTCCGAGGCATCGGTGAGGCGCAAGCGCATCCTCAAGGCCTACCGCGCCGCCGGGCACGACGTGAATACGCTGCAGGATATCCGCGCGCTGCCCCTGGATCAGGTGCTCGCGGTAAAGCCTCGCCTGAGCCTGGCGTACTCGGGCACGGCAGCCGCTGAGGGAGCCGTCAGCGGTGTCTTTGCTTCCGGTGGCTCCGTCGCCGCCGTTCTCGGCATGGGCGTGGCGTCGGCGCCGGGCGTGGGCGTCACGGCCTCGGCGATGGCCGTTGACGTCACGGCTTTCCTTGCCGCGGCCACGCGCCTCGTCGCCCACACGGCCGCCTATTACGGCTACGACTCAGAGGATCCCACCGAGCGACTCTTCTCCACGATGGTCCTCTCCCAAGCGATTGATCCGGCCGGAGCGGGGCGCGATTTCATCGTGGAAAAGCAGGCGACCATGCTCGCCTTCAACAAGGTGATGCAGGATCTGGCTCGTCAGGGCTCCATCGAAATGCTGGGAGGAAGCGTCATTGTCAGCGCCATGAAATCGCTGTTCTCGGCGATGGGTGTCCGCCTGGCCACCCGCAAGCTCGCGCAGATCGTTCCCGTCGCCGGAATCGTGGTGAGTGCTGGCCTGAACGCCGCGCTCATGCGCACCATCGGGGACACGGCCGACCATCTGTACCGGGAGCGTTTTCTGGCGGAGCGCTACGGCCACGTGCAAGCGAGCGGCACGTCGACGGACCTCGTGCCGTCAACCGGGCCTCAGGAGCTGAGCGTCGACGTCGCGCGTTACGTCGAACTCGCCGAGGCCGAGAGCCGCAACTAGAGCGCACGGAGGAACTCGCTCAACGCCGCGTGTTGCATTCCCCGACGGGTCCCGTTGCCCCGGTATTCGGCGGTATGGTGGGGGTTGCGGAGGACTGATGTGAACGGCAGAGCGCCGGTCGTGTAGCCGTGTAGGCTGAAGAGACGAAGGAGGGGCGGGAGAGATGCACGACGACACCGACGCGATGCGTCAGCGCATGAGCGACGATGATCGCGCCCAGTGGGATGCCATCCAGGAATGGAAGGCCGCACAGACTCGTTCCATCAGGCCGCGTGTCATCTCCCAGCGTCTTCGCTCGTTTCTGCTCGCGCCCGTGGCTAAACTCGTTGAACTCGCGCGCAAAGTTCCCGGCGGGGCAGCCATTATCAGGAAGATCTCCTCGGGAGCTCTTGGGCTTGTGGAGTTGGGGACGTCGGCTGCTGAATCCACGATTCGGCGCGAGCAAATTGTGAAAGCACACCGAAAGGCCGGCAACGACATCGAGCGCCTCGAGGACATCCGTGATCTGAGCCTGGATGATATCCGATCGGTGAGGCCTCACCTGAAAGTGAGCTACTGTGCTGTGACCGCTACCGAGGGCGCCATCAGCAGTATCGTCGCGTCGGGAGGTTCCGTCGCTGCCGTCGTTGGTCTGGGAATTGCGTCGGCTCCGGGTGTTGGAGTGGTCGCAGCCGCGATTGGACTCGACATCATCACGTTCTTGACATCCGCTACGCGCCTGGTGTCTCATACGGCTGCGTACTACGGGTACGATACCGAGGATCCGGCTGAAGACCTCTTTGCCGCAATGGTTCTCTCTCAGGCGATCTCTCCGGAGAGCGATGACGATGATTTCGTCGTCGAAAAAGAGACCTCGATGCTTGTTTTCAACAAGGTGATGCGTAAGCTCGCCAAGCGTGGCTCCATGGAGACCGTTGGGAACAACGCGCTTGCCGCGTCTGTGAATTCCCTCTTTGCAGCCCTCGGAGCGCGTCTCGTCGGCATGAAGATGGCCCAGATTCTGCCCGTTGTTGGCATTATCGTGGGCGTGGCGATCAACGCCTCCCTCATCCGCACCATCGGCGTGACCGCCGACTACCTCTACCGTGAACGTCTTCTGATCGAGCGATACGGACAGGACGCCTCTGCACCCAATCATGAAGATACGGACGATGAGGATGATCTGGATACGGAAGTCGCGCGCTACATCGAGCTCGCCAAGGCCGACAAGCGCCGCTAGCGCGCCCCGGTTGGGTTAGCTCCTCGAGTTCCAGTTCTGCCAGTCATTCCAGTCGTCGTCCTGAGCGTCGACCGAAATCATCGGCATGCGCGCGGACGAGGTCTGCTCCTCGTTCTCGGACTCGATGGGTTCGTTGTTGTCCTCGCGCTGTTTGCGGCGCTTGCCCCAACCCCAGCGCTTGCGACGTTTCGACTCGCCTTCCTGCTCGCGGCGTGCTTCCTCGTTCCACGAGAACTCGGAGTTCCAATCTTCCTGGAGCGAGGCTGGCATTGCCGGTGCCTGCGGTGTCACCGGGGCCTGCGGCATCGCCTGTGCCTGCGGCGGAGCAGGGGTCTGGGGCGCGAACGGCGCCTGGGTGGTCTGGGGCGCGACCGGGGGTTCCTGTATCGGCGCAACCTGAAGAGCAGCGGGCACGTAGGGTGCCGCCGACTGAGCTTGCACCGCCGGTGCTGCGGGAGCGCTTTCCTGGCGGGGGGATGCTGCGGGGGGAGTGCGTGTAAAGGCAGACCCCGGCTCGGCTACCGCGGGTGCGGACTCGCTGCGCGTGCTCGTGGACCAAGCGACGGAATTCACCCGACGAACACGCGGGAACTGCGCCGTTGGCATCTCACCGTTATCGTCCACCGAACCAAACGAGGCCGCCTCGGGTTCGGGGACTACGACCGGTTCGGGTTCGGGTTCGGGAACGACGACGGGTTCAGGTTCCGGAATTGCGATCGGTTCGGGCTCGGGAACGACGACGGGTTCCGGCTTGGGAACCACAACCGGTTCAGGTTCGGGTTCGGGAACGACAACGGGTTCAAGTTCCGGAATTGCGATCGGTTCCGGCTCGGGAACGACGATGGGTTCGGGTTTGGGAACGACGACAGGTTCCGGCTTGGGGACCACAACCGGTTCGGGTTCAGGTTCGGGAACGACGAACGGTTCGGGCTCGGGAACGACGACGGGTTCCGGCTTGGGGACCACAACCGGTTCGGGTTCAGGTTCGGGAACGACGACCGGTTCGGGCTCGGGAACGACGATGGGTTCCGGCTCGGGAACGACGACGGGTTCCGGCTCGGGAACGACGACGGGTTCGGGCTCGGGGACCACAACCGGTTCGGGTTCGGGTTCGGGAACGATAACGGGCTCAGGTTCCGGAATTGCGATCGGTTCCGGCTCCGGAACGACTGCGTGCTGAACCTTCGGAATCAGCATCGTCTCGGGAGCATCCTCCACGCTCGGTGGCGGGACGGGCACGGAAGACGAATAAGAAGAGTCGGTGGGTGAGTGCTCAATTGCGGCGGCGACAGCCTGCTGCTGATCGGCCTCGTGAGCGTGCCCTGCCATCTCCGAGACTCCACGGCTCGGAATCCCGCGTGCGGGTGTGGGAATATCCTCAGGAGCAGGAGCAGGAGCAGGAGCAGGAGCAGGAGCAGGAGCAGGAGCAGGAGCAGGAGTCGCGGGGACTGCCGGTGCATAGCGGTCGGCCGAAGCCTGAGGTGCCTGGGCAGCAGAGGGTGCTCCCTGTCCCTGGGGGAAACTAGGAGCGTAGTGTGCAGCGGCCGCGTTCGGTTCCTGCATCGGTTGCGTCGGCTGCATAGTCTGCATCGGCTGTGCCGGGAACACGGCAGGACGGTGCCCATCACGTGAACGCTTGCGCTTCGGGGGCTTGGCCGCCTGAACAGGGTCGCCGGGTGCGGGAGCTGTGGGAGCTGGGCGGGACTTATGCTCCCAGACAAAGCCGGTGTCACGCGGCTTGGGCTGCGGAAGCGAGGCGAGATCCTGCCGCGCTGAATTCGTTGACGGAGCACGTCGAGAGGCCTCGGGTGAGGAAGTACCTCCTCGGCCCTGATTGATCACTGGGGCGGGGCTGCTCTGCGCCGGGACGCCCATTGCTTGCCCCGGCGCATAGGGGGCAGAAGCCCCCGTGCCCCGAGGTGCGGACGGGCGTCGCACATGTGAGGGGACAGTGCTGTGCTGTGTGCCCTCAGTGGGCTGCGTCGAGCGCTTCGAACGAATCACGTAAATGACGATGACGACAACCAACACGATGACGATGAGGCCGACGATCAAACCGATGAGGAGCCCGAGCGGGGGATCCGAAGGAGAATCGGATGCAGCAGAGGATGCACTATCGGACGAGTTTTCGTTTCCGGGGATGGGTGTTGCGCCCCAGGGATCCTTCAGAGCATTGGCGCCATCCGCTGCGGCCGGATTCCCGCCGGGAGCAAGTGTGCCGTTGACCGTGATGACCTGCGGGACAGTATCCGTCCACGTTGACACGGACAAGGCTCGCCCCTCGTAGGTCGTCGCCGACGTAGCAGCACCAGACGTCGCCGACTTGACTTCCCCTTCGATGCTCAGGGAGACGGAAGCGAAGGACAGGGAAGAGCCGAAGGCCTTCCGATATTCGGCCAGGGTTTGGTCGGTGCGTGCCGAGAGTACGAACGCCCCCGAGTCCTGAAGAGTGAACTCGGATTCGTCCTGGGCCCGGGTGTACATGAGCTGCATGTGGCAGACCGTGGCGTCGTCGCGTGTCACAAACTCGACGTGTTGGTCTGTGGAGCTACCGGCGTACGGTGTGCATGCGGATTCGCTCATCGTGCGAGAAGGGTCGACGACGGTCAACGTGTCGACGAGCTGGCCATCCTTGGTCAGGACGTAGGCCTCGGATAGCGTCGGTCCGTCCGCGGCGTGAGCGCCGAATACGACCGTCGACGTGATGAGCAAAGCCCCGAGCGTGGCGCACAGGGCGCGAAAGAATCGCATGCAGTCCTCCTGATATAACCACTCGATTATCCTCTCTTCGTGGATACAAAGCAACGAGTGGTCGCAGACGCAACATTGGCTGACCGGTCGTCAAATGGAAAAGAGAGCTGTGTCAAAGGTAAACGGCCCCGATTGACAAGGTGAGATTGCGATCCGTCACGTAGTATGACAGGTATCTACCTAAGGTCAGGTTTTCGATGGTTAGTTTCATCAAAAGCTGAACGAGTTGAGGAGGGGCTCTATGAAGTGTCGACTTGCCACGCGTGCTGATATCCCTGAGATGACACGCATTATCACCGAGGGATTCCTTGATTATCCCCTTCATGTCATGCTCGAACCGTACCTCTACCGCCCGGAGCGTTACCCGGAATGTCTCGCTGCCATCAATCGGATGCTCGCTGCTTCGTATCAGAGGGTCCGACACGCTCTCGTCGTCGAGCATGAGGGGCGGATCGTTGGAACTGCGCTCATGCATGACCGCAAGGTGGGGGTCCTGCAGAGCTTCCTCAATGGAGGCTATGAATTCTATCGATACGCGTCGCCCCGGCTTGTCAAGGATTTTTCTGACGTTGTTGATCGTGCTGATCAGGTGACGATCGATAAAGGTGACTTTGATTGGTATCTCGAGGTGCTCTCGGTTGATAAGAGCATGCGGGGGCGCGGGGTCGGTCGATGGCTGGTCTCCCAGGTGCTGCCGGACTATGTGGCGAAGCGCGGTGGGCGCGCATACGGCTTTGTTACCTCCACTGAAAAGAATGCCCGCTTTTACCTCAATGGTGGGTGTGAGCTCCTCGATCGTTTCGATGTGCAGATGCGTGAACAGACCTGTCCGATCTGGTCCTTCCAGAGGCGCGCCGAGCTCCTCTGAGGATTGCTCGAGTAATCTGATCGCCGTGAGCTGTGTTTACGCTGGTGAAAACCTGTTTTTTTGCAGGTCGCAGCGCGTGATGCACGTCCCGCAGTTCCGCTTGACTTCAAGGGCTTGAGGTCTTTTAGGGTGAAGCTATGGCAGGAACCGGCTCTGGGCGCACGTACTCCATTAAGGAGGTAGCGGCGCTCGTTGGGTTGCCCGCGTCCACCCTGCGCTACTACGAAGATGTCAGCGTTATTCCGGCCATTGCTCGCGATGCCTCCAGTGGTCACCGTACGTACACCGAGGATGATCTTGAGCTGCTGACCTGGGTGTCGTGTCTCTCTGCGTCCGGAATGTCGATTGCGGACATGCGTGAATATGTCCGATCGGGTCTGGGCGGGGAGAGAGATATCTGCGAGTTTGTGACCCTGTTGGAGCAGCAGGATGCGCGCCTACAGGAGGAAGCTCAGATTATTGAGCTTCGCCGTGAGTTCTTGCGCACAAAGGTTGCTTACTGGCGCGCGATTAAGCGCGATGATGTCGCAGAAGCTGAGCGCTTGGATATCGACGCGCGTGCGCTCGCAGAACGCCTGAAGAAGTTCTCCTTGCGTTCATGAAAGCCTAGTGGGGCGGTCTTCATGCCTGCTCCGAACTCTGCCCCGCTAGGGGGCACGGGGCCGCGTATCCGGGTTGGATGCGCGGCCCTCAACTACGTCCGTTGGGGATTCCAGTAGGGAATGTGCTGGCGCAGATATGCCATGTCTCGGTCGATGAGCGGGGCAAGTTGTTCCCATGGGAGGGCGTCGTCGCCGTGCCATGCGATTTCGGCGATGACGAGGAGTCGGGGGAGTAGATGGTAGAAGAGGAGATCTGGGCTTGTGACCGACGTGGACCATGCGACAGCTTCGATTCCCTTGAGCCGTTCGCTGTGTAGTGCCTGAGGCAGCAGTTCATAGAGCTGGTGTGCGGTCGCAGGAGATGCTGTGGGTGAGCTGGGGCGCGTGGGATGGCTGAGTGTGAGGAGGGGTGAGTCTGCCAGAACCCAGGGGGCACCCGACGAAGCGGCTTCGGTGGTGTGCGATCCGCTGTGGCGTGATGAGAGGAGGATTGTTCCTGGGGGTGGGCAGTTGTATGTGCGAGTCACGGTGTCCCAGGTGGCCGCCCGGCGACCGTGGAAGTGAAGTGTGCGCATTGCTCGTTCGATAAATAGGCGCTCGATATCTCGCCCAGATGTCAGGCCTGCGCGCTCGAGTGTGGGGTCATTTTCCCACGGATTCCAATCGGTTTTGGGTGCGCCGATATGAATAATGGGGGAGGGGAATAGGTCGCACACGTGGTGGAGGGCTGCCTCGATGAAGTGGAGAGATGAGGCGATGGGCCATAGCGTCGTGTTGTGTTCCTGTATGGGTGCATGGGCGAGGGCGGGGTTTCCCATGTGCGGGTATGCGCGGATTGCGGCACCGGCGCAGGAAGGGATCGAGATCTCCGGGATGATGCGGATGTTGCGCTGAGCGGCGAAGCGGACGAGGTGACGAATGTTTGCGTCAGAATAGAAGCCTTGTGCTGTGCGTGCGGGCGACGTGCGCCATGTGCCTGACCGTTCTGGCGCGCAGGCATGGTCGTACCAGTCTTCCGGGGCTCTTGGAATCTGCGCCCCGATGGATGTGAGGGCGGGGTAGCCGGGGACGGGGATGCGCCAACCTGCGTTGTCAGTCAGGTGCCAGTGCAGCACGTTCAGGCGGTAGCGGGCCATGACGGTGATGATGAGTTCCATGACCGGGACGGTCCAGAATGTGCGTGCGGAATCGATGAGGAGGCCGCGCCATGAGCAAGAGGGGGGTCTGGTGGGATCGTGAGGGAGGGGGGAGGGTGTTGTCGCCATTGCGGTTCCTAAGAGTGGGCTACTCAAAGTGTAACAAGCGTCACTAAACTGGTGGGGTGGTTTCGCGATGGGTAACGGTGTCACTTGAGTTGTGTTCGGGCTGCCTCGTGGTGTCCGAGTGTGTCACAATTGTGTGAAGCCAGTCATGCTCGAAGAGGAGTGATTCATGCTGTCGACCGACACGGTGTCTCTTAGCCCCAACCCGCTCGTTCAGGCCCTTGGAAAGCCTGCCAAGGAATTCACGAAAGCCGACATCATCGGCTATATCGAAGACAATCGCATCCTCATGCTGAATCTTCGATACGTCGGTGGGGACGGTCGACTCAAAACGCTCAACTTCGCGATCCAATCCAAAGCTCACCTGGACCGTGTCCTGACGCTCGGTGAGCGCGTCGATGGCTCATCCCTGTTCACATTTGTCGAGGCAACCTCCTCGGACCTCTACGTGGTCCCGCGTCTGTCGACGGCTTTCCTCAATCCCTTCGCATCCATCCCGACGCTCGACCTCCTGTGCGGTTTCTATGACGTTGAGGGCAAGCCGCTCGCATCGGCTCCTCAAGAAATTCTGCGGAAAGCCCAGCGTGCTCTGACGGCGGAGACGGGGTGCGAGCTGCAGGCTCTGGGAGAGCTTGAGTACTACCTGTTCTCAGCTGAAGACAGCCTCTATCCGGTCGAGGAGCAGCGCGGATACCACGAGTCAGGCCCCTTCTCGAAGTGGGAAGACGTGCGTACTGAAACCCTCCTCCACTTGGTGAGCATGGGATGTGCCGTGAAGTACGCGCACTCCGAGGTCGGCAACTTCGTTGCTGATGGTCGGCAGATGATCCAGCAGGAAATTGAATTCCTGCCCGTCGACGTGATGGACGCCGCTGATCAGATGGTCCTCGCCAAGTGGGTGCTGCGCGAGGTCGCCCACTCCTACGGCATCGAGGTCTCCTTCTCTCCCAAGATCGCCGTCGGCCAGGCCGGATCTGGCATGCACTTCCACACGCGACTCGTCAAGGATGGCGTCAACCAGTTCTCGACCGGATCAGGGCTGACGGAGAAGGCGCTTCAGGTCATCGGCGGTTACCTATCACATGCAGCCTCGCTCACCGCGTTCGGAAATACCGTTCCTACCTCGTTCCTGCGCCTCGTCCCCCATCAGGAGGCGCCGACCTCGATCTGCTGGGGCGATCGTAATCGTTCCGTCCTTGTGCGTGTGCCCCTCGGCTGGCAAAACATCGACGACTCGATGTTCCGTGACGCCAACCCCGGCGAGGCTCCGATCACCGATCTGCCTAATGACTCTCAGACCGTTGAGCTGCGTAGTCCCGACGGATCGGCAGCGATCCACCTGTTGCTCGCCGGTATCGCGGTTGCCGCCCGCATCGGTCTGACTGAGCCGGGAATGGCCGACTATGCGCGTGAACGCAAAGTGGATGGGGATGCGTCCCAGACTCCGGGTCTGGATCAGCTCCCGGATTCTTGTTTCGAGGCGGCGGGCAGGCTCCTTGCTCAGCGTGAGGACTATGAGGCTCTCGGCGTATTCCCCGCCGGACTCATCGATTCGTGGGCATCACACCTCATGGAACTGGGAGACATGCACCTGCGCGACGACCTGGCAGATTCGAAGGTGTCGGTCGAAGAGCTCGTGGCGCGCTACTTCCATGTCGGGTAACGCCGCACACGATGGGCCCCAACCTCTCACCTGAGGTTGGGGCCCATCGCGACGTGTACCTGCTAGGGGAGATCGGGTGGGGAGAATCGCTCCGTGTCCATCTCGGCGTTGGGGTCAACGGGTCCCTGAGCGCTCGCTGGCGGGGCCTCGTGATGCTTCGACGAGGCCGGTGGAAGGGAACGCTGACCGTAGGGAGTGGCAGCCGTTTTCTCTGCCGATGCGGAGCGTCGCTGTGCCTCACGCAGAGCCGCATCACGCGCGAACTGCGCGTCGGCGGCGGCCTGGCGGGACTGCCGTGATCGGCGCACGAGGCCGGTGATGGCGACGATGAGGAGAACTCCTCCCGTGATCGCCATGATTGGGGTCAGCGAACGTGCGGTGGAGGTGTGGCCTCGTTCCTGAGTGGAGGCGGAATTGGCCGATGGAGATGGCGAGAGCGTAGGGGAGGGGGACACGGAGGACGCGTTGGCGTCGACGGTTCCCGTCGCGCTCACGTTAGAGGTGACGTGATGCCAGGTGACCGTGCTTGCGTCCGTCTTTGTCGATGCCCCGGGGGTGATGATCTGTCCGCCGTCAGAGGCCTCGATAACGAGAGAACTGTGCGCAATCAGGGTGACCGACTCGATGGAGGCCGACGCATCGGGAGACGAGAACCCCTCGAGCAGACGGGCTGACGTCGATTCGAAATGGAAGACACCGCCGTCGTCAACCGAGACGACCTCGGCGCCACCGTCCTCAAGTTCCCAGGTGAAGCGGCATCCGTCCACGCCGTCAACGCTCACGAGGAGTGACGACGTGGCCTTGGCTGCCGTGCCCATCGACTGACACTGCTCACCGATCAGAGGCTGAGACGTCGACAGTGTTACCTGGTGGATCGCATTCACCCCCGGCGTCATCTCATAGACCTCGACCAGTCGGATCTGCGTCGGGTCGTCGGCGAGTGCCGCTGCGCCGCCCGCCGTCAGGGCAAGCGCCCCAGCGGTACCGAGCAGCACTCGCATGAGCCTCATTCGGCCTCGTCCTCCGAGCGCAGGCGCGGAACCGAGGTCTTCTCCGGGCGGATGCCGACCTTGTCGGCGTAAAACGCGCGGATCACTTCCATGTCGGCGCGCACGTCGCCCGTCAGCTGGTATGTCGGACCCCAGCCGAACGTGCGGGTATTGCGGTCAATGAAGCCCAGCTGAATCGGCACGCCCGCCTCCATTGCGATGCGATAGAAGCCGGACTTCCAGAAATCGCGCGGTGATCGCGTGCCCTTCGGCGTGATGCACAGCGTGAAGGTGTCTGCCTCGCGGATGCGCTGGGCAACCTGCTCGACCAGGCCGTGCGCGGCGCTGCGTTCCACGGGAACCGCACCGATCTTCTTCACGAACCAACCCAGCACCGGAGCCTTGACGACGGAATCCTTCACCAGGAACGAGAACGTGCGCCCGGACTTCCACATGGAAATCGCCATGAAGACGCCGTCCCAATTCGAGGTGTGCGGGGCGCCGATGACGATGACCTTGTCCGGCAGGGGCTGCGTGGACAGCTTCCACCGGGAAATAGACAGGTACGCGGACGCGATCGCTGAGGTGAGAGCCATGGGGGCCTTTCTGGTCGGAGCTGCCATCAATCCTACCCGCGCCCGCCTCAGTTGATCGTCTCCACGGCAAGGGTCTGCGTCATGATGTGGGGGTGGCCCGGCCACAGCGTCAGCGCACGCTCGCGCACTGCGGCGGTCTCGACGCACACGAAGTTCTGCCATTCGCCTTCGCCCACGTCGCTCATGCCAGCCGCCCCGGCCGACCAGGGATTCCACACGATCGTCGAACCCGAGCCGTTCTTGTCGACGATGATGCGCCGATCAAGCTTCGGATCGATCACCTGAACCTGCTGGGTCGTTGTGTACACGCGGTCCGTGAATCCCACGAAGCTCAGGTCCCCGCACTGCGTGGAGTAGCGGCCTCGGACTTTATCGAAGTAGCGCTCGCCGTCCAGGCCCTCAACCGTCACGTCCTTGACGTCGCCGACCCGCAGGTAGGTGTGCATGGCGGCCTCGATCGCGAAGGGGTGGTCGTCCTCGTTCGTCAGGGTCAGGGTCATGTTCAGCTCGGAACCCGCAAGGACGTCCAGGCGCGCGCAGAAGGAATGAGGGTAGAGCGCGGAGGTCTCGCCCGTGTGGTGCAGCTCGAAAGAGAACGAGGCCGGGGCGTCGTTCGCGGGTTGCGTGGAGGCCAGGAGCTTCCACGTCGAGGTGCGCGCAAAGCCGTGGGCGCCGGCTCCCGGACCGGGACGCGACGGGGAGTCCTCGGGGCCGCCAAACCAGGGCAAGCACAGGGGAACGCCGCCGCGGATCGCCTTCGTGCCGTCTAAGACGGCGCGCGAGGATAGCCACAGGACGTCCTCTTCATCCGTTGGGCGCCACGACAGGAGGTGGGCACCGAAGGGGGTGATCTGCGTTGAGGAGGAGGGAACGGTTGCTGAGAGGGTGGCGATATCGCTCATAGTGATCAGTGAAGTGCATGGATAGTTTTGCAGCAAATAGACCGAATGGTCCAGGTGGGTGGGTAGATGACGTGGTGGATGTCGCAGGGTGGCGTGCGCATTGGCCCTCCGTATGCCGATATTCTGGAGAGGTATGTGCGTGGAATCGGTCAGTCGGCCGAATGTCCAAGGGGCTTCTGTGCCCCATCACACGCAATAATAGGTGTCCACATTTGAGGAGTCCAGATATGTCCACGCGGCCCGACCTGCGAAATGTCGCCATCGTCGCACACGT
>ERZ772972.330-NODE-330-length-17547-cov-4.205065_pt1 | contig 17547 bp, 16 predicted proteins | sample MGYA00580673_ERZ772972 | MGnify/ENA primary metagenome ERZ772972 (study PRJEB29015, sample SAMEA2738051) | human oral metagenome | biome: human oral; feature: human-associated habitat; material: saliva | place: China | collected 2229 ... | reverse complement strand
TGTCTAGTAATCCGGATTTAGCAGGCATAATTAAAAGCGATATCATCAATCTATGCGAAAAGTACCCCTTTGTTAATCTGAGTCATTATGGATTTATCCCCAAATGGGAAGATTTATATTTTAAGGTCTTAGACTCAATGTCTAACAGAATACAAGCGTAAAACCCTTTCTTCAGAGTTTGATATGTACTATCCTTAATGGTTATCTAGCAAGAATCGTACATATCAGTTTATCTGGTGAAAGGGTTTACTACATTATCCGATAAAGAAGTTTCGAATCTTATTTTTGGTTTTTGTATTTTAAATTTGTAATACCGATAATAGCTATCATTCCAATAATAAATATTGCAAAGAAAATCATACTCACGGGCATTTGATCTTCTTTTTTCGTAAAGATCATGAAAAAATATAATATGTTTAATAATACAGCTAAGCCTGCCACCTGCAAGCTCATTGAACGCAACTTCTTTTCATACCTGTAAACATCTTTCTCATATATTTTCTTATGTCCTGCGAGCATTGTAAAATCACGATTTTTAATACTGTACTCAATTGATAAATACATAATCAAAGCGATTACAGATGCTGATACAACCGAACTCATAGCGCCAAAGGGATTATAATATCCGAAAAAGGCTAAGATACAATGTATAAGTGATAGCAGATTAGCGCTGAGGGGCACAAGAAAATAATAGTTCTTCCTATTTTCACTTTTATAGAAGTCATTATTTATTATTTCATCAACAGTCACATTAAAAATTATACCTAAATTCTTCAATGTATCAGCATCCGGTTGAGTCTTTGCATTTTCCCAGTTAGAAATCGCCTGCCTCGTAACGTTTAGTTTTTCAGCCAATGCGTCTTGAGACATATTATTGCGTGCCCTGAGACTCTTAATTGAATCACCCATCCTGCTCATGCAAATTCACCTCCTGAGATACAAGTATCTTATACCATAGCTTTACGCTTACAGTACAGCAACAATCCATTGCATGGCGAAAACCGTCACTTTTAAGTCGCTATATCTCCTCGGCCTCATTAGCTCTTCTCAGCAATATATCTATAATCTGCTGATACTCGCCGAGTCCCTTGAGTATGCACTCCACATCAAAGCCTGCCTCTCTAATCATGATCTTGCAGGAATCCTCATCATCGCCACCGATATCGTTTAGCGCATGGTCCCCTGAAACGAATAGAAGAGGCACTAGCCAAACCTTGCGTGGCTTTAGTTCGCCAAGCTTTGATATTGCACGCTCGATGTCAAGTTCGCCCTCAATAGTTCCAACGATGAAGTTCTTGTGGCCGATGGAGCCTAGCTGATTTTCTAGCTTCAAATAAACGTCGTCGACCTCGTGATCACTTCCGTGTCCCATCAAAACTAGAGCGTCTTCATCTTCAACAAAAGAGAAAATATCTGCAAGAGCAGCTCCTACTTCTACTAATGAAGCCTCATCGTGAAGCAGAGCGTGACCGAGCTTTATGCTTGAGAAGTCATCCTTGCCAGCCTCTAGCTGAGCTACGATTTTAGCATACTCTATACCTTCTAGGATATGTGATGGCTGTACTAGGATTTCATCAAAGCCGTCAGCCTTTATCTGCTCAAGCGCTTCGCTGACATTGTTTACCTTCATGTCATCACGCTTTAGGATTTTTCTCATAATCATTCCACTAGTCCATGCTCTGTAAACAGGCGCATTATCAAAGTGCTCTCCTAGAGTTTTCTCGAATCTTTCGATTGTTAGCTTTCGAGTTTCCTCATATGAGGTTCCGAAGCTGACCGCCATAATTGCTCTTTTTGACATAATACTTCCTTTCTCTTGGGCAGTGCCCCTTATAGATTTTTCTTCTTATATATAAAGTTCATTGAAATAAGTGAAAAAACGATTAAATAAATTATCAAAATGATAATTCCACTTAGCTCAAAACCCTCTCCTCTCGATATGGACCTCAGCATTTCACTCGCCTTAGAAAGTGGCAAAACCGAGATAAACTGCCTGAAGCCGTTAGGCATTTCATCATTTGAAAAGAAGGTGTTACACAGAAATGACATTGGCACTATTATAAAGGATGTATACCTAGGTGCATCTGTATAGCTCTTTGCCATAAATGAAAGCGTAAGTGCGATTGTGGCAAACACTGTTCCGTTTAAGAACATGACTAGAAGAGACCAGCCGTTCCAAACAAGTCCCGTTTTGAGTGGTAAGGTAAGTAGCAGAATCATTGCTGCCGAGTAGATGCCGCGCAGGCTTCCGCCTATGATTTGCCCCGTGATAAACTGCCAAAGCGGGGTAGGTGAGACCATTATTTGGTCGAGTGCCTTTTCGTAGAGCCTTTGGACGCTCATGTTTTGGGCAACAGCACCAAAGCTTCCCGTCATCGTCGACATAGCCACAAGTCCTGGAATGAGGAAGTTAATGTAGGGCTCTCCATGTGAGGTGGTCTTTATTCCCATTCCAAAGACAATCAAATATAGAAGAGGGGAGATCATAGCAGAAAGCGTTATCTTATAGAAATCCCTCTTAAATTCTGTCCATTTTTCCCAAAGAACGGTAACTATACCCATTTAAATCTCCATATCTCGATATCCGAGTTTAGCTTCTTACTTTCTTCCGAGTCCTCTTCCGATTCTCTCGATAAATACATCTTCTAGCGTCGTTTCCCTCATGCTAGCCTTCGTATCTGTATGGCTTAGATACTCAATTGCTCCGCTCTTTTCGGCAAAGTAACGACTTTTGATTTCCTCGTCTATTATCTCATCGATTGCATAGTTTCCAAGCTCGTCAATCAATGCCTGAGGCGTATCAACCGTATCAAGCTTTCCCTTATTTATCAAAGCAATTCTATCGCAAAGAGACTGCGCTTCCTCTATGTAGTGCGTCGTCAAGATGATGGTCATTTTGTTGCTGTTTATCTTTCTAAGCAAGTTCCACATCTGCCTTCTGGAAAAGGCATCCATGCCAGCTGTCGGCTCATCGAGCAAAAGAATCTCGGGCTCTACCATCAAAGCCCTGCAGATCATGAGTTTGCGCTTCATTCCGCCCGAAAGGTGTCTTACAATCTTATGCCTATACTCGAGAAGCCCTGTAAACTCAAGGAGTTCCTCCGTTTTCTGGCGAATGAGCTTCTTCGGCATGTAGTAGAGTCTGCCTTGATATTCCATGACCTCATCCATGGTCATGTCCTGCCTCATCGAGTACTCCTGAGTGATGACGCTGAGCCTGCGCTTTTGCGAAAGATTGCGCCTTGTCAGTTCCTCTCCATCTATGAGAACCTTGCCATCGCTAGGCAAAAGAACAGTTGAAATCATACTAATTGTTGTGGTTTTACCCGCACCGTTAGGTCCAAGCAGTCCAAAGAACTCCCCTGTCTCTATCTTGAGATTGAGATTATCTACAGCTATATGATCGCCGAAGCGCTTTGTTAGATTACAAAGTTCTATCATATTTGCATCTCCAAAAGTCTTTTATGATATAATCATCATATGAAAAAGATAAATTTATTAAAAACAAAAATATTTTGCCTGCTAACAATCTGCTTCCTGCTCATTCCGAGCAGTACTTTCGCCCTTGGCGATTACGATACCGCAGAGGCAGAGTCTGCCCTGAAATACGGGATGACACCAATTTCAGCATCCGAAGTGAAAAACGGTAGCTTTGATATTATGGTATTATCTAGCTCAAGGTTTTTCAAGCTAGAGCTATCTAGCATCACATCAAAGGATGGCGAGCTTACAGCGCTTGTAAACATCAAAAGCAAAAGCTACAAATACGTATATCTTGGAACTGCCGAAGAAGCCTCAAAGGCCGATGAGTCTGAGCTCATTCCTGTGACCATAGACGGGGAACACTCACATTTCGAGATTCCGCTAAAGAGTCTTAACTCCGATGTTCAATGTGCAGCCTTCAGTATCAAAAGGCAAAAATGGTATAACAGAAATATAGTTTTCGATGCTTCAAGTCTTCCTGATAAGGCGCTAAACTTCAAAACGCCTAACTACGATTTAATTGAAAAATCAACGAAAGAATACATTGAGAAGCATAATCTCAGCAAGGATGTCCTCGGCGAAAAGCCTAAGCAAATCGAAACGACAGATGATCAAAACACTGTCAAAAAGATACTCACTGTCGCATTTGCGGTAATGATTATCGGCGGTGTTTTGAACCACCTATTAAAGCGCAGGCGCAGGTAGTGCCGCTGCGCGAGGGCCGCGCATCAAAGTCTTTTGACAAGCTAAGCGCGGGCCTGTCCATGGGCGCAGGTAGAGGCCGCTGCGTACAAGGCCTCTGAAATATAGCCGGGACCCCGGCTATATTTTTATTTTTCCTTGTTTTCCTTTGCGATTATCAAGGAAAAATAACCTGCGCCGTCAGGAATTTCCTCTACGCTGTAGTATTTATTTTCATTTGGAAGACCACAGTTTTCCACCATATTTACCTTGCGTCCGCTTGCCTTAAGGATTTCCTTAACCTTAGGCATCTGCCTTCCGCTCTTCATCAGAACATAGCTTCCATCTAAAGCTAGTTTATCATCAAGCTGATGTACCGCAGGAATAACATGAAGTGGCTCCTGCCACTCAGTTAGCGGAATACCTAGGCTTGCTGCTGCAGCGCAGAACGAAGTTATTCCACTGATATACGCAGTCTCAAAACCGTGGTTCTTAACTATTTTCTCAAGATAGGAGAATGTCGAGTAAACCGTTGTATCTCCAAGTGTTATAAAGCCAACGCTCTTGCCCTCTGCAAGAACCTTTTCTATAGTCTCTGCTCCGTTCTTATGGGCTTTTAGGAGCATCTCCTTATCCAAGGTCATCGGCATGTCGATAGGAAGCATCTCCTTTTGCTCGATCTCAGGCACAGCCTGAACTGCAATTCTGTACGCTAGCGTTTCCTTCACATCAGTTCCAGGTGCCGCAATAACATCGACTTCCTTCATCATTCTAACTGCCTTAAGCGTAATATGCTCTGGATCTCCAGGCCCTATACCTATTCCGTAGAAAATACCCTTCATTTTTCCTCCAATTCGCATTGCAAAATCTATTTATTCAGCTCGCAGATAAGCCTTCCAATACCTTGAACTGAATGTTCCTTAGCTACTGAAAACTCTCTGTCAGTTCTTTTTTTGAGCTCTTTTGCAGTAATATCACCTATGCAGATAATTTCCGCATTAGGAAGCTTCTGGCTTTCAAAAAAGGCCCTTACACCTGCAGCGCTTGCAAACACTAGATAGTGGCAGTCCTCAAACTTCTTAATATCAAAATCCAAGCCTGTCTGCACAGTATCATAAATCTTTCTGTCATCAAAGCTTACACCTTTTTCCTCAAGCTTTTCATTAAGCTCAGGTGAGCCGCCCAGTGCTCTTAGAATCAAGATTTTTTCTCCGTCACATTTCTCTGCAAGAAGCTCACCAAGGCTTGCAGCTGTATATTTTTCGGGCATTAAATCTGCTATGATGCCATGTTCTCTTAGCTTTGATGCTGTACCAGTACCTATGCAGGCAAATTTCAGCTGTCCTAGACACCTTATATCCATTCCCCTTGCTTTGATTTCATCAAAGAAAATATCTATTCCATTTGCACTAGTGAAAACAATCCATCCGTAGTCACTAAAGTCTTCAGGAATTTCACCAGGATTTGGTGCAAGCTCAAGGCAAACCATACTTTCTACAAAAGCTCCAAGCTCTTCTAGATGCTCAGTGAGCCTAGAAGTAAAGGATCTAGTTCCCGTTATAGCTACGCGCTTTCCGTCAAGCGGCCCCTTACCCTTGCTTTCCATATGAAAACCTGCAACCTCGCCGACTACAAGAATTCCCGGTGATTCAGCAAGCTTAGCCTTCTCTGCGATATCGCCAAGACAGCCATCTATTCTCTTCTCTCTTCCAGAAAAACCTCTGCAAACTATGGATGCAGGAAGATCTGGTGATTTTCCATTTTTGATAAGATTTTCGCTAATCTCTGCAATGGAGTTTATTCCCATGAGAAAGACCAAGGTTCCATTTAGCTTAGCAAGTGCTTCGTAGCTTTCAGTCTTACTACTTGCACTGTGCCCCGTTATGACCGTAAAGGACTGAGCAATTCCGCGATGTGTTACAGGAATTCCAAGGCTTTCTGGTACTGCTATACAGGAACTGATTCCCGGAAAAAGCTCACAGTCTATGCCCTCAGCCTCAAGCGCAAGATACTCCTCACCACCGCGACCGAATACAAAGCTGTCTCCACCCTTAAGCCTTGCGACTAGCTGGCCCTTTTTTGCTTCCTCTATCAAAATTTCGTTTATTTCAGGCTGGGTTTTGCTGTGCTTAGCAAAGCGCTTCCCCACATAAATCCTCTTACAATCATCCCTGACCTCGCCTAGGAGTTTGTCGTCTATCAAGTCATCGTAAACGAGAACATCCGCCTTTTTCAGAGCCTTTAGGGCCTTAACTGAAATTAAACCTCTGCCACATCCAGCACCTATAAGCTGTACTTTACCTCTCATTAAATCTCCTCCGTAAGCATAGACAAAACTAGCTGGCTAAGCTCCTGCCTATCCTCAAAGCTTCCATCTACGCAAACCTTTCTCTCATCCTTAAGTGCCATCAAAGTGACACTGTCTCCCTCAATTTTTGCATGAACACCAAGAGCAGACTTGCAGTCAGCCTTGAGCTTGCAGAACACACTTCTCTCTAAATCAAAGCGTCTTTTCGTATCAAAGTCTGAAACCTCTCCTAGTAGCCTTACTATTTCCTTATCCTCACTACGGCATTCTATCGCAATGATTCCCTGACATGCAGCAGGAATCATCTCCTCGCTCGAAAACTCGTAAACATCATAAGGTCTAAGGTCTATATTGAGCCTATCAAGAGCAGCTCTAGCAAGAATTATTGAATCATACTCGCCAGACTCAAGCTTCCCAAGCCTTGTTCCTATATTTCCCCTAAGGCTCTTAAACTCTACATTTTCGTCGATGGCAAGATATTCACAAATTCTTCGCGGGCTTCCGGTTCCAATTACCTTCTTTGCATCGTTTTCGGCTGTGCAGGTCCCATCGCCCTTAAGCGATATGAGACAATCTGCAGATGATGCTGCCTTCGGAACACCTGCAATTACAAGGCCTTCGGCAAGTTCATAAGGGAGATCCTTTGCCGAGTGAACTGCAATGTCAGCACTCTTATCGAGCAAGGCCTTTTCAATTTCACGCACAAAAAGACCATCTCCGCCGATTTCTTGAATCGGACGATTTTGATCTTTATCACCCTTTGTTTTTACAATGAGAAGCTCGCACTCAAAGCCCTTTGCTTCTATCAATGCCTTGACCTGCTCTGCCTGAGTCAAGGCGAGTTTACTTCCTCTTGTCGCTAAAACTATTTTTCGCATCACAATACTCTTCTATTATCTTATCTACATTAGCTTCATCTAAATCATCCATACTCAAAAGCTTTGACATAACATAATTATAGATTTTACTGCGTTCCACTTGAGATTCTACCTTTGATGGTAGGCTCTTTCGAAGCTCGCCCATGATGTCCAGCACCTTCTCGATATTTTCTGGGATAATATCCTCAATCTGCTCTCTCAAATGCTTTGAGTATGCAGGACTCTTTCCAGATGTTGAAACGCTAACTACAAGATATCCTCTTTTGATTATACCTGGAAGAAAGAAATCGCATTCCTCCCTATCATCTGCCGCGTTTACAGGTATTCCTCTAGATTTACAGGCTGCCACTATGGCCTCATCCTGCTCTCTGCTTCCTGTTGCAGTAATTACAAAATCAAAGCCCTCTAGGTCTTTATAATCAAAGCATTTATTAACGACCTTGATGCCTTCTCGAGCTAATCCTTCGGCCCCTTTCTTTGATATAACTGTGATATTGCTCGTGAACTCGCTTATTGCTGAAAGCTTTCTCCTAGCAATTCTGCCACTTCCTACGACCAGAAAGCTCTTGTCCTCGAGATTTATACAAAGCGGAAATCTGTTCATTTTTCTATCCTGCTATTATCTGTGCATTTTGCGCATAATAGGTATTAGCTTGTATGCTAGTACCGCTGCAAGCATGCAAATTACGGAATCTGGAATAACTGTACTTAGGAACCATACGCTAAATAGCTGAGCTATACCGATGCCCTCAGTTCCTGAAATCACAAAATTAAACATTATGAAGTAGTAGATTAGTCCGCAAGCATAGTAAGCTATCTCGCCTACGAGCGCAGCAATTGCAAGCTTTGGAAGGCTTGGCTTTCCCGTTCTGCTAGAAAGCAGACCTGAAAATAGCGCCGCAAAAGCAAATCCAATCAGGAAGCCGAATGTAGGTCTAAGCAGATATCCTAGTCCTCCGCCGTGAGCAAATACAGGAATTCCTATAAGTCCTATAATCAAATATGTTAGAACCGACACAAATCCGTTTCTTGCTCCAAGCAAAAATCCAGCAAGCAGTGCAAAGAACACCTGTAGTGAAATTGTTACCTCAAAAACTCCTAGCGGCAGTGTAATTTTAATAAACGCTCCAACTGCCATAAGCGCTGTGAAGAGACCGCAGTAAATAACATCCTGTGTTCTAAAGCCTCTTGTAACATCTTTCTCTACATTACCCATAAAAACCTCCCTTTTATTAAATCTCTATAAATTTCTATATAAATGTCATTTTACAAACATAGATAGACTCCTATATTCACAAAATAGATATTATGGTCTTAGTGCTGTAATCGGTACAACAATAACGCCATCCTCTCTTTTATATGCCATGTTGCTCATTCCGGATATAACACATAGCACTTTAGGTACAGAGTCTCCTTTATGTTCCATCATTCTTTTAAAACTTAATAGTTCCTCTGCAGCTTTATCTATTTGATTTACACCTAACTTTATCTCAAAAGCTCCATACGTTCCATCTTGAAACTCTATTATTGCATCAACTTCCTTAGCTTTATCATCCCTGTAATGAAAAAGCTTGCCTCCGTAATATTCTGCATATATTTTTAGGTCATGTTCGCATAAGCTTTCAAAGATAAAACCAAATGTATTTAGGTCATTCAGCAGCATCTCTTTTGTGGCACCTATTGCTGCTACAGCAAGAGAGGGATCGACAAAATGCCTCTTTGCAGATTTCAAAATCCTTCTTTTTGACCGAAGTTCTGTGCTGAATGATGGTTGATTATCAATAATAAAAAGTCGGCTAAATATATTTAGATATTCTGTTACCGTGTCAGAATCAATACTTAATCCCTCTTTCTCCGCAATATCTTTTATAATTGTACTATTCTTTACGATTGTACTTTCATTCCTGCCAAGCGAATGTACAAGAGACCATACTTTATTTATATCTCTTCTAACCCCATCCACCTTGAACATATCGTCATCTATAACGGTCTTAAGGTATTCTTTTGCTAGATTTTCCGCATGGTCAGCAGATACTGAAATATTTTCCGGCCAGCCTCCACGCACAGAGTAATATATAAGCTCTTCTACACGTATATCACCTGTTATTTTCGGTTCTATATCTCCGTCAAACAGTTCCTTAAGAGATATAAGCCCTGATGAATCTCCAGTCTCATAAAGAGACATTGTATTCATTTTTACTTTACTTATTCGACCTGTTCCACTATGCATTACTCCTCTATGATTAGGAGTAGTCGATCCAGTAAGTATATATTTACCTTTACCACCATCAATATCGACATCAAATCTCACAGCATCCCATAAAGGCGGTACTTCTTGCCATTCATCTATAAGCCGAGGGACCTCACCCTTAAGAACAAGGTCCGGGCTCAACTGTGCCATAGTTCTCATTTGAAAATTATTTTGTGGGTCCCCTATAAATGCGGCACTCTTTGCTCTACTTCTAGCCGTCCATGTTTTTCCACAGTATTTAGGTCCTTCAATACATACAGCGCCAAAGCTATTCAGATATTCATCCAAATGCTTTTCTATCAATCTAGGTTTATACTCTTTTGGTTTTAGCATATCTTAACACCTCCATACAATAATATTGTATGTCTATTTGGCAATTTTCGCAAGTTCTATTCGGTATTTTTCTCTAATTCTATTCGGTATTTTTCTCTAATTTTATTCGGCAATTTTCGCAAGTTTTATTCGGTGTTTTTCTCTAAATTTGTTCTATGAGTTATACGGATAACTATATCAAATCATAAATAACTCCATTATATTAGCTAGCGTTCTATACCATCGCGAGCCTTAACCCCGCTAGAATAGTAGTGCCTTGTCTCCTGAATCTCAGACACTAGATCTGCCCTCTCAATCATGTAATCAGGCGCATACCTTCCCGTCAAAACAAGCTCCGTCCCTTCAGGCTTCGCTTCCATCAAAGCCAAAACCTCAGACTCAGCCAGAAGCTTAAAATAGCAGCAAATCGTAATCTCATCCAAAATCACAAGATCGTAGCTGCCATCGCGGAGAGCCTCCCTCGCCCTCGCAAGCCCATCCTCTGCGCTCCTGTAATCGTTCTCACTCGGCACACCGCTCATCATACAGCCGTCAATACCGTAGAGCTCCACTGTGATTTCAGGAAAGCGATCCTTTATTAGCTTGATTTCACTATATTCTATGCTCTTAACAAACTGACCAATGTAAACCCTGAGCCCCGCACCTGCTGCTCTCACCGCAAGTCCAATCGCTGCCGTAGTCTTACCTTTGCCGTTTCCTGTGTACACTTGAATATACCCTTTTTTCACAAATTTTACTCCTTCATCGATGTAAAATAAAAAGCCCAGTTCTACTGATTTCTAGTAGTACAGGGCTTGATTTGGTGTCCCAGAGGCGATTCGAACACCCGACGCACGGTTTAGGAAACCACATCGAAACTGCTGAATTTCAATGTTTATGCCGAATGGTGTGCCTTTGGGTGTGTATTTTAACCTCTTCACGCCCATTTAGATTGTATGCGTAAAGCTAATTTTTTGCAATAAAAAAAGAGGGCTATTGCCCTCTTGATTAGTCAAATATGTCGGCTAGAACATCATCAGATATACCACCCAAGACATAAGCCTTTTTGATTCCGTGCTTTTTGATATAAGCCTTTGCCGATTCGTTCGTATACTGATTGACAAGTAATACAGGATAGTCACCTAAATTGCTTGCCACAAGTCCGTCTGCCCATGCATTAACTAAAATCACAGTATCTGCGTTAGGATAAAATAGGTCTGCAATCTTAGATGATGTGTCGTACCTATCTAGTCCAGCAAGCCTTGTTACCTTGCCGATATCTGCAAGCTGTCGCTCAATATCCTTTGATACTACACTCTCGCCACCTAGTATGATGTACTCTAGGTCAGACTGCTTGTATAAAAATGACGCTTGCTTGATTGTGAGATAGTCTCCAACCATCATAACAGGGTATCTGACTGTCGATACCGATACACCATCAGCCCAATCCTTACCACTTGTGATGATTAGCTTTTTAGCACCTTTTATGCACTCTTTGAGCACCTCAAGATTAGTTGCGTATCTATCAGCACCACTGAGCACCTTTACTCCAGCACCATTAATCTTTACATCGCCACCGACAACTGTTGTCTCAAGTCCATTAGTACCCTTGCACTCATCATATACTAGATTAGCATTTTTAGTGTATGCAAGATAGCCAGCACTAAGTCCATCGGCAAAGGTCTTGCCACTAACAACAATCTTGTTAGGTTTTAGATGTGATTCAGCGATTAGGTCAGCAGTCTTGTACCTATCTGCTCCAGCATATCTAGTGATAGTTACATCTGATGGAATAGATTTCTTCTCGACCACAGGCTGAGCACCACCACCGTTATAGTAATACTCTGCTCTGCGATAGAGTTCGTCTAGTCTGTCATACCATACTCCAGGGCAAGCTGTAGGCTTTATGTCTTTGTGCCCTCTAAGTGGCAATTTTCGACCGTAGAATCGCCATATATCAGCGATAAGTTCTGCCACTGTCTCAAAGTCAGCTGGGCGACACTCAGGGCGACACTCAATGCCGATTGACCTAGAATTTTCTTCCATATCTCCTGAGTGCCAAGCGACGTTAGGATAGCTAACTATACAAGCCACTCTGCCAGCCTCAGCTACTAGATGAGCCGACGCACCACTTTTAGGATTACATAGCCAATTAACTGGCGTCATAAAGGCTTGTCCCATCAGCCCCCACCAATGTATCAAGATTTCTTCAGGATGATTTTGATTCGTCTCTCCGACAAAGTATTTGCCATAGTTAGGACTATCAAAGTCCTCTATAAATTGATATGCCATCGCCTACTCCTTGTCTGTTTCCTCTACATCGTTTAGTTTTAAAATCTGTTTAAAAATCTGATGCAAGCCTGTTGACGCAAGTCCACTAATCATACCACTAGCAATAGCCACTAGGGTTATCTCCTGTGCGTTGATACATCCTAGTATCGCTCCTAGCACTGTGACTGTAAGTGGTATGTACTTGTTGTCGGTTGGTAGGAATTTCTTCATCAGATAGCCTACGACCAAACAAACTGCGATTACTAGTGAGATGTAAAGATTTGTTAAAAATTCAAGATTCATGATATACCTCCTTGAATGAAAAATAAAAAGGTGGATTGATTTCCACCTTTACCTAACTAAAATATTTTGTATGCCAAGTGTAAGAACTGAGCCGATGACAACGGATATAATCGCTTGTATGACTGCGTTCCATCTCATCTTTGGTACTTGCTCAAGAGAACTTAGTCGCTCGCCTTGATGTTTTAATTCCTTTTGGAAATTATCAAGATGAACAACCATTGTTGCGATATTTCTTCCCATCTCTTGAATTACTTTATGCGTTTTTTCGGTCTCTCCCACTCGTCTTGTTAAATCATCAAGCCTTTGCGTGTTCTCTCGTAATTGCAAGATATCTCTTTCTCTTGTCTGCAGACAATGTGCTTTCGTTACAAAATCGTCCATACGCTCCCCCTTTCTTTATGCATTCTCCTTGCCTAAATATTTGATATAGAAATAGGTTGCTGGATTATTGCCGTACATCGTAAGGTTATTGTTACCTACGTGCCTTCCGTTAAGAGATACCTCATCTCCAGCATTTAGCAAAACAACCCTTGAAGGGAGTCCTATTCCAGCAGTCGTCTTTGTCGCTATCAGTGTTGATGCAATTTCTTTGTTGCCTACTCGGATATATACGCCCGTGTCTGGGTATGCGTGACTATCTCCACCACCAAAGTATATTGATGCACTAATCTCGTACATGCCAGCCTCTCTTACCTTTACACATCCGTTCATCAGCGAAAATACATTGCCGCTTGAAAATAGTCTGTTGTTGAGTGGGAGCTTTGTGATTACTCCGCTTAGTGGTGCAGTAACATTCTGCGTCGAATTTGCTTGAATAAACGACCCTACTACACTCTTCGCCTTGAAGTCGCCCTCGGTGTATAGCTGGGTTCCGTTAGCGTTTAGACTAGCATCTTTGATTCTGAGCTCGGGGGTCTTGATTGGAGCTGACGATATTAGTCCACTTCTGTCAAAGATGAGGAACTTATCATGGTAGTACATTCCGTAGTCAATACCACCTCTTGAGCCGATAAAGAAACTAGGCCCTATCTTTACAACTGCTGCAGAACTAGTTAGGTTGATTTCTCTAGGTGATACACTGGCTCTAATCGTTCCCTCTGCAGATGTGTTGATATATCCAATCTCAAGTGACTTATTTAGAATAAGTTCCGATTCCTCGCTGTAGATTGATACTCTCTTTCCAAACGATGCGTTGATATCCTGTCCATTTCTAATGTGCACAGCCTCGCTTGTGATAAGCACATTTGAGCCGGTCGCTGTCTCGGGCTCTTGATGTCCGTCTTTAAGGTCTGCCACCATCAAGCCTTTAGGTGATGATGCGATATAGTCCGTGGCTGTCTTCTGGGCCTCTTCCACTGACGCCTCTAGCATTGTGCTGATTGAGCTTATATCTTGCCTTAGTGTTTCGTCGACAATCGGATGCCATTGATAATCTGTGTAGTCGCTTGAAGGAGCCTCGACTTCCTTGCCTAGTGCAATTCCTGTCCATGTATGAGTGCTTGAGTATGTGTGTGCAAAGTTTGAGCCTTTGTCATCACTTGCGTAAGCTATCCATGTATAAGCTGACTTACCTATTGCTCCTGGTTCTCCTTGAGGGCCTTTCTCGCCTTGTCTTCCGTCTTCACCTTTGACTTTGCTCCATGTAAAGAGCTCAGGCTTGGTTAGGTCAACAGTCTCACTTGCTCGTCCGTTGCTAATGCCTAGATATGCCTTGCCATCTGCAGAGGTTGATATTCCATTTCCATGATTATCATCTGCATAAGCAATCCATGTATATAGAGGCTTAGGTCGTGGAAGAGCCTTGAGCTCGCTTGCAAGGTCAACGATTGACTGATAGATTCCACTATCTTGTATTAGATACTCGCCTAGAGTGGCTTTCTGCATACCGTCGTCGATAGATTCCTCTAGCTTGAGCAGTCTAGCCGATAGGTAGAGCTTGCCAGCCTCGTCAATGATGTTGATTCTATCACCTATTGCAATATTTTCAGGGAGTCTATTGATGTCAATCTCGTAGTTTTCCTCAATATCTCTAATCTTCTTTAGCTTGCCGATTGCGTGGTTACAAAGTGTCTTCTGCACCACTGTGTCATAGCTATATGTCTTTGTGATGTGCTTGAATGTCTGTGTCTTCTTTAGTCCGTCCTCCGATGTGATCTCGCTGATTCTTCCCCACTTAGCAAGTGCAGTTCTTGAGCATAGCCTTCCGTCTGCATCAACATAAAAATCGCCATCGTCATATACATAGCCTTTTAGAGTGATTGGTTCTTCCTTTCCCTCTGGAGTTCCACCCTTGACGATTAGAGCTGTTGCAAGGTTGGATATAGATTTTTTGACAACGATACGATCTATATCACGATTGAGTCTCAGCTCCTCTTTTACATCCTTTCCTCTGCGTTTGTGGATATTGATGTACTTGTGTGCCACTGTTAAGCCTTTTATATCAAAGCTATACGATACCTCTGCATCAAATTGTTTTGATAAACTAGCAAGCCTTTCCGTGACAGTCGCCTCTCCGTCCCAGCTCAGTTTCCTGGAGCGGTCTGAGATCTCGTTGATTCCGATTTCAAAACCACTGTCTTTAGTCCACTTTTCAATATACCAGCTAATGGGCTTTGCCTCTTCAGATTCAAAAGGTCCCGCAATCTCATTGAGCAAATCAAGTCCCGCATCTTCTGCATAGACTTCGACATCCTGGTTCTTGGAGTCTTCCACAGTGTCAATGATGGTGTATACCTCGTCTTTACCATCCCTTGAGCATAAAAGCTGATTGCCAGCCGTTGTCATTTGCTCTAGCAGAGCCTTATTTTCGCTTGTATAAACGATTTTAAAGCCTAGAGTGGCGATACCTGTGTCTACATCTTGAACCTTGCTGTCATCGGTGATTTTAAAGCCTTTAGACAGTTTGGTGGAGGCCATACCTAGTATATTTAGTTTTTTATCTGCAAAATAGATTATCACTATATGTACCTCTCTCTATACTTTAGTTTTAGCTGTGCATTCTTGGTCCAGTCTGACATTGCTACATTGATACGATTTACTCCTTGCGTTAGCTTAAAGCCTTCCCAATTATTGCCTATCGCTCCGTACTCAGGCGTCTCAAGATTGTTGACTATGATACGGCCCTCCCTCTCTCTTCTCTCTCTTGCTTAATTCTTCACGCATAGGGTCTGCTGTTGCCTTTGCGATCTCTTTGCCATCTAGTTCGACTGGAACAATCACTGTGTACCTTGCTACTGCATCATAGTCGTACTCGCTTGATAGACTAGCAGTAGGTATGCCAGCGAAACTCATCTGTCTGCCGATTCCAAAGCTATCAGCAATGCTTGAACCCATTCCGTCAACAGTCCTCTTTACTTTTGAAAACGAAGAGGTTAGTCCCTTATCAAGTCCGCTCATGATTGCGTTACCAGCTGGAATGAGAAGTCTCTTATCGTATTCGATAGGACCTTTATGTTTCTTAATCCATCCAGCAATTCCTCCGACAAAATTCTTCACTTTTTCAAAGCCAGCTGTGAGTCCTCCCAAAAATCCGTGGATGATAGCCTTTCCTATACTCTTTAGGTCAATCTTTGAGATTCTGTCGACAATTCCCTTACCTAGTCCTAGAATTGCATTGAATACTTGTGGTATAGCTTGTACAATTCCGCTAACTAGCTTGCCGATGAGCTCGACACCCTTTTGAACGATGGTAGGGAACGCAGCTATAAATCCACCAATGAGCGACAACACAATCTGCGCTGCTGCCTGTAGTATCTGTGGTAAGTTCTCAATGATTCCATCAACAAATTTCATCAATGCGTTGAATGCGGTCTCAGCTATCTGTGGGAAGTTCTGAGCAATGCCTTTCGCAAGTGAGGCAAGCAAGTTCATGCCTGTAACGATTAGATCAGGTAGATGCTCAGCGATACCCATGATGAACTTTGATAGCACTTCAACCGCACTTGTGATGATGCTTGGTGCGTTCGCTGATAATCCATTGACAAGTGTTTCAATGATTGTAAAAGCACTCTCTAGCACGTTAGGAAGTAATTGAGCTATGCCATTCAAAAAGTTAATCAGTAGTTGTGACCCGCTGTTGATTAGATCGGGTAGTTTACTAGTAACACTCTTTGTAAAGTTTGCTATTACTTCCGGACCTTTCTCAACGGCTATCTTTATCATGTCGTTGATTTTGTCGCCATAAGCATTGGCTAGCACACCTAGTCCAGCGATTGCTGTCGCAATTAACGCAGCCGGAAGGATTAGCCTCAGTCCTAGTCCCATCATCTTAGTAAGTCCACTAGTTACTTTACCGCCTACTGCTCCAAATGCACCGCCCAAACGACCGCCTAGCACAGTGATTCTATTTGGAATTGCACCCATCATACCATCTAGCACTCTAGTTGACATCGCTGAGGCCTTTTCGAATGGTAAGTAGATGCTCTTCCAAATACGATTACCTCTTGATCCAATATCAAAACGACCTGTGATGGTCTGCAGTTTGAATAGGCCCTCTGTTGCCTTGTCTAGTCCAGCTGGTATAGATTTGATACCATGATTCACAAGTCCGATGCCGTCGCTTACTAGTCCAAAAGTTTGAGGGTTAAATATCTTACGGCCTACAAAAATGCCAGCCATTGCTCCACCTACTGAGGCAATCTCTCTTAGTGGAGCTGGTAGCTTACCAGCTGATGACGCTAGCTCACTCAAAACTCCGCTTAGTCCGTTTTTCTCGAATGCCTCGGTCAATCTGTCGATTGCGTCCGATAACTCGTTTGTAGCCGTTGTTACGACCTTGATTCCCTTAGCATTAAAGGCCATGAATGCGGGCTGTAACTTGTTTGAGATTGTCTCCTTTAGTCCGTCAAGAGCTTGTCCGATATCCTTGTACTGTGTCGCCATCTTTTGGAGATCACTTCCAGCACCAGCAGTCTTTTTGATTGCCTCAAAGAAGTCCTCAGTTTTAACCTTGCCAGCTTGTACATTCGCTATGAGCTCCGATGTGGTCATACCCATCGTCTTAGCGACTTTAGATATTCCCGCTGGTGTCTGCTCTAGCATGAGCTTGAAGTCCATCCACG
>ERZ772972.328-NODE-328-length-17642-cov-9.824188_pt1 | contig 17642 bp, 10 predicted proteins | sample MGYA00580673_ERZ772972 | MGnify/ENA primary metagenome ERZ772972 (study PRJEB29015, sample SAMEA2738051) | human oral metagenome | biome: human oral; feature: human-associated habitat; material: saliva | place: China | collected 2229 ... | reverse complement strand
TTTCAATGTTTGAAATAATCGCAAGGGAATTACGTGCGACATTGTTGAGGAACCATGGGACCACGACTGCAGGAATCTGGCGTGTGCCCGGCCGCGTCGTGTGCCCGGCGGTGTCGCATGCCCGGCCGCGTTGCCTGCGCGCTTCCCCTTTCCTCGGCTACTCACCCAAAAGTCGCACGTAATTTAACACGGTCATTTTTCGACATAGCCCACAAACGTTGCAATTCCAACGACTCGATTTCAATGTTTGAAATAATCGCAAGGGAATTACGTGCGACATTGTTGAGGAACCACTCCGTGGAGCCGCAGAACAACGGGGGTGTCCGCCGTGTAGCGAACACCCCCGATGAGCGGGTGACTACTTGGCCATCGCGTACTCCTTGCGGCGCATCCCGCACCAGCCGGCCAGGCCGACCAGGCCCGCGGCGACCGCGAGGTAGGGGTAGATGCCACCGGCGCCAGCCTTGGGCAGCTCGCCGACCTGGGTGTCGACGACACGGATACCCGGCAGGGCGGCGTCACCGCTGGCATCAGCGTCGGCGGGCAGGACACGCACGGAGGTGAAGCCTTGGTCCGGCCCATAGTCGGCCACGATGACGGTCGAGCGCGCCTCATCGGTCCCGACCTCAATGTGGAAGGGAACGGGACGGGGCAGCAGGACGTGTCCTGCGGGCGCGCGGGTCTCCACCAGCCAGTAGGTTGTCTCCGTCGCCAAGGGCGCGGTCACGAAGCTGGACCCACCGTCGAGGGTGGCGACCGGAGTCCCAGCCAAGGCCTCGTTGTCGTAGATCGCGAAGGCCGCGCCGTCGAGCGGGTAGGTGCCGTCATCGTTGGGCGTGCCCACGGGCTGGGTTCCGGCCTTTTCGATGCGGATCTGGCGCGGGCGAGCGGGCGCACAGGCTTCGTTGTTGGCGCTGCCGTCGTGGTCCTTGGGACCGGAGACCTCGTTATACAGGCCCATGCCGGGCGTCAGGCGCTCGTTTTCGGTGCGGCACTCGAGCAGAGTTTCCTTGTAGCCCTCGGCGCTCTTGTCGCGCGCGACGCGGAAGCGGATGAACCACGTGACGGAGGCGCCCGGCTCGATGTCGGTCCCCTCGGTCAGGACGTAGTTTTCGGTCGGGGCCAGCTCGGGGACCCGATCAATGTCCTCCGGCTCGGTGGTGATGCGCGCGGATTGCACGGTCAGGCCCGGCGCGAAGTCGGGGCGATCCACGACGCGGCCGGTCGACCCCTTGACGTTGCCATCGTTGGTCGCGGTAATGCGGTAGGTGACGGTGATGTCGTCGGTCGTCGCGCCATCAACGCCGTCCAGTTCCTTTTTCAGGCGCAGATTCGGGGATTGCAGCTGGTTGGTGAAGGTACAGGTGATCGGCAGTGCCGCGGCGGACGAGGCCGGGGCAACCCCCGAGAAATCCACGCCGCCGGTGGTCGCGTCGCGGGTGACATTCACGCGCTCACCCACGCCGTTCAGGCAGGTCACGTCCGTCATGGCCCACACCGGCGAGCCCGACAGCTCACTGGTCTCCCAGGTGGGCCCGAAGTAGCCGGGCTTGGGAGAGAATCCGGGCAGGACGGGGCCGGTCTCGGCGATCACGAACTTCGACTGGCCGGGGATGAAGGCCTTGTAGCCGGAGGTTGCGGAGCCGTTCTCCCCGTAGCCCGTGGGGGTGAGCTGAGACTCCGAGAAGGAGCCGTCAGCCACGAAGCCATCGGCCGCTACAACCGTCGTATCCGGCGTGCCGGTCATGCCGGTCCAACCATCGCCGGCCCGCGTCGTAAAGGTGAAAGGCGGGATCGTGCCGCCCACGCCCTCGGAGTCCTCCGTGATCGCCTTGGCGACGCGCACGTAGCGTTCCTGCTGGAACGACCCATACATGCAGCCGAAGGACGACCTGTTCTCCTTCGTCACGAACGTCGACACCGGCTCCACGCCCGCCGGGGGCTGGGCGGGGCAGTTGCCGTCCGCGTTGGGCACGAAACCGTAGATGAAGAGGCGATGCGGAATGCCGTTGATCATGACGGTCTTCTCAGACGTGGTCTTACGGATCGTCAGGATGTCGTCAGAATAGGGGGTCTGGCCCGGCTCGCCCTTGCTGTTGGGATACTTCTTTCGATCGTTGGGATCGTCAGATTTCTTGTAGATGTCGACACTGCCCTTGCCCTCGCCGACGAGACGATGGCAGTACCACCTACTCTTATCTCCGCGCTTGCGAGCCTTGTAGGGAGCTCCGGGGTAGCAGCCATAGCCGTTAGGAACGGACGTCGTTTCCTCGTAGGCACCACCGGCGCGGGGCACCGCGGTCGTCTCCGTGTCGTTGTCGGTTTCCTTCTGGTCGAAGGGGAAGGACTCCTCCAGGTCGCCGATGCGAATATCGAAGGAGGAGTGCACCCAGTCCTGCCTCGTAAAGATGGGGAAGTTGTTGTGGCGCACGGCCCCGATCAGGAAGGGCTCGCCCAGCGTCACCGTCCCCGGATCGTTGGGCTTGTAGCCCAGGGCGCTCGTTGTGGAGGCAGAGATCCGGTTGGGGTCATACTCACCCCGATAGTTCCTGCCGTAGAGGTAATCATAGGCCTGCCCACGGACAATATACGACCAGTAGTCACCACTCTCGGCCACCGATGCTGTCAGCCACGGCTGGACCTGTGTGGCGCTGGTGTGCTTGATCGATGACTGGTTCGGGTCGCTCGGGTTGTAGCGCGACTGTCCGCGCACGACACCGAAGTATCCATGGTCATCCACGAAGGTGGTGCGATCTCCTTCAGTGTTGTTGATGACGGTGGCACCGATACGCCCTTCGCTGCGATTGAACGAGGTCGTGGTCACGCCCGGCGTTTCGAGCGGCGCCTCGGCGCGCGTCGGCTCAACCGTGGCCGTCAGCGCGGGCAGGGCTGCCACGGCCGCAACGAGGCCGGCTGCCAGGGCGCGGCCGATATATCGGCGCGGTCGTCGCACCGGTCGAGACCGGTGCTGAATGGATGTGATGTCGTTCATAGTTCCCCCCATAATGCCAATGGTTACCGGCTCACCCTATCAATTATGGAATAAGTGTGCGTCGCTTATTAGCACATCTCTCATTATGCGCTTGATCAGCACTTTTGTGACAAACCTTTATGCGTTGCTAACCGTCACATTTTTCGCATAATTAACCGAGTGGCGACAATGAGCCAGAGGATCCTGACCGCCCTCACAATTCCACGACCACAAGCGATAGCGCGGCCACCCTGTCAACACCACACGCAGACACGCCCCACAAAGACTTCAACCACGCTCCAAACAGAACAAGGTCTCGACACTCGCTCGATCAGACCCGGATATCCTGTTACCTCCCACACACTTATAGTCACACACGCATCATCTGCACCATGTGCAACAAGCGCATCACGAGCGAGTATTCCCCGACATAACGGGCATCTCGCGAATAACACCGAGCGAAAGCCGATCGCGAACATCCCGACACTTACAACCCCACGACCACCCGCGACAGTTAGACTGGGAGAGGGAGCGCATAGCTTCCACACAGTCCGTACGTCGCGCACAAGGCGCGGGGGAATGAGGAGTGCACGATTATGAGTATCTTCGACCGCTTTGAGAGCGCCGTCGAGAGAGGCGTCAACGGCGCCTTCTCGCGCGTGTTCCGGTCGGGGATTAAGCCCGTGGACATCACCACGGCGATCCGCCGCGCCATGGACGATTCTGTCCAGGAAGTCTCCGCGTCGCGCATCATCGCAGCGAACCACTTCACCGTCTACGCCTCACGCGAAGACCTTTTCTCCCTAGAAGCGTCGCTCGACGTCCTCGCCGACGAATTCGCCCAGCAGGCGACCGAGCACGCCTCCACCAACGACTACTCCCTCATCGGCCCCGTCAGCGTCGAATTCGTCGCCGACCCCTCCGAGCCCAGCGGGACCCTCAAGGTTGCCGCGGAAAACCGCAGGGGTGCCGCCGCCCCCGCCACGGCCTCGTCCGCGTCCCCCGAACACCCCATCATTGACGTCGACGGCGACAAGTGGCTCCTCACCGAGCCCGTCACCGTCATCGGCCGCGGCTCCGAAGCCGACATCGTCGTCAATGACTCCGGCGTCTCGCGCCGCCACCTTGAACTTCGCATCACCCCCACCGGAGTGATCGCGACCGACCTGGGCTCCACCAACGGATCCTTCGTCGAAGGCCACCGAATCGACGCAGCGACTCTGCTCGACGGCAACCAGATCGTTATCGGACGAACCAAGATCCTCTTCTGGACCCACCCAGACCAGAGCGGAGTTTAATGAAGTGACCACAGACCTCGCATTTACCGTTTTCCGCATCGGGTTCCTGGTGCTGCTCTGGCTCCTCGTGCTCGCGGCCGTCAACACGCTGCGACGCGACATCTTCGGCACCGTCGTGACCCCGCGCGGCAAGGGGCGCGACAAGGCCGCTTCGCGCCGCAAGGCCTCGCGTACCAAGCGCAAGAACAAGAAGCGCACGTCCTCCAACCCCCTGGCCCCCAAGGACCTCCTGGTCACCGGCGGGCCGCTCGTGGGTACCATGCTGCCCCTCGGCGAAGCGCCCATCGTCATCGGCCGATCCCCCGCATGCACCCTCGTGCTCGAAGATGAGTACGCCTCCAGCCGCCACGCCGCGCTCACCCCGCAAGCCGACGGCTGGTGGATCGAAGACCTCTCCAGCCGAAACGGCACGTTCATCGACGACGAGCGATTGAGCGCACCGCGCCAGCTCAAGACTGGCGACATCATCCGTATCGGCCAGACGACTCTCGAATTGGTGGGTTGATATGCCAGGAAAAGCCGTTCAATTCCACTACGCTGCCCGCTCCGACGTGGGCCTCGTTCGCTCCAGCAACCAGGACTCCGGCTACGCGGGCGCAAACCTGCTGATCCTCGCCGACGGCATGGGTGGCCCTGCCGGCGGCGACATCGCTTCCTCGGTGGCCCTGGCCCACCTCGTGCCCCTCGATACGGACTCGCACCCGGCTGACTCGATGCTGCCCCTCCTGCGCGAGGCTCTCCTCGACGCGCACGAGGAACTCACCGACCGCTCGAGCCGCGACCGCGACCTCGAAGGCCTGGGCACCACCTGCATCGCCCTCATGCGCAGCGGCAACCGCCTGGCCATGGTCCACATCGGCGACTCGCGCGCCTACGTCCTGCGCGGCGACACGCTCACGCAGGTCACGACCGACCACTCCTTCGTGCAATACCTGGTCGACACCGGCCAGATCACGCCCGAGGAAGCCGAGCACCACCCCAACCGCAACGTCGTCCTGAAGATCCTCGGCGACGCGCAGGCCGACGTGGCCCCCGACGAGACGATCCGCGAGGCCGTCGTCGGCGACCGCTGGATGCTGTGCTCCGACGGCCTGTCCGGCCTCGTCTCCCCCGAGACCATCGGCCAGGTCATGGCCGACTTCAAGGACCCGGGCGAGTGCGCCGAAGAGCTCATCCGCCTGGCCCTCCTGGGCGGCGGACCCGACAACATCACGTGCGTCATCGCGGACATCGTCCCCGCCGGCACCTACCCGCCCGCGCCCCCGCAGATCGTCGGCGCCGCGGCCATCGACCGCAACGCCAAATCGCGCGGCGGCGAAGGAGCGGCGGCGCGCGCTGCCGCCCTGGGAGCCAAGGCCTCGGGCCACGGCACCGACGACGATGACGCGCCCGTCGAACTCAAGCCCCGCACTTCCTGGTGGACACCCATCTTCGTGTCCCTCGTGACCGTGCTCGTGGTCGCCGCCTCCTGGCTGTCCTGGAAGTGGACGCAGACCCAGTACTACGCGGTGGGCCAGGACGGCTACGTCGTCATCTACCAGGGCATCCCCCAGGCGATCGGCCCCTGGCGCCTCTCCCACGCGATCGAGGTCTCCGACGTCGCGCTGTCCGACCTGTCCCCCGTGGACCGCCAGCGCCTCGACACGCCGGTGCTACGCTCCACGCGCCAGGAGATCGACGACTACATCGAGGGCCTCAAGCGTTCCTCCGTCACGCCCTCTCACGAGACCAACCAGCCGGGCCTCCAATCCGGCCAGAGCCAATCCGGGGTCCAAAGCGGAGAGGACTCCTAATGGCAACAGTCTCGATCGCACCGGCTAAGCCGCGCCGTTTTCTTGAGCTGGGCCTCATGGCCCTGGCCCTGACCGTCGGCATTTCCGGCTACGTCCTGACCTCGCTCAACGTCACGGATACGATCCCCGCGAACCTGCTCCCGCAGATCGGCGTGCTCGTCGCGCTCGCCATCATCGGGGAAATCGGCATCCACTTCCTGGCCCCCTACGCGGATCCCGTGATTCTCCCGATCGCGGTGGCCCTCACGGGCCTGGGCCTGGCGATGATCTACCGCCTCGACCTGGCGTATGAGGCTGGCGCTGTCGGGGACGTGGTCGGCTTCCGCCAGGCGCTCTTCGTGGGCGTCGCGATCGTCATTGCCGCCATTATCTTGATCTCGCTGCGCGACCACCGTATGCTGCGCCGCTACACCTACACGTTCGGCATTCTCTCGCTGTTCCTGCTGCTCCTCCCGATGGTCCCGGGCCTGGGCCAGGAAACCTTCGGCGCGCGCGTGTGGATTCGCCTGGGCCCCATCTCGATTCAGCCCGGCGAGCTCGTCAAAATCACGCTGGCGATCTTCTTCGCCGGGTACCTGGTCACCAACCGCGACAACCTGGCGATCGGTGGCCGCAAGTTCCTGGGCATGCGCCTGCCGCGCGCCCGTGACCTCGGCCCCATCCTGGTCGTGTGGCTGATCGGCATCGCCATCCTGGTCCTGCAGCGCGACCTGGGCACCTCACTGCTCTTCTTCGGCATGTTCGTCGCCATGCTGTACGTGGCCACCAACCGCGTGTCCTGGCTCTTCATCGGCTTCATGCTGTTCGTGCCCGCCGTCGCATTCGCCGTCAAGTTCTTCACCCACGTGCAGACGCGCTTCAACGGCTGGCTGTACGCCCTCGACCCCGAGTACTACCACGGCACCTCCTACCAGCTCGTCCAGGGCATCTTCGGCCAGGCGTCGGGCGGCCTCATGGGAACCGGGTGGGGCCGCGGCTACCCGCATCAGGTTCCGCTGGCGAACTCCGACTTCATCCTGTCCTCGCTGGCCGAGGAGCTGGGCCTGGTCGGCATGGCCGCGATCCTGGTCCTGTACCTGATTCTCGTCCAGCGCGGCCTGCGCGCGGCCCTGACGGTGCGCGACGGCTTCGGCAAGCTTCTGGCCACCGGCTTGAGCTTCTCGCTGGCCATCCAGCTGTTCGTGGTTCTCGGCGGCCTCACGCGACTCATCCCGCTGACGGGCCTGACCGCCCCCTTCCTCGCGGCCGGCGGCTCCTCGATGGTGTCCTCGTGGATCACCGTCGCCCTGCTGATTCGCGTGTCCGACGCTGCCCGCCGCCCGGCGTCCACCCAGTCTCCCTGGACCTCTGGAATCCAGGCGGCGCTGGGGGTGAGTGAGTAGGCATGAACGCACAGATTCGCAAGATTTTCGTCGTCGTCCTCATCATGTTCGCCATGCTGGGCCTGGCGGTGACGAACACGCAGTTCATTTCCGCGCCCTCTCTGAACGCGGACCCGCGTAACGTGCGCACCAACCTGCACGCGGCCGAGATCGACCGCGGACCCATCATCGTGGAGAAGACGGCCATCGCCTCGTCTGAGCTCGACGACGACAACCACTACACGCGCGTCTACGACCAGGGCTCCCTCTACGTGTCGGCCACCGGCTACTTCTCGTCGGTCGGTTACGGGTCGACCGGCATCGAAGCTACCGAAGAGAACGTCCTGGACGGCCAGTCGCAGACCCTGCTCGGACAGCGCCTGCGCAACCTCCTGACGGGCGAAAAGCGCCAGGGCGGGGGCGTCGAGCTGACGCTGCGCGCCTCCATGCAGGAGGCAGCTGCCGCCGCGCTCGGCGACCGCAAGGGTGCCGTTGTGGCCCTGGACGCCAAGACCGGCGCAATCCTGGCCCTGTACTCGTCGCCGTCCTTCGATCCGAACGCACTGGCCTCCCGTGACGCCGGCGAGGTGCAAGACGCGTACGCGACGCTGGACGCCGACCCGAAGAACCCGATGCTCAACCGCACGATCTCGGAACGCTACGCGCCCGGCTCGACGTTCAAGGTCCTCACCGCGATCGCACTCATCGAGAACGGCATTGCCAATCCCGATACCCGCATGGACTCGCCCGTGTCGACGACCCTGCCGGGCACGAACACCGAGGTCTCCAACATCGAATCCTCGACCTGCGGCGACGGCAAACCGACGCTCACCGAGGCCTTTGCACGCTCGTGCAACACGACCTTTGTGCTTGCCTCCGAAAAGCTCACCACCCAGCAGCTCACAGACGTGACGAAGCGCTTCGGATTTGGCCACGAGCAGGAAATCCCGCTGACGGTCATCCCCTCCGTGTTCCCCTCGGACGCGGACAGCGCGCAGCTCGCCATGAGCTCCATCGGCCAGTACACGGTCCAGGCGACGCCCATGCAGATGGCGCAGGTCGCGCAGACGATCGCCAACGGCGGCCAGATGATGAGTCCCTACCTGATCAAGCAGATCGTGGACGCCGATAACCAGACCATCCGCAAGACCAAGGCGACGGAAGCCGGCCGACCGATCTCCGCCGACACGGCCTCGAAGGTCACCGGCATGATGCAGGCGGTCGTCTCCCAGCCGTACGGCTCTGGAACACCGATGGCCCTGCCCAACGTCTCGGTCGCTGCCAAGACCGGCACCGCCGAAACCGGCGACGGCGACCGCGCCAACGCGTGGGCCATCGGCTTCGCGCCCGCGGACAACCCCCAGATCGCGTTCGCCGTCATCGTCGAAGGCGATGAGACGAACCCCACGCCGCACGGCGGTGACGTTGCCGGACCGGTCGCCAAGGCCGTCCTGGAAGCGGGGCTCAAGTGAGTGTTCCACGGATGACGTCAGGCGCCGGGCGCGTGCTCGGCGGACGCTACACCCTGCTCACCCCGATCGCTCAGGGCGGCATGGGTGAGGTCTGGAAGGCCCGTGACCGCGTCAGCGGCCACATCGTGGCCGCCAAGGTCCTGCGTCCCGAGCTGGCGGGCGAGGAGCTGTCCCTGTCGCGCCTGCGCCTCGAAGCGCGCAACTCGATGTCGATTTCCCACCCGAATATCGCGAACACGCAGGATTCGGGCGAGGAAGACGGCATCGGCTGGATCATCATGGAGCTCGTCGACGGCTACCCGCTGACGGACTACCTGCGCGGCGGTTCCCGCATCGAGCCCGAGTACCTCATGCCGATCCTCGTGCAGGTCGCGATGGCGCTGGGCGCTGCCGCGCGCGCGGGCGTCGTGCACCGCGACATCAAGCCCGCGAACATTATTGTTCGCCCTGACGGCATGGTGAAGCTGACGGACTTCGGCATCTCGCGCGCCAGGGACCAGGTGAACCTAACCGCCGCGGGCATGGTCATGGGTACCGCCCAGTACCTGCCGCCCGAGCAGGCCATGGGCGAGCTGGCCACGCCGATCGGCGACCTGTACGCGCTGGGTGTCATCGCCTACGAGGCCGCCGCCGGTCGGCGCCCCTTCACGGGCGAAACTCAGGTCGACATCGCGTTCGCGCACGTCAACGACCCCGTGCCGCCCCTCCCCGACTTCGTCCCGGAACCACTGGCCGACGTCATCTTGCACCTGCTGGAGAAAGATCCGGCCAAGCGCCCCGAATCCGGCTCCGCCGCCGTGCGCGAAATCGCCGGCGCCGCCAAGGCCATGGGTATCTCCGTGACGCCTCGCCCACTGCCGCTGCCCAAGGCCGCGCAGCAAGCCACCGAGACACGCACCCCCGTCCAGCCCTCCGTGCCGATCCTAGCCCCCGTGCGTCACCTGACCCGCCGCACGCTGCCCGACGAGATGCTCCAACCCCCGTCAGGCCTCGTTCCCCGAGTCCGCTCCGTCACGGGCCGCCACGCGGTCGTCCCACGCATCATTGACGAGGCGACCACGATCGCCCCGTCCTCCACGATGATTCCGATCACCGGGCGCCACCCTGTGCTCCCGCGCATCATCGACGAGCCCGCGCCGCCGCCGTCGCCCAACCCGCTCTCCCCGCCCACGCGGGTGCGCCGCATCATCCCCGATACCACCGGCGAGCAGCCCCAGGTCTCAGGTTCGAAGCCCTCCCTGACGTCGACGGGCCGCCACGCGGCCGTTCCCCCGGCTCCCCAGGGTCCAATCTCGGCGTCCATCCCCACGCGCGTGGTCTCCAAGCCCCCCGCGGCTGCCCCAAGCCCCGCCATGCCCGAGCCGCCCGTGCCCCGGCCCATCAAGTCCTCCGCCCCGAAGGCCAAGGAACCCTCAACGGTCACCCCCATCGACCCGCGGCAAGAAGCAGCGCCCACCAAGCCTGTGAAGCGCGGCAGGAACGGCAAGCCCGTATCGGCGCCGGACCAGGCGAGCCCTGCGTCCTCCGATAGGGCGCGCACCGGCTCGGCGCCCACGGCCACCAAGCCCGCCGCGGCCAAGTCGGCGCCCACAAAGCCGGCCGCACCCAAACCCGCTCCCGCTCAGCCTACGGCTGCCAAGCCCGCCACGGCCTCGTCGGCACCGGTCGACCAGACCGCCGAACGCCGCGCGGCCCTCAACGAGCGCCTGCGTCAGCGCGCACAGCACCGCCAGGCCGAGGACGCCGCCGAAGAGCAGCGCCGCGCCCAGATCGCGCGCGAGGAGGAAGACCGCCAGCGAGAACTGCGCGAGGCACGCGAAGCGCGCCAGCGCCGTGAGGCCCGCCAGCGACGCGAGGCCGAACAGGCCCAGCGCAAGTCGGCCCGCGCCGGCGCAACGAGCGTGCCCCAGCCCACCAGCGACGCAGGCTCGGATCGGCCCAAGGCCACCAAGGCCTCGTCGAAGAAAACGACGAACACCGGCTCCACGCCACGCGTGTACGGGACCGTCCCGCAACCCAGCAAGAGCAAGAAGAACAATAAGAAGGCGTCCACACGACCGCGCCGCTCGGTCTACGAGCCGAGGCCCGAGAAGACCTCGCGCGGCCCGCAGTGGCACGAGCTCGACGCCCGCTCAGCCGAGCGCAAGCGACCCGCAGCAAAGACCGCGTACTCGCGCAGCGTCGTCGCCCCGCCAGTGCCTGCGTCTAAGAAAATTATTCGCCTAGTGGTCATCGCACTCATCGTGGGTGCGCTGATCCTACTCGCAGCCTTTACGATCAAGTCCATGCTGAGCTCCCTCATCCAACCTAACGCGGGGGCAACCATTACCGAGGAGGTTAGGACATGGCACAGCCCATGGCCCACCGTCTAGCCGGCCGATACGAGGTCCGCTCGCTCATTGGGCGCGGCGGAATGGCCGAAGTCCACCTGGGCTTCGACACTCGCCTGTCGCGCGTCGTCGCCATCAAGATGCTGCGACGCGACCTGGCGCTGGACTCGATCTTCCAGGCACGGTTCCGCCGCGAGGCTCAGTCCGCTGCGTCGCTGAATCACCCGAACATCGTCGCCGTGTACGACACCGGCGAGGAGATCGTGTCGGACGCGACCAACAGGTCCCTTGCCATCCCGTACATCGTCATGGAGTACGTCGAGGGGCACACGGTCAAGGAGCTCATCTCCGACGGCACGGCCGTGCCGATCAACGAGGCCATCGAGATCGTCTCCGGCGTCCTGTCCGCCCTGCAGTACTCGCACGCCAACCACCTGGTACACCGCGATATCAAGCCGGGCAACATCATGCTGACCCCCGAGGGCAAGGTCAAGGTCATGGACTTCGGTATCGCGAGGGCCCTGACCGACTCGCAGGCCACCATGACGCAGACGAACGCTGTCGTCGGCACCGCCCAGTACCTCTCCCCCGAGCAGGCCCGCGGTGAGACCGTCGACGAGCGCTCCGACCTGTACTCGACCGGCGTCGTCCTCTTCGAGCTGCTGACGGGCCGCCCGCCCTTCAAGGGCGACTCGGCCGTTGCCGTCGCCTACCAGCACGTCGAGCAGATCCCGCCCACGCCCTCGTCGATCCTGTCCGACATCCCGGAGTCCCTGGACCGCGTTGTGCTCAAGGCCCTGGCGAAGAACCGCGACGACCGCTACCGCAGCGCCGCCGAGATGCTCTCCGACCTCCAGCGCGTCGCACGCGGCATGGACGTGGGCGCCCCGCCCGCCGACTCGTGGGCGACTGAAGTCCTGCCCTCCGCCGGCCTCGTCGGTGCGCGCGCTGCGGTGCCCGCGGCCACCTCCACGGTGAGCGCGCCCGCAGCCGCAGTCTCCTCGACCTCGACGTCGCTGCCCGCGGTCAGCTCCGACGGGGACGCCGCCAGCAAGGCAGCGACGGCCCGCAAGCGCCGCACCGCGATCATCATGACGCTCGTCGTCATCGCACTTCTCCTCATCGGCGGCAGCGTGTGGGCTCTGAGCCGCAGCGCCGCGACGCCGGAGGCCGTCTCCGTACCCAACGTCGTCGGCCTGTCCCAGGCGGATGCGAAGTCCCAGATCGAGGCCGTCGGCCTCGAGTGGGAACTCAACCCCGAGAAGGTCGCCTCCGACACCGTCGAAAAGGACGCGGTCGCCTCGACCGACCCCGCTGGCGGCACCCAGGCTGAGAAGGGCTCGACCGTGCGCGTCACGATTTCCTCGGGCCCCGACTCGGTCACCCTGCCCGACAACCTGGTCGGCATGAGCCCCGACGAGGCCCGTCAGGCTGTCGAGGCCTTGGGCCTGAAGTGGGAGGTCAACTCCAGCAAGGTCGCCTCCGACACCGTCGCCGAGGGTAAGGTCGCCCAGACCAACCCCTCGCCCGGCTCCAAGGTCAAGGCCGGCCAGACGATCACCGCGTACCTGTCCTCCGGTTCCGACCAGGTCGAGGTCCCCGACCTGGTGGGCATGAGCCAGGACCAGGCGCGCAGCGCCCTGAAGGCCGTCGGCCTGGAACTGGGTAACGTCACGACCGTCGACTCCGACAAGGATAAGGACCGCATCGTCTCCCAGGATCCCGAGACCGGCTCCAAGGTCAAGAAGGGCACCACGATCGCCGTGTCCATCTCGACCGGCAAGGCCGCCCAGGTTGAGATCCCCACCGTCGTCGGCATCAGCCGCGAGGACGCCGAGGCTCAGCTCAAGGCCCTGGGCCTGACCGTGACCGTCGAGGAAGTCAGCGGCAGCCAGCCCAGCGGCCAGGTCACCGCCGTCGAACCGGGCGAAGGCTCCAAGGTGGACAAGAACTCGACCGTAAAGCTCAAGGTTTCCAAGGGTTCCGCATCTCCGACGCCCAGCCCGTCGCCCTCCACCAAGAAGTGAGCCCCCGCTCACCCAACGATCAGGGCCCGCACCGACAGGATTCTTCCTGGGGTGCGGGCCCCGTCGTATGCGCACGCCGAATGGCGGGCGTGGAGCGAGTGCTGCGGGGCGGGGTGTTGTGTGCGGGGTGGCGCGGGGGCATGTATGAGCGCGCAGTTTCAGGCACGAGGCCTGGGTTGCGTTCCGGGTTCGTGGCGGCGCCCTCGGTCGTCTCCTCGGCTGACTCAGCACGAGGCCTGGGTTGCGTTCCGGCTTCGTGGCGAACGCGCTCAGCTGCTGTGGTGTGCGGGACGTGTGACCGGAGCGTTAGCCCGATAGGTGGCGCCATGGGCCCCTTGATGCGCACGTTAACCCGTTTGGTGGAGCGTGGGCGGGGCTGCCTACGCTCCACTCATGGGACCTACGCTCCACTCACGAGGCCCACGCTCCACTCATGGGGTCCACGTACCACGATCCCAGCACAAGCTCGCCGACGGGCACAAAGCCAACTCCGATTCCGCGCCAGGCGCGACCCACGCGGATAGGTTGCGCGCACGCGGATAGGCTGTGCCCACGCGGATAGGTTATTAGCCTATCCACATGCTCGTAACCTATCCGTAAGCTGATTACCTATCCGCATGTGACCGCCCGCAGGCAAGCACATCTGCGTCCCCGTAGATGACCACCAGTCCTAGCCGGGCATCGGGGCGTGTTCAATTGTCTGTGTATCCGTCTTTTGTTTGAAAGGATTGATGCATGATGAATGATGATGATGTTGTTGTGGCTCGCGCTAGTGGGCGTGAGGCCGTGGAGGAGCTTCGCAGCTCTGGTGCGTTGGATGCGTTGTTTGAGCGTCTTGATGCTGGCGAGGTCGAGATGACGGGCAGCCAGGGCTTGTTGCCGGCGTTGCTCAAGGAGGCCTTGGAGCGCGGGTTGGCCGCTGAGCTGACCGAGCACTTGGGGTATGAGAAGGGCCAAACCAGCACCCAGGCGCGCTCGAACACGAGGAGGGGCACGACGAAGAAGACCGTGATATCGGAGGTGGGAGCCTTCGAGATCGAGGTTCCCCGGGACCGGGCAGGCTCATTCACCCCGCGCCTGGTACGGAAAGGACAGCGGCGCCTCGATGGCTTGGATGCGATGATTATCAGCTTGTATGCCGGGGGGATGACGGTACGCGATATCCGCCATCACCTGGCCTCCACCCTGGGCGTGGAGGTCAGCGGAGGGGGCGATTTCCACGATCACTGACGCGGTGTGCGAGGCCGTCTTGGAGTGGCAGCACCGCCCCCTAGAAGCGTTCTACCCGGTGATCTACCTGGACGCGATCCGCATCAAAGTCCGACGCGATCACAGGGTGGAGAACCGGGCCGCTCACCTGGCGGTGGGAGTGGACATGGAGGGCGTCAAGCATGTGCTGGGCATCTGGGTCCAAGCCGATGAAGGAGGGGCTTTTTGGGCCCACGTGTGCGCCGAGCTGGCCAACCGAGGCCTACGCGATGTCCTGATCGTGTGCTGCGACGGACTTACTGGCCTGCCCGAAGCCATCGAAGCGACCTGGCCCCAGTCCATGGTCCAAACCTGCGTCGTTCACTTAATCCGCGCGTCCATGCGTTTCGTGTCCTACAAGGACCGCAAGAGCGTCGCCGCCGCTCTCAAGCGGGTCTACAGCGCGCCCAATGAGGAAACCGCCCGAGAGGCGCTCGAAGAGTTTGCGGCCAGCGACCTGGGAGCGCGCTACCCCCAAACCGTTGCCACCTGGCAGCGCGCCTGGCAGCGCTTCACGCCGTTCTTGGCGTTCCCGCCCATGTTGCGCCGCGTCGTGTACACCACCAACGCTATCGAATCGTTGAACTACCAGCTGCGTAAAATCACCAAGAACCGCGGGCATTTCCCCAGCGAAGAAGCCGCCGTCAAACTCTTGTGGCTCGCCATCTGCAACATCGAAGACAAACGCGCCGCCCAGCGCCTCACAGACGCTGGCAAACCCGCCAACAAACGAACAGGACACACCCGCCTCATCCAAGGACACACCACCACCAACTGGAAACAAGCCCTCGCCCAACTCACCACCGCCTACCCCGACCGAATCACCCCCTACCTCTAACCCCCATACACAGAAAAATTGACAGGCTCGGGCATCGAGACAACGCGACGAACCGAAGCCCTGCAGCATAGGCAGCAAACGGACTAACAGGGCCAGCCGACCCGCGTGCTAGCATATGGTTACTTCATCACCATATGACTGCGACCCATATGCTGGGCTCCCAGTCAGACCTGGAGCGCAGATATGAGTGACACGACGCAGGACGTTGAGCATTGGGACCCCGATGAGGATGACACCATCATCGTGCCCATCGAAGACGATTATGCCCTCGTTGTTGGTCCGAACACCAAGGGATTCGAAAAGATCGATAGCTCGTTGGTGGCTAATCGTGCGCTTAACGATCTCATCGCATCAATTGGCGAGGGAGCGTCGCTGACTGGAGGAGCAGCCTCAGCGACCAACGCAATCCAGCACATGTCCGGCCTCTACAAACTGGATGCCGTCACCAAGGCACACCTAGCCGCGGGCAACGCACTCACAAAAACCGCAGACGGTAGATTAATCGGAGTCGTCAGAAACACGGGTGGACAAATCACCCGCCAAGCACGCCTCATTCCCGTGTCAGTTCCCCAGATCGCGGGAGCCATCGCAGCCATCGGACCTGCGGTTGCAATGGCTGCTGTGCAGATGCAGCTCAACAACATTTCCAAGCAGATATCAGCAGTTCAGCAAACTGCCACACAAACGCTGCAGGTACTCACTGACTCAAGGAACGCCGATTACCTAGGTGATTGTCAGACCATCAATGAGGTCTATCAAGCTAGCTCCAACCATGGCTACGTGTCCGAAACAGACTGGTCGATAGTCTCACCCCTCGTTCCCCGCATCAACTCCCATAGGCGCTACTACAAGAAGCAGGTTGCAAACCACCAGCGGGTACTCAACGACACTCAGCGAGATCTGTCGAGAACAAGAAAGTACCTACAGGACAACGTCAGCAATATCCTCGCGGACTCATCTGCAGCGTTCGAGACGCTCCGGGCATGGGCAAGCCTATCTGTGCTGCGCCGTGCACGGGCCCAAGCTCACGGCGAACACCCCCACGCCGAACTACCTCAGATTCTCCAGGAAGTTGAAGCTGACCGGGAGATCCAGCGCATGCTCCTCATGGGCCTCATGCGCGAACTCCGCATTATCTCTGAACTTCCCGGTGCATCATCGTTCTTTTTCTCGCAGAAACGGCAAGATAAGACAGCTTCTCGCGACACGGCGACGAAACTCCTCGAGCAGCTCAACGAGCTTGAGCAGCAACTGGGCATCAAAGAAAACCCTGTGCCCAACCCTGATGTCACGTGCGCGCCCGCCAACTACGATGTATCTCCCTACACCAAGATCCTGCGCTGGTATCTGGACGAGGGCGAAGAGCTCAAGGCACTCACTTTCCCCATTGACAGACTCTCACACAGTCTTCTGGCCAAGGCGCCCAGTCAGTTTGCTAGCGGGGTTAACAACCGGGCCTGGTTGGTGCTCCCACATGCCCAGGACTCAACGGAATGGAGCCTGGGCTGGGTGAAACGCGCTACCGAAAGAGCAGTAACGGTCTCACCTGAGATGGTTGCCGTTACCGGCCGCCGCATCATCACCGCTGACCCACAGGAGTTCATTCAAAAGGGCATTGTCAAAGAAGAGTTCCCCATCAACGACGTGACTCCAACGTTCACGGACACAGATGATGCGCTCCCGGAGCTGCACCTCACGCAAGGGGAGAAAAAATCTCGCGAGTGGTGTTTCCCGAGCGCCGCACGCGTCGAAGCGCGCAGCATCGCTGAGATGCTCGTCGACGATCCCGCGCAGCTCCTACCGCCCGCGAATCCTGAGCTTGCCAACACGCAGAGAGACGAATTAGAGGCCGCAGACCGGGGCGACCCGGAACTCGCAGAGAACCCAGAGTCCGCAAAGAACGAGGAATCAGCAGATCCCGGACCGGAAGAAGCCCCCACGCAACCTACAGCGTGAACCGATCCGCAACGACGGGCTTGAGGGACACGGCCCGCTCGCGCGCGGACACGTCGCCGCAGGCGGCCAGCCAGTTGGCGAACATGAGGTGCCCGGACTGGGTCATGACGGACTCGGGGTGGAACTGGACGCCCTCGAGGGGCAGGGAGCGGTGGCGCACGCCCATGATGATGCCGGACTCGGTAGTCGCGGAAACTTCGAGCTCGTCGGGCATGGTCGCGGGGTCGATCGTCAGCGAGTGGTAGCGGGTGACGGTCAGCGGCGAAGGCACGCCTTCGAAGACGCCGCGCCCATCGTGCGTGATGACGGAGGTCTTGCCGTGCATGAGCTCGGGCGCGTGCCCGACGG
>ERZ772972.323-NODE-323-length-17818-cov-30.452570_pt1 | contig 17818 bp, 14 predicted proteins | sample MGYA00580673_ERZ772972 | MGnify/ENA primary metagenome ERZ772972 (study PRJEB29015, sample SAMEA2738051) | human oral metagenome | biome: human oral; feature: human-associated habitat; material: saliva | place: China | collected 2229 ... | reverse complement strand
GGCGTGCGCTCCCCCGGTTCGGCGGCGCTGTACAGCTGCACCGAGAACGCAACCCTGAACACCCCCATCACTGAGGGCGCCTAAGCTCTAGGTATTGAAAATAAATGTGCCTCCCCGGAAGCTAATGCTCCGGGGAGGCGCATTTATATGTGTGCCAATTTATATGCGTGCCCAGAGGTTTTGGGTGCCGAGGTTCGGATGCAGAAAAGCTCGAAGGCGGCGACTGAATCAGTCGCCGCCTTCGAGCTTTATATCTCTAGGTTTTAGAGCTCCTGGGTGCGGGGCATCCAGGAGGGGCGCTTCGCCTCGTACGCCTCGATAGCCTCGAGGTTCTGCAGGGTCAGACCGATATCATCCAGGCCCTCCATGAGGCGCCAGCGCACATAGTCGTCAATCTCGAAGGGAACGACCAGCGCGCCCACGGTTACGGTCTTGGACTCCAAGTCAACGGTGATTTCGGTGCCGGGCTCGTGCTCCAGTGCCTTCCAAATCAGCTCAATATCGTCCTGCGCAACCTGTGCGGTGACCAGGCCCTGCTTACCGGAGTTGCCGCGGAAAATATCGGCAAAACGAGCGGAAATAACAACCTTGAAACCGTAGTCGCGCAGCGCCCACACGGCGTGCTCACGGGAAGAACCGGTACCGAAGTCCGGGCCCGCCACCAGCACGCTACCGTGCTTGTAGGGCTCCTGGTTCAGGACGAACTCGGGGTCCTTACGCCAGTTAGCGAAGAGGGCATCGTCGAAGCCGGTCTTGGTCACTCGCTTGAGGTAGACGGCGGGAATGATCTGGTCGGTGTCAACATTCGAAGAACGCAGCGGCACGCCAATGCCGGTGTGCTTAATAATGGGTTCCATAATGGCTCCTTAGCTATAGCGGCGTGCTAGGCCACGACGTCGGACGGGGCGGACAGGGTACCGCGCACAGCGGTTGCGGCGGCAACCACCGGGGAGACCAGGTGGGTGCGGCCACCCTTACCCTGGCGGCCCTCAAAGTTACGGTTCGAGGTGGAGGCGCAACGCTCACCGGGCGCCAGCTGGTCGGGGTTCATGCCCAGGCACATGGAGCAGCCGGCAAAGCGCCAGTCGGCGCCGAAGTCCTTGAAGACCTTGTCCAGGCCTTCTGCTTCTGCCTGCGCGCGGACCTTCTGGGAGCCGGGCACGACCATCATGCGTACGTTCTCGGCGATGGTGCGGCCGCGCACGATGTCTGCTGCGGCGCGCAGGTCCTCGATGCGGGAGTTGGTGCAGGAGCCCAGGAAGACGACGTCCACGGGGATTTCCTTCATGGGGGTGCCCGCCTTCAGGTCCATGTATTCGAGGGCGCGTTCTGCTGCGACCTTGTCGTTCTCGTCCTCGAAGTCGTCCGGGGAGGGAACGGCGTGGCTCAGCGGCACGCCCTGACCGGGGTTGGTACCCCAGGTGACGAAGGGTTCGAGCTCGTCAGCGTTGATGAAGATTTCCTTGTCGAAGACGGCGCCTTCGTCGGTGGGCAGGCTCTTCCAGTACTCGACCGCCTTGTCCCACTCTTCGCCCTTGGGTGCGTGCTGGCGACCCTTGATGTACTCGAAGGTGGTCTCGTCGGGGGCGACCATGCCGGCGCGTGCGCCCGCCTCAATGGACATGTTGCACATGGTCATACGACCCTCCATGGAGAGGGAGCGGATCGCGGAGCCGCGGTACTCGAGCACGTAGCCCTGACCGCCACCGGTGCCAATCTGCGCGATGACGGCGAGGATGATGTCCTTAGCGGTCACGCCGGGCTTGAGGGTGCCTTCAACATTGATTGCCATGGTCTTGAAGCGCGCCAGGGGCAGGGTCTGGGTCGCCATGACGTGCTCCACCTCGGAGGTGCCGATACCGAACGCGAGAGCGCCGAATGCACCGTGGGTGGAGGTGTGGGAGTCGCCGCAGACGATGGTCATGCCGGGCATGGTCAGGCCGAGCTGCGGGCCGACCACGTGCACGATGCCCTGTTCCTCGTCGCCGAGGGAGTGGATGCGCACGCCGAATTCCTTGGCGTTGCGGCGCAGGGTCTCGATCTGGGTGCGGCTGGTCAGGTCGGCAATGGTGCCGAAGATGTTGTCGGTGGGGGTGTTGTGGTCCTCGGTGGCGATGGTCAGGTCGAGGCGGCGCAGGGGGCGGTTCTCGATGCGCAGACCTTCGAATGCCTGGGGCGAGGTCACTTCGTGCAGTAGCTGCAGGTCGATGTAGAGCAGGTCGGGCTTGCCGTTTTCACCGGGGACGACGACATGTGCGTCCCAGACTTTTTCTGCCAGGGTGCGCGGACGGGTGCCCGCGGTGGTTGCGTTCTGTTCGCTAGTCATGCTTTCTCCTGCTTGATGCGTTCCTACGGTGGATGCGTTCGGGGTGGTGCGTGCCGCAAGTTTGCGGAGTTGAGGGGCGGATTATGTACCCGATGGGACCCTCAAATCGGTATTTCCCTGCGGCGTGTCGCACATTTTTTCACGGATTCTTAGCCTGTGAGACGGCCTAGAAACACCCCGAACCAGCGAGTGTTTTTGTGTGGGTTTATTCTATGACTCCAGGGTAATTTTGCGGGATTACCCGCATTTTTCTGCGACTTTTCGCATATTTTCACCCATAAACCCACATAAACACTTATTATGAAAAGCTCATAATTTATCCCGTAGGGGGTGATTCCATCTTCAGCTCTGCACCCCAAAGAGTCCATGAAGTCCGGGGTATCTTTCATATTCTGAGATAGAATATAAGAATGACTCCTTCCGCCTCACGTTTTAACGCACACGGAATGCGTCACCCCAACGCATCCACACACCACAACGCACCGATTGTCGACCCCGTCAAGCCGCCCGAACACATGGCCGCCGACGAGCAGATGGTAGAGGTACACTCCCACGGCTCCTCCGGCGTTGGCGTGCTCGACAAGGCGACCCTCATTCTTGATTGCCTCGAGGCAGGACCCGTATCTCTGGGCGACCTCGTCAAGGCAACCGGTCTGGCGCGCCCCACCGCACACCGCCTCGCCGTGGCACTGGCACACCACCGCCTCGTAGCCCGCGACGTGCAGGGACGCTTCATGCTCGGCCCCCGCCTGACCGAACTCGCATCCGCAACCATTGCTGACGAACTCATCACCGTGGCTGACCCGATTCTGCAGAAGCTCAGCCTCGAAGCTGACGAGTCCACCCAGCTGTACCGCCGCCAGGGCGACTGGCGCGTGTGCGTTGCGACCGCGGCACGCCCCTCCGGCATGCACGAATCCATCCCGGTGGGCACCCAGCTGTCCATGCAGGCTGGCTCCGCCGCCCAGGTGTTGCTGGCTTGGGAAGATCAGAACCGCATTGTTGAAGGCCTGCGCGATGCGCACTTCAGCGCCGCTATGCTCGCGGCTGTGCGCCGCATCGGCTGGGCGCAGTCCGTGGGTGAGCGCGAGCGCGGTACCGCCTCGGTCTCCGCTCCGGTGCGCGCTCCCGGTGGCAAGGTGATTGCGGCTGTCTCTATCTCGGGTCCGATTGATCGTATGACCCGCCAGCCGAACCGCAACTACCCCGAGCTGGTCGTCAAGGCTGCTCAGGCGATTACTGATGGTTTGCGTGAGCTTTCTGCTTCTCACTCAGCATCGGATGTTGAGGAAAGCTAAGGCTTCGTTATAGATAGTTTTCACGAAAAGAATCCCTCCCCGCCTCGCTTGAGGTGGGGAGGGATTCTTTTATGCGGTTTCTCAGATGATATGTCGCTAAATGTCCAGCGCCTTGCGGTAGGAGTTGAGGCGCTTAGCTTCCAGCTGCACCGGGGCGACCACGCAGGATTGCACCGCCTTCTCAACGCCGGTCTGCAGGCGACCGCGCAGCTTACGTGCGTAGTAGCGTGAGCCCATGGCGGTGAGTAGTCTGCCTACACCCGCCGAGGCGATGCCGAGGAGTATACCCAGCAGCAGAAGCAGGGTGGGCAGGGGTACCGGGGAGCCTTCGGGAGTCGGGGCGGGCGGCAGTTGAATCTGCAGGTACGCCATGCCGGAGATGAGGGTCAGCCAGCCGACACCTACCAGGGCGCTCAGTAGCGCGATCCACTGCAGGGTGTTGAAGATGACCCAGGGGGCGCGGGTGCGGCCCAGACCGTAGTCGATGCGCATCATGTCGCGTTCGAGTAGTTCGGGTAGCTCCGCTTCGCGGGAGAGGGCGGCTTCCTTCATGCTGCGTTTCCATGGCTCGTCGATGCGGGCCGCCATCTGCTTGCTGTATTGGCGTACGGCGTTTGCCATGCCTGCTTTCTGTGCGGCGCTCAGCGGGGGTAGCGAGGATGCCACCAGCTCGGGTGCGTTTTCGCTATCGGAGCCGAGCATACCCGCGGACTTCGCATCCTTCGAGGAGCTTTTCTTCTCATCCTGTTGCCCCAGGTGCAGGCGGCGCAGGGGGTCAGCTTTCAGGCGGCTCATCCAGCGGGTGAGGATCCAGCCGGTGTGCTGGCCTGCGGCACGGCGGTAGGAGGCGGTTGCCGCCTGCAAAACCTGTTCTGCTTGGCTGGAGGTGTAGCATGCCTTCACGAGCTTCTGTTCCGCTTCGAGGGCGTAGGCTCCGGCGAGTACGGCCCCCTCTCCCCCGGCGTAGGTGCGCAGCTGGGAGGCGGTGGCGCGCAGCTGCGCGTCGGTTCGCTGCAGGGACAGGCTCTTGGCGGCGGCTACCTGGGCGAGCAGGTCGCGGAGCACGTCGACGCCCTCACCGGTTCGCGCGGAGACGGCGATGGGTGCGGCGAGCAGGTGCGCTTCGGTGCCCTCGGCCTGGAGCAGGCGGGTGAGGGATGCGAGCACGGCGGGCACCTCGGCGGGCGCCAGTTTATCAGCTTGGTTGAGCACGCAGAGTGCCTGCGCGCCGGAGGCGGCAAGCGGCACCATAAAGTCACGGTGGATGACGGCGTCGGCGTATTTTTGGGGGTCGACAACCCAGACGAGTACGTCCACGTAGCGCATCATGCGGGCGGCGAGGTCGCGGTTGGTGGTGGTGACCGAGTCGAAGTCGGGCATGTCCAGCAGGATGAGGCCACCGGTGCGGGTGCGCATTTCGCCGCGTCCGCCTACCGCGCGGCGGATGCGGTTGAAGAGTCCGGGTGCCGGTTCGGTGACGGCGTTGGGTGCCACCGCTCCCCCGCTTGCTTCTTCGGCGGCGAGCGCCTGAGTCTGCGGGTAGACGCGCTTGTCAATGCCGAGCCAGTCGAGCAGTTCTTCACTGCCTTCTGCCTCCCAGATGGCCGCCTGCACGGTGGAGGTGGTCGGGCGCGTGGGTGCGGAGAGGGCAATGTTCTGCCCGGCGATGGCGTTGAAGAGCGTGGATTTGCCGCTGCCGGTCGCGCCGAAAAAGCCGATGACGGTGTGTTCGGTGGAGAGTTCGCGGCGCTGGCTGAGGCGTTCGAGGGTTTCGGCGGCGTCAAGCAGAACGGTTTCGGGGACTCGTCCTTCACCGTAGCTGATGGCTTCTCTCAGGGATGCGACAGAGCGCGCGAAGGGCGAGGTCGCCACGGCGGGGGTGGCGCCTCGCTCGGGATGGCGCTCAGCGGCTTTGTTCTCGAGTTTGTGCTCGGATTTATTCTCGGGGGTAGTCATAGTGCGTTTTTCTTCGTCTGTGGTGCGCGGTGAGGTGGTGCGCTGTGGAGATGATCTGGTGACAGGCGGTTGAGCCGCGTTGCCCCGACTATGATGTAGCCGACCAGGGGGTCTGCGCGCCCTGTACCTGAGCACTCTTTGCCTGTGCGGCTTGGCTCTGCCCGCTCATTTCCGCGGCAATTTTCTGCACCTGCTCGGCGGCGCGGTGAATGTCCTCGGCGTCAGCCTGCGGGTCGGTTTCTTCCAACACCTCGGTGAAGGGCTGAGCGTGCTCGGTGAGCAGATCCGCCATACGTTCGAGCAGGTCGGTGCGGGCACGGGTCGCCATGCGGCGCACCGCGTCTTCACCGAAGATGGACTCGAGCAGCTTGGTACCAACCACGCCGCTACCGCCCGCAATACCCGCCTCAATACCGGTAATGCCGCCGGTGAGGCTGAACGCGGCGACCATGAGCATCACGGCGGCGGCATTCACGCCCAGGGAGAGGAAGCGGGCGCGTTTGCGCTTGTCGGCGCCTTCTTCTCGGATCATTTCGAGGACGGAACCCTGCCAGAGGCGAATCTGCTCGGCAACGGCTGCGGAGAAGATGTCCTCGGCGGACTGCACCTCGCCCTTCACCTCACCGTCTGTGCTCTGTTCGGACGCGGCAGAAACAGCCTGCGGCGTAGCAGAAACCGCCTGCGGCGCGTCTAGGCGCGCTAGCAGGGAGCGTCCGGCGCGGCTGGCACGCCAGCGGGTGCGAGTGTTTTCGGAGGCGCGGGCGGCTGCATCCAGCACAACGGCGTGGATGCCGCTTTCGAGGGCGTCTTCTACCTTCTGGGCGGCGGCGGGCTGACCGCGCAGTGCGGAGCCGACGCGGTCGCGCAGGCGACCGATGGTGCTGTCGAGAGAGCGGAAGAAGTCGCCGGTTCCCACGAAGTCGTGCCAGCGCGAGAGCACTTCGCCGCGCAGCAGCGACCCGTCGGAGAGGGCGCTGTCGATGGTGGTCAGCGCGTCCTCGTATTCTTCAGCGGCGATGGCGGCAAGCGACTGGTGTGCCGCCTGCTGGCGTGCCTGTTCTGCGGCGAGCACCTGCAGGTTACCGGCGAGGGTTTCGACAGCACCGGCGAGGGTCTGCCGGGCGATAGCGGCGCGGGCGGGTGCGTCGGCGCCGAGTTCGCGGATCCACAGGGTCAGCGGGGCGAGGCTGACGGGGGCGAGCATACCACTTTCGTCGCGCGGCTGTTCGGTGACGGTGTGAATCAGTACGGCGTGGATTCCGGCCTCGTCGAGCATGCGTCGCAGGTCGTTTTCGATGGCCTCTTCGTCGCCTTCGGGCACGCGGTTGAGCACCACGGCAATGGCGATGGAGCGTGCGGCTGCTTCGTGGAGCAGTTCCCAGGGCACGGCGTCGGCATAGCGGTTGGCGGTGGTGACGAAGAGCCACAGGTCAGCAGCGGAGAGCAGTTCCTTGGCGAGGGTGCGGTTCTCCTCAGAGACGGAGTCGATATCGGGTGCGTCAATGAGCGCGATGCCCTGCGGTAGCGCCGAGGTGGTAATAGGAATGAGGGCGCGCGCAATCTTCGGGTCGAGGCCGGGTAGTGCCTGCGATCCGGCGTTCATGCCGGAGGTGCGGGTGCGCGGCAGGGTGGGCAGGAAGCGTTCGGGTGACAGAGCCGCTTCGTCTTCTGCGCGGTGCAGTAGGACGGGGTGGCGGGTGGTGGGTCGAATCGCGCCGGACTGGGTGAGCGGTTCGCCGAGCAGGGTGTTGACGAGGGTGGATTTGCCTGCGCCGGTGGAGCCTCCGACCACGATGGTGAGGGGGTTGTCGACGCTGGCACTGCGCGGCAGGATGTAGTCGTCGAGTTGGCGTGCCATGGCGGCGAGTAGGGTGCGCGCGGTGGCGGTGCCGTGCTCGGTGGTGCCGTCGTGGGTGACGGTGTAGGGGGTGCCGGGGGTTTCGCCGGCTTCTACGTCGAGCGGGAGGGGGATTCGAGTGAGCAGTTCGCGAGCTACTTTGAGCTGCGCATAGTCGGTGGTAGTCACAGCGCTATTGTCCCATAGGGTGCATCTGCTTTATGCCATGTTTGGGTGTTGGCGCGGTCGCGTTGTGGCTAGGTTGCGCGGTTGGGGGTGCTGAGGCTGTGTGAGGGGCTGTTTTTGATAGGTGTTTGGACAACCTGAAGGGGTTGAGATACTACTTGCGCATTGAGTGTAACAACTCCAATTTATGATTTACTCACAAGAAGAAAAGATGAGAAAATCCCTAAGTTTCCGCGGGAAAACAGTATGTTTCATTGCGGTTATCCCAAACACATTGGTACGTTCTACATCCCGCATACGACGGGCAAATATTAAGATTTGATAACTTTTTACGCTCAGGGGCAGATATGGTCATTTCGAACCTGAAAGTACGCTTAAAATCGTTGAGCACGACAACCAGGCAGGTCATAACCCACACCGATTCCTTCAGGGGGCTTCTGGCCTGCCCTTTCTATCGCATCCGTACTCACCGCGGTATGCCACACCTACCGGGAACGCTCACCGACCCCTCACGCAACTGCATTCAAAATTTACTGCCGTTGAGGTTCACTGCATCCGAGCTACCCGTTATTGCCCACCCATCTTTACTCTTGCGAAAGGTTGCGTATGTTCGGTTCGCTGTCACGCCGCCATCTTCTTGCTCTTTCTTCCGGAGCAGCATTGAGTGCACTCGCAAGCGCCTGCAGCCCCGTCGTTTCTCGCCCTCAACCGCTCTCCGAATCTTCTCCCGCTGATGCCGCACCGGCGCCTCAGAGCACCCAGACCAAAGCTGCAACCACCACGCGCAGTATTACGCAGGCCGAGCCTCTGCCTGCGTCGGCTCTGGATGGTCGCGGACCGGCGATTCTGCCGGATCACTTCTTTGAGCGTTCCGGAAATTTCTCGAACGGTACCCTGAGCCATCGAGCCATTAATGTCCCCCGCCCCACCATGCCCCCGGAAGCTAAAGAGCGCACCGTTGAGGGCCTGCATGCTTTCCTGCAGTACTGGGGTGCGGCGCAGAACTATATGCTCCTCACCGGCGACACCGACCCCTTCATGAACCTGCCCGGCCAGGAGCACTTCAGCAACATGGCGCAGATGTACCGCGATATCTACCGCTACAACATCGGCTGGCTGGTCTCTAAGAACAACCACCCCATGTGCATTAACCTGAGCTCCCCGCAGCCGGTGCCCGCCACCGAGCAGGACGTCTACTGCTGGAAGGCGACCCTGAAGGTGGACGAGAACGCGTTCCTGTTCAACCATGAGACCCGTCAGCGCGAGCAGCTCACCGGTATCTACGGCAGTAATCAGAAGGCGGACGCTTACGTCTACTTTGGCGCAGAGGGCTGGCAGATGCTGGAGGATCCGAAGTCTTCCCCGAGCGCTACCGCCACCCCTGCGGCTAACCCTGCGCCGTCTACGAATACTCCGAGCGCGCAGCCGACCCCGACTGAGAGCACCTCTTCTAAATCGGCTCGTTATATTCGAGGCTCAGCCTAAAGCTTCTTTGCATCCGTGCCTCAAAGATCCCGTCATATTGGGTGATATGAGGCACGGATGAGGGCTTTTATTTGTGTGCCACGCGTGAAATCTATAGGCTAGGGCTAGATGAGGTCCGCCCATTTTCGCCTCAATACGCTTCTGCCCGCCCCGCGGGTAACTGTTTCGCACCCTCCGATGGGGGGCGTGATGTTAGGCTGAGGATTAGGGCGTGAGCTCTTCACCTATCACCGATACTTCCGCATCACAGCACATTCAAGGGGATCACTATGATTCACAGCCGCCGCCACTTTATTGCGCTCACGGGCACTGCCGCCCTGGGTGCGATGCTTGCCGCTTGCGGTTCCAAAAAGACTGCGGAGGCGACCGCCTCCCCCACTCCTTCCGCTTCGATTGCGGGCGCCTACGATAACCTGTCGGGCGAGCTGAAGTGGACCAAGTACGTTCCCGGTCATGGCGCAGCCCCGATGAGTAGCACCGACCCGGAGACCGGTCAGGTCTACACGATTGAGCCGACCGCCGGCCCGGCAAGCGTGGATTCTAAGGCGAGCGCCGTACCCATCCCCGTTGAGGATGAGAGCATGTACGACAAGAACGCCCGCGGTCTGCGTGCGACTTTCGCGTATTTTGCGGCGGCGGTGAACTATGCCCGCATGACCGGTGATCCCGGTCCGGCTCTGCAGGTGGTGCATGAGCATAATGCTGTTCAGCGTGCTTCTTTGGAGAAGCTGCGCGCGTTCTACGCGCCCGGCACGAACTGGCTGGTTGATGGCGAGTGGACTTTCCGTCTGACCGAGAAGCAGCCGACAACTCGCGGCACTAAGTATTCGTGGGCGTGTTCTGTTACTCAGGCGCACGGCCTGCAGGTTGAGAAGTCAACGAACACCACCAAGCCCCTGGAGGACACTGAGGCTCCGGAGATTACCGCTCTGTACGCTGAGTACGATGAGGAGGCGAAGCGCTGGTTGGTGATTGCGCCTCAGCAGTATGATCCCGCGTTGACTCCGAAGCCGACTCAGACTCCGCGCGCGCATCCTTCGTCGACTTACACTCCGACGGTGACTGATGACAGCACCGTGGCGGCTAATGGCGGCGCGAACACTGGCACAAATAACGGTGCGAACACTTCGGGTAACGGTGCCGCGCAGGGTACCGCAAATAATGGTGCGGCACAGAACGGTGGCGCACAGAATGGCGGCACCCAAAATGGTGGTACCCAAAACGGCGGCGCACGACAGTACACTGGCTCCCAGAATGGTGCGACACAGGCTCCTCAGCCTGCCGCTACCCAGGCGCCTGCGGCTACCGCGCAGCCTGTGGCGACTCAGCCTGCCGCTGCGACGGCTCAGCCGAGCGTAGCTCCCGGCGCTCCTGAGCCCGGTGCTCCTGAGCCCGGTGCCGCTGGTGGAGAAGCTGCTCCCGCCGGGGGTGCCCAGTAGCCCCTCCCCTATAGACAATCTCTATAGACGATGAACGCGTCCTCGCCTTCGCTATACCCTTGTGCCCCTCGGTGCGCTGTTGCCGCTGGTTGCGGTAAGTTCGCTGATGGGCGGCATATCACGCTCGCTTGAGCGGTGGTACACACGGGTGTGAAGGCGGGGGCGCGTTATACTTAGGACTGTCTCTAGAGGGATATCTATGTGTGATATTCGCTCGTCGAGGCGCACTCTCACTCGTCTCTCACCTGAGATTCTCACTCGAAAGGTACTCCGTGGCGCTTTTCCCTTTGACCTCTGGGCTTTCTAATGGTTCCGCTACCGGCATCAGCCGCCGTTCTGCTCTGCGTTACGCCGGTGCGGGCGTTGCAGGCGTGTCGTTGAGCGCCCTGCTGGTTGCCTGCGGTGGTTCTTCGTCCACCACCGAGAACGCTGATGCGGATACCCCTCAGATGTCTCCCTCGGCTTCTGCGCGCACTGATTTTAGCGGCGAGGTCACCTTCGATAACTATGAGAAGAAGGGCGCTTTCGTTCCGGCGACCGAGTCTGCTCCCGCGCAGAACGTGCCGGTGCCCAAGCGCCCGGCGAGCGCTTCGGAGAACTCGGTGCAGGGTCTGTACGATTCGATTGCGTTCGTGTATGCGGCGATTAACTACCTGGTGTTGACCGGTGATGCGGCTCCGCTGCGTGAGTCGAAGGCTGATGAGAAGTTCATTGCGTCGTTCTCTGCGTTCATGGATGAGTCGAATGAGAGCTCGCAGGCGCGTGACTGGTTTGTTTCGCCGAAGGTGACGATGACTGCGTTCACTGCTGTTCCGACCCTGGTGAAGAAGAGCGTGCAGTGGACTTTTGACCTGGTGATTGATTTGGGTCCGACCGTTGTGGTTGATGGCGCTCCTGCGGAGATGTCTGAGAAGGTCCGCCGCACTGAGCGTGGCCTGGTGGTGACCGGTGTGCGCCACGATAATGATTGGACTTTGACTATTCAGGACGAGTATGAGGCGCAGGCTTCGGCTCAGCCTAAGAATGGTGGCGGTTCCGGTGGTTCCGCTAACGGCGGTAATGCTGGTGATTCCGGCAACTCCGGTAATGGCGGCAATTCTAATGGTGACAACCTTTAAGCCCTCAGATGGATGAGTCATCATGCCCTAACTCGCACTCGGGTTAGGGCATGATCTGTTTTACTCTGGTAGTAACGTACTTTCCCGGATTCAAGGTTTTTGTATGTCTTCTTTTTCTCAGTCTTCTTTCTCTCGCCGCTCCCTGTTGCGCCTGGGTGTGGGCGTTTCTGCTGTTGCCGGTTCTGCGGCGCTATTGAGCGCGTGCGGTTCGGGTGGCTCTAGCCAGCAGTCTGGTTCTCAGGGCGGTAGCTTGAGTGGTTCGAAGTCGAGCGCTAACCCGAATGGGTACAGTGATGATGGTCAGAACTATTCGGGTCTGGTGGAGTACACCCACTATGAGGGCGCGTTGAATTATGAGCAGGGTACGGTGGAGCATCCGCCGCGTAATGCTCCGAAGCCGAAGGTGACTGAGGCGCTGTCAGCTAATACGGTGACGGGTTTCCATGAGGCGATTGCTTATTTTGCGGCGGCTATGGATTATCTGGTGAAGACCGGTAGCACGGATGCGTTCTCGACCGGTATCACGTTGTCGTCGAAGACTCGCTCTGAGGTGGATGCCCTGTCGGCTTCTATTCTTGCGGGTGTGCAGAAGGGTTCCTGGTATGTGAATCCGTCGGCTTCCTATGCGCTTTCGAGTGCGCAGCCGTCCATTATGAGTGATGGCAATCTGCTGTTTAAGGGCAAGTACACTCTGGACTTCGGTACGGAGGCGGTGGCTGAGGGCAAGATCCAGCCGGTGGTCGCCTCCGCGAGTGCTTCTGCTTCTGCCTCCGCATCGGTTGAGCCTACTGAGCCGTCTGAGGATGCGCTGGTGTCTGAGTCGGCGTCCCCCAGCGCTTCTGCGACCGCGGCGGGTCCGGCGTCTCAGGTGACGGTTCAGGAGTGCGATTTCCGCGGCCGCTACCACGCTGATTCTAAGATGTGGGAGCTGAGCGTGGCGTACGGTGCGACGCTCCAGGGAGGTACCGCCCAGGGTGGCGCTACTGGTGGCACCGCTACCCAGGGCGCCGCGAGCGCGGCGGCATCCGGTTCGGCTTCCGCGTCCTCTTCTGCTGCCGCTTCCGCTGAGGCGTCCGCCACCTCCGCGGCGTCATAGTTCGTCATAACGCTTTGATCTGCGAGGCGCTTCTCACGCTTCGCCCACTCAACTCTGTATCCTGTTGGGTTTGCGGCTAAACTGGTTGCAATCACCGACTGACTGAAAGGTATCACTATGTCCGAGAACCTGACCCGCCGCGCGGCGCTGGGTGTACTGGGCGTCAGCTCCATGGCTTTGCTGGCGGCTTGTGGCTCTAAGGCTACTTCTGAGGCGTCTGCTTCCGCTTCTGGCTCCGGAAGCGCTTCTGCGGCTGCTTCTGAGTCTGCTACCGCGTCACCGAGCGCTTCGGCTTCGGCATCTGCTTCCCCTTCTGCTTCTGCGTCGGCTTCCGCTACCGCTACGAATTCTCCGCTGCCTAACGACAATAAGGATTACAGCGGCGTAGCGAAGCTGGAGAAGATGGAGGAGCACGGCGAGTACCAGCCGGGTAACGCTGAGCACCCGCCGCAGAACGTGCCTTCCCCGATCGTTCCGGAGGCCATGCACCAGAATTCGGTGGCTGGCTTTGCGGCGGCTCTGGCGTACTTCGGTGCGGCGTTTGAGTACCTGCTGCGTACCGGCGATATGCACTACATGAACGAGGTCAGCACCGACCAGGAGACCCTGGCGGCGATGAAGAAGTACGCGGACTCCACCAAGGCAGGTATTGAAGAGAAGAAGACCTGGTACGTGAACCCGACCGCTACTTTGACTATTGGCACCAAGCAGCCGGTTCTGGCTCAGGGCGCGTACAACTGGACCGTGACTCTGAACGTGGATTTGGGCGAGAAGCTGTTCAAGGATGGCAAGGAGCAGACCGTGGCGGCTGATAAGCGTCACGTGAAGATGTTCGGTGAGGCTGTTGGCCGCTACCTGAACAACAAGTGGGACCTGCACATGGACATCAACTAGTCCTCCGGGCTGGTTTTCTCCCCTGTTTTGGGTCTTTTCCATCTCAGGATGCAGTTTTTCACTGTTTTTTCCATTGATGGCAATAAAATTTGTGGCTCCAGCTTGCGGTGAACAGAGTTCATCATTACTCTTATATACAGAGGTTGTCTTTTGGGCTACATAATGTTTCTAGAGAGCGCCGCACATTCATCATCCTTTATCGAGAAAGGGTTTGTGCGGCGCTTTTCTGTACCCTCTTCCTGAACCTCGTTCCTTGAGGTTTTTCTCTGGCATTATTACGAACTGTGACCGCAGGTTTAAACCTGCCGCCGGCGAGTAGTAGAGTTGCCACGTAACCGATTATTCATTGCGGAGACCCCGTCGCGGCTGGCCTCCCTCCAAGCTCATGTAAGGAGCACCCCATGGCAAAGATTCTCAACAGCATTGTTGAAGCAACCGGCCAGACCCCCCTGGTTAAGCTGAACCGACTGGACGAGGGCCTTCCCGGTAACGTTGCGGTCAAGCTTGAGTTCTACAACCCCGCAGGTTCGGTCAAGGACCGTATCGGTCGCGCCATCATTGACGCTGCTGAGAAGTCGGGTGCGCTGAAGCCCGGCGGCACCATTGTTGAGGGTACTTCCGGTAACACCGGTATTGCGCTGGCTATGGTGGGTGCTGCTCGCGGTTACCGCGTCATCCTGACCATGCCGGAGACCATGTCTGCTGAGCGTCGCGTGCTGCTGCGCGCTTACGGTGCTCAGATTGTGCTGACCCCCGGTACCGAGGGTATGCGCGGCGCTGTGGAGAAGGCTAAGGAAATCGTTGCGACCACCGAGAACGCTATCTTGGCATCCCAGTTCTCCAACGAGGCGAACCCGACCATTCACTACAACACCACCGGCCCCGAGATTTGGGAAGCAACCGACGGTAAGGTCGACATTTTCGTGGCGGGTATTGGCACCGGCGGCACCATTTCCGGTTCGGGTAAGTACCTGAAGGAGCAGAACCCGGACGTGAAGGTTGTTGCGGTTGAGCCTAAGGACTCCCCGCTGCTTTCCGAGGGTCGCGTTGGTCCCCACAAGATTCAGGGCCTGGGCGCTAACTTCGTTCCGGAAACCCTGGACCGCGGCGTCTACGATTCGGTGACTCCGGTCAGCGCTGAGGACGCTATGCGCACCTCCCGCCTGCTGGCTACCCAGGAAGGTATTCTGGGCGGTATTTCTTCCGGTGCGGCTGTCTGGGCTGCTCTGGAGGAGGCTAAGAAGTCTGAGAACAAGGACAAGCTGATTGTGGCTATCGTTCCTGACTTCGGTGAGCGTTACATCTCTACCGCTCTGTACGAGGATATCCGCGGCTAATAGCCCATTGTTTCTCCCCTCTGCTCCCTGCCTGAGGTCTTGGACCTAAGGTTTGGATAGCTGATGCCCCGCCTCTGGCACGTCCCACTGTGGACGGTCCCGAGGCGGGGCTTTTGCGTCTTTTGACCGGCAGAAATATTACGTTCCGCGCGTTTGTGTGACTGAGTTTTTGGTAAGCGTGTCTACTATGACATGTAGCCGGCTGGGAATAGGCGAAAGGGCCCCGTTGTTGGTACCTTTGGAAAGGTCGCATATACAGAGAACGACCGATGAGGGAAAGGGAACCCATGAGTTTTATTGCGCGTCTGCGTGAAGATATTGAGAACGTCCGCCAGCACGACCCTGCTGCGCGCGGCGCTGTCGAGATTGCGCTGAACTATTCGGGTATGCACGCCATTTGGGTTCACCGTCTGACCCATAAGCTCTGGCAGAAGGATGAGACGAAGGCTCTGGCTCGTACTCTCTCGCAGTTTGCTCGTTTTCTGACCGGTGTGGAGATTCACCCCGGCGCGACCATTGGCCGCCGTTTCTTCATCGATCACGGCATGGGCATTGTCATTGGTGAGACCGCTGAGGTCGGTGACGACGTGATGCTGTACCACGGCGTGACTCTGGGCGGTCGCTCCCTGGAGAAGGTGAAGCGTCACCCCACCATTGGTGACCGCGTGACCATTGGTGCCGGCGCTAAGGTGCTGGGTCCGGTGGAGATTGGTTCCGATAGCGCTATCGGTGCGAACGCCGTGGTCGTCAACGATCACCCCGCCGATTCGATTATTACCGGTATTCCGGCGAAGCACCGTCCGCGTACCCCGGAGAAGAAGAAGCCCCTGGTGGACGCTGTGGAGTATATTGACCCCGCCATGTGGATTTAGCGCTTGCTAGCGTTTTGATGCGGTAGCGGCGCGTCTGGAGGCTCCTGGCAAGGCTCTGCAGGTCTTCTCCCCTGCTATAACCCCTGAGATACCTCTACTACGCCCCCCCTGAGATACCCCTGCGATACCCGAGATACCCCTGAAATACCTCGGGGTGCCCAATATCAAGACATAACGAAAGCCCGCCTTCGACCGGATTCTCATCCAGCCGAAGGCGGGCTTTATGTGTTCAGCTACGGGAGCTTAGTGAACGTGAATGTCCGCTGCGTTCACCTCGGAACGGTCACCGCTCCACATGGTGTGGAAGGCGCCCTCTTCGTCAATACGACCGTAGGTGTGCGCGCCGAAGAAGTCACGCTGACCCTGAATCAGGGATGCGGGCAGGCGGTCGCGGCGCAGACCGTCGTAGTAGGACAGTGCGGAAGCGAACACCGGCACGGGGATGCCCAGTGCGGTTGCCTTAGCCACCACGCGACGCCAGGAAGGAACGAGCTCCTCCATGAGGTTCTTGAAAGCGGGTGCCAGAAGCATGTTCTCGGGAGCCTCATCAGCGTAGGCGGCCATGATGTCGCCCAGCAGCTCGGCGCGGATGATGCAGCCTGCACGCCACAGCGATGCGATGGTGTCCAGCTTCAGGTCCCAGCCGTATTCCTTGCCTGCGCGGGTGAGCAGGTCCATGCCCTGTGCGTACGCAACGAGCTTGGAGGCGAAGAGTGCGCGGCGCACATCCTCAACGAACTCGGGGTCGCCTGCACCAACGCCGGTGGTTGCGATGAGGCCTGCGGGCAGTTCGCGCTGTGCCTGCTCGCGCTGCTCACGTTCGGAGGAGGAGAGGGCGCGTGCGAACACGGACTCTGCGATAGCGGAGACGGGGGAACCGAGGTCCAGGCCGGCCTTAGCGGTCCACAGGCCGGTACCCTTCTGACCCGCTGCGTCAACAATAACGTCGACCAGGGGCTTGCCGGTCTTTGCATCGACCTGTGCGAGCACCTCAGCGGTGATTTCAATCAGGTAGGAGCTCAGGTCGCCTTCGTTCCAGGTCTTGAAGATTTCTGCCTGCTGTGCCGGCTCAATGCCCGCGATGGAGCGCAGAATGTCGTAGGCTTCGCCGATCACCTGCATGTCGGCGTACTCGATGCCGTTGTGGACCATCTTCACGAAGTGGCCCGCACCGTCGGTGGAGATCCATGCGCAGCAGGGTGCGCCGTCCTGAGGTGCCTTCGCTGCGATCTTTTCGAGCAGCGGACCCAGGTGCTTGTAGGACTCTGCGGAGCCGCCGGGCATCATGGAGGGGCCCCAAAGAGCGCCCTCTTCGCCGCCGGAGACGCCAACGCCCACGAAGTGCAGGCCCTTTTCAGCCAGGGCGTGCTCGCGACGGATGGTGTCGGGAAAGTGGGAGTTACCGCCGTCGATAATGATGTCGCCCTCATCGAGCATGGGAGTGAGCTGCTCAATCACTGCGTCGACGGGTGCGCCCGCCTTGACCATAATCAGGATGCGGCGGGGAGACTCGAGGGAGTCAACGAGTTCCTGCAGGGACTCGGTACGGATGAAGTCGCCGTCTCCGCCGTGCTCAGCCAGCAGTGCGTCGGTCTTCTCTACGGAACGGTTGTGCAGTGCCACGGTGTAGCCGTTACGTGCCAGGTTGCGGGCGAGGTTTGCGCCCATGACAGCAAGGCCGGTGACACCAATCTGTGCCTTCTTGTTTTCAGTCATGTATATAAGGATACGCGCTTAGGGCAGGCTATATATAGGTGGAGTGCAGTTTTATGCCCGAAGGAATCGCAGTTCCGACTGGATTATCTTCGCGAGCTTCCCGCTGGGCACCCTCGTGGCAGGTCAATGGGTAAACAAAACCGGTAAACAAAAACCCCGGTACCTTGCGGTACCGGGGTTAGCGGTGGGTCCTACCGGGATCGAACCGATGACATCCACGGTGTAAACGTGGCGCTCTACCAGCTGAGCTAAAGACCC
>ERZ772972.321-NODE-321-length-17867-cov-27.454525_pt1 | contig 17867 bp, 14 predicted proteins | sample MGYA00580673_ERZ772972 | MGnify/ENA primary metagenome ERZ772972 (study PRJEB29015, sample SAMEA2738051) | human oral metagenome | biome: human oral; feature: human-associated habitat; material: saliva | place: China | collected 2229 ... | reverse complement strand
GGACCAATGCCGGGCACCGCATCCAGCTCATCCACGCTACGGAAACCGCCGTGCGCCTCACGCCAGGCAATAATGCGCTGAGCCATCGCCGGACCAATACGCGGCAGGGACTGCAGCTCCTCAGCAGTGGCGGTATTAATGTTCACCGGGGTTGAGCCCTTCTGCGCGCTGCCTGCAGGAGTTAGCGTACGTGCAGGCTGGGGCTGAGCACCGCCCTGAGATGCGCCGTTCTGCGCCGCACCATTCGCCGCGTTAGCTTGACCCGCATTCGCCGTGCCACCATTGGGCTGAATCTGCGCCGGGGCGGCCGTCTCACCACGATGCGGCACATAAATCTGCACCCCGTCACTCAGCGTACCGGCGAGGTTCACGCGGTCCAGGTCAGCATCCGCGGCGGCACCGGAGGCGGCGGCAATCGCATCCACGGTACGACCCTGCGCGGGCAGCGTGTACACGCCGGGGTTGTTCACGGCACCCGCCACGTGCACCCGCACGGTAGCCTCACCGGAGGCGCCACCCTGCGCGGATTCACTCGCGCCCGGCTGGGCGGTGGACTGGGTGCTCTGCTGGGCGCCCACCGCCTGCACCGACTCGGCGGAAGCACTCGGAGAGGCGACCTGCTCGGCACGCGGCGCCGCCGAAAACTGGGTCACACCCCACACCACGGCAACCAACGCCAACACCGCCACCAGAAGCAGCACGCGCGGCGACAAACCCCAACGGGTACTGCGGGTGGTGCCGGGCTGATCAGCTTGCTCCCACTCCGCCCAGTCGTCCACCTCGTTCCAGTCGGGTTGCTGATCCCAGTCAGCCCAACCGTTCGACCCCGGGTGGGATGCCGCTGGCTGAGTGGTAGATACATGCTGGCTGGTAGGTACAGACTGGGCGGCAGGCGCGGGCTCGGCAGGTGTTTCTTCGGCGGGCGCCTCCGCCTGCGTTACCTCAGGTGAGATAGCCAGCGGCACTGTGTCCTCGGCGTCCGGCGCGCCGTTCTTGCGGGCGCGCGGGCTGCGGTAGAGGCTGTTCATCAGGGAGCGGGCGCTACGCTGCGCACCGCCCTGCTGGAGTGCGCTGTCCTGCACAGGGCTCTGTACAGCATTCTGGTCGGGGTTGGGGGTCATGCTCGTCATACCCCTACCCTAGGCTCACGCGTGCGACCGCACGAGCGCACGCAAAGAACCTGTGGATAACTCCCCTCGCACAACGCGAAAGGAGCCATCCACAGGCTCATTTTTGAAAAATATGCAGTTTTTGTTCAAAAACAGCGGGCTGCGGTTTGTCACAAAACCGTCACAAACACCTCAGCCACACGAGCTTCCCGCACCGCGTAAGACCAAAATCTAGCCTTCGCTTAGTCCTCGCGCGGAAGCTCAGTACCCGGAACGCCCAGCTCCGAAGCACGCTTATCAGCCATCACCAGCAGGCGACGAATACGGCCCGCAATCGCGTCCTTCGTCATCGGCGGATCAGCCAGACGACCCAGCTCATCCAACGACGCATGCTTATGCAGCACACGCAGTTCACCGGCATAACGCAGATGATCCGGCGCCTCATGCCCCAGAATCTGCAGGGCACGCTCCACGCGGGCGCTCGCCGCAACAGCCGCCTGAGCGCTACGGCGCAGGTTCGCATCATCAAAATTCGCCAGACGGTTCGCGGTCGCACGAACCTCCTTGCGGGTGCGCGCCTCACGCCACGTGGTCAGGGTGCTAGTCGCGCCCATACGCTCCAGCAGCTGCGAAATGGTCTCACCGTCACGCACCACCACACGGTCGGTGCCGCGCACCTCGCGTGCCTTCGCAATAATCTCCAGGCGACGAGCCGCACCCACCAGCGCGAGCGCCGCCTCCGGGCCGGGGCAGGTAATCTCCAGGGAGGAGGAACGACCCGGCTCGGTCAGCGAACCGTGCGCCAAGAACGCACCGCGCATAACCGCCTCGGCATCCTGCAGGGAGCCGTTCACCACAGCCGGCGGCAGGCCACGCACCGGGCGGCCACGCAAATCCAGCAGACCGGTCTGGCGAGCCAGCGCCTCACCGCCATGATCCACACGCACAATGTAGCGGCCGCCTCGACGCAGGCCACCACCGCTGACGCTGGTCAGCTCAGAGTCGTGACCGTAAATCTCCGCGATGGTGCGGCGCATGCGGTGGGCGGTTGCCTCGTGGTCGACCTCAGACTCCACCACGATTCGCCCCGAGACAATGTGCAGGCCTCCGGTAAAACGCAGAATCGTAGAGATTTCCGCCTTACGAGCAGAGACTTTCGTTGCCTCGTAGTTGGCGAGTTCGTCCTTGACGAGCGTGGTTAATGCCATGAACAGGTCCTTCTGGGCGTAGTGTTTAAGTCTAAAAATCAGGAAAAGAGCGCACAAAACAGCCAGCTCAAGCAGCACGCCTGAGCCGCAAATCCAAGCCAGTCAATCTAAGAGCTCAGCTCAAACGCTTCGTTATACGCAGCCGCAAGCTTCAGCGGGTCGTGCACATTCGGCTGGGAGCTCGAACGCAGATGCGCCCACACAACCTTCGCACCCATCGCAGAAGCCTCACGCTCCAGCTCGGAACGGTGATCAGCCTGCATGTCAGCGTCAGCAATCACCGCGTCCAGGTGAAGCTTCGGGGCGTACTGGCGCAACAAATCCAGGTGCGTTGCCGGGGTGAAACCGACCGTCTCCTTATCGTCGGAGAGGTTCATGACCACGCAGCGGCGCGCCTCCGTGCGGATAATCGCCTCACGCTGAGCGTCCAACAGCAGATGCGGCAGAACCGACGTACGCCACGAACCCGGGCCCAAAACAATCCAATCGGATTCTTCAATAGCGGAGAGCGCCTCCGGGCAGGGGCGAGCATTTGCGGGAGACAGACCAATATCGTGAACGCGTTCCTCCTTCGAGAGGTTCACCTGGCCGACCACCTTCACACGCTCAATACCGCCACCGTTATGCTCACGCAGCACGGTGCCGTAAATGACCATCGGATCCAGCGCCATCGGTAGCACGCGGCCGCGCGCGTTCAGTAGGGCACCCGCCCAGTCCAGACCGGCAACCGGGTCATCCAGCAGCTGCCAGAGAGTAGCAATCAGCAGGTTACCGAGAGCATGGTAATCCAGCGGGAACTCACCCTCATAACCTTCGGGCGCGCTAAAACGATGCTGCATCACATCACGCCACGTGCGACCCCAATCGGTGTCATCACACAGCGCAGAAAGCGCCATACGCAAGTCCCCGGGAGGGAGAATACCCATCTCCTCACGCAAACGACCCGACGAGCCGCCATCGTCAGCAACCGTCACAACAGCCGTCAAATCAGGCGTGACGTGGCGAAGCGCAGACAGGGAACCGTACAGCCCGTGGCCGCCGCCCATCGCCGTGACCTTCGGCGAACGGTGCGTGGTCTTCAACAGGCGCAGAGCCTGAGTCGGCAGAGCCGGCAGGCGCGGAATACCCTGAGTGTCATAACTGGTCGAATGAGTGGACATAGTAATACCTCACATACCCGGAAGGAACGGTATGCCGGCCCCACGGGTGCGGGGCCGGACGGCGGCTAATGAATCACGACGCGGTGGTTGGGACGCGCCGGGAAAAACTTACTCGCGGCCCTTGTCACGGTGCTGAACATTCACGTTCAGCTCACCGAAAGCAGAGAGACGACGAGCCAGTTCCTCCGTCACAGCCACGGAACGATGCTTACCACCGGTGCAGCCAATAGCGATGGTGGCGTAGTACTTGCCCTCACGGCGGTAGCCCTCAAGCACGGGGCGAAGAGCCGCAAGGTAGTTGCTGATGAACTCCTCGGTGCCCGCGTGCTCCAGCACGTAGTCGCGCACCGGGGCGTCCTGACCGGTCAGGGGGCGCAGCTCCGGAACCCAGTGCGGGTTCGGGATGAAACGCATATCAGCCATGTAGTTAGCGTCCGAAGGCGCACCGTACTTGAAGCCGAAGCTCATCACGGTCAGGTTCAGCTTCTTATCCGCACCCTCAGCGAACATTTCACGCACGGTACGAGCCAGCTCGTGAACGTTCATGCCGGTGGTGTCAATGGTGCGGTCAGAAGCGAGGCGCAGACCTTCAAAGAGAGTGCGTTCAGCGCGGATACCGTCGAGGACGCGACCCTCACCCTGCAGCGGGTGCGGGCGGCGCTGAGCCTCGTAGCGGGCAATAATGGTCTCATCCTTGGCGTCAAGGAAGAGCATGGAGAAGTCAATATCGGACTTGCGCAGAGTCTCAATCGCAGCGGGAAGATCGGAGAACAGGGCGCGGGCGCGAACGTCAATACCGAGCGCCACCTTCGGAACTCGCGCACCGTCGCGGGTCACCAGCTCAGCCAGGGAACCGAGCATCTGCGGCGGGATGTTATCGATAACGTACCAGCCCTCATCCTCCAGTACATTTGCGACAGTACTGCGGCCTGCACCGGAAATACCGGTGATCACCAGAATCTGAGGGCGCTCCTCACTCTGGACGGACTCTACCGTGGCGGGCTTGCTCTGATTCTCGGGCATGGTGCTTCTTCCCCTTCAACGCGAAATACTCTCTATGCCATGATACTAGACCTTTATCTGACGGTTCGGGGGTACGGTCAGAAATTTCACCAGTATGACAGAAATATGAGACACTCCCCCGACCGAACCCCAGAAGGAACCCCAGAAGAAAGAAACCCGCATCACAAGTGCTTGCGCATAATGCTCTCCACGGGGGCTACAGGAGCAGGCAGGCGGCAGAGCTACGGAGGAGCAGGCAGGTAGCAGAGTCGTAAGGGTACAGCTGAGCCGGAAGGTATAGCAGATCCGGGGGGACAGCAAAGCCCGCACGATACCTCCCACAGGAGGCACCGCACGGGCTCCACGCTACGAACGTTTCGAACTATGAACGCTCCGCAACTATACGCGGATGCGCCAGGTTGCCTTAGACAGAAAGCCAGGCCAAAAGCTTAGGCAGAAAGCTCCGGCAGGAAAGCCGCCACATGCTCCAACAGACGCACCGACAGCTCCTTCTTCGAACCGGAGAACACCGGCGCCTCATCGTTCAGAGTCGACAGCAGCGTAATCGTGTTATCGTCCGTGCCGAAACCACGATTCACACCCACCGTATTGACCGCCAAGAAGTCCGTACCCTTACGCTGCAGCTTCTCACGGCCCAGCTCCAACGGAGTCTTCTCCGCCGAACCGGTCTCCGCCGCAAAACCAACAATGAGCTTCGGGCCGAGGGTGCTCTCCCCCGCCTCACGAGCCTGCTGGCGGCGCACAACGACCTCACGCAGAATATCCGGGTTACGCACCAGCTGAATCACCGGCGCATCCTCAGAATCGGCGCTCTTCTTAATCTTGAACTCGGCAAACTCGGCGGGCCTAAAATCAGCCACCGCCGCAGACATGATCAGCACATCCGCCGCCGCGCTCGCCTCAAGGGTCGCCTCACGCAGCTCCAGGGCGCTGACCACACGGGTCACCTGCACACCCTCCGGCGCGGGAACCTCAAGGTTCGCACCAATCAGGTGCACGGTCGCGCCCAGGTCGCGTGCCGCCTCCGCGAGCGCCACACCCTGCTTGCCGGTTGAACGGTTGCCGAGGAAGCGTACCGGGTCCAGCGCCTCACGGGTGCCGCCGGCGGTAATGACCACGAGGCGACCGGCAAGAGGACCACGCAGCGATTCGGACGCGCCAGTTGCCCGACCCGAATCAACCTGACCCAGCAGCGCCGAAGTCAGCGTTGCCGCACGTGCCGCCGCCAGACGCTCCTGCTCCGTGCCCGTGTACAGGGGCTCAGTCGGCGCGTAACCGGGCGTGTACACCGGGTGCACCTGACCCTTCGGGAAGCGCGCAATCACATCCAGAGCCACCGCGAAAATATCCTCCGGCTCAGGCATGCGACCGGGACCAGAATCCGGGCCCGTCAAACGCCCAATCGCAGGCTCAATCACGTGGTAACCCCACGAACGCAGAGTCTGCACGTTCGCCTGAGTCGCCGGATGCTCCCACATCTGGGTATGCATCGCCGGCGCCAAAATCACCGGGGCGTGCGTCGTCAACACCGTGGAGGACAGCAGATCATCCGCACGACCAGCCGCCAAACGAGCCAGCAAATCAGCGGTCGCCGGGGCAATCACCACAGCGTCAGCCTGTTCAGCCTGACGCACGTGGTTCACCTCCGGCACACGGTCAAACACGTCCGTTGAGACGGGGTTGCCGCTCAGCGCCTCCAGGGTGGGAACACCCACGAACTTCGTCGCGTTCGGGGTGGGCATGGCGATCACCTCGTCGCCATTCTTCGCAAAAAGACGAAGGAGCATCGCCGCCTTGTACGCAGCAATGCCCCCTCCAATACCAACGATAATGCGCATGGTACGTCAAAGAATCCTTGTAGAAGCAGATTACTCAGCGGACTCGTCGAGGATAACCTCTTCGATAGCAATAACCTCTTCGCTACCTGCGGGGATGTACTCCTCCTCGATAGCGCCGGAGAACTCAGCCGCGCTGAAATCGATCACAGCGGACAGATCCTCGGGAATCGGGTAGCCGTCCTCGTCGAACTTTGCGTCCGGGCGGTGCTCTGCCACAACACGGTCAGCAATGATTTCACGCATTGCCACCGACAGGGACTTCTCGTTCGACTCAGCGTCAACCAGCGGGCCAACGTGCGCAGCAGTATTGTCCTGCAGGTTAGCGTAGTACGCGTTAATCTGGCGTGCACGGCGGGCACCGAAAATCACCAGGCCGTACTTGGACTCCGCCTTCTCAATCAGCGCGTCAGCGCTGGGGCTCACGATGCCCTCGGGAGCGACACCGTCAACGAAGTTGTAGTCCTCGTGTTCCTTGTTTTCGTTTGCCACTAAAAACTCCAAATAGCTTGATGGAATGTACGTACCGAACGCCCCCGCACACCGTTCGCGCTATGGCGCAAACCGGGCACACTGAGGGCACGGTCAAAACTAAAGAACCATTCTACCCTCTCAACGGCTAAAACGCACGTACCAGCCCAGACAAAAGATGTCAGCTCGGACAAAAAGGTATCAGCCCAGACAAAAAAGGTGGGGGCTCCGAAGAAAACTCTTCGAAACCCCCACCCTTCACAACGCCTCACGGCAGAACTACAGGTCGGAAGAAACTCTAGCCCCACCGCAAACGCAAAGCATGCAGATTAGGCGGCGCCAATCAGCTCAGCAATCTCCTTCGCTGCACGCTCAACAGAGTCGTTAACGACCGTGACGTCAAATTCCTTCTCAGCAGCCAGCTCAACCTTCGCGGTTTCAAGGCGACGAGCCTGCTCCTGCTCACTCTCGGTACCTCGACCCACCAGACGCGACACCAGCTCATCCCAGCTCGGAGGAGCCAAGAAAATCAGGCGGGCATCAGGCATGGTCTCGCGAATCTGACGAGCACCCTGCAGGTCAATCTCAAGGATCACCGGGCGGCCAGCGTCCAGGGCCTCCTGGACCTTAGCGCGCGGAGTACCGTACTTGTTCTTACCGTGCACCACAGCGTACTCAAGCATCTGACCGTCAGCAATCATCTGGTCAAACTCTTCCATCGAAACGAAATAGTAGTGAGTACCGTCAACCTCACCGGGGCGAGGATCACGAGTAGTAGCGGAAACAGAGAACCACACGTTCGGGTAGTTCTCACGAATGTACTGGCACACCGTACCCTTGCCAACAGCAGTGGGGCCAGCCAGTACGGTGAGAGTCGGCTGAGACATAGCTTCCTTACTGCGCCTTCATCGGCTGAAGGCACGAGGTATTAGGGCTGAGAAGATTCAGGAGGCAGAGTATTAGTCCTGCGACGTGCACGGTTCAAATACCGCGAATTACGGTTGAAGTACTCCACCATCTTGCGACGCTGGTGTACACCCAGGCCGCCAAGGCGGCGAGTCGGTGCAATATGAAGTTCTTCAATGATGCGTTCAGCTCGAACGGCACCAATGCCCGGAAGTGCGCGCAACATCTGCCCCACCGGCATTTTAGCCAGTGCAGGGTCGGAATCGACCATGTCGAGCACCTGACGTACGGAAAGTTCACGGTCACTCAGTGCACGCTTAATTTCCTGGCGGTGTGCTCGGGCAAGTACTGCCTTCTCGCGGGCGGAGGCGCGCGCATCTTCAGTTAGCGGAGTCAGCGGCATGGTTGGGTCCCCCATTTCTGCGAGTTATAGAATTTTACTTATCAACTAATGTAACACGGATGACACGAGAACCTTCGTTCCACCCGCGGCACTCACCCACGCACCAACAATGCGTCTACGCACGTCAGCACGTAAATATCAGGGAGTACCCCTATAGCATAGCGGAGTATTCGCCCTATCAAAAGTGGAGCCACGCACGCACCTTGCAGAGCGGGCGCACTCCCCCACCACAGAGGTGAGCAAACTCGCATCACGCTGAGCACCTCAGCCCCCGCAATACACGCAAAAGGGGCGCGCCCCCCGAGCAGACTCTCAACAGAATCCACCCGGAGCACACGCCCCTCACGCAACACGCGAACTATGCGCCGCGAGCCGCCAACAGGTCATCACGAGCCGCCTGCGCAGCCTTCGCCAAACCCTCAACCGACGGGCCAGCAGCCAGCACGCCGCGGCTAGAATTCACCAGCACCTGCGACTCAACACCAGCAAACACGCGGTACAGATCAGCCGCCGAAGCGCCCTGCGCACCATAACCCGGCGACAGAATCGGGCCGTTGAACACGCTCAGGTCAATACCCAAATCAACCAGCGCCTGACCAACGGTCGCGCCAACCACCAGGCCGCACGGGCCCATCTGCTCCCACTGGCGGGAAGCATTCTCAGCGGTAGCCGCAGCGATAATACGCTTAGCCACAGCGCCCCCAGACTCTGATGCACCCACGTGCTGCACGCTCTTACCCTCGGGGTTCGAGGTCAACGCCAGCACGAAAGTGCCGCGGTCATTCTCATTAGCCAAATCCAGCGCCGGACGCAGCGACTCAAAACCCAGGTACGGGCTCAAAGTCACCGAATCGGTACCCAGCGGCGAGGAGGAGCCGAGCCACGCGTCCGCGTACGCCTTCATGGTCGAACCAATATCGCCGCGCTTAGCGTCAGCAACAATCAGCACACCATCAGCGGCAGCGCGGGCAAACAGCGCCTCCAGCACAGCAAGACCAGCCGAACCGTGACGCTCAAACAGCGCCACCTGAGGCTTCAACGCCGCCGCAAACGGGGCGCAACCCTCATAGACCGCCTCAGTAAAAGCGGCCAGGCCGGCAGCGGAATCCTCAAGACCCCACTGCTCCAGCAGGTTCGGATGCGGGTCAATACCCACACACAGCGGGCCGCGCTCCGCCATCGCCTTCGCCAGACGATCACCAAAAGCAGCGGACATTACGCCTCGCCACCCTCGGAACGAGCGTCCACAGCGGCAGCCAGCTGAACGCCGTGCTCCTGTAGGCTCATGATGTCCCAGCTGTGCTCACGCAGAGCATTAATCGCCTGAACAGCCGCAGCGAACTCAGAAATGGTGGTCATGACCGGGCAGCCCACCGAAACCGCAGCGGCACGAATCTCGTAACCATCGCTACGAGCAGCACCACCGGCAGGGGTGTTCAGAATCAGGTCAATATCACCGTTGCGGACCATGTCCACAATCGAGTGATCGCCATTCGCCTCAGCGAACTTAGAAGCCACCAGCACCGAGTTCAGGCCGTTACGGCGCAGAATCTCAGCGGTACCACCGGTCGAAACGATCTCAAAGCCCAGCGACTCCAGCATCTTCGCGTAAATAATGACGTTACGCTTATCGTGGTTAGCCACCGAAATGAACACCTTACCGGAGGTCGGCAGCGGCGAACCAGCACCAGCCTGAGCCTTCGCGAACGCGGTGTCATAGTGCTTATCCAGACCCATGACCTCACCGGTCGAACGCATCTCCGGGCTCAGCAGCGAATCCACCACAACACCCTCGGGGGTGCGGAAACGAGCGAACGGCAGAACCGCAGCCTTCACAGCAATCGCGGTCTCCTCAGGCAGGGATGCGCCATCCATGTTCTGCGGCAGGTAGCCCTCAGCCTTCAGCTCAGCAATGCTCTTACCCAGACCAATCAGCACAGCAGCCTTAGCCATCTGCACGCCGGTAGCCTTCGATACGAACGGAACAGTACGAGACGCACGCGGGTTCGCCTCAATCACGTACAGGTTCTCAGACACGTACGCGAACTGAATGTTAATCAGGCCGCGCACACCGGTGCCGCGAGCAATCTTCTCGGTAGCGTCCTTCACCTTCGCGATGATGTCCGGGCCGAGAGTAATCGGAGGCAGAGTACAGGAGGAGTCACCCGAGTGAATACCGGCTTCCTCAATGTGCTCCATAACGCCGCCCAGGTACAGCTCCTCGCCGTCGAACAGGGCGTCAACGTCGATCTCGATAGCGTCCTCAAGGAACTTATCAATCAGAGCAGGCTGCGAAGGCGAAACCTCGGTAGCGTTCTCCAGGTAGCGTGCCAGGTTCGCCTCATCGTAGACGATCTCCATGCCACGGCCGCCCAGCACGTACGAAGGACGAACCAGAACCGGGTAACCAATCTCGTCAGCGATGCGCTTAGCACCCTCGAAAGTGAACGCGGTACCGTTCTTGGGCGAAATCAGGCCGCCCTCCTCCAGCACGCGGGAGAACTCGCCGCGGTCCTCAGCCAGGTCAATAGCCTCGGGGGTGGTGCCCAGAATCGGCACGCCCGCATCCTTCAGGGCACGAGCCAGCTTCAGCGGAGTCTGACCGCCCAGCTGAACGAACACGCCCATCAGACCGCCGGTACGACGCTCCGACTCAACAATCTCAAGCACATCCTCAAGGGTGAGCGGCTCGAAGTACAGGCGAGTCGAAATATCGTAGTCAGTCGAAACAGTCTCAGGGTTGCAGTTGACCATGACGGTCTCGTAACCGAGCGAACGCAGCACCAGCGAAGCGTGCACACAGGAGTAGTCGAACTCAATACCCTGACCGATACGGTTCGGGCCCGAACCCAGAATCATGATCGAGGGCTTCTCGTGGTGCGCAACCTCATCCTCCAGGTCGTAGGAGGAGTAGTGGTACGGAGTGAACGCCTCAAACTCGGCAGCACAGGTGTCAACAGTCTTGAAGACCGGGCGGATACCCAGAGCGTGGCGAACACCGCGCACAACATCCTCAGAAGAGCCGATAATCTCAGCAATCTGAGCGTCCGAGAAACCGTGACGCTTAGCCAGCTTCAAGGTCTCCGGATCCAGGTGGTCGCGCTTAGCGTGAACCACGCCGGCAACCTCATTCAGCAGCACCAGCTGATCCAGGAACCACGGGTCAATCTTCGTCGCCTCGTGCAACTGCTCCACGGTAGCGCCAGCCAGCAGAGCCTGCTGAACCTGGTAAATACGCTGAGTGGTCGGAACCTTAGTCTTCTCAATCAGCTCAGCCAGCTCAGCCTCAGACAGCGACAGCGGCTTGAACGAGAAGGACGCGCCCTTCTGCTCCAGCGAACGCATCGCCTTCTGCAGAGCCTCAGTGAAGTTACGGCCCAGGGCCATAGCCTCGCCCACGCTCTTCATGGTGGTGGTCAGGGTCGGGTCAGCAGCCGGGAACTTCTCAAACGCGAAGCGCGGAACCTTCACGACCACGTAGTCGAGGGTCGGCTCGAAGGACGCCGGGGTCTTCTGGGTGATATCGTTCGGAATCTCATCCAGGGTGTAACCCAGGGACAGCTTGGTCGCAATCTTCGCAATCGGGAAGCCGGTAGCCTTCGACGCGAGCGCCGAAGAACGAGACACGCGCGGGTTCATCTCAATGACGATGATGCGGCCAGTCTTCGGGTCAATCGCGAACTGGATGTTACAACCACCGGTGTCCACGCCAACCTCACGAATCACGTTGATCGCGATGTCGCGCAGCTTCTGGAACTCACGGTCGGTCAGGGTCAGTGCGGGTGCCACGGTGATGGAGTCACCGGTGTGCACGCCCACGGGGTCGAAGTTTTCGATGGAGCAGACGACCACGACGTTGTCGTTGGTGTCACGCATCATCTCCAGCTCGTATTCCTTCCAGCCGAGGATGGACTCCTCCAGCAGGACCTCGCTGGTCGGCGAGTACTGAATACCGGCACCGGCAATACGGTAGAGGTCTTCCTCGTTGTACGCCATACCCGAGCCGAGACCACCCATGGTGAAGGAGGGGCGGACCACCATCGGGTAGCCCAGCTCCTTAGCGGCTTCCAGCGCCTCCGGCATGGAGTGAACAATCACCGAGCGTGCAGACTCGCCGCCGGCGCGCTCCACCACGCCCTTGAATGCTTCACGGTCCTCACCGAGGTTAATCGCCTCAATGTTCGCGCCGATGAGCTCAACATTGTACTTGGCGAGCACGCCGCGCTCATCCAGGGAGATTGCCGCGTTCAGCGCGGTCTGACCACCCAGGGTCGGCAGGATTGCGTCCGGCTTTTCCTTCTCGATGATCTTCTCAATCACCTCGGGGGTGATGGGTTCAATGTAGGTGGCGTCCGCGAACTCGGGGTCGGTCATGATGGTTGCCGGGTTCGAGTTCACGAGGATGACGCGCACGCCCTCCTCCTTCAGCACGCGCAGCGCCTGAGTGCCGGAGTAGTCGAATTCCGCTGCCTGACCGATGACGATGGGGCCGGAACCGATGACGAGGACGCTATTAAGGTCAGTACGACGAGGCATTTATGCTTCCTTTGCAGTCTTGGTTGCGACCATCAGGTCGATGAAACGGTCAAAGAGGTAGGCGGAATCGTGCGGGCCCGCAGCAGCCTCGGGGTGGTACTGCACGGAGAACGCGGGGATATCCTTACAGGTCAGGCCCTCAACCACGTTGTCGTTCAGACCCACGTGGGAGACCATGACTTGACCGAACTCGGCGTTCGGTGCGGTCACGTAGTCGCCAATCGGCGCGTCCACAGCGAAGCCGTGGTTCTGCGCGGTGATTTCGACCTTGCCGGTGGTCTTGTCCATGACCGGCTGGTTGATGCCGCGGTGGCCGAAGGGCAGCTTGTAGGTGCCGAAGCCCAGGGCGCGGCCGAGCAGCTGGTTACCGAAGCAGATGCCGAAGAACGGGGTGCCCTTACGCAGCACGCCCTGCAGCAGCTCAACCTGCTCGTCAGCGGTTGCCGGGTCACCGGGGCCGTTGGAGAAGAACACGCCGTCGGGGTTGTAGGAGTAGATGTCCTCGAGGGTTGCGTTTGCGGGCAGCACGTGCACGCGCACGCCACGCTCAGCGAAACGCTGCGGGGTCATCGACTTAATGCCCAGGTCCAGGGCGACGATGGTTGCGACCGGGGGTGCGAACCAGTTGAACTGGTGCGGCTCAATAGTGTAGGCGGTGTCAACCGAAACGGAGTCGGCGAGCTTACGGCCGGCCATCGGCTCGGAGGCGCGCACCTCCTCCAGCAGTTCAGCTTCGGGGCGCTCGGCGTGCTCACCGGAGAACACGCCCGCACGCATCGAACCACTCGAACGCAGGCGGCGGGTCAGGGCGCGAGTGTCAATGCCCTGAATACCGACGATGCCCTGCTCGATGAGCTCTTCGTCGAGGGTGCGCTCAGAACGCCAGTTGGATGCCACACGTGCTGCATCGCGGACCACGTAGCCGGCAACCCAAATCTTGCGGGACTCAGCGTCGGTGGTGTTCACGCCGGTGTTTCCAATATGGGGAGCGGTCTGAACCACAATCTGACCCGCGTAGGAGGGGTCGGTCAGGGTTTCCTGGTAGCCGGTCATACCGGTCGAGAAAACCGCCTCGCCCAGGGACGCGCCGGTTGCGCCGTAGCCATAGCCGCGGTAGACGGTGCCGTCCTCCAGGACGAGCAGCGCGCGGTCCGTACGCAGGGCGCCGGATCGTGTCATGTCAGTCATGCTCTTCTTCCTTTTCTCTGGTGTTCTCCCCCGCTTCCTGTACGGCCTCTACCGTGCAGGTTCCGGGGTAGTCTATGGTGCCTTCGGCGGGGTGTTCGCCTGCCGTCAGGCCAAATCTATGGGTGTGCGGGTGCGCCGGGATATTGCGCCGGAATATTAGTTCGGGGTGCCGGTCCGGGGGTACTTCGCGGGAGTGCTCCGTAAGGTCCCCGCTGCCGGTTAGGCTTCCGGTTCTGCCGCCCACTTCTCGGGCGCATCCACCGCGTTCGGGGCGATGCGGCGCAGCTCCTGCAGTACCGCCTGCTTGTCCTCGGCGTAGCGGGTGCGGAAGCCGGTCTGCACGCGGTGACCGTCCAGCGTCCAACCAATCACAACCAGGCCGTTCTTCTCCACAACCTTGCCCGCCATACCGCGGTCGGTGGTGATGACTGCGAGCTTCTTCGCCGGAATCCACAGGTCCTTCGCGCCGTCACGGGTGAAGATGATGCTGTCCGGGTAAATCAGCAGGGTGGATTTGCTCTTGAAGCCGAGCGAGTCGAAACCCACGCGGTCCAGCCAGTTACCGAAAATCGTGGTGCTGACGTATTCGCCCTCGAAAGCGGCGTCAGCGGTCATGCCCTCGTAGCGTTCGGGAACTTCCTTGAGGGAGCCGAACATGTTCGCCTGGCGTGCCAGGCGCGAGCGCCATCCGTGCCACATGCCGTAGATGCACAGGGCAACCAGGGCGATGCAGATGATAGCGGTCAGGAACTTTCCCACGAAGGTTCTCTCTTTCGGTTGGGGCCTCGGATTTGGGCTGGCGGGTCTGGGCTAATGGGTCTGGGTTGGTGGGGTTGGAGGCGGTGCTCCCCGCAAGGCGGTGGCAGGCGTAAACCTACCACCGCCAGGCACGATCACCACGTACGGTCGCCTCGCAGGTTAGCGACGCGGGGTTGCCAGCTCACCGTTCAGCACGGTCGGGTGGCCAGCGTAGAAGGTTGCACGGATCGAGCCGGGCACCTCCATACCGCGGTAGGGGTTGTTCTTACCCTTGGTTGCCTGCTCCTCCGGCTTGATGACGCGGGTTGCCTTCGGGTCAACCAGCACAATGTTTGCCGGTTCGCCTTCGGCAAGCGGGCGGCCCTGCTCGTGGTCCAGGCGACCAATCTTCGCGGGCTCCTCAGAGAGGATGCGTGCCACATCGCGCCAGGTAATCATGCCGGTGTCAACCAGGGTCATCTGGATGATGGACAGCGCCTGCTCCAGGCCGGTCATACCGTTCGCTGCGCACGCCCACTCACATTCCTTGGTCTCGGCCGGGTGCGGTGCGTGGTCGGTACCAATCACGTCGATGATGCCGTCAGCAACTGCCTGACGCAGCGCCATAACGTCCTCTTCGGTGCGCAGCGGCGGGTTCACCTTGAAGACCGGGTCGTAGGTGCGTGCGGTCTCGTCGGTGAGCAGCAGGTGGTGCGGGGTTGCCTCCGCGGTCACCTTCACGCCGCGGGACTTAGCCCAGCGCACAACCTCAATGGAGCCCTTGGTAGACAGGTGGCAAATGTGCAGCTTGGAGTCCAGGTGCTCAGCCAGCAGCACGTCGCGAGCAATGATTGCCTCTTCAGCGACGGCAGGCCAACCGGTCAGACCCAGGTCAGCGGACACCTTACCTTCGTTCATCTGGGCGCCTTCGGTCAGGCGCGGCTCCTGCGCGTGCTGCGCAATAACACCGTCGAAGGTCTTGACGTATTCGAGGGCGCGGCGCATCACGGCGGGGTCGTACACGCACATGCCGTCGTCAGAGAACACGCGCACGTTCGCGGTGGAGTTCGCCATGCCGCCAATGTCGGAGAGGCGCTCGCCCTTCAGGCCCACGGTCACTGCGCCGATGGGCTGCACGCGGCACCATGCGGATTCCTTGCCGAGGCGGTCGACCTGCTCAACGACTGCGGCGGTGTCTGCCACGGGCATGGAGTTTGCCATGGCGAACACTGCTGTGTAGCCGCCCAGGGCTGCTGCGCGGGTGCCGGTCTCAACGGTTTCGGATGCCTCGTAGCCGGGCTGGCGCAGGTGGGTGTGGATGTCGACCAGGCCGGGCAGCGCCACCTGGCCTGCCGCCTCGACGACCTGTGCGTCTGCGGCGTCAATGTTCTCTGCGATGCGGCTAATCACACCGTCCTCGATGAGGATGTCGGCGACCTTTTCGCCGTAGAGGCTTGCGCCCTTAATCAGGTACTTGCTCATGGTGTTGGTTCCTCTCGTTAGGAAGGTCGTTTAGGATTCGTCGCCGGCGTAGAGCTTGGCGCTGGAGCCGTCGGTCAGAAGCAGGTAGAGCACCGCCATGCGCAGCGCCACGCCGTTGCTGACCTGGCGCAGGACCCAGGAGTTGGTGGCGTCGGCGGCTTCGGTGCAGATTTCCAGGCCGCGGTTCATGGGGCCCGGGTGCAGGATTGCGACCGGCTGCGGCTGCGCCTGCAGGGTTGCGAAGCGTTCGGCGGTCAGGCCCCACAGGTCGGTGTACTCCTCTGCGGAGGGGAAGTACGCAGCGTTCATGCGTTCCTTCTGGATGCGCAGCAGCATCACGGCGTCCGGGTTGGTGGCGATGGCTTCGTCGAAGTCGTGGAAGATTTCTACGCCCGCTTCTTCAACCCAGGAGGCGGTGTTCAGCGGCAGCAGGGTCGGCGGTGCAACGAAGACGACCTGCGCGCCGAGGGTGCTCAGCAGCCAGAGATTGGAGCGTGCCACGCGCGAGTGCAGAATGTCGCCAACGATGAGCACGCGCATGCCGGACAGGTCGGTGCCGCGGGGGCTGTCGAGGCCGTCGAGTTCTGCCTTGTACTGGCGCAGGGACACAGCGTCGAGCAGTGCCTGGGTGGGGTGTGCGTGGGTGCCGTCGCCCGCGTTGAGCACGGGGATGTCGGTCCAGCCTGCCTCGGCGAGGCGCTGCGGTGCGCCGGATGCCGAGTGGCGGATCACGAACGCATCCGCGGCAATCGCCTTGAGGGTCTGCGCGGTGTCCTTGAGCGACTCGCCCTTAGACAGGGAGGAGCCGGAGGCGGAGAAGTTGGTGACGGCTGCACCCAGGCGCTTCTCTGCGGCTTCGAAGGAGAGGCGGGTGCGGGTGGAGTCCTCGAAGAAGAGGTTGACGACGGTCTTGCCGTTGAGCACGTTGAGGGTGCGGTTTTCGGCTTTGACCTGTGCCATGTAGTCGGCGACGTCAAGGATTTCGATGGCTTCTTCGCGGGTTAGTTCGCGGGTGTCGAGCAGATGCTTCATGAGAGCCCTCCCAGCTGGATAATGTCAACTCGGTCTGTTGCGTTGTCGGTTTCAGTCAGTACGACGCGCACGGTTTCGCTGGCGCTGGTGGGCAGGTTTTTGCCCACGTGGTCGGCGCGGATGGGTAGTTGCCGGTGTCCGCGGTCTACGAGGACTGCCAGGCGTACGAGGGCGGGTCGTCCGTGGGCGTTGAGTGCGTCGAGGGCGGCGCGTACGGTGCGGCCGGAGTAGAGGACGTCGTCAACGAGGACTACGGTTTTACCTTCAATGCCGATGCTGGGCATGATGCTCTCCCCTGCGGTATCTGGGGAGGTGGTGCCGTTGGGCGAGACGGGCTGGTCGTCGCGGTAGGCGGTGATGTCCAGGGCGCCGAGTCGGGTTTCTGCGTTGAAGTTCGGCTCGATGGCTTGGATGCGGGCGGCGAGTCGTACGGCGAGGGGCACGCCGCGGGAGCGGATGCCGATGAGTACGAGGTTTTCTACGCCTTTGTTGGTTTCAATAATTTCGTAGGCGATGCGGGTGAGGGCGCGGCGGATTTCGTCCTCGCTGAGGATGGTGCGGCCGACGGTGGTCGCGTCCTCGGAGGCGTTTTGAGGGGTTGCCGAATGGGGGGCTGCGGTTACGTTTCGCCCCTGATTCGCGCCGGATGTGGGTACAGTTGACCCAGGCATAGCCGTCTCCTTCCCCGCCTCACGGGACGGATTTAAAGGTTTTGTGCTTCTAGTAGGGTACCACAGTTCACAGGCTACGTTCAGGTTCGGCGAGAGACCGCTCAC
>ERZ772972.320-NODE-320-length-17904-cov-5.767830_pt1 | contig 17904 bp, 25 predicted proteins | sample MGYA00580673_ERZ772972 | MGnify/ENA primary metagenome ERZ772972 (study PRJEB29015, sample SAMEA2738051) | human oral metagenome | biome: human oral; feature: human-associated habitat; material: saliva | place: China | collected 2229 ... | reverse complement strand
TTCCATAGATATCTGCCATCTCGATGGCCTGTTGGGTTTCAATCAGGGTGTCTTCAAGCAGGTCTTCGTCCTCAAGGTATTTCTTGATGTTGCTGGTTGAGCTGGTCAATTTCTTAATCACGCGCTCATTTGTTTTGAGGGAAGCCTTGAAATAGACGATGGTTTTTTCCAATTCCATGAGCTCAATCAATTCTTCATTACGAGTTGATTGATGCAGTTGACTTTCGATTTGCTCACTCTTACGGTCGATTGAACGAAGGGCTGTTAGGTAAAGCTCTGCATTGCGATAGAGAATCTGGAAGATGAAACGCGAACGCATGAAGGTGTAGAAATTACGCAATCGACGGTTGATAAAGACATCGAGGACTGGTAATGGTTCCAAACACGTAGTGATAATGGTTTCCTCGGTGATGATAATACCAAGCGGGATGGTTACGTAGTAGGTGCGGTTATTTCTTTCCTCTGTGACCGGCACGTCTACGATAATCAGGGTATACTCGTCTTCAATGGTAATACGAGACATTTCTTCCGCATCGAGCGGTGCTCGAAGATCGGCAATATCGATATCGAAGGCGTTGGCGATTTCGAGTGATTCATTTTGAGTTGGATTGACGAGATTGATCCAAGTACCCGGTTCAAGTGTATCGATCTCTTTAAATTCAGTTGTTGTAGAGAGAAAAACTTGTTTCATATCCCTTATCCTTTCTCATTTTTCAGATTTTTTCACACCGTACTATTATACTACAAAATCGGCTTTTTTCAAATAAAACATTACAAAAACACCGTTGTTATTGGCTTTTTGCTTTGTCTTGAAATGTTGATTTTTGAATTTGCTTCCCTTTTTGCTCCCCCTATAGTGCTTTTAGTGCAGTTTCGTAGAATGATACTGCTTTTTTTGCGTTCTCTTTTGAGAGGTGGCTATATATATCCATGGTCATTGATAAAGTGGAATGACCTAGGCGGTACTGGAGTTCCTTGTATGGTATTCCAGAGTTAAGCAATAAACTAGCGTGAGTGTGACGGAATCCGTGAAAGCCAATGTTAGGAACATCAGCACGCTTAAAATGTGTTTGCAATCTTCTTTTAAGCCTTGAACTGCTAGGATACTCATGAATGAAATCCGAAAATACCACGCTTTCACGTTGTCCTATCTTCCAGGCCTCTTTAGTTTGGCGTAGTTTGTACTGCTTTAGCATGCTAACAGTCGCTTGATCTATATCTATATCCCGATAACTAGCCTTAGATTTTGGGCTATTAATTTCTAAATCCCGATTTAGTGTTTTGGTGACATGTACCACGGCATTATCTAAATCTATATCAGACCAGGAAAGAGCTAAAGCCTCATTGATACGGCAACCAGTAGCCAATAGGAACTTATAGAGCGTTGTCTCATAGTAGTAACGATATCTATCGCTATCTAAATTATCGAGATAACCAAGAAACTTTTTTAGTTCTTGATTTTCAAAGTGTTTTACCTTTTGGCGCTTTGCTTTCTGAGTGTTACGAGGTAAAACAACATCACGCGCAGGATTGGACGGTATAGCTTGCATGGTTACGCCATACTGTAAGATACGTTTGTTTAAAGCATGTATCTTGTCATAGTGTAGAAAAGCCCCTTTTTCCCCTCTATTAGTCTTGTCAGCAAGTTTGTTTATAATTGACTGGATAAGTGGAGTAGTGAGCTTATCGAGCTTGTAAGCCCCAAAAATAGGCAATATATGATTATCGATTAGCTTTCTAACGTTGCCTTGAGTGTTTGGCTTAACCGTATTCTTATAACTTTCTAACCAGAGATTGGCTAATTCTTGATAGTTTTTTATGGTGCTAGCCTTTTGTCTAGTAGATCCTGCTTGTTGAAAAGCTATTTTTTCTTGATTGGCTTTCTGTTTTACTTCCTTTTGTGTCTGACCTGTTACTTTGGTTTTTACTTTCTTTCCTGTTACCTGGTCAACTCCTAGATATACATTAGCACGATAGACTTTACTACCGTCTTTTTTTATAACTTCAGTTATTTTCATGATGATAAACCTTTCTAAAATACATCAGCAGGCAAGCCATTATCAAAAAGGTTTTATATCATGCTAGGGGCTACGAGAACCCCCTTATTTTCGTTTTTAAGTAGTCAGACGGTAATAATACCAGAGTTGGAAACAAGGCGGATATGGGGCTATTTATCGGCTAGGCGCTTTAGATTGTCCAGAGCTTTTTGATTGTTTTTGTAAAGTACCTCTAACTGTTCTTTGGCGATCCTATTGAGTTCAGTTAGGCGGTTGCTTTGTGATAGCCCTTGTTTTATCATTTCAGCGTTAAGACTTTGTAAATTATTAAGAACTAATAACTGTTCAATAGTGGCATTATCTCGCTGATTGCCGTCTTTTTCTGGGAAAGCTTTCTTGTATTCTTTGGCAGTCATACCGAACAAGGCAACATTAACCAAATCAGCTTCAGAGGAGTAAGCGTATGATATTTGAGACGGCTGGAGTGTTGGGACAATATTTTCTTTAATTGCATCAGTTTGTATTGTGTAATTGAGTTTTGAAATATAGCGGTTCACTTGCCAATCTAACTGATTTCTATAGGCCTCTTCTTGTTTAAGTCGTTGATAGTCTTGAATGATGTAGAGTTTGAACTCTGGGGAAATCCAAGAAGCAAACTCAAAGGCTATGTCTGAGTGGGCATATGTTCCACCATAGCGTCCAGCTTTTGAAGTGATACCTATGGCGTTCATTCTTTCTATCCATTGTTTAGAAGTCATTACAAGCCTACCAGGTTCATTTCTAACCGTATGGAATTCCATACGGTTAAAATTTGGGTTATTAATACTTTCCCAAGTTGCTAAAAAGTCTATAGTAGCATAACTACTAAGCCAGTTTGAAATAACTATTCTAGGATCTTCGCTATTTTTATATTTAGCTATATCTGTCAAGCTAACATAATCAGTATTATTGGCTAGTAAAGTGATTTCTTTACCGTTTGCGTTGATTTTAACCATGGTAGTCCTTTCTAAAATATTGAAAGTGGTTGACATTTGTTGACATCAATAAAATTAGTAGATATGGGGCTTATATAGGCTTGAAGCTCGAACGAACCCCGAGAATCCACGCGCTTCATGATTGTTGAACATTGTGGCGCGTGGGTTAGTCTTTCTTTTCAATATCAATCATTATTTGAATATCTTCATCATTCACTTTGTAATCCTGAGTACCTTCACCAATCCACCAATTTAATGATTTTAAAAATCCATATTCTTCTTTACTAACTTTTCCATATTGATTTTCGAACCAATCGAAATAATTGGATTGAATTTTTGAAATTATTTCACGCTTAATTATTTTAAATAATTCGCCCTTATCATATGGTGCAATGTATTTTTTTAGAAAGCCTATACTATCATCATCAATATCTATGCTAACAGTAAATGAATTATAATCCAAATCATAAAAGTAAGCTGAAATATACCAGATACTAAAATTATCTCCCATTGGGGTATTCATAAAATTAACTTCTAACCCAAAATCACAACTAACTTCAATATCTATATTATCTGCTTGATGCTGATAAAAATCCAAACTCTCTATTTGAGAACTGTTAGGCTTTTCATCTAATTCAAATGATTTTAGAGAAACTTTTATATCTTTATTATCGTATATACTTTCTACTTCGTAATCATAGGGTAAAAAGTCAAAAAAATCCTTTGGTTCTATTTTTAGCGCCAAACAAATTTTATTTAATGTTATGTAATCTATTTTTGTACTGCTGTTATTAACAATTTTAGACAAGGCTGCTGGAGTTATTCCAGTTTTAACTGATAGCCATGCAGCTGTTTTTTCTTTTGTCTTCAAGATATTTGCTAAATTATTTTTTATCACAACCATCCCTCCTTAGATACATTTTACAATTATCTTCTGAAATACACAATAAAAAATTATCGCAAAGAATAATTTTTTTGTTGACAATTTATTTTTTATTGGTTATTATTATTCTATGCGATAATTATTGCATAGAATAATAACGAGAGGGGTTGACGATATGAACAATAATTTTCGTGTCATATTAGCAAAACAACGTAAAAAAGTTAGTGACGTTCACAAGGCAACAGGCATATCAAAAAGCGCACTCATATCACTATACTATGAACGCACAAAGCGCCCAGATATTGAAACCTTGCAAAAGGTAGCCGAGTATCTAGGCGTTACCATTGACGAACTACTTACCGTTGAAGATTAGGAGGGACACCATGAACATTGTTTACATGGACGGCAAGAAAGAGCCGTATACTACAAGCGAGATCATTGCTGAATGCGCTGAGGTTAAACACGATACAGTACAAAGCTTAATAAGAAATCATCAAGAGGATTTTGAAAGCTACGGAATAATCGGATTTGAAATCCGTAAATTAGATGGGCGAGGGCGACCAATGAAAATCTATCGCTTAAATGAACAACAAGCTACTTTGCTGATCACTTACTTAAAGAACACCGAACCAGTAAGGCGTTTTAAGATGAACCTAGTCAAAGCATTCTTTGAAATGCGTGAGGAACTTTCTAAGTTTCGTATGCAGAGGGCGCTAGAAAAGCCAAAAAGAAAAACCTTGCATGACAGTATTGAGAACTGGGAACAAGCACCAAAGCACGCGCATAGCACCATGAACAACCTGCTACTAAAAGCAGTAACCGACAGGAACGCTAAGCAGTTAAGGGAAGAACGTGGGGGCTATAACGGTATTGATAGCTTGACCAGTGACGAGCTGGAGCAATACCAGGCATTTGAAGACATGGTAATAGCCATGATTGGCTTGAATATGAGTTATCAGGAAATCAAAGCTATGGTATTCAGAAATAAAAAAACACGCCAAAGAAGCGCGTGAGAGCAACAAAAAAGGCTTACCGAGACCAATCAGCAAAGCCTTTCACACTAACACTAAAACGAATTTAACAAAGCAGGCAAGCTATTATCAAAGAGGTTTTAGTAAAGATTTATAACTAGATTATAGCATATCTAGGGAATTTTGACCATATAGAGCGCTAACTCTTCAAACTGGTACTTTCTCACGCTTTCAATTTGGCGACTCTGAGCGTGAGGATTAGCGTTATAAGAAACAACTCAAAAAAGCCCCACGCTCTCGGTCGGCAAACTTCTGAGCGTGAGGCTAGGAATTACAAGAAAAAAGCATTAAAAAGCCATCGTGGCAAGTATAAAAAGATAGAAAAAGAGGTAAAAAACATGACAACAAAAAAAGCAACATCAAGCCAACAAGTTCTATTATCGGCTAAGAAACTAGCAGAATTAGGGAACGAATTAACCGACATCATGAATGTTTTAGAAATGAATAACCTAGCTCTTGAAGGACTTGAGTTTGCACTACAGAAAGATACAACCACGTTCTTATGGCTTGCTAAAAAATACGCTAATACAGCATACGCCCAGAATGAAAAGCTATACGATCGTCTAAATGAAATGGCATTTTTGCTTTTGAACAATGACAACGCTAAAGAGCTGGAGGCATACCATGACTAAAGATATTAAAGAAATGGCACAAGCCGAAGACGACTTGCTGAATATAGAACAACCTAAACAAGCGGAATATATTAAGAATTATCAAGCGAGGGCATAACATGAACGAACTAGATTTAACCAACACACAGGCACTTATCTTTTCCGTGGTACTGATTGGCTTACTGCTTTATCTAAACCACCGAGACCGCAAAAAAAGCGCCCAATTTGAGCGAGAAAACCAACAGACGATAGAAACACCTAGCGAGGCTTTAAACCCTGATTATGGGCGTTATATCCAGCTTGCAGGAGTCAACGTATGGGGAGGGATTGAATGAGTCTAACAGAGAATGACAAGCGAGTATTAAGACTAATCAAGATAGGTGCTGAGAACTCCATAACGGGGGCAGAAATCAGCTTACTCACTAAGCTAGCAGAAAGAACCGTACAGGATATTATCAGCCGTCTGATCACGCGCTACGGCGTTCCTATCATTGGGGTACGTCACGGAGCTTTCAGAGGCTACTTTATCCCAGCTAACAAAGAGGAGCTACTGGATGGAGCAAAGGCATTCTATAACCAGGTACAGGAAGAACAGAAACGCCTAACCGTCCTTTTAAATGCCGATTTAGAGAGTTACAAGCAACTACTGAAGGGAGCTGATGAACATGTTCAGTTTAAGCAAAGAAAGTGAAAACAGTCTAAAACGTGGCATCTTAAAACTGGTAGAAAACTTTCTAAAAGACTATTTAAAGCCTAAACAACGTATAACAGGGCTAATGACACCTAAACAACTCAAGGAAGAGTTAGAGATAGATTACAACACCTTAAAACGTTGGGAACGCGCAGGGTTAAAAAGGTGCGCCCCTCCTATCGAGGATACACGCAAAGTCTTTTATAGAATTGATGATATTCTAATATTTCTAGGAGCTGAAAAATGACAATTTACGAGGCTAAAGGCTTTCAGAGTAATCTTGTCTATCCATTTGATAAGATTGAGCCGTTCCAGTACATTGAACGCTTTAAGCCTTTGGTAGTCCCTGAAGGGGCAAACATTGAAGAATTTAAACGTACACAAGCGCCTTACTGTATCATTGGGAAAGTGACACCAGAAAAGAATGGCAGTTACAAGAGAAACAACTCCAGTCTAATCTATCGGGATTTGATTTTCCTTGATTATGACGATATACAGGGGACGTCTGAGGACTTCATAGAAGCCGTTTCTAGCGCCTTGTTTGGCTACTCCTACATCTTGTACCCGACTATCAAACATAGCATAGAAAAGCCCCGTTTTCGCCTTGTAGTGAAGCCTGACAATGTGATGAATGAGGCAACCTATAAGAAGGTAGTGAAAGAGATTGCTGACAAGATAGGACTACCCTTTGATATGGCCAGTCTAATCTGGTCACAACTTCAAGGGCTACCAGTCACAACAGGCAACCCAGCAGACTATCAAAAGATTGTAGAGCATGGTCTAGATTATCCAGTCCCCAAGGTTGAACCAAGAGCGAAGCAAGAAACTACTGAGCGTTACAAGCCTAGAGCAAGCGGCCAGAGGTCAATGACCATGAGAATTATTGACACGCTTTTCAATGGCTTTGGAGACGAGGGAGGGCGTAACGTGGCAGCGACACGCTTTGTAGGCTTGCTCTTTAGCAAGTGGGTTGATTGTGATCTAGAGACCGCCTACGAGCTGACAAAGATAGCTAATAGCGTGACTGCTGAACCTTTACCAATCGAGGAACTAGATCGTACATTCAGTAGCATAGCACGGTCAGAATATAGAAAGAGAGGGTAAAGCCATAGAACTAGAAGAATTAGAAAACCTAAAAAGTGAAATCTTGGAGGTGAGAGAGCAAGAACAACCTCCTAGAACGATGAAGGAGCTTGAAAATCGTATCTTTAAAGCTGGTGAAGAATGGCGGGCAGAACATACCGAAACTAAAGTAAATGAGACCACAGGGGACGTTACCGAAAAGGTTGCCATGCCCCAAACATTCACAGTAGCTAAAATACTGAGCGAGATTGCCACATTTACTTTTATCAGCAAGAGCAATATACCTGATTATAGCCTACTCTACATCTACGATTTAGACGAGGGTATCTATACCGCTAGTAATGATCTTTTCAATCTTTTATGTAAGACTTTTGACGTGAGAATTAAGCCCAGAGAGTGGCCACAGATTAAGTTAATGGTTAGAACACTGACAAAGATACAAAAGCCTTTAGAAAGTGCTGACCTTATCCCTGTAAAGAATGGGATTATTAACCTGAAAACAAAGGAACTACTTCCCTTTAGCCCTGATTATGTCATTACAAGCAAGATCAGCACAGCTTACCACGCGCCTAAACGAGTCCCAACAGATCGAGAGGGCAAAACTTTTGACGATTGGCTAAACTCAATCGCTTGTAATGATAGTGAACTTGTAAGACTGTTTTGGCAGATTATCCTAGAAGCTATCAATCCTAACCACACCCGAAACAAGTTTGCTATCTTCTACGGGGATGGTAACAACGGTAAAGGGACATTTCAGCGCTTCCTTATCAATCTGATAGGGGAAAGCAATATATCGGCTTTAAAGCCAGCACAGTTTGCTGAAAAGCATAACCTTGAAACCTTGGTGGGTAAGGTTTGTAATATCGGAGATGAAGCGCCTAACGAATACTTAAAAAATCCGTCTGATTTAATGAGCATCACTAGTGGGGACACCGTGCTAGTCAACCCTAAAGGTCGGCCAGCATTTGAAGCTACTTTTAAGCTATTCAATATCTTTTCGGGCAACTATATCCCCAATGGTGGCAACAAGACTAAAGGCTGGTATCGTCGAATTATGATCGTCCCTTTTAATGCTGACTTTAACGGGGAAAAGGAAAAGCCTTGGATAAAAAACGAGTTTTTAGCAAACAAGGAAGTCTTAGAGTATGCCCTGTACAAAGCCATCAACCAAGAGCCATTTACTCACTTTATCGAACCTAAAGCAGTTAAAGGCCTTCTAGAAGAATACCAGGAAGAAAATGACTACTTGCTTTCATGGGTTAAGCATGAATACATGGAAAGAGGTTGGCATGAGCTGGACGTAGTACCTGTTTTTATACTGACCAGATCGCTGAAACATTATGCTGAAGATATGGGAATACCCAAGCCCAATGTTTACGGGGCAGGAAAAGATACTATCAGACACCTACAACAGTTGACGCCTAATAAGTACCAACTTAAGCGGGCGAGGGTTAAGGTTGAAGATTACGACAAACTGGATCCGCTAGAGTTTGAAAGAACAAAACTAGCTAAAACTAATCATGCTGTCGTTAAAGACTAAAATGTTACCTTCTTTTTTCGCCCTAAACCCTTGGTATATCTAGGTTTTTACCCAAAAATGTTACCTTCTTGTTACCTTGTTTAGAAAGAAGGTAACGTAGTTGAACCCTTGATAATACTTACTTTTTTGGAAAAATGTTACCTTGTTACCTTCTTTTTAACTCTCTATATAGGGGAAAAAATAGTATTTATATATATAAGGGCTATGACTTCAAAAGAAGGTAACATGGTAACAAAATGGTCTAACCCCTTGTGGCAGTAGGGCAGAACTATGTTACCTAGAAGGTAACAAAATCACTAAAGAAGGTAACAAATCTAAAAAATATTACATAATTTACCTTAAAATATGAACAGGAGAAAAACAACATGACATTAAAAACAGTTTCAGACAAAGCAAAAACATTTACTTTTACTTACTATTTTTGTGACCAAGCGACCGCTCAAGTAGCAGGTCACGCGCTACTTGGATATATGACTGGAACATATTGCCAGCCTGTAATCTCATTGACCTACAAGGATAAAGGCACACTAGTAGCTGAGTATGTGGAAGATCACAAGCTAAACAAGACTTTCAAGCGTATTTGTGACAGCTTTAAAGACTACCACAAACAACCAGAAGAGGCTGCAGCGTTTGAAGAATGTTACAAACGGGAGCGCGTGCTTCAACTCAAAGAGTCAGAGAACTTTGAGAGCTTGCTGAATAAGGTTACAGACTACGAGCTAGAACTATTAGACTATGCTGATCGCTTGCTTTCTGATAAGCCTATCCCTATGGACTCTATGACCGCTTTTGGTACTTTGGAAATGCTGGGTAATGAAAGTATTAACCTGCTCCAAAACTTGGACGTAGAAGGCGAATATAGAGGCCTTGCTGATTATGTGGCAGAGGCAGAAAGCTAGAACTATCAAGAGAGGCACCAGCCTCTTTTTGTGGTTTCATTGCTACCTAACCCAATCAATTTGGGTTTTTCCATATAGGGGTATTTTTGAACGAATGGAAGTTATAAAATCAATAACCATAGAGACATTTATAAAGCCAATGAAAAACCAGAATATCAGTCACGGTATAGCTGAGTTGAACGGTAGAAAACTGGAAATAGACCTAGATAGTCTGTATATCACCTTTGGAAGTAATCATTTTGATTTAGCAAGTATACCAGGAACTAAGGGAGGTAATCGCTACTTCTTTCTCTGTCCTATTTGTGGTAATCGATGCAGAAAACTCTATAAGAGACTGTTTCAATATGGTTGTGGATCATGCCAGAAAATACACAAGTCAACACTGAACCGAAGTAAAACAGATTGTCAGTATTATTGGGAGCTTGCGCTTAGGGAAGCTAGAAAGGTAGAACCAGGTTGGAGTCCAAAACGTGGCGGATATATGTTTGACAGTTTTCCTGAAAGACCAAAGTATATGAAACGTGACAGGTATTACAAGCATTATCAAAAGTTTGTGAACTACACCAGAAAAGGAGATAGTTTTTGGCTGAATGGATTGAGATTGTGAGACAATATGAAGTAGTTTTTTGGAACATTTTCAAACAAATCTAAATAAAGATCATGGTTAGAAAAAAATGATATAAATATTGTTTAGCGTTATAGTTACAACAGTCAATTACAAGATACTAAACAGGTATGAATACGAGACAGGAGGCAGAGCTACCCCCTTTATTTTTAGACGGGGGTATATTTTGCTAGAGGAAAAGAACGCTGCCCTCTTCTGTACGAAAAATTCCCTTTTTGAAATGTTTAAAGGTATTAGGGAATGTAGTGCTATCAGGAAGTTAGCTTGATTTTTTCACCTCTAAAGCTACCCATTAACTAAGTAGTTTAGGAGGCCTTAGATAATTTGTAGTAATGGAACAATTCTACCAAACGAACACCGTAGAAAGGTGCAATATGGAACGTGATAGCCAAGGGAGATTTTTGCCGGGCAACCAAGTAGCAAAAGGCAACAGGGGCAACAGAAAACCAAAATATGGCAATAGCAACGCTTTGAATCATGGACTACGCAGAGGATATACTGGACTGTTGCCAAGCCAAAAAGGTGGGGTATCTATTTATAAAATGGGTGCATACCTTGGAACGCTACCAGATAAGTATTTCCACCACTCAGAAGATGGAGGGCTTTGGGTAGATTATAACGCTTGTCAGTATTTAATCTCAGTTTGTGGCTTTCCTGAAAGTATGTTTAGCGAACCAGAGGAATGGTAAGGTTTTGGTAAGGTAGTGGCAAAAAATATGCCTGACAAATGGCAGGGTTATGTGTGTTGAACTCCGAGCGAACGCCGAGAAAATAGCTCTTGAACAGAGAAGATTACATAGCTTGAAGCTAGAGCGAAGCCTGAGAAAGTGGGGGATATCCCCCTATCATTTATCAAGCAGATAAGAGCAATAAAACCCCTCCTTAACTACCTGAGAAACGACAAGCATATAAGCGAAGTTTTTAGCCCTCTTATTTCGGATTTACTCCTTGCAGAATGACAAACAGATAAGGACGACAATAAGCCTTCTTAATTGCTTACAAAACGATAGGGAGTTAAGACGAATTTAAAAGCCCCTTATTTTCGTTTTTCTCCTTGTCAAACGGTAAGGAAATAAGACAGGAAATAACATCGCTTATTTTGATTTTGCTTCCTGAAAAACTGTAAGGAGATAAGGAGACTTATTAGCTTCTTTAATCTGGATTTTCTCCTTACAAAATGATAGGGAAATAAGAACTAAAATAACTCCCCTTATTTTCCTACCAAATGACAGGGAGATAAGAGCAGTTTAAAAGTCTGTTATTTTGGATTTGTTGCTTACCAAATGATAAGCAGATAAGCAAAGAAATAACTTGCCTTAATTGCCTATCAAACCATAAGGAGATACGGGGGCTATCTCCCTCCCCACGCGCTTCTATGAGCTTCACTCGTCATTGTACATTGTTTCTCACGGGGAATAGATTAATCCTTGAACCTAGAGCGAACATAGAGAAATAGCAAAAAAAGCCAAGGCATGACACCTCAGCTATAATCTCAATAATATTATTATATCACAGAGGAGGCCAAGGCATGACACCAGATCAGGTAAAAGAAAAACTAGAGGGCGTTAAGTGGATAAACAAGGAGATCAAAGGCTTATATTTGGAATTGGAAGCCTTGGAAGGTGGTATTATCAAAAAGCCAACACTAAGCCATAGCAGGGTGCAGACAAACAGAGAGAACAAGACAGAAAACAACCTTATAAGTATAAGTGTTCTAAAGCTAAAAGAGGATACGCTCCAGAGAATTGAGCGACTTACTGAGGAAAGAATGGCAATATCTGGGCTGATCGATAAACTGGACAATCCGCTTGAGCGTTCTGTTCTAAGACTTTTTTACTTGAATGATCTCGTAGCTTTGGAAGTAGCCGAAGAAATAGGAAAATCAAAGACTGCAGTATACCTTATAAGGCAAAAAGCTATAGAACACTTAGCTGGTATGGTAAATGGGGATTGATTTAACCTTACCACATAGACTAGTGCATATAGGGAGCCCTAGGCTTCATATTTGCCCCTTATTTTGCTTTGTTTCGTACTGGACAACAAAACACCATGGATAAACTACAAGCCCTTAGCAACCAATCTAGGGGCTTTTGTGATTTGAGAGATAATAAGTATTATCCCTTTACAGTACGTGTAATACGTGTTATAATAATACTGTCAGGAGGTAAAAGCGCTATGCCTATGACACAAAAAGAGATGGTCAAACTCCTTACGGCTCATGGTTGGATAAAAACCAAAGGCGGTAAAGGCTCCCACGTTAAAATGGAGAAAGAAGGGGAAAGACCTATCACAGTCCCTCATGGTGAACTGAATAAGTACACTGAAAGAGGGATAAGAAAGCAAGCAGGACTGTAATAAAGGCAGTCCCCCGCTTGTCTTTGATTTTGGAGGTAAACTATGCTTGTCACTTATCCAGCTTTATTTTATTATGACGATACAGACGGAGCTAACGCCCCTTACTTTGTAACTTTCCCAGATTTTGAACATTCAGCAACTCAAGGGGAGGATATGGCAGACGCTATGGCAATGGCCAGCGATTGGCTCGGTATTAACCTAGCTGATTATATCGAGAATGGGCGAGAAATTCCTACCCCTACTCCTATTAACGCTTTATCTTTGGCTACTAACAACCCTTTCCAGGATGATGAGGACATAGATCTAGTCTATGATCCTAGTAAATCTTTTATCTCTATGGTTATGGTTGACGTTGCAGAATATCTAGGCAGTCAAGAGCCTGTTAAAAAAACCCTAACCATTCCACGTTGGGCGGATACATTAGGGCGTGACCTAGGGTTGAACTTCTCACAGACCCTAACAGACGCTATTGCTGATAAAAAAATCCATGCTTAATAATTAACTATGATATAATTGACTTATAAACAGAGCTTTTCCATCTCCCCTTGAAACAGTTCATTCTGCAGTAGGAGGTGGGACGGTTCTGTTTTTACCATAAAGGAGTATTTAACATGGCAAAAGTTAAAGAAAAATGGAACCCAACAATATCCCATATTGTCCCTAAAGGTACCAAACTAGCAGACGGTACAATATTAGACAAAGAAACAACCTTAACACAAGAAGAATTTACTAAAAATCCCCCTGTTATTCCAGCAGGACACCCTTATTATAATCTTTTAGCTAGAATAAGCAGAGAGGAAATAGAAAAGGAAGAGCTATAGCACCAAGAAACAGTAAAATATAGTGGTTTTGCGCGTGATAAACATGGTATAATATATTCGTAGCTGGAGGCTTGCATATTCTAGCCTATTAGGGAGAGTTAGACCGTGAGGTCATACACTCTCTTTTTTGGTATAATAAGCCTATCAGATAAGCAAAAACAACTAAAAAAGCGTAGCTGATGACTACGCTAGTTCTTGCCTGCTGAACTCGTAAATTATTGACCTATTTTAGGTCTTTTTTACTCCCCTTTTTGTGGACTTTGGGAGAATATTAAAGGTCATTTGTGACTATGTTTTTTCAAAAATTCCACAAAAATATAGCCTAAAAACACCTATTTGAAGCCATTCCTAAGCATTTCTTAAAATTTCTTCAAATGTCATGATGTTCTCCTTTGTTGTCTATAAACATTGATTTAATAGGCTTTTTAGTCAGCCTATGAGTTCTAAAATATAAATTTGTTCACCTTTTTGTGGACTTACAAGCTATTCATGGCTTTTTCAAAATATGAAACCGCCTCTTTTTCTTTATCCGCAGATAGGTGGCTGTATATATCCATGGTCATAGCTAAAGTAGCATGACCTAAACGGTATTGTAATTCTTTATAGCTGATACCAGCATTTAGCAATAAACTAGCGTGAGTATGGCGGAAAGCGTGAAAAGTAAAACGAGGAATAGCAATCTCATTACAACGTCGATCTAAAGCCTCCTGTCTGGTTGCCAGATTCTGGTACTCTCTCGTAGGTGTTGCAAACACCACAGACGAAGCACGCGCCCCAGACTGCAAATATAATTGGCGTTGCCTATTCTTGTATAGACGTAGCATGTTGACTGTTTTTTTGTCTATGCTGATTGTCCTAACTCCTGCTTTGCTTTTTGGTGTACCTATTAGCTTTAAAAATCTATTGTAGTTCTTGCTTACGCTGATGGTTCCATTCTCTAAGTCAATATCAGACCATTCCAGGGCTACTACTTCTCCGAAACGACACCCAGTAGCAAGTAAGACACTATACAGAACATAATCAAAATAATATCTATATTTCTTAAACGCCAGTTTTTCCATATGGATCAACAGAGCCTTTAAATCGTCTGAAGCTATGAACTTAATAGCTGTATTCTCACGCTTAGGCTGCTTAGGGAGAATAATATCCCTAGCTGGATTGAATGGCAAGAGCTGGAGAGATACCCCATACTGTAAGACGCGCCTATTTATTGAATGAACCACGGCGTAATGGACTAGCTGAGTGGATAAATCGTTAATAAAGCTTTGTATATAGCTAACAGATAGCTTGGTCAGTTTTAGAGTACCAAAGACAGGTATAAGATGATTGTACAGCATTCTCTTAGTGTCTAAAAAAGTCTGAGGTTTTACTGTAAGCTGGTAACTGTCTAGCCATAGATCAGCTAACTCCTGATAATTTTTTACAGGTACTACTTTTGTCACCGTACAACCGTTCGATATAAAATCATCTTGCGCGTGCTTTGCTTTCTGCTTGACCTCTTTTCTTGTCCTACCCGTTACACTTGTTTTGGCTTTCTTTCCTGTTACCTGGTCAACTCCTAAATATACATTAGCACGGTACACTGTTATACCGTTTTTCTTTTTGACTTCAGTTATTTGCATGTTTTAAACCTTTCTAAAAAACATCAGCAGGCAAGCTATTATCAAAAAGGTTTTAGATTGTGGTTTAAATCATGCTAGGGCTTCATAGTTTGCCCTGTATTCGATTTTAAAGAGTCAGGCGGTAAAATAATACCAGAGTTGGAAATAAGGCGGATATAGGGCTAATATGGGTAAATATTGAAAAAGTACTGATAAGTTCATACTTTTTTTAAATCTTATATTGAACCACGAGCGAAGCTTGAGAAAGCACGCGCTTCAGGATTGTTGAGCATTGTGGCGCGTGGGTATGCTATAGGTCGCATTTTAAATGCAAGAGTGGTATAATAATGTTGTAAATACCTAACCTTTCGCTTATTTTCAGTTAGGTACTATTAGACAAGTTGGCAATAGCTAGCTTGTCTTTTTTGTTTTTCTCTATATATGCTGTCGACTTCGACCATCAATATATTTAGTGCGTGATTTATTTGCCTTCAGATTCTCTAAGGAAATTCAATACATTTTCCATATTTTTATATTCATCTATAGATTGCATACCTTTAAAAATTGTCAAAAGTGTTTGCGAAAATGCTGAGTTCAAGTTTAAAACTTGATTTTCAAGGTATCCCAATGCTTTCTTCTCGCTATCTGAGAACTTTTGTTTCGCTTTTAATTGCGCATTTAAATCAAGATAAGGTATTACAATATCTCCTAATTTTTGAGTTACATTATTTATATTTTCAGTTAAATCATTATTTTTTGCAAAATCTCTTAAAACTCTTAGTTCTTCTCTTCTTTCTTGCCTCCGTTTTTCTAGTTCTTTTACCAAATATGGTTTAGAAATTTCCGAAATTTCATCCCACTCAAAAGGGTGTTTTTCTATATCGTTACTAAACCCCAACAGATATCCAACGCTTACCCCAAAGTAGTCAGCAAGTTGCTGGGCTTTATCTGGTTTGATTTGTCTTTCCTCGTTCTCCCAGCGTAGTACAGTTATTTTTGAAACATTAACTATATTGGCTAACTCTACTTGAGTTAGCCCTTTTTCTTTTCGCAATTCTTTCAATCTATTCATAAAATGTTACACCTTTCAATTTTGATTATATCGGATTTTTGAAAAAGTATCAAGAAATGATACAAAAAAATACAAAAACAACTTGACAAGTATCCAAAATGGATATATAATCTATCTCAATGGTATCCAAAAAAGATACCTCACCCCTCCAACCTTTCACACTTTCAATCTATTCATGGAGGGGGATTTTTTAGAAAGGAGCAAATCTATGAGCAAACTACGAGGCTATCGGGTTATGTTAGGACTGACTCAGCAACAGATGGCGGACAAGCTAAAAATTTCTTTGCAGTCATACAACAACAAAGAATTAGGTAAAACGCCATTCAATGACAAGGAACGCCTAGCGATTAAGTCAATGGTTGCAGAAATCAAATCAGACATAACCATAGATGAACTATTTTACAGTTAGAAAGGAGCAAATCAATGGAACTAGTCTACATGGACGGCAAGAAAGAGCCGTATACACTGAGCAGTATTGTGGCAGGGTGCACGGGATTGCAACATCACACAATAACCAAGACGATCCGCAAGCATCAAGCAAGATTTGAACAGTTCGGAAAGGTTGGATTTAAAATCCAAGCTATGGAAAGTGGCCAGAATACCAAGGACTATATTTTGAATGAGCAACAAGCAACATTGCTGATCACATTCTTAAAGAATACCGAGCAAGTGGCCAACTTCAAAACCAACCTAGTCAAAGCCTTCTTTGAAATGCGTGAGGAGCTTTCTAAGTTTCGTCTGCAGAGAGCGCTAGAAAAACCAAAAAGAAAAACTTTACATGACAGTATAGAAAATTGGGAACAAGCACCCAAAAAAGCACATAGTACCATGAATAACTTGTTACTGAAGGCAGTAACCAACATGAATGCTAGGCAGTTGATAGCAAGCCGTGGGGCTACTAGTGGTATCGATAGCTTGACTAGTGAGGAGCTGGAGCAGTACCAGGCATTTGAGGATATGGCAATAGCTATGATTGAATTGAAAATGGGTTATCAGGAAATTAAGACTATGATGTTTAGAAGTAAAAAACTAAGCTAAAAAATCACGCAAACAAAGAAACAGAGGTAAAAACTATGAATACATATTTTGAAAATTTTGAAAAAGAGCTACAACTAGTTGAGGAAAAGCTAGATATTTTATCGGAGTGGCATCTAGCAAAAGATCATAAAGGAGCAACAGAAATTACTGAGGATTGTAAATCGGCAATTAGTCAGCTATGGTTTCAGTTTTACAAATTATCTGAGGCATATAAAAAGCAAGAGGCAAGTCATGAGGATTTCTTTAATAGAAATGTTGAGAATTTGCTTGGGGAATTAAAAAAATATGATGATGAATGTATAGAAAGACATGGCAAAGCCCCTGATTGGTTGCTATTCAATTACTTAGATCAAGCAATAAAAGAAAACAATTTAAGTAATGGGATTGATCATGCAGCTACGTCAACCTGGATGTATCTACGTAGTTTAGTAGTTGCCGATCTACGAAAAAGAGGGCTATTGAAATGAACGAGCTAGATTTAACTAATACACAGGCAATTATCTTCAACTTGCTACTGATTGGCCTACTATTTTATCTAAACCACCGAGACCGCAAAAAAAGCGCCCAAATGGAGCGAGAAAACACACAGGCGATAGAAAAACCTAACAGGGATTTAAACCCTGATTATGGGCGTTATATTCAGCTTACAGGGGTCAATGTATGGGGAGGAATTGAATGAGTTT
>ERZ772972.316-NODE-316-length-18050-cov-8.978438_pt1 | contig 18050 bp, 96 predicted proteins | sample MGYA00580673_ERZ772972 | MGnify/ENA primary metagenome ERZ772972 (study PRJEB29015, sample SAMEA2738051) | human oral metagenome | biome: human oral; feature: human-associated habitat; material: saliva | place: China | collected 2229 ... | reverse complement strand
CCATTCCATTCCATTCCATTGCATTCAATTCCAATCCTTTCCATTCCATTCCATTCCATGCCATTCGTTTCCATTGCATTCCATTCCATTCCATTCCAATCCATTTGATTCCATTTTTTTCAAGTCCATTTCATTGGAGTACATTCCATTCCATGCCTTTCCATTTCAGTCCACTCCTCTACTATCCATTCCATCTCACTCCACTCCATTCCATTCCACTCCTTTCCTCTATATTTCACTCCGTTCCTTTCCATTCCATTCCATTCCACTCCATTCCATTCCATTCAATTCCATTCCACCCCATTCCATTCCACTCCATTCCATTCCTCTCAATTCCACTCTGCTGCACCCCATTCCACTCAACTCCACTGCATTCCATTGCCTTATATTCCACTCCATTCCATTGCATTCCACTCCACTCCACTCCTTTCCATTCCATTCCATTCCACTCCACTCCTTTCCACTCCACTCCTCTCCATTCAATTCCAGTTCTTCCCTTTCCATTCCATTCCACTCCACTCCAGTCTACTCCTATCCATTCCATTCCATTCCTCCCCATTCCATTCCACTCCATTCCACTTCACTCCACTCCATTTCAGCAAATTCTATACGATTCCAGTTGATGCCATTGAATTCCATTCCATTTGTTTCCATTCCATTTTGTTCCATTTCATTTGATTCCATTCCATTAGATTCCATTCCATTTTATTCTGTTCCTTTGATTGCATTCCAGTTGATTCAATTCCATTGGAGTCTATTCCATTCGAGTTCATTCCATTCCAGTTCATTCCTTTCGGGTCCATTCCATTCGAGTCATTGCTTTCCATTACATTCCCTTCCCTTCCATTCGATTTCATTCCACTCCACTCCATTCCACTCCATTCCACAGCACTCCAATTCCACTCAATTACCCTCCATTCCAGTCCGTTCCATTCCATACCATTCCATATCATTCCATTATACTAATCTCCAATCCACTCCACTCTGTTCAATTCCATTCTTTACCCTTCCTTTCCTTTCTACTCCATTCCACTCCTCTCCACTCCACGCCAATCCATTCAATTCCATTCCACTCCATTCCATTCCAATCCAATCCATTCTACTCTTCTCCAGTTTACTTCACTTCATTCCATTCTATTCCTTTTGATACCATTCGATTCCGTTCGATTCCAGTCAATGCCCTTTGATTCCATTCCATTCGATTCCATTCCATTCTACTCCTTTCCATTCCATTACATTCCATTCGATTCCATTACATTGAAGTACATTCCATTCCAGTCCATTCCATTCCATTCAATTTCATTCCAGTCCATTCCATTCCAGTGCATTCCATTCAAGTCCATTTCATTCGAGTCCATTCCATTCCATTCCATTCCATTCCATTCCGTTCGATTTCATTCCATTTGTGTCCATTCCATCCGACTCCATCCGATTACATTCCATTCCCTTCCATTCCATTCCATTCCATTCCACTCCACTCCACTCCATTCTATTCCATTCCACTCCACTCCGTTCAATTTCTCTCAATTCAACTCCATTACATTTCATTCCATTTCATTCCTTTACACTGTATTCCATTCCAGTCCACTCCACTGCACTACACTCCGTTCAATTCCATTCCTAACCATTCCAATCGATTTCACTCCAATCCACTCCATTCCACTCCATTCTATTCCACTCCATTCCACTCTATTCCATTCCATTCCACTCCACTTCTCTACACTTCACTCCACTCTACTCCACTCCATTACCTTCCACTCCACTCCAGTCCACTCCATGCCATTCCATTTCTTTCCATTCCACTACACTTAATTCTATTCCTTTCCTCTCCTCTCCATTTTGTTCCACTCCATTCCATTCCACTCCATTCCATTCCATTCCATTGCATTCCATTCCATTCCTTTCCATTCCATCCCATTCCATTCCATTCCTTTCCATTACATCCCATTCACTCAACTCCACTCCATTCCACCCCATTCCACTCCACCACATTCAATTCCATTTCCTTCCATTCCACTCCTCTACATTCCATTCTATTCCACTCTCCTCCAATCCAATCCACTGCATTCCTCTCCACTCCACTCCATTCCACTGTACTCAATTCCACTCCACTCCATTCCATTCCACTGTACTGCTTTCCATTCCTTTCCACTCCATCCACTCCATTCCACTCCACCCCACTGCACTCCTCTCCACTCCACTCCTCTCCACTCGACTCTACTCCACTCTATTTCACTTATCTCCTTTCAGTTCCATTCAACTCTACTGTATTCTATTCCTTTGCATTCCATTCCATTCCATTCCATTCCACTCCATGACATTCCATTCCACTCGACTCCATTCCATTCCACTTCATTCCACTCCACTCCATTCCATTCCATTCCATTTCATTTCAGTCCATTCCATTCCATTCCATTCCTTTCCTTTCCATTGCATTCCATTCTACAGCACTGCAATCCACTCCACTTCACTCCATGCCACTACATTACATTCTGTTCCATTCTATTATATTCCACTCCTTTTAACCTCATTCCACTCAATTCCATTCCATTCCACTCCATTCCACTCCAATCCAATTCACAATATTCCGCTTTATTCCGCTCAACTCCATTACATTCCTTTCCATTCCAATCCACTCTTTCCACTCTATTCCATTCCACCCCGTTCCATTCCACTGCACTCCACTCCATTCCATTCCATTCCAATCCACTCCAGTTCTCTCCATTCCACTCCATTCCATTCCACTCAATTAAAATCCACTCCATTTTATTCCACTTCACTCAACTCCATTCCATTCCTCACGACTTCACTGCATTCCACTGCACTCCACTCCATTCCATTCCACTCTACTCCACTCCACTCCACAAGACTATACTCCATTGCATTCCTCTCGATTCCTCTCCCCTCCATTCCATTCCATTCCATTCCTTTTCATTCCATTCCACTCCAGTCCATTCCATTCCATGCCACTGCCCTCCATTCCATTCCACTCCATTCCTTTTAACTTCCGTCTCTTCCATTCCATTTCATTCCATTCATTCCATTCCATTCTGTTCCACTCGACTCCAGCTCAATAAACTCCACTCCACTTCACTCCACTCATTTCCACTCCAATCCACTCCACTCCACTACACTTCATTCCATTCCACTCCACTCCACTCCGCTTCACTCCTCTCCACTCCACTCCACTCCATTCCATTCAACTCCACTCCACTCCACTCCATTCCATTCCATTCCATTCCATCCCATTTCATTCCATTCCACTCCATTCCGTTCCATTCCCCTCCACTCCATTCTATTCCACTCCATTCCATTTAACGGCATTCCATTCCACTCCATTCCATTGCAATCTACTCCATCTCATTCCTTTCCACTCCACTCCACTCTACTCCACTCCAGTCCACTCCATTCCGTTCCATACCGTTCCTCTCAATTCCATTCCACTCCATTACACTCCATTCCACTCCACTCCACTACATTCCATTCCATTGCATTCCATTCCACTGCATTCCATTCCATTCCGACCACTCCACTTTAGTCCACTTCTCTCCACTACATTCCATTCCATTCCAATGCACTTCACTCGACTCCACTCCATTCCTCTCCATTCCATTCCACCCCATTACACTCCACTGCACTCAATTCCATTTCATTCCTTTTCAAACCACATTCCATTCCATTCCACTCTTCCCCAATTCAGTGCATTCCATTCCTCTCCACTGCACTCCATTCCACTCCACTCAACGCCATTCCATTCCATTCCACTCCATTCCTCTCCATTCCACTCTACTCAAATCCACTCCACTCCAGTCCACTCCACACCACTCCTCTACTATCCACTCCATTCCATTCACTTAACTCCTTTCAGTTCCATTCCACTCTACTCCATTCCATTGCATTCCATTCTATTCAATTCCTTTCTGCACCACTCCATTCCATTCAATTCCACTACACTCCATTCCATTCCACTTCATTCCACTCCAAACCAATCCATTCCATTCCATTTCATTTAATTCCATTGCATTCCGTTCCATTCCATTCAGTTCCATTCCAATCCTTTCCATTCCATTTCATTACATTCCTTTCCACACCACTCTAATCCACTCCACTCCACTCCACACCACTACTTTCCATTCTATTCCATTCCATTAAATTCCACTCCTTTTCACTCCATTCCACTCCATTCCCCTCCACAATATTTCACTTTCTTCCACTCAACTCCATTACCTTCCTTTCCATTCTCCTCCACTCTTTCTGCACTATGTCATTCCACCCTATTCCCTTCCACTCCACTGCACTCCATTCCATTCCATTCCAATCCTCTCCACTTCATTCCTTTCCACTCCAGTCCCTTCCAGTCCATTCCAGTCCACTCCATACCACTCCAATCCATTTCATTCCAATTCAATCCACTCCTTTCCATTCCCCTTAACCCCACTCCATTTCACTCCACTCCACTCCATTCCATTCCACTCCACTCCACTCCGCTCCACTCTATTCTATTCCTTTCCACTCCAATCCACTCCACATCACTCCACTCCACAAGACTCCCCTCAATTCCATTCCACTCGGCTCCACTCCACCTCATTCCATTCCATCTGATTCAATTCCATTCCACTCCACTACATTCCATTCCATTCCCCCTCACTCCATTCCATTCTACTCCATTCCGTTCAACTCCATTCCATTTAACTCCATTCCATTCCATTCCACTCCATTCTACTCCATTCCATTCCTTTCCGTTCCATTCTGTTCCACGCGACTCCACGCCACTAAACTCCAGTCCACTCCTCTTCACTCCACTCAATTCTACTCCTCTCCACTCCGATCCTTTCAACTCCACTCCATTCCTTTCCACTCTACTGCATTCCATTCCACTCCACTACACTCCACTGCTCTCCATTCAACACCACTCCGCTTCATTGCATTCCATTCCACGCCACTCCAATCCATTCAACTCCACTCCACTCCATTCCATTCCCTTCCATTCCACTCCACTCCATTCCTTTCCACTCCACTCCACCCTATTCCATTGCACTCCATTCCATTCCACTCCATTCCATTTAACTCAGTTCCTTTACATTCCATTCCATTCCATTCCATGCCATTCCACTGCACTCCAATATTCTCCACTGCACTCTACTCCATTGCATCCCATCCCGTTCCACTCCATTCCACTCTACTCCACTCCATTCAATTCCATTCCACACCATTCCACTCATTTCCATTCGACTCCACTCCACTCTACTCCATTCCATTCCATTCCATACCATTCCACTCAATTCCTTTCCAATCCACTAAATTCCATTCCTTTCCACTCCATTTGATTCGATTCGATTCCATTCCATTCCACTCCAATGCACTCCATTCCACTCCACTCCGTTACACTCCATTCCATTCCACTCCACTCCACTCAACTCCACGCTACCCCACTCCACTCCATTCCACTACACTAAACTCAAGTCCATGGCACTCCCCTCCACTCCATTCAATTCGATTCCATTCCAATCCACTCCACTCCACTGCTCTAAACTCCTCTCCGTTCCATTCCATTCCACTCCATTCCACTCCATTCCATTTTATTCCTCTTCACTCCACTCCATTCCATTCCACTCGATTCCACTCAACTCCACTCCAATTCACTCCACTCCACTTCACTCCTTTCCACTTCACTCCTCTCCATTCCACTCCAGTGCACTCCATTCCATTCTTCTCCACTCCACTAAACTCCATTCCATTCCATCCCACTATCCTCCACTCCACTTCACTCCTCTCCACTCCACTCCATTCCATTCCATTCCAGTCCTCTCCACTCCACTCCAATCCATTCAATTCCATTTCATTCCAATCCACTCCACTACATTCCATTCCATTCCATTCCATTCCAATCCTCTCCACTTCATTCCATTCCACTCCGGTCCATTCCACTCGATTCCAATCCACTCCATTCCACTCCATTCAATTTTCTTCCACTTTACTCCACTCCTTTCCATTCTTCTCGGCTCCAATCCATTTCACTCCACTCCACTCCATTCCTTTCCACTTCACTCCTTCTGCCCCACACCATTCCATTCCATTCCACTCCATTCCACTCCACTTCACTCAAATCCACAAGACTCCACTCCTTTCCATTCCACTCTACTCCACTCCACTCCATTCCATTCCATCCGTTTTCATTCCGTTCCACTGCACTACATTCCATTCCATGCCACTGCACTCCATTCTGTTCCACTGCATTCGATTCAACTCCATTCCATTTAAATCCATTCCATTCTATTCCACTCCATTCTACTCCATTCCATTCCTTTCCATTCCATTCAGTTCCATGCAACTCCAAGTCACTAAACTCCAGTCCAGTCCTCTTCACTCCATTCATTTCCACTCCACTCCACTCCATTCCATTCTTCTCCACTCCACTCCACTTCTCTCCATTTCACAGCACTCTGCTTCACTCCACTCCACTCCACTCCAATCCATTCATCTCCTCTCCACTCCATTCCATTCCATTCCTTTCCACTCGACTCCATTCCTTTCCATTCCACTACACTCCATTCCATTCCACTCCATTCCATTTATCTCCATTCCTTTACATTCCATTCCATGCCATTCCACCCCACTCCAATTTTCTCCACTGCATTCCACTCCATTCCATCCCATCCCATTCCACTCCACTCCACTGCATTCCATTCCATACCTTTCTTCTCAATTCCATTCCATTCCACTCCACTCCACTCCATTCCATTCCATTCACTCAATTCCATTCCACTACACTAAACTCCATTCCACTCCAATCCATTCCGTTCCGTTCCATTCCATTCAATTCCATTCCATTCCATTCCATTCCATTCCATTCCACTCCACTCCATTCCCTTCCATTCCATTACACTCCGTTGCATTCCACTCCACTCCACTCAACTCCACGTTTCCCCACTCCTCTCCATTCCACTACACTAAACTCAACTCCACACCACTCCCCTCTACTCCATTCAATTCCATTCCATTCCACTCCACTCTACTGCTCTAAACTCCTCTACATTCCAATCCATTGCATTCCATTCCATTCCATTCCACTCCATTCCACCCCATTCCATTTTATTTCACTTCACCCGACTCCATTCCATTCCACTCGATTCCACTCCACTGCACTCCCCTTCACTCCACACCATTCCACTTCATTCCATTCTTCTCCACTCCACTAAACTCCATTCCATTCCATCCCACTACCATCCACTCCACTTCACTCCACTCTGCTCCTCTTCATTCCATTCCACTCTAGTCTAATCCACTCCGCTCCATTCCATTCCATTTCATTCCAATCCATTCCACTAAATTCCAATCCATTCCACTCCATTCCATTCCACTCCACTCCATTCCAATCCTCTCCACTTCACTCCATTCCCCCCAGTCCATTCATCTCCATTCCAATCCACTCCATTCCACTCCATTCCCTTTCATTCCTCTTCACTCCATACCTTTCCATTCCTCTTGACTCCACTCCATTTCACTACACTCCATTCCATTCCACTCCAATCCTCTCCACCCCACTCCATTCCATTCCTTTCCACTCCATTCCACTCCACTTCAATCAACTCTACAAGACTCTACTCCATTTTCTTCCACTCTACTCCAATCCACCCCATTCCATTCCATCCACTTTCATTCCATTCCACTCCACTCCATTCCATTCCATGCCACTGCACTCCATTCCGTTCCACTCCATTCCATTCCACTCCATTTCATTTAACTCCATTCCGTTCCATTCCATTCGATTCCATTCCATTCCATTCCTTTCCATTCCATTCTCTTCCACTTGACTCCACCTCACTGAAATCCACTCCACTTCATTCCACTGAATTCCACTCCACTCCACTCCATTCCATTCCACTCTACTGCATTCCATTCCACTTCTCTCTACTCCACTCCACTCCATTCCACCCCACACTGTTTCACTCCACTCCACTCCATTCCATTCAACTCCACTCAACTCCATTCCAATATATTCCATTCCATTCCATTCCACTCCACTCCATTTCGTTTCATTCAATTCCACTCCATACCGTTCCACTCCATCCCATTTAACTCCATTTCATTCCATTCCATTCCATGCAATTCCTCTCCACTCCACTCTTCTGCACATCACTCCACTCCATTACATCCCATCCCATTCCACTCCACTCTATTCCACTCCATTCCATTCCATATCATTCCACTCAATTCCACTCAATTCCATTCCACTCCACTCCAGTTCACTCCACTTCATTCCATTCCATTCCACTCCACTCCACTTCACTTCACTCAACTCGGCAAGACTATACTCCATTCCTTTCCACTCGGCTCCACTCCACCCCATTCCATTCCATTCCATTCCATTTCATTCCATTAAAATCCACTCCATTCCATTCCATGCCACTGCAATCCATTCCATTCCACTCCATTCCATTACACTCCATTTCATTTAACTCCATTCCATTCAATTCATTTTCTTCCATTATGTTCCACTGAATTCCACCTCAATAAACTCCACTCCCCTCCACTTCATGTCACTCAATTCCACTCAACTCTACTCATTTCCACTCCACTCCACTCCATTCCATTCAACTCCACTCAACTCCATTCCTTCCATTCCAATCCATTCCATTACATTCCATTCCACTCCACTTCACTCCATTCTATTCCATTCCATTCCATTCGGTTCCATTTCACTCCATTCCATTTAACTCCATTCCATTCCATTCCATTCCATGCGAGTCCTCTCCACTCCAATCTTCTCTACTCCACTCCACTCCATTACATCCCACCCCTTTTCACTCCACTCCACTCCGCTCCATTCCATTCCAATCGATACCATTCCACTCAATTCCATTCCACTCCACTCCACTCCATTCCACTCCACTCCACTCCATTCCATTCAATTAAATTCCATTCCATGCTATTCCACTCCACTCCACTCTTCTCCACTCCATTACATTACATTCGAATCCATTCCATTCCATTCCACTCCACTCGATTACATTCCATTCCCTTCCATTACATTCCACTCCATTCCATTCCATTCCATTCCACTCCACTTCTTTCCACTCCAATCCATTCCATTCCATTCCATTCCTTCCATTCCATTCCATTCCACTCCACTCCACTCCACTCACTCCACTACACTCTAATCCATTCCATTCCATTCCAGTACACTAAACTCTACTCCACTGCATTCCACTCCATTCCATTCCACTCCATTCCACTTCACTCCATTCCATTCCAGTCCACTCCACTCCATTCCACTCTAATCCCCTCCGTTCTATTCCACTCCACTCCTATCCACTCCTCTCCATTCCATTCCTCTCCATTCCATTCCATTGCATTCCAATCCACTCCATTCCATTCCATTCTATTCCCTTCCACTTCATTCCATTCCATTCTATTCAAATCCACTGCACTCCATTCCATTCTAATCCATTCCATTCCACTCCATTCCGTTTAAATCCATTCCATTCCATTCCATTCCAATCCATTCCTTTCCACTGCACTACACTCTATTCCACTCCACTCCACTCCACTCTGCTCCACTCCATTCCATTCCATTAAATTATATTCCAGTCCATTCCAATCTATTCCACTCCACTCCACTCCACTCGGCTCCACTCCATTCCATTCCATTAAATTCTATTCCAGTCCATTCCACACCATTCCACTCCATTCCACTCCACTCCACTCCACTCCATTGCACTCCATTGTATTCCATTCCATTCCACTCCACTCCACTCCACTCCACTCCACTCCACTCCATACTACTAAATTCCATTCCACTCCACTCCATTCCACTCCACTCTATTCCTTTCCAATCCGTTCCACTCCACTCCATTCCCCTCCATTCCATTCCACTCAATTCCATTCCATTCCTCTCCAGTCCTTTCCTTTCTACTCCATTCCATTCCACTCCACACCACTCCTGTCCATTCCATTCCACTCCACTCCTACTCATTCCACCACTCTCCAATCCACTCCATTCCCTCCCACTCTATTCCACTCCATTCCCTCCCATACCTCTCCACTCCATTCCATTCCACTTCTCCCAATTTTGCTGCATTCCAATCCACTCGAATCCATTCATTTCCACTAAACTGCTCTGCACTCCATTCTATTCCACAGCACTACATTCAAATCCACTCCAAACCACTCCACACCACTCCATTCTATTACATTCCACTCGACTCCAATCCATCACACTCCACTCCATTCCATTCCTTTTTTACATTCCACTCCACTCCTCTCCATTCCATTCCACTCCCCTCCATTCCAATCCAATCTATTGCATTCCATTCCATTCCACTACACTTTGCTCCACTCCTTTCCATTCCACTCCAATCCATTACACTCCGTTCAATTCCATTCCATTCAGTTCCATTCCATTCCATTCCATTCCATTCCACTCCATTCCACTCCTTTCTTTTCAATTCCATTGCATTCCATTAAATTCAATGTCATTCCATTCCCCTCCATTGCAATCTAATCCATTCCAATACACTCCATTTCATTCCAAACCATTCCATTCCACTATATTCCATTCTGTTCCACTGCTCTCCACTCTGTTCCACTCCTCTCCAATTCATTCCACTCTATTCCATTCCACTCCACTCCATTGTGTTCCATTACATTCTTTTCCATTCCACTCCATTCCATTGAACTGCACTCCAATCCACTCCTTTGAATAGCCCTCCACTCTATTACCCTCCATTTAATTCCATTCTGCTACACTCTATTCCTTTCCACTCAACTCCAATCCACTCTTGCCCAGTCCTCTGCTCTCCACTCCACTAAATCCATTCCACTCCATTACACTCCAATCCATTCCTTTCCACTCCACTGCACTGCACTCTATTCCGTTCCATTCCATTCCTTTCCATTCCATTCCATTTAACTCCATTCCATTCCATTCCATTCCATTCCATTTGATTCCATTCCATTGCATTCCATTCCATTCCATTCCACTCCGCTCAATTCCATTCCATTGCAGTCCATTCCATTCCACTAAATTCCACTCCACTCCACATAATTCCATTGCACTCCCCTCCATTCCGTTCCATTCCATCCCATTCCATTCCATTCCACTCCATTCCATTCCATTCGATTCCATTCCTTTCCATTCCATTCCACTCCACTCCACTCCATTCCACTCTATTGTATTCCACTCCACTCCACTCCACTCCACTCCACTCCATTCCATTCCACTCTATTCCATCCCACTGCATTCCATTACACTCCAACCCATTCCGTTCCATTCGATTCCATTCCATTACACTCCATTCCATTCCATTCCAATGCAATCCACTCCACTCCACTCCATTCAATTCCACTCTATTCAGTTCCACTCCACTATACCCTGTTCCATTCTATTCCACTCCAATCCAGTCCATTCCATTCCACTAAATTCTATTCCACTCCATTCCATTCTACTCCACACCGTTCCATTCCATTCCACTCCATTCCATTCTGTTCGATTGCATTCCACTCCCTTCCTTTCCGTTCCATTCTGTTCCACTCCATTCCATTATATTCCATTCCATTCCACTCCATTAAATTCCACAACCCTCCACACTGTTACATTCTTTTCCACTGCGTTCCATTCCACTCCCTTCCATTCTACTCCACTCCACTGCATTCCTCTAAATTCCATTTCAATCCATTGCATTCCTCTGCACTCCTCTGCATTCTGTTCCATTCCATTCAACTCCACTCAAGTCCATTCCAGTCCATACTACTCCATTCCGTTCCATTCCGTTCCATTCCAATCCACTCCATTCCATTCCATTTCATTCCATTCCACTCCACTCCATTCCGTTCCATTCCTTTCCACTCCATTCCATTCTCTTCCATTCCAATCCATTCCATGCCATTCCATTCCATTGAATTCCATTCCATTTCACTCCACTCCATTTCATTCCATTCCACTGGACCCCAATCCAATCCAATCGATTCCCTTCCATTTGATTCCATGCCATTCCATTCTATTCGTTTCCACTCCACTTAATTGCATTCCACTCCACCCCACTCATTCCATTCCATTCCATTCCATTCCACTATTTGCATACCATTCCTTTACATTACATTGCAATCCACTCCACTCTACTACATTCCATTCAGTTCCACTTGCCTTAACTCCATTCCATTCCACTCCACTCCACTCCTTTCCACTCCATTCCATTGGATTGCATTCCATTCAATTCCAATCCATTCCATCAGATTCCACTCCACTACATTCCATTCCATTGAATTCTAACAAAATTCCATTCCATTCCATTCCACTCCACTCCATCCCTTTCCACTCAACTCAGCTCCTCTCCATTACATTCCATTCCACTCCACTCAACTCCATTCCAATCCACTCCATTCCACTCCACTCAACTCCATTCCACTCCATTCCATTCCACTCTACTCCATTCAACTCCATTCCACACCAATCCACTCCAATCTATTCCATTCCACTCCACACCATTCCACTCCATTTCACTCCATTCCACTCCATTTCATTCCATTCCATTCCTCCACAATACGTTCCATTCCATTCCACTCCATTCCATTCTAATCCATTTCATTCTACTCCATTCCATGCCATTCCACTCCACTCCATTCCTTTCGACTGCATTCCATTCCATTCCACCCCATTCCATTCAAATCACTACTCTCCACTACATTCCACTCCATTACATTCCACTCCACTCCCCTCTTCTACATTCCGTTACATTCCATTCCGTCCCCTCCATTCCATTCCATTCCATTCCTTTCCACTCCACTCCACTCCATTCAACTCCACTCCTTCCCATTCCATTCCATTTCACTCCATTCCATTCCATTCCATTCCATTCCATTCCATTCCATTCCATTCCATTCCTTTCCATTCCATTCCATTCCATTCCATTGCATACCAATTTATATACCTCCACTCCATTCCATTCCACTCAAATCCGTTCCATTCCATTCCACTCCACTCTAATACACTGCATTCCATTCCGCTCCACTCCATTCCATTCCATTCCACACCATTCCATTCCACTCAACTCCATTCCATTCCACCATATTCCCCTTCTCCCAAGTCGATTCCATTCCATTTCCTTCCATTCCATTAAACTCAAATCCGTTCCATTCCATTCCACTCCACTCCATTCCACTCCATTCCATTCCACTCCACTCCGCTCCATTCTTCCCCACTACACTCCATTACCTTCCATTCCATTCCAGTACACTCCTTTCCATTCGAAACCACTCCATTGCACTCGACTCCATTCCATTCCATTCCATTCCATTCCATTCCACCACACACCATTCCATTCTATTCCACTCTACTCCATTCCCCTCTACTCGATTCCGCTCCGCTCAACTCCATTCCATTCCACTCCATTCCATTCCATTACACTCCATACGATTCCACTCCACTCCATTCCCTTCCATTCCATTCTACTCCACTCCATTCCATGCCATTCCACTGTATTCCATGCCACTTGTCTCCCCTCCTTTATGTTAAATTACACTCCATTCCATTCCATTTCATTCGATTCCACTCTACTCTACTCCACTCCACTCCTTTCAATTCCTTTCCATTCCATTCCTTTCCATTCCATAAAATTGCATTCCATTCCACGCAACTCCATACCATTCCATTCCACGCAACTCCATTACACTCCATTCTATTTCATTCCTTTCCATCCCATTCCATTCCATTCCTTTCCGTTCGTTTGCGTTCAATTCCATTCCACTATACTCCCTTCCGTTCCATTCCACTCAATTCCATTCCACTAAGTTCCATTCCATTCCATTGTATTGAATTCCATTCCATATCACTCCACTCCATTCCATTATATGCAACGCGACACCGCTCCACTCCACTCCATTCCATTACATTCAAATCTTTTCAACTCCACTCAATTCCATTCCACTCCACCACACTCCATTCCATTTCATTCTATTCCACTCCATTCCATTCCATTCCATTCCACTTCACCCCATTCCATTTCTTTCCAATCCATTCCTTTCCATTCCATTCCGCTCCACTCCGTTCCATTTCTTTGCACTCCACTCCATTCCAGTCTGTTCTATTGCACTACCCTTCTTTCCTTTCCATTCCACTCCATTCCATTACACTCCATTCCATTCCATTCAACTACACTTAATTCCATTCCATTCCATTCTACTCCATTCCATTACACTCCTTTGAATTCCACTACACTCCATTCCATTTTATTCCACTCCATTCCATTCCACTTCATTCCATTCCATTGCACTCCACTCCAATACACTCCACTCCATTCCATTTCACTCCGTTCCATTCCACAAAATTCCATTCCATTCTATTCTACACCGTTCAATTCCATTCCACTGCTCTAGATTCTACTCCATTCCATTCCACTCCACTCCATTCAATTCCACTCCATTCCATTCCACTCCATTCCTTTCCACTCCAGTCCATTCCATTCCATTCCATTCCATTCCACTCCATTCCTTTCCATTCCACTCCTGTCCATTCTGTTGCATTTCATTCGTTTCCATTCCAATCCATTCTTCACCAGTCTATTCCATTCCATTCGATTCCATGGAATTCCATTCCATTTCACTCTGCTCCATCTGATTCCATTCCACTCCACTCCATTCCACTCCATTTCATTCCATTCCATTCCATTCCATTGTTCTTCATTCCATTTGATTCCACTACACTCCATTCCATTCTGCTCCCTTCCATTCCATTCCACTACACTTCATTCCAATCCTTTCCACTCCACTGCATTCCACTCCATTCCATTCCTCTCCAATCCACTCCTCTCCATTCGATTCCTTTACTTTCTATTCCATTCCATTCGTTCCATTCCATTCAATTCCTTTCTACTCCATTCCGTTCCATTCCATTCCACTCCACTCCATTCCACTCCATTCATTTGCTCTCTACTCCCCTTCTTTCCATTCCATTCCATTCCACTCCACTCCTTTCAATTCCACATTGTTCGGTTCCATTCTTTTCCACTCCGTTCCATTCCACTTCATTCCGTTCCTTTCAATTCCTTTCCACTCCACTCTGTTCCCTTCCATTCCACTGCACTCCATTCCACTCCATTCCATTCCAATCCACTACATTCCATTCCACTCAAATCCATTCCACTCCGTTCCATTCCACTCCTCTCCATTCAGTTCCATTCCTTTCCACTTCACTTCATTCCATTCCATTCCACCCCACTCCCGTCCTCCCCATTCCATTCCTTTCCATTCCACCCCATTCCATTCAATTCCCCTACACTCCATTCCATTCCATACCAATTCATTGCACTCCACTCCATTTCATTCCATTCCTTTCCAACACACTCCATTCCCTTGCATTCCACTCCACTCCATTCCACTCAACTTAAATCAATTGCATTCCACTCCATTCCACTCCTATTCTTTCCATTTCATTCGATTCCAGTCCATTCCACTCCTTTACACTCCACTCCCCTCCTTTACCTTCCACTCCATTCCATTTCATTCTATTCGTTTCCATTCCTTTCCATTACATTCCATTACGCTCCACTCCATTCCACTCCATTCCATTTCATTCCACACCACTCCATTCCATTCCACTCCACTCCATTCCATTCCACTCCACTCCACTCTATGCCATTCCATTCCATTACATAACGTTCCATTCCACTCCCATTCATGCCATTCCATTCCCCTCCATTCCACTTCATTCCATTACATTTCAGTCAATTCCATTCCATTCCACGGAATTCAATTCCTTTCCATTCCATTCCATTGCATTCCATTCCATTCAATTGAATTCCATTCCATTCCAATGCATTCCATTCCGTTCAGTTGAATTCCATTCCATTCCACTCTATTCCATTCCATTCCATTTCGTTACACTCCATTCCATTCCACTCCATTCCATTCCACTCTACTCCATGGATTTTCATTCCACTCCACTCCATTCCATTCCATTCTTTTCCAATCCATTCCATTGTATTCCATTCCACTGCACTCCACTCCATTCCATTCCATTTTACTCGACCCCACTCCACTCGACTCCATTCTATTCCATGATCTTCCACTCCACTAAATTCCATTCCACTCCTCTCCACTCCATTCCATTCCATTCCACTCCACTCCATCCCATTCCATTCAAATTTACTCCATTCCATTCTATTCTATTCCATTCCATTCCTTTCCATTTCACTCCTCTCCACTCCATTTCACTCCACTCCACTCCAATCCATTTCATTCCGTTCTATTCCTTTCCATTCCATTCCGTGCCATGCCACATTACTCCACTCCATTCCATTGCACTCCACCCAATTCCACTCCATTCCTCTACATTCCATTCCATTCCATTCAAATCCATTCCATTCTGATCATTCCACTCCTTTCCTATCCATTCCATTTCATTCCATTCCATTGAATTTCATTCCATTCCACTCCACTCCATTCCATTCCATTTCACTCGACCCAACTCCTCTCCAGTCCACTCCATTCCATTCCATGACTTCCACTCCACTCAATTCCATTCAACACCACTCCACTCCATTACATTCCGTTCCATTCCTTTCCTTTCCATTCGACTATATTCTATTCCAATCCACTGCACTCCACTACCTTCCACTCCATTCCAATTCACTCCAATCCCCTCCTCTCCATTCCATTCCGTTCCATTCCGTTTCATGCCATTCCATTCCATTCCAGTCCTCTCCTCTTCATTCCACTCCACTCCTCTCCACTCCATTCCATTCCACATCATTCCATTCCATTCCATTCCAGTCCATTCCATTCCACTCAAATCCACTCCAGTCCATTCCATTCCACTCAACTCTACTCCATTCTTTTCCACTCCATTCCTCCCCACTCTACCCCAATCCACTCCACTCCACTCCACTCCAGTCCAATCTCCTCCATTCCACTCCATTCCATTTCATTCCATTTCTCTTCATTCCATTCTTATCCCTTTCATTCCATTCCATTCCATTCCACTCCATTCCACTCTTATCACTTTCATTCCACTCAATTCCATTTCTCTACTTTCCTCTCCATTCAACTCCACCCAACTCCATTCCATTGCATTCCACTCCATTCCATTCCCTTCCACTTCACTCTACTCCATTCCATTACACTCCACCCCACTACATTCCATTCCACTCCATTCCATTTCATTCCATTCCACTACACTCCACTCCAATCCATTTCATTCTCTTCTATTCCTTTCCATTCCATTCCTTTCCAATCTGCATCCCTCCACTCCATTGCATTCCACCCCAACCCACTACACTGCATTCCAATCTATTCGATTCCATTCCATTCCACTTCACTCCACTCCACTCCATTCCATTCCACTCCCATCAATTCCATTCAAATCAATTCCACTCCATTCCTATCTTTTCCATTCCGGTCCATTCCATTCCACTCCACTCCACTCTACTGCACTGCATTCCATTAAATTCTGTTCCATTCCATTCCATTCCATTCCATTCAATTCCTCTCGACCACAATCCACTCCACTCCACTCCACTCCAATCTATTCCATTCCGTTCCATTCCATTCCAGTCCACTCAGTTCCATTCCTATCTACTCCACTCCATTCCATTCCATTCCATTTCATTCCTTTCCATTCCATTCCGTTCCATTCCACTGCACTCTGTTCCATTACTTTCCACTCTATTCCATTCAACTCCATTCTGTTCCAATCCACTGCACTCCTTTACAATCTAATCCATTCCTTTCCACTCCATTCCATTTCACTCCACTCCATTCCATTCCGTTCTATTCCTCTGCTCTCCATTCCACTCCATTCAATTTCACTCCAATCCCTTCATTTCCCTTCCATTTGATTCTATTCCTCTTCATTTCATTCAATTCCATTCCATTCCACTCCACTCCAGTCCATTCCATTACACTCCATTCCATTCCATTCCATTTCTTTCTATTCCATTCCACTCGATTCCATTCCATTCCGTTCCATTCCACTCCACTCTGTTCCATTCCATTCCATTCAATTCCATTCCATTCCATTCCATTCCATTCCACTCCATTCCATTCCATTCCATTCC
>ERZ772972.313-NODE-313-length-18150-cov-18.317657_pt1 | contig 18150 bp, 15 predicted proteins | sample MGYA00580673_ERZ772972 | MGnify/ENA primary metagenome ERZ772972 (study PRJEB29015, sample SAMEA2738051) | human oral metagenome | biome: human oral; feature: human-associated habitat; material: saliva | place: China | collected 2229 ... | reverse complement strand
TGATTGCCAAAGACCCCAAGCCTGACGGGGTTTCGGAACAGGAATACAGGGAAAAGCTCAGGGCAGGCTATTGCTGGCGGGACAGGAATTTTTACACCCCAGAGGAATTACACAGGAAAGCAATGGTCAGTTTTGCAGGTAGGTTGTTGGGGGAGGTTGAAGCTTATAAGGCTAATATGACCACCAATCAGGGCGGACGGGATTATTCTACGGGAGCAGACTGCGTACGTCACGAAAAAGCCTGTAGCGTCTGGTTTGTCCCGCAAGATTACACCAATGAGCAATGGGACAGGATGTTTTTGGCGGAGAAAGACTCGACGGATGGGACGTTGCTGGCAAAGTATTTAAAATATGAAATTAAACAACCGGATGATTTAAAAAAATATTTGGAACATTATGAAAGTAAAGGTTTTTCATTGATTATCAGAGGATATAATCAGGGAGGAGCAAGCATTTATGGCTCTGACTGCTGTAAAGTTTTAAGTACCAAAGAAGCTGCCCCGATAATAAAAAATAATACGTTGATTACTTATTTAGAAGGAGCATCAACGTTTCCAGAAAGTGAGATACCAAAAAATATCGATATTGGAAATTATGGAGTTGGTAATTTTTATTTTAGTTATTCAGAAGTTAGTCCGGGATTGCCTCAATGGGATGAAAATAAAGAAAAAACTTATCATATTGATTTTTCATATATATTATTCATGAATAATTGTGGCGATGTATTATGGCAGCCTCATTATATTTATTAACCTATATCCAATAGGAATGTTATGTAAGACAGCGAAAATCATTAAGAGTATCAGAAGTAACCATAGATGGAGTTTTATCTCATTATTTATAGAATATTGCAATGCTTCCAGAGAAAGAAAATATGGCTTCATTAGTAACTTCTACAAATCGTAATCCTATCAAAATAGATGCAACTAACTATATGAAAAATGGTGCAAACCAATATGCTATATTGGAACCTCTTACAAGCAAAGAGGTCGTCTGAAAAGTTTTAGACAACCTTGGTTATTAATTAAAGGCAAGCAAATGAATAAAGTCTACAAACACCTACTGGCAATCGCTGCTTTTGCAGTAGCAGGCTTCGGTATATATGAATATACCGCGCCCGACAAATACCAATACTGGAAAGAACTGATTGCCAAAGACCCCAAGCCTGACGGGGTTTCGGAACAGGAATACAGGGAAAAACTCAGGGCGGGCTATTGCTGGCGGGATAGAAAGTTTTATACGCCCGCAGAATTACACAGGAAAGCAATGGTCAGTTTTGCAGGTAGGTTGTTGGGGGTTGCAGAAGCTTATCGGACAGATTTTACTACTACATTGGCTGGGGATGCTTATACCAGCGAGGATTGTATTCGTAATAAAAAAGCTTGCCGTGTGTGGTTTGTCCCACAAGATTATACTAACGGAAAATGGGATAGCCTTTTTTTAGAAAAGAAAGACCCAAGAGATCATCCTCTATTACCACAATATCAGGAAAAAGAAATAGAAAAAACTGAAGATTTAGAGAAATATTTAACCGGCTATGGCAGCAAAGGATTTACCCTGGTGTTTAGAGCACCTGAAGAGGAAGAAGTTATTTTTGGCTCGGACTGCTGTAATATCTTAAATAAAAAAGAAGCTATATTAAAAATAAAAAATAGTGAATTAGTTACCTATATAGAATTTGCAAGAATTTTTCCGGAAAACGAAATTCCAAAAAATATTAATATTATGGATTATGGTGTGGGGAATTTTTATGTAGAGATCAAAGAGATTATTCCTGGATTACGCCAAGATGAAACGAAAAAAGAAAAAACATATCAGAGTAGATTTTCAGAAATCCTATTTATGAATAATTGTGGAGATATACTCTGGCAACCATATTATATCCATCAAACTAAACTGAAAGGATAAGACATGCCTAATGTAAGTGGAATTTCTCGTAATGCGTTAAAAGTATCTGAAGTATCAGTAGATAAAGTTTTATCACATTATTTGTGGAATGCTGCAATCCCTCCAAAGAAAGAAGATATGCTTACTGCGGCAACCTCTACCGAACGAAAACCTATTCATATTGACGCAACAGACTATATGAGAAATGGTGCAGGACGATATGCTTCGGCAGCAGATTTTAAAATGTTTGAAAACTTTTTTAATGCTAAAAATCTACTTGTTAGAGATAAGCCTTACTCTTTTGATGAAGCTATCGATTTGATTTATGGAAAGACAAAGATTGCTCAAAGAGTTAGAGAATTGCCTAAAACAGAAAGAGGATTTACTACAGCTATTTCCCAATACGGCATAGATACCTCATCCTCCGATTACGTCGAACGCGCTTTTATTTTCGGCTCAACCCAAGTAACCGTTACCCAAACGGATATTGCCAAACTCCAATTCTTCGTCCGGCCCGACGGCAGCCGAGAAATCCGCAACCTCAGAATCACGCCTAAAAACGACAACTTCGACTTTATCGGAGGTTCATCTTCCCAAGACGCTTCGGGAAAACTTCAGAAATGGGCGGTAGGCAAAGCAAATGCAGTGTTCAATTCCGTATTGGACCCGAAAGGTATAGGCAGATCGGTCCCGCTCGTCTATACCGATACCGACAAGCTGCCATTTGTCAATATTACGGATAAGGACTTCAAAAGACTCCAATCGGAGAAATCGAACCAAGAAAAACCAGATATTCTGATGGAAGAAACAGGTATTCTTCTGTTTCGTCAAGGAGGAGGGTTATTTAATAAGCTGAAAAAATCACCAGCCTTATATGATAAAAGCCTGCTGGGGCGTTGGCGAGACATTGAGCAGAATGCCAACGAAAAGTACCAAAAAACCCGTGACCGTATCGAAAAAGATCCGAATATGATGTCTTTGGATGAAAGGGATGAACGCGATCAATACGCGGCGAATATTGATAAACCAACGGCTTTAACTATTGAGGATATGCCGCAAAACGCCCAAAAAATCTATCATCAAGGGAAACAGATTTTTGCTGATTTTTGTGCCCAGAAAAACATCGTTTACGATGCAAATAGTTTGGACAATATTGCGATGTCGTTAGCTTCAGTGGCTTATAAAAACAAGATGAGTGGAGTGTCTTTAATCAATATTAACGATAATGGGAAAGTCTCGGTCGGACACAGAGCCCCCGGATTAATAATGGCTTCTGTAGATATGTGGGAAGCGGCTAAGACGCCGGTAGAGGAAAGCCTGAGCCAAATTCAGCAAACAGCACAACAAATTGAATATGAGGAGCAACAAAAACAAATCGTGCAATTCCAATCACATGGAGCGAGGCTTTCTTAGGCAGAATCAAAAGAAAATGTAAAAAGAGGACTTACATTCTACAAATTATCTACAAATGGTTTGATTGATTTTAAACAAAGCCAAAGGCCGTCTGAAACCTATTTCAAGGTTTCAGACGGCCTGTTGTTTTAAAGCGTTTTATTCTGCGCCGACAACGACGGTGTTGAGGTCTTTGAATTTGACGCGGCGTTGCCATGCGTCGCGGACTTGTTCGACGGTCAGGCTGTTGATGGCTTTGGGGTAGGCTTCCAAGTAGTCGTTGGGCAGGTCGTAGAGGCCGATCAGGCTCAGGTAGTTGAGCAGTTTGTCGTTGGAGTCGTAGCGCAGGGGAAAGCCGCCGACGATGTTGGCTTTGGCCTGTTTCAGCTCGGCTTCGGTTGGGCCTTCGGCGATAAACTGTTCAATGACGGCTTGGGTGTCGGCCAGTGAGGCTTTGGTGTTTTTCTTTTGGGTGGAGTAGGAAACGGTAAACGTGCCTTCTTCTGTTGCCGGGGCGAGGCTGCTGTATACGCCGTAGGTGTAGCCGTGTTGGTCGCGCAAAACTTTCATGAGACGACTGTCGAAACCGCCGCCGCCGAGGATGTAGTTGCCGGCGACGAGGGCGTAATAGTCGGGGTCATGGCGTTTGAAGAGGGAAGTGCCGAGCAGGATTTGTGCCTGTGTGCCGGCAAAGGGGATGTCGCGGCGTTGGGCGGCTTGTTTGGGAACGGGAGGGATGGCGTGGGTTGCGGTGGCTTTGGCCGGCAGGTCTTTGAGGATGCGCTCGACCAGTTGCTCTGCCTGTTTGCGGTTGAGGTCGCCGACGATGGCGACGATGGCGTTGTCTTTGCCGTAGTGGGTGCGGTGGAAGGCGCGGATGTCGTCCAGACTAACGTTTTTGAGGCTGTCAACGGTTACGTTTGCGCCGCTGCCGTAGGGGTGGTTCGGGTAGATGAGCTTGGTCAGTTCACGCGTGGCGGTGTAGTCGGGGGTGGTTTCCTGTTGTTGCAAGCCGGTAATGGATTGGATTTGACGGCGGCGGAAAACGGCTTCGTCAAAGCGCGGACGGGTCAGCGAGTGGTTGAGCAAGTTGGCGGCTTTGTCGCGGATGTCGGCTTTGCTGAGGCTGCGGAAGCCTGCGGATGCGCTTTCGGCATTGCTGTCGCTGCTGATGTGCGCGCCGATGTTGTCGGCTTCGGCATTGAAGGCTTCTTCGTCCAGCTCTTGGGTGCCGTCGGTCAGGAGGGCGGCGGTAAATTCGGCAACTTGGCTTTTGCCGTCCGGATTGGCGACGCTGCCTGCGCCCTTGAAGCTGACTTCAAGGTCGATGATGGGGTTTTCGTGGCGTTCGACAAGGAGGATTTGGGTGCCGTCGCGGTTGCGCCAGCGTTGGATGTCGGTGGCGGCTTGGACGCTTAAGGGCAGGAGTAGGGCAAGGGCGAGCAGGGTGGGTTTCATGTTGTGGCTTTCTGTTAAGGCCGTCTGAAAGGGTATGGGCTTTCAGACGGCCTGATGTTTATCGGCGTTTGGCAGCTTTTTTGCTTGGCGCGGCGGCAGGTTTTTGCGGCTCGATGATGACAGTGCTCATGCGCTCGTCGGTCAACATTCGGGCGGCGGCCTGTACTTCTTGCGCGCTGACTGCCTGTAAGCGGCGGTGGATTTCTTGTTCGTCGGTATATTGGAAACCGCGCGCTTCGAGGCGGCCCATCATGGAGGCTTGGGAAGACATGGAGTCTTTGGCGTAGATTTCGCTGACCGCTGCCTGGGTTTTGACGCGCTGCAATTCTTCTTCGGAAACGCCGTTGTCGGCAATGTCTTTGATTTCTTGGCGCAGCTGGGCAATCAGAGTATCGGTTTTCACGCCTTCGGCAGGCATGGCCATGACGCTGAACAGCGGCATTTCACGGCTGATGATGTCGTAATGCGTTCCTGCGTTCAATGCGGTTTGCTTGCCGCGCACGAGGTTTTTGTCAAAACGGCTGGACGCGTTGCCTGCCAAAATATCGGAGAGGACGTCGAGGGCAAAAGGCATCGTGTCGTCGATTTTTTGGAGCTTCGGCACACGGAAGTTGATGGCAATCAGCGGCTGGTGTGTGACCGGAGAAGTGGCTTTGACTGTAACAGGCTTGCGCAAATAGGGTTCGGTATGGAGCTTGTTGCGCGGCGGCTGGGCTTTGGCCGGAATATCGCCAAAGAGTTTGGCGGCCGTCTGAAGCGTTTGTTTGGCATCGACATCGCCGACAATGACCAATACGGCATTGTTGGGCGCGTAATATTGTTTGTACCACGCGCGCAGGTCGTCGGCTTTTAGGGTGTGCAAATCTTTCATGTAGCCGATGACGGAGGCGCGCATGGACGGTTGGGTAAAGGCGGCAAGATAGGCTTGTTCCCACATTTTGCCGTCGGCCGTGTCTTCCGTGCGCTGGCGGCGTTCTTCACGGATGACGTTCATCTCGTTGAGGAATTCTTTGTCGCTGAAGTTGAGGTTGTGCATGCGGTCTGCCTCGAGCTTCAGAATCTCGGGCAGGTTGGCGGCGGCGACGTTTTCGTAATACACCGTTTCATTGCGGCTGGTGTAGGCGTTGTTTTGTCCGCCCAGCTCGGACACGCGGCGGTTGAACTCGCCGGAGGGAACGTCTTTCGTGCCTTTAAACATCATGTGTTCCAAAGCGTGGCTCAGGCCGCTTTTGCCCGGTTTTTCATCCACGCTGCCGATTTTGTACCAAATCTGCGAAACGGCCACAGGCGCGCGGTGGTCTTCTTTGACGATGATTTTCAGACCGTTGGGCAGGGTTTCAGAAAGCGTCTGCGCCCATGAGGCGGCAGGCAGCGCGAAGGCAAGCATTAAAGCAATTCGGCGTAACATGGTTTAATCCGTAAAATGAAAATCAATCGCCAAAGTATAGCGGAAAATCTGAAAGATTGGCCGAATGTTTCAGATGGCCTGGGCTTTATCTGCTGATTCACATCAAGCGCGGCCGTTGCCAATCTTTACCGTCGCGCCTCATTCGCGGATAATCCCAAACATTCCCGTTTCCAACCATCACAAAGGAATCATCATGGCATTTTTGAAACTGACCGAACAAAATGTTCAAGGCAAAACCGTTCTGATCCGCGCCGATATGAACGTACCGTTCAAAGACGGCAACATCAGCGACGACACCCGTATCCGCGCTTCGCTCGCATCCATCAAATACTGCTTGGACAACGGCGCGTCTGTGATCGTGATGACCCACCTCGGCCGTCCGACCGAAGGCGAATTCCATCCTGAAGACGATGTAGCGCCTGTTGCCGCGCATTTGGGCAAACTGTTGGGCAAAGACGTGAAAGTATTGAACGACTGGCGTGAAAACAAACCGACCTTGAACGCCGGTGATGTCGTGATGTTGCAAAACGTGCGCATCAACAAAGGCGAGAAGAAAAACGACTTGGAGCTGGGCAAAGCCTACGCTTCTTTGTGCGACGTGTTCGTCAACGACGCATTCGGTACCGCCCACCGCGCCCAAGCTTCGACTGAAGCCGTTGCCCAAGCCGCACCGGTTGCCTGCGCTGGTGTATTGATGGCGGGCGAACTCGATGCTTTGGGCAAAGCCCTGAAACAACCGGCTCATCCGATGGTTGCCATCGTTGCCGGCAGCAAAGTGTCTACCAAACTGACCATCCTCGAATCTTTGGCCGACAAAGTCGACCAACTCATTGTCGGCGGCGGCATTGCCAATACCTTCCTGTTGGCAGAAGGCAAAGCCATCGGCAAATCTTTGGCCGAACACGATTTGGTGGAAGAATCCAAAAAAATCATGGCGAAAATGGCGGCCAAAGGCGGCTCTGTTCCGCTGCCGACCGATGTGGTTGTCGCTAAAGCCTTTGCCGCCGATGCGGAAGCTGTGGTGAAAGACATTGCCGACGTTGCCGAAGACGACATGATTTTGGACATCGGCCCGAAATCCGCCGCTGCTTTGGCCGATTTGCTCAAAGCAGCCGGTACGGTCGTATGGAACGGCCCGGTCGGCGTGTTTGAGTTTGACCAATTTGCCGGCGGTACCAAAGTATTGGCCGAAGCGATTGCCCAAAGCGATGCGTTCTCGATTGCCGGCGGCGGCGACACTTTGGCGGCGATTGCCAAATTCGGCGTAACCGATCAAATCAGCTACATCTCTACCGGCGGCGGTGCGTTCCTTGAGTTCTTGGAAGGCAAAGAGTTGCCTGCCGTTGCTGCTTTGGAAAAACGCGGCGCATAATCGGTTTTAAAATCGATTGTTAAAAATAAAGGCCGTCTGAAATCTGGAAATCAGGTTTCAGACGGCCTTTTGTTTTGGTTTTTATTTGAGGAAGTGTTTAGCTGGATTCAACGCCGATGATGGGCAGACTTGTTGCTAAACAGGCTGGAAAGTGTCCGGCTCTTTTCAGACGGCCTCTACGTCGGCTTGTCGGTGCAATGCCTGATAGCACGGGGTAAGCTGGCGGATGATCAGGTCGAGCTGGTGTTTGAGGACGTGGTCTTGCTGCGCTTGTGTGTTTTGTTCAAGCTCGGCAAATTCCTGACGGATTTGGGTCATGGCCGTTTCAAAAGCCTCGGGGTCGGTTTGGGGCATTTGGGTCAGCAACTCGGCGATGTGGTGGGTCAGCTTGGCATAGGGCGCAAAGCCGTCGTTGCCGTCGATTCGGACTTGGTCGCGGTATGCGCCGAGCGCGGAAATGTGGCCGGTCAGCGCATAGCTGGTTTTGAGCAGGGTAAAACCGTCTTGCAGGCGGTCTTGGTATTTTTTCGGGTTGCTGCTCATGTCCGACAGGGTGCTGCTGAGGGCGGCGATGCTTTCGTGGGCTTGGCGGCGGGTGAGGCGGTAGTCGAAATCGTCGCGGCTGCCGTTTTGCAACTGCTCGAGGATGGCGTCGAGATAGCGGCCGTTGGCAGTAATGGTTTGGGCGGCGGTGTGGCTGAGGGTGAGGTAACGCCAATCGGGCCAGAGGTAGGTGGCGGCGGCCCATGCGATAACGGAACCGACGATGGTGTCGATGATGCGGATGGGCATGGCGTGGTACACGTCCAAACCGGCAAGCGAGAGGCTGGTCAGGGCTTGGATGGTGATGAAGAAGGTGGAGAAGCTGTATTTGTAGCTTCGGGTCATGAAAAACAGGGTGGTGCTGGCGATGACAATCCAGAGCTTGGTTTCAACGGACGGGGTGAAGTAGGGGACGAGCGAACCGACAATCACGCCGAGAATCGTGCCTGCAATACGTTGGTACACGCGGCTTTTAGTGGCGGTGTAGTTGGGTTGGCAGACGAAAAGGGCGGTCAGCAGAATCCAGTAGCCGAGGTTGAGATGGAGGATTTCGACAATGATGCAGGCCACGGCCACGACGATGGAGAGGCGGGTGGCATGGCGGAAGACGCCGGAATCGAAATTGAGCTGGCTGAGGACGGTTTCGCCGATATTGCGGAAATTGGTGTTTTCAAGGGCGGCGATGCGGGTGTCGGCGTTGTCGTTTTCGGCAAGGGACGCATCGTTTTGCAGTTGCCGCAGTTGGTAATCGACGCTGCTGAGGTTGTCGAGCAGGCGGCGGATATTGTGGAGGTTGGCATTGTCGGCATGGGTCTCGGCAAAATGGCTGAGGGATTGGCGGCAGCCTTCCATGGCGCGGCCGAGGCGTTTGCTGTATGCGTAGGGTTTGTTGTTGCGCAGGGAGGCGGCAACGTTGCGGCACGCCTGGCCTTGCATTTCGAGCAGGCGGCGGATGCGGAAGATGAGGTCGGTGTTTTTGAGCTGCTCGGCCATTTCGCTGTAATCGACGTGGGCGGAGCTGATGCGTTCGTGCATGTCTTGCGCGCAGAGGTAGTAGCGCAGCATTTTGGCGGTACGCGGATGGCGGTGTTGGCCGCGCAATCGGTAGAAAAGTGCGCCGCGGCATTGGTTGAAGGCGGTAATCACGCCGGTGTTGCTCATGGCCAAGTCGATTTGGCGGTTGCCCAACCATGCGGCTTCATCGGGATCGAAAAAGTCGGCTTTGGCATCGAAGTAGTTGCTGAGTGCGTCGTAGGCGTTGGCGACGGTTTCTTGGACGGGGCGGTGGGGCAGGATGATTTGGAAGATCAGGGTGTTGACGCTGTATAGGACAGTGCCCAACAGAATCATGACGGGGTTGGTCAGCCAGTAGGTCTCGGGGGTGTAGGTCAGCGTGGTGTAGGTGGCGACGGCGAGTGCACCGAAAGCGAAGGTGCGGTATTTGAGGCCGACGGTGCCGAGGATGGTGAAGCCGAAAGTCATCAGGGTCATGGCCAAGATGAAGGGAACGCCTGTGCCGATGGTGCTTTGGGCAAGCAGTGAGGAGAGGGTAAACAGGGCAACGGTGATGACGATGTTTTTCAGACGGCCTGTGAGGCGGTTGTCCAAATCGACCAAACCGCCGGCAATAATGCCGAGTACGAAGGGCATAACCAGTTTGGGCGTGTCGAAGTGCCAAACGAGGGTGGCGGCGATGAACACGCTGGCGAAGACGGGCAGGGAGGCAATGATCAGAGGTTTGAGTGGCGGAGTTTTCATGATGATGTTGTTTATTATTCGTTATGAGGTGAATGATTGGATTTTAACAGGATTTTCAGTCGGTTTCAGAATGCTTGAGATAGGATAAGGCCGTCTGAACGGATACGGGGAAATACTTGATTTCGTTTCCACATCCGTTCAGACGGCCTTTTTTTGGCTTGCGCCATTAGGTCATCAGGTTGAGGTCGCTGATGCGGTCGTAGAGACGCTCGGTATTGTTGCCCTCGTCGTGCATTTGGATGCGCAGGCGCAAATCGTTGGCGGATACTGCTTGGCGCAGGGCTTCGCTGAGTTCGATTTGGCCTTGTGCGTAGAGGTTGAAGAGGTTTTGGTCGAACGTCTGCATGCCGTTGCTGCCGGAGCGTGCCATCAGGTCGCGGATTTCCAGCAATTCGCCTTTGAAAATCAAGTCCTGCATGGCCGGAGTGTTGAGCAGGAGGTCGGTAACGGCCGTGCGTTGGCGGTTTTTCTTGATGGTGAGGCGTTGGCCGATGATGCCGACAAGGTTTAACGCCAAATCCATCAAAACCTGTTGGCGGCGGTCTTCCGGATAGAAGTTGATAATGCGCTCGATGGTTTGGGAGGCTGTGCTGGCATGGATGGTGAAAACGCACAGATGGCCGGTTTGAGCCAGTTGAAGGGCATATTCCATGCTTTCTTCGCTGCGGACTTCGCCGATACAGACGACGTCGGGTGCTTGACGCATGGCGCTTTGAACGGCGATTTTCCAGTTGTCGGTATCGATGCCGATTTCGCGCTGGGTGAAGATGCTGCGGCAAGGTTTGTAGATAAACTCGATGGGGTCTTCGATGGTAACGATATGGCCGGGCAGCTTTTGGTTGCGGTAGTTGAGCATGGAGGCCATGGTGGTGGATTTACCCGAACCGGTCGGGCCGGCGAGGATCAGCAGGCCGCGCGGCGCAAGGGCAAGCTCTTGGAGCTTTTCGGGCAAACCGAGGGTCTTCATCTCGGGAATGTCTTGGCTGACGCGGCGCAATACCATGCCGACGCGGCCTTGCTCGTGGTAGGCGTTGACGCGGTAGCGCGTGTTGCTGCGCGATTGGACGGAATAGTTGATTTCCCAGTCGCGGTTGAAGGCTTCGAGCTGGTCGGGGTTCATGGTGGATTCGGCGATGGCGGCGGTGTCTGCGCCGGTCAGCGCTTTGTGGGGCATGGGCGTGAGGGTGCCGCCGACTTTGATGGCAGGGGGAAAGCCTGCACTGATAAAGATGTCGGATGCGTTGCGTTTTTCGGCCTCTTCACACATGCGGTCGAGCAGGGGATGAAGATGCGTGCCGATTTCGGCCGGAGTGGGGATGTGCGGTGCTTGGTTTTTTTGTGAGTAGGCTTGCACCATTTCGCTTAACAGGTCGTGCAGAGGGGCGAGGTCGCTCATGATGATTCTCTTTAAAACGGGTATTCGGTCAGGCTGAAAGGCCGTCTGAAAACGGGATGATGGGGTTCAGACGGCCTGAGTATGGTTTAGAAAACAGAGAGGTTTTCGATGTTTTGCGCCTTGCTGCGTGCCAGCTCGGGGCTGATGGTGCCTTGGCGGACAAGGGTTTGCAGGGCTTGATCGAGGGTTTGCATACCGTGGGCCTGACCGGTTTGGAGGGCGGCGTTGATTTGGGCGATTTTGTTCTCGCGGATGAGGTTGCGCACGGCCGGTGTGGAAATCAGGATTTCGTGTGCGGCGACGCGGCCGTTGCCGTCGCGGGTTTTCAGCAGGGTTTGGGAAATGATGGCGCGCAAGGATTCGGACAACATGGAGCGCACGATTTCTTTTTCGCCTGCAGGGAATACGTCGACAATACGGTCGATGGTTTTGGCGGCGCCGGTTGTGTGCAGCGTGCCGAAAACCAAGTGGCCGGTTTCGGCGGCGGTCAGGGCGAGGGAGATGGTTTCAGGGTCGCGCATCTCACCGATCAAAATCACGTCTGGGTCTTCGCGCAGGGCGGAACGCAGTGCGTTGGTGAAGCTGTGGGTGTGCTGATGCAGCTCGCGCTGGTTGATGAGCGCCTTTTTGCTTTGGTGGACGAACTCAATCGGGTCTTCGATGGTCAGAATGTGGGCCGGTTGGGTTTCGTTGATGTAGTTGACCATCGCCGCCAGCGTGGTGGATTTACCCGAACCGGTCGGGCCGGTTACCAAGACCAAACCGCGCGGATTTTCGGCAATTTTTTGGAAAATGCGCGGCGCACGCAATTCTTCCAGCGTCAGGACGGTGCTCGGAATGGTACGGAATACGGCGGCCGGGCCGCGTTCGGTCATAAAGGCGTTGACGCGGAAACGGGCAACATTAGGCAGCTCAAATGAGAAATCGACTTCAAAATCCTGTTGATAGAGCTTGCGCTGGTGGTCGTTCATGACCGAGGTAATCATGGTACCGACTTCTTCCGAGCTCATCTCGGGCAGGTTGATGCGGCGGATGTCGCCGTGTACGCGTATCATGGGGGAAATGCCCGAACTCAAATGGAGGTCGGAGGCTTTGTTTTTCACGCCGAACGCGAGTAAGTCGGTAATCTGCATAATGTGGCCTTATTTTGGTTTAGAATAATAAAATCGCTTTATTTTAAATAGATAAATCCGTTCGACCAAGTAAAATTTTCAAAATGCCGAGTGATGAACGGGTTAAAGGAGAAAACCATGTCGGTATTGCAACAAAACTATCAGGACGTATGCCGGGCGCTTGAACAGGCGGCTGAGGCTGCTGGACGGCCTGCGGATGCGGTGAAGCTGGTAGCGGTCAGCAAGACGTTTCCGGCAGACGATATCCGCGAAGTGTATGCGGCCGGTCAGCGCGATTTCGGCGAGAACTATATTCAGGAATGGTTTGAAAAAACGGAAACGTTGGCTGATTTGCCGGATATTGTTTGGCACGTTATCGGCGATGTGCAGTCTAATAAAACCAAATTTGTGGCCGAGCGCGCACATTGGGTGCATACGATAGGCCGTCTGAAAACGGCGCGGCGCTTGAGCGAACAAAGGCCGTCTGAAATGCCGCCGTTGCAGGTGTGCATTGAAGTGAACATTGCCGCGGAAGAGGCGAAACACGGCGTAGCGCCCGATGAAGCGGTTGCGCTGGCCCTTGAAGTGGCCAAGTTGCCGAATATTAAAGTGCGCGGATTGATGTGTGTGGCCAAGGCCGACAGCAGCGACGATGAGTTGCGCAGCCAGTTTCATACCATGCAACGGCTGTTGGCTGAGCTGAACGCGGCAGGCGTTGAAGCAGATGTTTTGTCTATGGGTATGTCCGGAGATATGCCAATCGCGGTAGAATGCGGCGCAACCCATGTCCGCATCGGCAGCGCGATTTTCGGCAAGCGGCATTATCCTCAATAAAAGTAATAGGCCGTCTGAACAGGGTAGACAGCAGTTTCAGACGGCCTGATCGATATCACAAAGGAGTGACATATATATGAATATCTATTTTCTCGGCGGCGGCAATATGGCGACTGCCATTGCAGGCGGTTTGGTCAAACAAGACGGCTATCGTGTCCACATTGTCGAACGCGGCGCCGAAAGACGTGCGCAACTGGTGCAAGAATTGGGTGTAGCCACTTCTGAAAACCTGCCAGAATTGAGTGTGGACGATGTCCTCATTCTCGCCGTCAAACCGCAAGACATGCAGGCGGCCTGTCAAAACATCCGTTTGAATGGCGCGCTGGTGTTGTCCGTAGCGGCTGGTTTGTCCATCGATACCCTCAGCCATTATCTGGGCGGTACACGCCGTATCGTGCGCATCATGCCCAATACGCCGGCCAAAATCGGTTTGGGCGTATCCGGTATGTTTGCCGATGCAGGCGTTTCAGAAGCAGACCGCACAGCCGCCGACGGCATCATGCGCTCTGTCGGCACAACCGTTTGGCTGAACGAAGAAGAGCAACTCCACAATATTACCGGCATCAGCGGCAGCGGCCCCGCCTATGTTTTCTATCTGTTGGGCGCGCTCCAAAATGCGGCTTTGGCACAAGGTTTCAACGAACAAGACGCACGCGAACTGAGCCTCGCCACATTTAAAGGCGCAGTGGCTTTGGCCGAACAAACCGGCGAAGCATTCGCGCAATTACAGCAAAACGTGACTTCCAAAGGCGGCACGACACACGAAGCCATCGAAACCTTCAAAGCACATCACGTTGCCGAAGCCATCGAACAGGGCGTAGAAGCCTGCGTCAAACGTTCGCAAGAAATGGCGCAACAATATAAGGCCGTCTGAACATGCGCGGCGACTTGCTCTTATTATTGGCAGACGCTATTGCCATCCTGTGTATCACACGCTTTTTGCTCCGATACGCAGGATTGGCAGCAGAACACCCCCTGCTCAAATTCAGCATACAGGCAACAGGCTGGCTGACCAAACCTTGGCAAAAAGCATTTCCATCCGGCGAGAAAACCGATTGGTACTGCCTGCCCGCAGGTTTTCTGGTGTACTACCTTGCCTGTACCGCCATTATTTTCATCTCGCCGGCTCTGTCCATCAGCAATAAGCTGATTTTGGCAAACTTCTGGTTTGCCGCACTCCATATGCTGAAAGCCGCGGCCTATACATTACTTATCGGTCTGATTATTAGAATGGTGTCCGGCATACAAGGCCGCTATTCGCCGTTGACTTATGCCATCGAACGAATCCTGCAGCCATTGCTCAAACCGTTTTCCTTCTTACGCGCAGGACGGTACGATTTTTCAGGCAGTTTGTTGGCACTCTTATTATGGTTGTGGCTGGCCCGATGGTTTCCCCAACTTATCCAGCAAACCAACCTATGGTTGCTTCAATAGGCCGTCTGAAAGCGCAGCAGGTATTAACGACCAAAAATACAACGTCCTAAAAAGCGCTTTAATACATTTAGGTGTAAGGTAGTGCAAAAAAGTGCAAATCGAAATATAAAGAACAAATGAATAGGTAAAACATGATATGATTCGCCCAATTTCCAAAACGGAAATTTAAGAAAACCCAATAAAAGCAAACCCGTAGCATCCAAATCATTAACAACAAACCGAAAGCAGACACCATGGCAAAGCTGACAGAACAAGATATTTTAAACTGGGATGGTCCTGAAGAGGACTACATGAACAGCGACCAATTGGCCTTCTTCCGCGAACTACTGGTTAAAATGCAAGAAGAGCTGATTGAAAATGCAAACACCACTACCGGCCATCTTCAAGAGCACGAATCCGCCCCCGATCCTGCCGACCGAGCTACTCAAGAAGAAGAGTACGCTTTAGAACTGCGCACTCGCGACCGCGAGCGTAAACTTCTCAATAAAGTGCAAGCGACTATCCGCAGCATCGACGAAGGTAATTACGGTTTCTGTGCCGATACCGGCGAACCCATCGGCCTCAAACGCCTGCTGGCACGTCCGACCGCGACATTGTCCGTAGAAGCGCAAGAGCGACGCGAACGAATGAAAAAACAGTTCGCCGACTAAAATATAGATGTAGAAACCTTAAAAGGCCGTCTGAAATACTATTTGCACTCATTCCCGATTTGCCGCAACGGATGTTATCGGGCGGATTGGCAAAAGCGGAATTGCCCGCCGTCCGCACAGGCTTGGGATTCATCGATCGCAAGCTCGGCAGCTTTCTCGAACTGGGCTGGTATGCTTATCAAATGAAGCTCATCGGCACAGGCAACACCCCGCAGCCGAAACGCTCCGCGTGGGCGGAACTGTTCCGCCTGCTGAAAAACATCCGCCAACACCGCCTGCGTTCCGGACGGGCGTAAAAAGTGCGGTGTTTTGCAATTTTTCGCTTAAATTCCATCGCTTGCAGCTACAAAAGTGCGCTCTATTTTACGAATTTTTCTTTATATTCCCCAACAGTAATCTGCGCCCTTCAAATTCCTTGCCGGCAATTTCCAAAGCGAAGCGTTCTTTGTCGGCGTCGCGTACTTTGTCGTGTACGGCACGTAATTCCTGCACGCTAGCACCCAATGCCTTGACGATTTCATCGCCCATTTTCATGGAAGAATAGAAGGTTTCGCGCACTACGAAATCCGCTTCCGCTTTCACTAGGGCCAGCGCATTGCGTCTATCCCAGGCGCGCACGAACACCTTGGCGTTCGGGTTGATATGATGAATATTTTCCACAATTCTGACCGCACTTTCTCCGTTGTCCACGCATACCGCTACGATGTCGGTGTGTTCTACGCCGCAGGCATGCAGCACGTCGGCGCGGGTGGCTTCGCCGTAATAGACTTTGAAACCGTATTCGCGTGCGACGTTGATGGTGTCGGGATCGTTGTCCAGAATGGAAATGGTGGCACCGTAGGCTAGCGGCATTTGGCTGACCACCTGCCCCATGCGCCCGAATCCGATAATCAGCACGTTGCCGTTGAGTTCGCCCGCATGTTCTTCCACATCGTCCACTGCCGCAGCTGCGCGGGGTTCTTTGGAACAGCGGTCGAACAGCATAACGCTGAAGGGTGTCATAATCATGGAGAGCACCACGATTGCCGTCATATTCGCTAGCACTTCCGCATTAATCGCCCGTTGTACGGCAGCGGAGGCGAGTAATACGAAGGCGAATTCACCGCCCTGCGACATCAGTACGGCGCGGTGTATCGCGGTGTGATGGCTTGCTTTGGCAAAACGCGCCACTCCATAAATGGCAAGGCATTTCAAGATAATCATCAGTACAGTGGCGGAAAGAATTACCTTCCAGTTATTGAGCACCGTTGCCACATCCAGCGACATCCCGACAGCTAAGAAAAACAGCCCGAGCAAAAGGCCTCGGAACGGTTCGATATCCGCTTCAAGCTGATGACGGAAGTCGGATTCCGACAGCAGCACTCCCGCCAGAAACGCACCCATCGCCATAGACAGACCGCCCAGCTCCATTAAATAAGCCGCACCGAGTACCACCAGCAGCGCGGCGGCAGTCATCACCTCGCGTGCTTTGGATTTTGCCAGAATTTTAAACAGCGGATTGAGCAGCCAAATACCTGTCGCAATCAACGCTGCCAAAGAAAGCGCGGCAACACCGATTTTCTGCCATAGCGGTACGGCATCGGCAACGGCATTGGGATTATCGGGTGCTAGAAATGCTACAATCGCCAGCATGGGCACAATCAGCAAATCTTCAAACAGCAAAATGGAGACAATGCGCTGACCTTGCGGTGTGCTGATTTCATGACGTTCGTCCATAATCTGCATGACCATTGCGGTGGAGGTGAGTGTAAAACCTACCGCCGAAATAAACGACATCACTAAAGAAAAACCGTAAGCCAGCCCGATTTGGGTAAGGAACAGACTGGAAAAAGTCACCTGCAGGGTACCCAAGCCGAAAATCTGATTACGCAATTTCCATAAATGCGACGGCTTCATTTCCAGCCCGATCAAAAACAGAAACATCACCACGCCGAATTCCGCAATATGCAAAATAGCGTGGGAATCGGTAACGAGCTTTAATCCGAAGGGTCCGATAACCAGCCCCGCAGCCAAATAACCCAGAATCGAGCCTAGACCTAAACGTTTAAATAACGGCACGGCAACTACCGCCGCCCCCAATAACTCCACCACGTGCAATAAATCGCCGTTAGCTGCTTCTACCGCCATAATTCCTGCCTTTGTTAATTCATAAAAATTTTTGTATTATAAAGGAAAATCGCCGTAACACAAAAAAGTCGTCATTTGACGGCTTCCTCTAAGAAAAGTGCGGTCGGTTTTTGTTAAATTATTGCACTTTGCCGTCGATTTCGATCGGGGTATATTCCACCGGCACCCAAGTATAGCTGCCGTTGCTTTCGGCACGGACGTGGCCTAAGCCCGGGAACGGCAAATGGGCGCCCGCAACCCAGATTTTTCGCGCGGCAACGTCTTTCAACGCCGCTTCGCGACTGGCACGCGCTTGATCCTGATTCATATCTAATTCTACCGCGATATTCGGATCCGCCATTTGCTGTGCGTGATTGTGCATTAAATCACCCCAAATCAGCATGGTTTGTCCGTTTGACGTGAATTCGATACCGTTATGCCCCGGCGTATGACCGGGGCTGGGGCGCGAGCGCATTCCGGGTACGACTTCTTCGCCACTCTGATAAAAACGCACTTTACCTGCTTTGGCATAAGGCGCTACGGCTTCACGCGCTAGCGTTGCCAAGCCGCGTAGGGTTTCAGACGGCATTTCAGGCAGCCTGAAAACCTAAAAAGTTCCCTCCTCCATTTATAAAGGAGGACTAGGGGGCGTTCAGACGGCGTTTCAGGTTGCCTGAAACCCCCAAATCTCACACCGCAAAATGCGGCATCACGTTTTCGGCGAAATCCTGAATGGTTTCCAGCGCGCCGCGCCGTGTAGGTTTTAAGTTCACGGTAATGTGTGCCACGCCGTCGGCCTG
>ERZ772972.311-NODE-311-length-18174-cov-3.792759_pt1 | contig 18174 bp, 13 predicted proteins | sample MGYA00580673_ERZ772972 | MGnify/ENA primary metagenome ERZ772972 (study PRJEB29015, sample SAMEA2738051) | human oral metagenome | biome: human oral; feature: human-associated habitat; material: saliva | place: China | collected 2229 ... | reverse complement strand
TATTCTACGAGTGTTTTAGTATTACTAATAACATTGCTACTATCTGAGTCTGTTCTGCTTGCTTTGCTTTCTTTAGTTATGTGGAATGGGCTACTCATTTTTTTCTACGAGATGCGTTTTGTAGCTTATTTCGAAAAAATTCAAGTCCGAGAATTGTTGTCTACTCGCTATAAAAAAGATATAAAGGATATATTACTAGCTTGTTGGCCGCTATTTGTAAATGGTTTTATTTTGTTATATATTTTAAATGAGCCTAAAATAATCATTGAAAAAGGTCTTAATCAGGGCTTTTTACAAACTGGAATGCAACGTGATTTTAATATTCTGTTTATGCCTGTCTTCTTTATGAGTCTTATTATTTTAATTGTTAGACCCCTGATTACAAAATTAGCCATTTTATGGAATAAAAAAGAATATAAAGAATTCTCGTTAATTATAAAAAGATTATTAGGGTTTCTATCTTTAGGCGGTTTGTTCGTCACATTTATAGCCTATTTATTTGGTGTGCCTGTACTTAGTTTAATATTTGGCGTGGATTTGAACAAGTATGTACTTCCTTTTACTATTCTGATATTCTCGGGAGTTTTATATGCTTTAGCAATTGTTTTTGAGAATATTTTAACGATTATACGGAAACAGCATATTTTAGTTGGCTTGTATATTATTCTTTTGATACTTACTAAATTGATCACAGAACCATTTATTTATCAAAAAGGTATGCTTGGTGCCGCGATTAGTTTTTTTATTGTTATGTTAGTTTATTTATTTGGAATTGCAAGTATTTATTTTTTAGCGAGTAGAGATAAAGGAAGCGAAAATGAAATATGATTTAACGGTGATTATTCCTGTTTATAACACTGAAAAATATTTGAGAAGGTGTTTAGATAGTATTGTTCATCAGGAGGAAATAGAAAAGTGTTCATTGCGGGTACTCTGTATCAATGATGGCAGTACCGATAATTCAGAAAATATTATTAGAGAATATGTTGAAAAATATCCATTTATTGAATTGTTTTCAAAAGAGAACGGAGGAGTATCAGATGCTAGAAACTATGGCCTTGAACAGGCCAAGTCTAGTGACTACATAACATTTATTGATCCAGATGATAGTATCTATAAAAGCTATTTAAAGGAGTTTATGCTTGCCAAAGGAAAGGATGTTATTTATTTTGATATTGATCTGTTTGATAATGCTGAAAAAACAATAAAACATTTAAAAGTTAATCCTTTCTATGATTCTACCGCTACTACAAATAATATTCGTCTTTTTATGCTTACTAAGCATGCATCGTGGACTAGAATTTATAAAAGCTCTCTTATCAGGTTGCATCGTTTTCCAAGGGGAAAGATTTATGAAGATATTGCTCTTATGCCTTTTGTTACTTCAAAATGTTCGGATGTTTCATATATACAAAAATATTTATATAAATATACGGTGAATACTTCTAATTCTATCATGAATTCAAGTAAGTCTAATATTTTTGATATTTATGATGCTTTAGAATATCTTTTCTCTTTATTTGGTGATGAATTTGAAATGTATAGGGAAGAATTACAATATCTAGCCTTGGAACATTTATGTGTAGGGCATACTTATCGTTTGTTAAAATACCCTCAGGCAACGAAACAAGATTTTAAAGACATCATTTTATTTATGGAAAAATATTTTGGAAAAAATTGGGAAAGAAATAAATACATTAAACAAGGAATTCAAAAAGTAAATATAAATTCTGCATTAGCATATGTGGTTCCATTATTTTTGAAAATTTTGAAATATAGATGTTTCAGTTTATTACTGGTTATGAAACATAAAGTCAGTTAAATATAAAAGGATGAGTGGATATATGTTTGATGGATATTTTAAACACTTCCTTCATTTTGCACAACAATATTGCTTAGCAATAGCTGTTAATGTAAAAAAAAGATGGAAATATTTGTTGCTATTATGGCTCATGGTTTTAGCTATATATGTTTATCTAGGTGGCTCGATTATTTTTATACCTAAAACATTATTAATCATAACGGGGCTAATTGGCAGTTTAGCTGTTTGTGTAGATGGGAAAATACATAATAAAGTATGTACAATGATTATCTTGATGGGGAGCATCTTTGCTTTCATAACTCCAGTTTTGGACGCTCCAGATGAGACTGCTCACTATTCGCGGGCTTTGTATATATCTGAAGGACATCTTTATTTACCTAGTAAACCAAAGGAATTTCAGGTTTCTAAGGATGTGGTTATAGCGGATAAAGTTATGAAAACACCTCTAATAAAATCGGGATTAGATAAGGTACGAACATCATCAGATAAAGCCTATTATCCGAAATTTGTTGCAACGAATGCTTCCTCTTTTGTTCCATACTTACCTCAAGTAGTAGGTATTTTAATAGCAAAAATTCTGGGACTAAGTGTATTTGCATCTATACTCTTGGGAAGACTCTCTAACTTAATTGTGTATTCATTATTGGTGAGATTGGCTATAAAAAAATCTAACGGAAAAGAATTATTATTCTCTACAATTGCTATGATACCGATGGCGGTTTATTTAGCTTCGTCTTTTAGTACTGATGGAATGGCGAATGGTTTAACTTTCTTACTGTTGGGAATATTTTGTAGTTTGGTAGGTCAGAATAAAGTGGATATGAAAGATATTTGTATTTTTGCATCTCTATGTTTATTAATGGCAACTATAAAACTTCCTTATGTCTTGCTCGTTGGCTTATTATTATTCATTCCTAAAAATAAATTTAAAAGCCGTCATATATACTTGTATATAATTACTGCAATTGTTTTCGTTGCAATAATTAGTTTCCTATGGTTACGTTTATCTAGTGGAATTAATATAACTCAGGTAAATGATGTTGCGAATCCAGTTGAAAAATTAAAGTACACTTTCGCCCACTTAAAAACATTTTCGCTATTTTCTTTCAAAGAGATAATTAATTTAATTCCAAATTTACTCCCGTCCCTATTTACATTTGGTTGGTTAAGCTATGGTTTAGGAAATCTTATGTGGTTTTATCTTCCTTTTATTGCTTGTATCATATTTATGATTCCGCAATATAATCCATTACCTACTTTTAGTAAGTTTGGAACATTGTTAGTAGGTTTCGGTATAACATTGGGAATTTTGATGACAGCCTATCTGATGTGGGGAAAAGTAACGGAAATGAGTTTTAATGGCATTCAAGGACGATATTTTATTGGAGTCATACTTTCAATGGGATTAGCATTAAATGTTTCGCACTTCTATGTTCCTATACCTGTCGTCTTGACTAATGAGGAAGAAGAGAGGAGAGATAGTCTGGTATTATTCATTGCGTTGTTATTTATTGTTATGTCAATAGTATTGACAATTTTAGAATATTATGGTGTCAAAGCCTAGTTAAGGAGTTATAAATGAAGAAAGTTTATATTTTTATTACTGTATTGCTATCTATGGTGTTTATAAACGTTTTGTCAGTAAGTGCAAACGATGGTGGAGTAGAAATGTATAGAATGTATAATCCAAATAGTGGAGAACATTTTTATACAGCAAGTTGGAATGAAAAAGAGATGCTAGTAGGTGTAGGGTGGCACTATGAGGGAATCGGTTGGATTGCTCCTCTGGAAGGTCAAGATGTTTACAGAATGTACAATCCAAATGCGGGTGATCATCACTATACTCTGAATGCAAATGAACGAGATTTCTTAATACGAGCTGGTTGGAGATATGAAGGAGTTTCATGGAAATCTTCAGGTCAGCATCCGTTGTATAGATTATATAATCCTAATGCAAAAGCTGGTAGTCATCATTATACTTTATCTGAAGGAGAGAAGGACTATTTGGTTCAAGTAGGATGGCGTTATGAAGGGATAAGTTGGAATGCTATCGGGCTGGGCAAACCAGTTTCTCATTCATCTAATAACTCTTCTGTAGAAAATCACTCGGGTACAATATCAGAAAGTGGAATTTATCCTAATTGTGAAGCTGCTAGGAGAGCAGGAGTTACCCCTATTTATCGTGGGCAACCGGGTTATAGTAGCAAGTTAGATAAAGACGGAGATGGAGTAGCGTGCGAAAAATGAGATAATTTATTGTCTATGTGTGTAGGAAAGGAAGAATATGACAATTTCAGTGATTGTTCCGTGCTTCAATGAAGAAGAGTCTATTCCTCTGTTTCATGAGGCTATGGAAGCGGTCAAATATCAAATCCGTGACCAGTTTGAATATATTTTTGTCAATGACGGATCGACGGACCGGACCTTGGCTGTTTTGCGTGAGCTCAGCAGTCGCTGTCCAGACGTGCACTATCTGTCCTTTTCTCGTAATTTCGGAAAAGAAGCAGCCCTCTATGCTGGTTTGCAAGAGGCGAGTGGGGATTTGGTGACAGTCATGGATGTGGACTTGCAGGATCCGCCCGAGCTCCTGATTGAGATGAAGGCCATGCTGGACACGAATCCTGAGCTGGACTGCGTGGGAACCCGCCGCACTACTCGCGAGGGAGAGCCGCCTATCCGGAGTTTTTTTGCCAATCTGTTCTATAAGCTGATTAACAAGATTAGTCAGGTAGAGATGGTAGATGGTGCGCGTGACTTCCGACTGATGCGCCGCCAGATGGTAGAAGCCATTCTGGAAGTTTCAGAGTACAATCGCTTCTCTAAGGGGATTTTTGCTTGGGTTGGCTTCAATACCGAGTACTTGGAATACAAAAATGTCGAACGAGTGGCAGGCAAGACCTCTTGGAATTTCTGGTCTCTGTTCAACTATTCTTTAGAAGGCATCGTCAATTTCTCTGATGCGCCGCTCAACATTGCCTTTTTAGGAGGTATCTTGTCTTGGATTTTAGCCTTTATCCTGATGGCGGTGATTATTATCCGTACCTTGGTTTTTGGTGACCCAACATCGGGCTGGCCGTCCCTTATGACCGTCATTCTCCTTATCGGCGGCTTCCAGTTGCTGACCATTGGTATCTTAGGAAAATACATCGGCAAAATCTTCATGGAAACCAAGCATCGCCCAATCTATGTGATTAAAGAAAAGAGTAAATGAGTCTTTGAGAGATTTTTTGAGCTTAAGTGACTCTTATATAGCTGAGGAGAGATTGTGAAAAATAAAAAAATTAATATTGTCTTATGCTTATCTTCGTTTATTTATGCGATACAGTTTTACATCAATAATAAAATCACCCCAGTAGGAGACCAAACAGCCTTTTTAGAATATGCTAAGGAATTTCATTACAATTATTTATTCTTTGGGATTGATCGTTATTTTACATGGAGCAGTAGGCTGCTCATTGAGTCAGCCACCTTATTATTTTCCGTTCACGAAAAGCTGTTTATAGCAGCAGCCTTTCTGGCAACTTTGCTTTTGGTCTATGCTTTAAGGAAGTTGACCCCTTCCTTGCCTTGGCTGCCAGCTTTACTAATTTTTATATTCCTTCCGGCAACTGAATTTTTAAGCGCGGGCTCTATTCCGACCTATGTCAATTACATTTTCCCTGCTTCCTTGTTGCTTTTTGCACTTTTTTTCAGAGAATCTAAAAATATTTGGATTAATATGGCTAGCCTTTTGTGCTTTTTAGTTGCAATCATGCAAGAACAATTAGCAGTCTATGCTTTTTTGTGGCTTCTGTTTGAAACTGTCCTTGCAAAGAAAGATAAAAAACCTTTACTGGGTAATTTATGCTATTTGGCACTGAGCGGTGTAGGAATCTTATCAGCCAAGCTATCTCCGGGGAATGCTCTGCGTTTGGAAAAGAACATTGTCAGTTGGTTCCCCAACTTTCCTAACTTGAATATCTTCCAAAAGCTTGGGCTGGGCTTTCTGGAGACAGGGGATAATCTGCTTTCCACGTCCTTTGCCTTTGTGATGGTCTTCTTGCTTGTGCTCTTTGTCTATGCTCTTCATAAGAAAAATGTAACGGCCATAGCTCTGAGCGGTTTTGTTTTGTTCAATATTGTTTCGCAAAAAATGGGCTGGAATACTATTTTTGGTACCTTAACAGGTATCAGTAAAGCAGTCAGAGAATCAGGGACATTTTCTTTTAATATCACGTATATGAGCGCGGTAGCTTTTTATGGCTTGCTGCTATTAATGATTCTTTACGCTTTGTGGCTTGTAGTTTCAGACTGTAAAGAAAAAATATGGCTGACCTATTTATTTGTAATTGGCTTTATTGGCCGCATGGTCATTTCATTATCTCCGACTCTCTATGCATCAAGCACTCGAACTTTTTTGCCTCTGATGATAAGTCTATTCATTATTACTTGCAGATTGTTATATCACTTATATACAGAATATCAAAAGCGGCAAGAGGATGTTCTCTAGATTATACTATTAAGTATATTTTCCGATAGGGATTCGATCAAGCAGATTTTTTCTGCTTTTTTTGTTATAATAAACTCATTGAATGTTTATGATGTGAAAGGAAAGACAAATGATTTTAATTACAGGTGCGAATGGACAGCTAGGTACAGAGCTTCGCTATCTTTTGGATGAGCGCAATGAGGAGTATGTGGCTGTTGATGTGGCGGAAATGGATATTACCAATGCCCAAATGGTGGACAAGGTCTTTGCGGAAGTCAAGCCAAGCTTGGTCTATCACTGCGCAGCCTATACTGCAGTTGATGCGGCTGAGGACGAAGGAAAAGAGCTGGACTATGCCATCAATGTGACCGGGACCGAAAATGTTGCAAAAGCAGCAGAAGCACATGGAGCAACCTTGGTCTACATCTCAACAGACTATGTCTTTGACGGACAAAAGCCTGTCGGCGAGGAATGGGAAGTAGATGACCGACCAGATCCACAGACCGAGTATGGCCGTACCAAGCGCATGGGTGAGGAGCTGGTTGAGAAATATTCTAGCCGTTTCTACATTATCCGTACTGCCTGGGTCTTTGGTAACTACGGTAAAAACTTTGTCTTTACCATGCAAAATCTTGCTAAGACACATAAAACTCTGACTGTAGTCAATGACCAGCATGGTCGTCCAACTTGGACTCGTACGCTAGCTGAGTTTATGACTCATTTGGCTGAAAACCAAAAGGAATTTGGTTATTACCATCTGTCTAATGATGCGGCTGAGGACACGACATGGTATGACTTTGCAGTGGAAATTCTCAAAGATACGGATGTGGAAGTCCAGCCGGTGGATTCCAGCAAGTTCCCGGCCAAGGCTAAGCGGCCTTTCAACTCAACTATGAGCCTGGCCAAGGCTAAGGCTACAGGCTTTGTCATTCCGACTTGGCAGGATGCCTTAAAAGAGTTTTACAAGCAAGAGAAGAAACAGTGATTTTCTTTGAAGTTGATAAAAGCGACAGAATTTAGTCTCATACTAGGTTCTGTTTTTTCTTCTGGCAGACTGAAGAGGTGATTTTGAGGTGCGTGCTCTGGTGGAGAAAGAGCTGGCTTGAAGATGCGGGTGGGAAATAATAATGAGAAGAATTTTCCACAGATCTTATCCCCTTAAAATAAAGATGTTTCAATTTGATGAAATTCTGTGGATAACCTTTATTATTTCATTCAACTATGTTACAATGTTACTATAAATAAAATAGAAGAGGTGTGTGAATATGTCACGTAAACCATTTATTGCTGGTAACTGGAAAATGAACAAAAATCCTGAAGAAGCAAAGGCTTTTGTAGAAGCGGTTGCTGCTAAGCTACCTTCTTCAGATTTGGTAGAAGCTGGTATCGCTGCTCCAGCACTTGATTTGACAACTGTTTTGGCAGCAGCTAAAGGAAGCAATCTTAAAGTTGCAGCCCAAAACGCTTACTTTGAAGATGCAGGTGCCTTCACTGGTGAAAACAGCCCTAAAGTTCTTGCAGAAGTTGGAGTTGACTACATCGTTATCGGTCACTCAGAACGCCGCGATTATTTCCATGAAACAGACCAAGACATCAACAAAAAAGCGCACGCTATCTTCCGCAATGGTTTGGTGCCAATCATCTGCTGTGGTGAATCGCTTGAAACTTACGAAGCTGGTAAAGCTGTAGATTTCGTTGGTGCTCAAGTATCAGCTGCTTTGAAAGACTTGACAGCTGAGCAAGTTGCATCATTGGTTATCGCTTATGAGCCAATCTGGGCTATCGGTACTGGTAAGTCAGCAACTCAAGACGACGCTCAAAAGATGTGTAAAGCAGTTCGTGACGTTGTAGCAGCTGACTTTGGTCAAGAAGTAGCGGACAAGGTTCGCGTTCAGTACGGCGGTTCTGTAAAACCTGAAAATGTTGCGTCTTACATGGCTTGTCCAGATGTTGACGGTGCTCTTGTTGGTGGTGCATCACTTGAAGCTGAAAGCTTCTTGGCATTGCTTGATTTTGTAAAATAAAAAATGTTGAAAAAAGACTTGTCCTCCCAAAGGTGACAAGTTTTTTAAAAGTTGGAGAGAAAAGTTGAAATCGAAAGAATTAGTTTATTTAGCGAGTACGGCTATTTTGCTGGCAGCTACTGCCAATGTTGCAAAAGCCGAGGAACATACTGTCGCTGAGTCAGGAGTTTTAAAAACAGAAAGGTCTGTTAGTTCCGAGAATCAGACAGTGAATGCGGCCGCATCACAAACGTCTAATCAGCTGACTGTAGCAGTATCATCTGCAGAACAGTCAGTTCAAGCTGTTAAGCAAGAGGAGCAAGCAACGAACGCTACAGGAACAGCTATTGAGTCTGGAGGAGCAGCTCAATCAGTTCCTGTAGAAACTCAGGTAGCTTCTGCTAAGCCAGAAGGGCAAAGTCAGCCAGATGCAAATGCTTCTAATCAGAATGAAACTGCAGCTGATCAGTCAGCAAAAGCAAGTTCTTCTGTTGCAGATTCTGCTATTGCCTCAGAGCCCAAGGCTAGTCCTGCAGTAGCATCAGCACCAAAAGCTAGTAGTGCTGGAAAAACTGTATTTTACAATGCTGGTTCAAAGGCTCAGGCAGCCCGCGGGAATTCCCAAGCGGAGATTAAAGGCACATCCTTTGTAGATGTCAGCAGCCACAATGGCCATATCAGCGTAGACGACTATCGTAAATTAGCCCAGCAAGGGGTTGGCGGTGTCGTTGTCAAACTGACAGAAGGAACCCATTACACTAATCCATTTGCCGAGTCTCAAGTGAGAAATGCGCAGGGTGCTGGTTTACAAGTATCGACCTATGCCTTCTCACACTATACCAGTGATGAGGAAGCGAGAGCAGAAGCGCGTTATTACGCTGCCTTTGCTAATAGACTAGGTTTGCCTAAAAACACAGTCATGGTCAATGACATGGAAGATCCCAAAATGCAAAATGGGATTAACCAGCATACCCAGGCTTGGGCGGATGAGATGCGCAGACTGGGTTATTCTAACCTGATGTACTATACCAGTGCCAGCTGGCTGGATCAAAATAATCTTCGCAGCAAGGGACCGGTTAATACATCGCAATTTGGCTATAGCAACTTCTGGGTGGCCCAGTATCCGTCTTCTAATTTAAATCTTGATGGAGCTAAATCTCTCAAATACAATAGTGGCGCTGGAGCATGGCAGTTTACAGCCCAGGCTCAGCTGTTAGCTGGCAAGCATGTATTTGACCATAGCGTTGATTACACTGGGAGATTTACCCAGCAGTCTGCTCTTGCTAAGCAGCCTTTAAAGGGTAACATCAGTATTCAAAATAAGAATAATGTCAATGGTAGCTTTGATGTTGTGATTTCAAACGTTTCTGCTCCTTATGGAGTGTCTGTTGTTAGTGTTCCAGTGTGGTCTGAAGCTAATGGTCAAGACGATATTATCTGGTACACAGCCACTCAGCAGGCCAATGGTACTTATAAAGTTTCTGTTGATTCTAGCAGACATAAGGATTCAGTTGGCAAGTACAATGTCCATCTCTACTATGTCCGCAACGACGGTCAATTAGTCGGTGTTGGCGGTACTACAACCAATGTATCTATCATCAAGCCACAGGGCAAAATCAGCATCCAGAATCGTAACAGCGAAACTGGTGATTTCGATATTGTGGTTTCAGGTATCTCATCCCCTGGTGGTCTTAAGACTGTCTCTCTGCCGACTTGGTCAGAGGCCAATGGTCAAGATGATATCAAGTGGTACAATGCAGAACGTCAGGCTGACGGCACTTATCGTAAGCGGGTACGCATAAGTGATCACAATCATGTGCAGGGCGAGTACAATGTCCATCTCTACTATGTCCAAAATGACGGCCGCTTGGTTGGTGTAAGCGGTACTAAAACGACCGTTTCTCTTGGCAAACCTAAGGGCACCATCAGTATTCAAAATCGAAACAAAGAAACTGGCGATTTTGATATTGTGGTTTCAGGTATTTCATCTCCGGGCGGTCTGAAGGAAGTTTCCCTGCCAACTTGGTCTGAGGCTAACGGCCAAGATGATATCAAATGGTACAACGCTGAGCGTCAAGCTGATGGCACCTATCGTAAGCGTGTCCGTCTGAGCGATCACAAAAATGTTGAGGGTGAGTACAATGTGCATCTCTATTATGTGCAAAATGATGGCAGCTTGGTAGGTGTAAGTGGCACTAAAACGACTATTTCTATAGAAAAACCAAAAGTTCAAGGCAAAATCAGTATTCAGAATCGCAACAGCGAAACTGGCGATTTTGATATTGTGGTTTCAGATATCGTATCTCCAGGCGGTCTCAAGAATGTTTCCCTACCAACTTGGTCAGAGGCCAATGGCCAAGATGATATCAAGTGGTACAATGCAGAACGTCAGGCTGACGGTACTTATCGGAAACGAGTTCGTGTGAGTGATCACAAAAATGTTGAGGGCGAGTACAATATTCATCTCTACTATGTGCAAGATGATGGCAAGCTGGTTGGTGCTGGTGGCATAAAGACTAATGTTTCTCTAGGTAAGCCAAAGGGCAACATCAGTATTCAAAATAAGAATAATGTCAACGGCAGTTTTGATGTTGTGATTTCAAACGTTTCTGCCCCTTATGAAGTTTCTGTTGTCAGTGTTCCGGTTTGGTCTGAAGCTAACGGTCAAGATGATATTATTTGGTATACAGCTACTCATCAGGCTAATGGTACCTATAAAGTTACTGTTGAATCTAGTAAACATAAAGACTCAGTTGGTAAGTATCATATCCATCTTTACTATGTCCGTAACGACGGGCAGTTAGTCGGTGTTGGTGGTACTACAACCAATGTGTCAGCAGTTAAACCACAGGGCAAAATCAGTATCCAAAATCGTAACAGCGAAACTGGCGATTTTGATATTGTGGTTTCAGATATTGTATCTCCAGGCGGTCTCAAGAATGTTTCCCTACCAACTTGGTCAGAGGCCAACGGTCAGGATGATATCAAGTGGTACAACGCAGAACGTCAGCCGGATGGTACCTATAAGAAGCGAGTTCGTGCGAGCGACCATAACAACGTTCAGGGCGAATATAATGTACATCTCTACTATGTCCAAAATGATGGCAAGCTAGTAGGAGCAGGTGGCATCAAGACCAATGTTTCTATCAGTAAGCCGCAGGGTAAAATCAGTATTCAAAATAAGAATAATGATACTGGAGAGTTTGACATTGTAGTATCAGGCATTGTGGCACCAGAAGGTCTCAAGACAGTTTACCTGCCGACTTGGTCAGAAGCGAATGGTCAAGATGATATCCAATGGTACACAGCGGATCGTCAGGCTGATGGCACTTATCGTAAGCATGTATATGCGCGTGACCATAAGAATAATGCAGGCGAGTACAATGTTCACTTGTATTACTTAAATAATCAAAATCAGCTGCAAGGAGCTGGTGGAGAAAAGACCTCTATCTCTGTGAACCGTCCTCAGTCAGCTAGTCAGCGAGACCGTGTTCTTGCGGCGGCAGCTGCTATGGTAGGTGTCAGGGGAGGCAGTGCTGAGCATCAGCGCTTGGTCAACGATTATAACAGTGTCAGACCGCTGCCAGTTGGTTATGCTGTGAAAAACACAGATGACTGGTGCGACATTTTCACGACAGTTATTTTCCAAAGAGAAGGCTTGAGCGATCTTATCGGCCGTGAGTGCGGTGTAGAGCGCCATATTCATATTTTCCAAAGACTAGGTATCTGGAATGAAGATGGCAATTCGACACCTAGCGCAGGTGATATCATTACCTTTAACTGGGATAAAGATACCCAGCAAAACGATGGCTGGGCTGATCATATCGGTATTGTCGAAAAAGTCGAAAATGGCATCATTCACACGATTGAAGGCAACAGTAACAACGAAGTTAAACGTAATACTTACCGTATTGGTCATGGAAATATCCGTGGTTTTGCGACACCTCGTTATAAATAAACACACAAAAAAACCAAGGGAAACCTTGGTTTTTTAACGTCTTAGAATTTTCTTTATGAGCTGAAGCAGCTTAAATTTGAGAGGGTTAGGATAATAACGGAAAGTTCCCATTTTTCGGACGATGAAGCCGTTGAAGTTCTGTTTGAAGCGCAGAACACCGTCAGAACCGTCGAAAATTCCCATAATACCGAGGAAATTATAAAATGGGATACCTCTCTTGATGCTTTCGGTCATAACGTATTCCTGCAGCAGGGCTGGGGCGTAGAATTTGTTAAACTCAGGATAGGAGCCGCTGAAGAGATAGGTTGCTTCCTGAGGGGTGTAGATAAAGAGGCTGGCAGCCAGAATCTGGTCTTGGTCGCCGTACTTGTCAATCAGTTCTTGGGCTTCTGCTTTGCGGGTTTCAAAGCTATCAAACTGGCTGGAAAGCTCTCGAAGCTGGTTTTGCTTCTTTTCAGATTGAGGATTGTTTTCCAAGTCAGCCTGTAGTTTCTGAATTTTCTGGTCCAGTTTCTCTTGATCTTTTTGCAAGTTGTAAAGATAGTCCTGGAAGTTGAGACTGGCTGTCATAAAGTCCGCCTGCTGACCAAAGCTGTCATAAAAATCTTGGTAATAGTCCAGTGGCTTGTCATCGTATTCACGCCGATCAGAAGTGGCAGAGGTAATGTCTTTGAAAAGATTGAGCTGGTCGCGTTCCAGCCTTTTTAGCTTGATACCAAAGGTATTAGCCTTTTTGACGGTCGCCTTGCCGTTTTTACTGAAGGACTTGAGCAGGTCTTTCTCCGTCAGACCAGCTAAATCTTTGACATAATGCCAATCAGGCTCCCCGCCTGGATAGCCTGTCTGTAGGCCGTCAAAGTCAAAGCCCAAATCAGTCAGTTGCTGGATAAGATCGACCTTTTCATCAGATGTGGGCTGGCCATTGCTGTCAAAGGTCTGATAAGTCTCGTAGGGCTTGATGATCAGCTCCAAGGCGCCTTCTTTTTTAGCGTAAGCCTGCAAAGCTTGATAGAAGGGAGTCAAGTATTGAGCATCGGTAGAGACAGGGCCGCAGTTGATTTCCATATGGAGGCCGCCAGTCATCGGCATACTGTAGAGGACAGCAGACACCACTACCTGTCCCTGCGGGTCAGTGTAGCCGATATACTGGCTACTGAAGCCCCGCTTGCTCAGTAGCTCTGCCATTTCTACGGTCTGCATAAAAGAGCGTTGGGAGCTAGCTGAGGTATGCTGGATGAATTCTTCTTGGCTGAGAAGTTTAAAGGTCATAGGCTTCCTTTCTTTTAATGCTTGCTACGCAGTTTCTTTCTGAGAGTGTAGGCCAGATTAGAGAGGTGGTAGAGGGGATTAGTTGGCAGGTTGAACTCACCAGCGAATTCCTCAATGGTCGGATTGAACTTGGATTTAAAGCTATAGAGACCACCCTTGAGGTCGTTTTCGATTCCGCCCATATTTTGCCAATCTGCTCCGCGCTCAAAAGCATGTTTTGCTGTTTCATACCAAGTGATGATGGCTGGCTGATAACGACGGTACTCCTCGTCCATTCCGGCATAGATATTTTCAGAGGTCTTGCCATATTCTAAGACCAGTGTGCCAGAGAGGGGAACGACTGCAGCCCCTTGGCTGATTTTGTCCTGCAGAAAGTCAATCTCTTCTTGGAGGCGTTTCTGTTCTTGCTGGTTATTCTCAATCTTGCCAGGCTTGGTTTTCTCGGTAAATTTCTCTGCTTCCTTGAGTGTCTTGGTCAGCTGAGCCTGCAAGTCTTCCAATCGTGCCTTTAGATCAATGCTGGATAAGGTGACATAGGAATGCTCAGGATAAGTATCCAAGAGTTTTTGGTAATAGTCTTTTCCACGCAGATGGATGTTTTTTCTGTTTTCTGTCTTTTTCATCAAGGCTGAAAAGTCATCCAGTAATTCTGCTCCGCCAAATTGGATTTGGATGCCTTTGTTACGGGCTGTGCGAATAGCCTGCCGAGTACTCTTAGAAAGCAGATCCTCGCTGAAATCTTCTTTATGGATATTGGCCTGCAAGCGAGGCTGGATGGTTTCGTCCAGAGACTCAGTCCGTCCGACCCAGACAGTTCCTGCTTCCTGTAACTGTTGAATCAGCTCAACCGTCTCTGTATTGTCTTGCAATTCAGCACCCATCTTGCTTTCTGCCAGAAAGAGGCTAGGGTCAAACTTGACAAAGAGCGCTTTTTTCTCCTTGGCAAATTTCTTGAGCGAGGCCAAAACAAAGGTCAGCAGCTCCTTGTCACCATAGTCCATGATGGGACCGCGCGGAATATAAAGCATGGTCATCCCTAAGGGCAGTGGCTTGATCAGGACACTGGCTGCAGCAACCAAGCGGTCGTCTTTATAGAAGCCCAAGCGCTCATTGGCCCAGTTATCCTTAATCTGAGCCCAGGCTGAGCTCTGCAGAAGATTGGCCTGCGGATGAGCCGTGACAAAATCATCGTGTTCCTGAGCTGAAATTCCAATTTTGTAGCTAAACATTATTTTAAAACCCACTCTCTAATAGCGTGTGCTACGCCGGATTCTTCGTTCGACTTGGTGATGTATTTGGCGATTTTCTTGAGTTCTTCTCTGCCGTTTTCCATGACAACAGGAGATCCGACTGCTTCCAGCATGGCACGGTCATTTTCTTCATCACCGATAGCCATGGTCTGCTCCTTGCTCAAGCCAAGTTTTTCAGCCAGATGAAGGATAGCAGCCCCTTTATTGACAGTCTTTTTGACAATTTCCAGATAGAAAGGAGCTGATTTAACCAGTGTATATTTTTCAGCTAATTCCGGTGGCAGCTTAGCAATGGCCGCGTCCAAAATTTCCGGCTCATCAATAAACATGCACTTGACGATTTCTTTATTGGCCATTTCCTCAGGTGTACGGTAGAAAATAGGCATGCTGACCAGATTGGACTCGTAAACAGTGTACTTGCCGATGTTACGATTGGCTGTATAAATGCCGTCCTTGGTGATGGCATGCATGTGGACACCTAATTTTCGCCCGAGCAGTTCGATATCCAGATAGTCCTCATAAGTCAATGTTTCTTTGATTAATTCTTCGCCAGTAACAGTATCCTGCACCAGTCCGCCGTTGAAGGTAACGACGTAGTTGTCTGGCTGATTAAGCTCTAGCTCCTCGAGAAGCTTTTGAACTCCTGCAATAGGACGGCCGGTTGCAATGACGATTTTGACACCAGCAGCCTTGGCATCCTGAACAGCGCTGAAGACTTCAGGAGTGATTTCTTTTTGGTTATTTAAAAGGGTACCGTCAATGTCAACGGCAACTAATTTGATAGACATATTATTCTCCGTAGGTAAATTGGTCGTTTTTGATATAGTGCATAAAGGTCTGGTTTTTTTCGCTGAAAAGTCCAGTCTCTGCCAGCATTTCCTTGGGGAAGTAGAAGCGATTATCACCCTGTCTGGTCCCGGCTAGCGAATGGACGATAGGAGACAGGCTGGACAGTTCTGCTAGGCTGCCATCTTTTTGCAGAATTTCAATCTGGGTCCGGGGTTTTTCAACGTCAGGCCGGTAGAAATCGTAAGGTAAATCAAAATTACGATGGATAGCAGTATAGTAATCAGGGTCAAAACCAACCTGTCCAACTAGGTCTCGCATGATATCCAAATGCCCTTCGTTTTCCTGAGAGAAGACGATAGACTTAAAGACCTTGCGGTTGATAAAACGCTGAGCCAGGTCAGATAAAATCTTGTCTGGACTAGTCATCCAAACTTGGAAATAGGTATTCATAACACCATCATCCAAGGCCAGATAATCCTGCAGGGTCACTCTGTTTTCAAAGAATGGAATGAGATTGGGCGATGACAGCGCAAAGTAATCCTTCTGAGCCGGATAGAGAAATTTAGCCCGCTTGAGCAGATTTTGCAGCAGAACTTCCATAGCACGGCTGGCCGGGTGGAAATAGACCTGCATGTACATCTGGTAGCGGCTGACTACATAGTCCTCTACCGCATGCATGCCATTGCGCTTGAAGGCGATGCCGTTTTCTACTGGACAAATCACTCGTAAAATTCTGGTTAAGTCAAATTGCCCATAGGAAGCGCCAGTAAAGAAGGAATCTCGCAAGAGATAATCCATCCGATCCACATCAATTTGGCTGGAAATCAGCTGGACCACCTGCTTATTGGGATAGGTATGGTTAATAACACTAGCTACCTTTTCTGGAAAATCTGGCGAAACCTGCACCAAGGCCTGATGAATCTCTGTTTCAGGACTGGTGATGATTTGCCGTGTGATGTCCTCATGATTGGTATCAAAGAGGCGCTCAAAAGTGTGTGAATAAGCTCCGTGTCCCAAGTCATGCAGGAGAGCGGCTGTCATGGTCAGCAGGCTTTCATGGCTGTCCCAGTTGGATTGGTATTTTTCATTGAAAATCTTGGTGATGCGCCGGGCAATCTCATAAGCTCCCAGACAATGCGAAAAACGGCTGTGCTCCCCGCCGTGGAAAGTATAGCCGGAAGTACCCAGCTGTTTGATGCGGCGCAGCCGTTGAAATTCTTTGGTATTGATTAAATCATAAATAACCTGATGGTCCACATGAACATAATTATGAACCGGGTCCCGAAATACTTTTTCAATCATGCTACCATTATACCACAAATCATAGTAGGAAAAAAATCAAAGCTGCAACTGAAAGAAGAGCAATTTTGTCCTTTTTTTGATAAAATAGGGAAAGAAAAAGAGAAACGAGATAAAGATGCAAATTAGAATAAAAAATCACATCCAGCTGGACGGGCATACCGAGCTAATCGATCAGGTCTACGATACGGACTGGACGCAAAAAGGAGACTATCACTATCTACTATACAAGAATGAAGAAGGAGAGAAAGTAGTTCTGAAGTTTCATGATAAAGAGTTGGTTATGACGCGCTTTTCTGAGCCCAAGTCCATCATGCGCTTCATCAGTCAAGGGCAGGCGTTGGTTGGCATCCATACACCAGTTGGCTTGCAGCAGTTTGTGACCGATACTCCTTTCTACAAGGTTGATTTTACAAAGCAGGTTCTGCAACTTCATTATCAGCTGAAAACTGTTGATGGAGAACAGATTTTTGCCAGCTATGAAATGGAGATTAGCTGGGGTTAGCTGCTATTCTCCGAGAAAGCTCTTGAAAATCAGAATGTTTCCCCTTGCAAAAGCCTGAAAATTTGGTATAATAGTTTCTAACTCAAGGGAGTAGCTAACGGAATAACCGTTACAAGGTCGTCAATACGAAAGAAATTTCCGGCCTTGTATGAAATAGCGAGACTTGTTAATAAACAGGTCTCTTTTTTGTTTCTGACTTTTTGGATATGACTGGTGCGGCTCAAGATGATGAGTCGTAGTGGTCAGAAAAGTTCAGAAATAAAAGAGGCCAAGAGGAGGAATACATTGTCAAAAGAACAAAAGCGCCAAGCTTTTTACACCCAGAGTCCTGAGGAAATTTTCAAAACTTTGGACGCTTCAGAGCAAGGTTTGTCCAGTCAAGAAGCAGCCAAGCGTTTAGCTGATTATGGCCGCAATGAACTGGATGAAGGGGAGAAAAAATCTCTCTTAATGAAGTTTTTGGAGCAGTTCAAGGATTTGATGATTATCATCTTGTTGGTAGCAGCTGTCTTGTCTGTTGTCACATCAGGCGGCGAAGACATCGCAGATGCTTTAATCATCTTAGCAGTCGTAATCATCAATGCCATCTTCGGTGTCTATCAGGAGGGCAAGGCTGAAGAAGCCATTGCAGCTCTCAAATCCATGTCCAGCCCGGCTGCACGTGTCCTGCGTGATGGTCATGTCACAGAAGTAGATTCTAAGGGGTTGGTACCTGGTGATATTGTTAGACTGGAAGCCGGTGATGTTGTCCCAGCGGATATGCGACTTTTAGAAGCTAATTCACTGAAAATCGAAGAAGCGGCTCTGACAG